>JAAUYH010184622.1_pt1 | contig 17133 bp, 18 predicted proteins | sample 7278061 | NCBI WGS metagenome assembly JAAUYH01 (sample SAMN14350203, study PRJNA611818) | marine sediment metagenome | isolation source: surface marine sediment (0.6m) | place: French Polynesia: Moorea | collected 2018-08 | reverse complement strand
GGGGATAATTTCTACTTCATCTGTATCTAAAACTGAGAGACTATCAATTAATAATTCGTATAATTGGCTTTTTTGGGAACTAGGTAAGGGTTTATCTTCACTAAAACCCCCAACATTAGTTACGATACAAGGACGAGATGCTTTATTAAAAAATGGTTTAAGCGATCGCGTTAAATCGATTACTCGTTGTAATTCTTGGATAGATTTCTGGCGATAGTCTTCATCGGTAGAACATAAGTCTAATACTAAATCTCCTGCAAATAATTCGGGACTGTGTACCACTAAATCTAAATCGTAAACGCGATCGAAATACTGTTTAATGTCTTGTTCTAAATCTTTATAACTGAGATGAAACTCTAGTAAGTCGGGATTGGTTTTTGCCAAAATCTTTTTAAAGTCGTGATAGCGCACTGGTAAACCCCAAGGACGTTTAAACTGATAAGTACGGGCTAAAATCCGTTCTTTTTCTAAATCACTAGGAAAGAAAAAATCTCCTGTTTTCAAGGGTCTTTTGGCTTTTTTACCGATTAATTCGGCTTTACGATTGGGTTGTAAGCCTTTACCTGGACTTTTAACCTCAATCATGACTTCAGTAATTACCTCTCCTGGTTGCAAATCACAATTGATGACTAGGCTTTTTGCCAGAGTTTCGCGATTCATGAGTTCCCCTTGACTCAAACGGCGATCGCCTGAACTACCAATTGCTGCTTCTACCTGGCGTATTCCTTCTACCATTGCCTGAAATTCTTGGGGTAAGAGACTTACTTTATGATCGTTACCCTCCATGGATTTATCGAGAGTAAAATGTTTTTCAATAACCTTTGCTCCTCTGGCAACAGCAGCGATCGCTACATTGATATCTCTTTCATGACCAGAATAACCTACAGGACAATCTCCTAGCTCTTTAAGGCGGTCTAGATAAGCTAAATTGATATCTTTAAAAGGGGCGGGATAGGTGGAATTACAGTGTAGCAAGACATACATTGCTCCCAAATTTTGTAATAAGCTAACTGTTTCTGTAATCTCTGTTTCGGTTGACATTCCTGTCGAACAGATTAGCGGTTTTCCTGTTTTGGCTAATACTTTTAAAAAGTCATGATTGGTTAAATCGGCTGAAGCTACTTTATAAGCTGGCATTCCGTAACTTTCTAATAGATTCAAACTTCTCTCATCCCAAGGAGTACACAAAGGTAAAATACCTCGTTCTTTACAATAGTCGAAAGCGGTAAACATTTCCTCTGGACTTAGTTGGAAACGAGAGAGTAAATCTAAAGTATATTGAGAGCCTAAGTCTTCACTAGCATCATTAGCATTTCCAGCATTGTGATAAAGAGAACCTAAATCCCGTAGTTGAAATTTGGCACAGTTAGCACCTGCTAAGATTGCCTCATCTATGAGTTTTCGGGCTAATTCTAGACTACCGTTATGGTTATTACCAATCTCGGCAATAACAAAAGTAGGGGATTCTGCATCGATCGCAAAATTGCCAATTTGAATAATATTAGATTTTTTTCTGGCAATGGCAACTAAATGATGATTTTTATCTATCAGAGGAACAAATTCAATTTTGTCCGATAAATAAGATTGAATCTTTTCTGGTTCATCCCCATCGAAGGCATATTTAAAGTTTTTGTTAGCAACTTTAGAAACTGACTGATTTAGATCGATGGTATTTTGCTTGACTAACCAGCGACGAAAATCACCATCGGTCATTACTCCTTCTAGTCTGCCAGATTCGGTTACAGAAAATATAACCTTACTTTTGTTGTCGCTAATTTTTTTTAAAGCGTTAATAATACTATCTTCAGCAAAGACAATATATTTAGCTATATTCCTATCAATAAGCATTTACTGTCACCTCCCTTTTAAGTAAAAATTCTGCAATTTCAAAATCGAGAGGAGAATCAATTTCCCAACCTGCTGCTTCACTCATAGGAAACAGGGCAATTTTACCGCCAAGGCGATTATTTAATTCCTTTAATACCCAAGGTTTAAAAATATAAATAGAACCATTTTCCACATACTGGGGTTGCATATCTTGTCGTCGTGGGCGATCGCGGTAATTGTAGTTAATCGATTTGCCTACTCCATCAACTTCTTCCCAGAGAAATCTATGGGAAGGAGAAACCGACAACAAAGAATCGGCATTTTCTGTTTTAACTTTTTTAAGGGCGTTGTCAATATCTGTTCCTGTTCTAATTGGAGAAGTACATTGCAGAAATACTACTAAATCTATAGCTACACCAGTAGATTCAATTTGCTTAACTGCATGAATTAAAGCAGATTCAGAAGAAGCAGTATCACTAGCTAATTCATCGGGGCGATCGATAATTTCTGCACCATATTTTTGGGAAATTTCCGCAATTTCGCGATCATCTGTAGAAACATATACTTTATCTACTAGCTTGGCTTCTTTAGCATTAATAATTGAATGGGCAATCAGTGGTTTGTTGGCTAAATTTTTAATATTTTTTCTAGGTAACCCTTTAGAACCACCGCGAGCAGGAATAATGGTAATTATTGACATCAGCAATATTTCCCAAGATGATAGTTAATCTTTTAATTAGCTTGTTCGTAGAGCAATTCTTCAAAGTAATCTTCTGCCAGAGCGACATTATTATCGAGCAATGCTTGTCGAGTAGAAGATTGTAGAAATATATTTTTGCTATTATTATTTTGCCAAATTTGTCTTTTCATATTGTTAACTGCAAATTTTTTCGTATATTCATTAGCAATTCCATAGGTAAAAAAGATTGAAAGTCTTTCTTCATCTCCAGATATTTGGTGATAAATTTTTTTCAAAAAGTTATCAATCTTCTGTTCTTCAATTTTCCAGAGCTTGCTAACTATTCTTGTAGCTAATCTTAAGGGTTTTTGGAGTTGAGAAATAGGAACACCATATCTTTGACCAGTGTGAGTTAATCTAACATCAAAAATAACCACATCACCCGCTCGTGTTTTTAAATAAACTTCTTCACCGCAATCTAAAGATGAAACCCGATGAGAACCTTTTTTAACTGTCAACCCACTTCTATTATGAACATGATCTTGTAAATAAATTGCCACTTTATAAACACAACAATTTAGCTCACCATAAGTAGGTTTGCCGAAATATCCTCCATCCATAACTGCCATGCCATCATCTTTATGCCATCCACTTAAAGTGCCACCATGAACATCACAGTGGCTAGTAAACATAGTTTTTTCTTGTCCTAGCAATTCACTCATTATGGTCAAAATTTTAGGATGATAAAATAACCAACTAATTTCTGGTATTTCAACAGCAGCATTAGGTTGAGTTAATCTTGAATTAGCAGGTACACCTTTGCAACTGAAGTGATTATTGACTATCTCTCTTAGTTTTTTGACTTCATTTTGAGCAAGAACATCTCGTATAATTAAAAATCCGTCATTCTCAATTTTCTGAGCTAGATTATCATCAATTTTTATCATAAAAATACATCCTCAGACACTTCTTAAGTTGATAGCAAGTTTCTAATTACGATATAACCCTAGCGTTCAAACTTTTGAGCAAGTGATTTCATTTTTCTTTGACCTTAAACTAGTAGACCGATAAGGTTTTGCTGCCTCAATGTAGAGAGAGTAAAAGGTGCGATGGGGCTTCTCCTTAATGCTCCAGAATCCATTATTCAAATTGAGTTCGGGAATTTTTGTATACCCGAAATCAACCTGTGTCACATTTTCAAAGCCAGCATTTTCGAGCATACTGCGAAACTTTGAGAAGTATATGGCACTCTGATGACCTCCGCTCTTTCTCTGTTCTGGCGTTTGCAAAGATATACACCAGTCAAAGAATTGGTCTAAATCAAGATTTTTAAGCTTCTCGTCAAATTCTTCTTTCGACGCATAAACGGGAACGTGTACCCATTGTCCTTCAACAATATAGTTAGATATTTCTCCGAGGACGCTGAGATGGTCTTCAAGGTAGTTCTCTGGGTAGCCGAATTTTTTAACTATGACATCTTGCCTAAACTTGCGGAAATGTCCCAGCATTCTCTCATCACCTGTGCGATATAGATTTACCAGTTTCTCTGCATCTGGAGCCTCAATCCGAATTCTACCTCCTGGTCGAAGAATCCGGTAACACTCGTTAAGTAGTTTAGGAAGGCTTTCCTGAGACAAGTGTTCGATCATGTGGGCAGTGTAAATCAGTTTTTGGGAATTATCTCTGAATGGTAGAGTAGGCGATTCGCTCAGATTGACTTCATAGTCAGCATCCTTCCAATCAACGCGCACCCAGTCTAATGGAAATGGATAGTTGTTTCTTTCTCCAAGAGCAACTTTCCCCGATGAAAAGTTTTTAGTAACAATGCGCCTAAAGGCTCGATTTCTGTAGAGCCATCTTTTATACGACGATGGATTCAGGATTAAAGACAGTAAATACCTTAAACGTCTGAACATAATTCACCTATTCTCCTTTTGCTCTGTTTAAAGTTCTTTTATGAACGGCACAGTAACTGGTAAACATAATTTCCTCTTGCCTTAGCCAGTGGCCTATGACACCAAGAATCTTAGGATGATAGAGCAACCAGCTAATTGTCAGAACCTCAACGGCAGCATTGGGTTGAGTTAATCCCGAATTAGCAGGTACGCCTTTACAGCGAAAGTGTTCTTTTACTGTTTTTCTTAGTTTTCGTACTTCATTATTAGAGAGAACATTTTTAACAATTACAAATCCATCATTCTCAATTTTTTGTTCAAGATTGTCGTCAATTTGGAGCATCGCTATCTACCCCACCTATATGATTTTTTCAATAGTTAACTTATTTCTAAAACGCTTTGTGCCGAAGAATTTACTGTTTTCAAAGCTCTAAATATATCAGGACGAATATGTCCTTTATTGATTTCCAATTTCAGAAATTCAGAAGAAATTAAATTTTTGTTCATGCACTCTTTTAATAAGGACAAGAAGAATTTTTCCTGCCTTATATCTGGATGTTTTTGATACAGTTTAGCTTCTCCATATAAAAGAATATTCTTAATACTATTTAGCATATTACGCTTACCATATTTACCTACATGACGTAATTTGTTCCAACGAGTTTTCTCTTTATCGCCATTCTTAAAATTGTTCATATTTTCCTCTTTTAAGGGCAAACCCATTTTCCAAGGCTGCGTAATTTGGCGCGTATTGTGTAGAAGCTTTGTTTGTGTGTTTAAAATATCATAATGATTCCATTCTTCCTCAAGAGTCCCAATAATTTGTTCTGACTCTGTTCGCAATAGGATCCAATCTTGAAGGTCAAGCTTACCGGCAAATACTTCATCAATCTTTTCTTCCCAGTTCCAATGCTTTAATTTGCTACAATCAAGTAGCATCACGCTGGAATTATAACCTTCTCCTAATGGTCGGCTAAGAATTGCTTTATCTCCCATATCGCGGGTTAGTAATTCATAAACATCTGCTACAGCAAAGATATCAGGATCTGTCAGAACTGCTTTGCCAGCATAACCCATTAATTGAGGCACTAAAAATCTTAATGGCAGAAAAGATTGAGGAACATCTTTGTACCAAGCAGCCTCTTTAGCAAATCTAATACAGCTATGCCCATGATGTTTCATCAAATATGGGTAATCCTCTAGCTGGATAAGCTTAATATCGAACTTATCAAGATTTTTGGAAGCTCTCATGTGTGAATACATTGCAACTTTCGCTGACACAATTTCATGAGAACTAGTGTGTATAAAAACTGTTGGTTTCATTGTCTCTACTTTCGATTTAAAGAATAGCTATTAGTCTGGTTTAGCAATTAAACGAATCCACTGTCCCTGTTGATCACCTTCCCAATAAGTTTCAAATGGAAAATTATTATCAGCTTGCGAAATATAATTATTTTCTGGTAGCTCTATTCCTTTTTGATTGTCCACTTTAACAATAGGACTTTTTATTATGTTTTGAAATTTATTTTTTAGTTTTTTAATAATAGATATTTTTTTTCTTGAATATTTTTTTTTATGATTAGCAAAAACATCTTTAATATTTCTGCCACAAGTTATAATATGTGTAACTTTAAACCCACTATCTTCTAAGATTTTTTTAATAGAATTAGGGGAGTAAAAGTAGAGATGACCTTGTATCTTAGCTGAAGGAAATATAGAAGGTGTTATACAGTTTTTAACACCTAATCCATACTGATTTGGAATCTCCATAAATAATGTTCCATTTTCCTTCAATAGTGGTTTCAGTTGTTTTAAATGAACAATTGGATTAGGTAAATGTTCAAATATATGAGAAGAACACACCAAATCATATGAGTTTTCTTCTAATTCTGTATGACCAAATACTTCATTTTTGATCGTAAAACTTGCGTCATTATGTTTTGCTAATCGTTCATTCGCAAAATTTGCCATCTTAGTATCAGGTTCATAGCCTGTAACCGTAGTAAAACCTCGCTCTTGCAGCAGTACTAGCAAAGAACCTTCAGAGCAGCCTATATCCAATGCAGTAGGATTTGGGTATTCTTGGATAAAAGGTTCTATAAAATTAATCTGAGCTAATGCTCTTTGATAGCTAAATTGCAATCGCTTATCCAGACCAGTTAAACTATTGTCTTTGATATAGAAACCAGATTCATAAAATTCAATTATCTGCTGTGAATTTGGTAATGGGTGAGTAAGTGCAAATTCTTCATTTTTATTTTCATACACGTTACTTTCTGAAAAAGAAGGATGTTTACCTACGAACAAAAATTCTGAAGATCTATATAAAGGATTTTCAATACCAAATGTGTTCATTGCTTTTTTCCAAAATAGTACACTAACCAGTTTTCTCTCCATCCACCTAGCTCATCGATAGGAACCCCATCTATGCAATTCGGCCAAAGTCCACGCATATCAGCACGCCGATGGTATAAGTTAAAGTTAACGTCTAACTTTTCTAAGTCTTTGAATAAGAAAGTTAAACAGTCAGGAGAAAATCTCCAATAATCAATCGGCACTGGATGATATCGCCACGACCAGACCGTAGAAATATAACAAAAGCCTCCAGGCTTCAGTAGTCTGACTATTTCCTGAGCAGCCAGCCAAGGTTGATTAATATGCTCAAAGGTTTGATGAGATACTATTAAATCGAAACTTTCTGACTCTAAAGAGGTATTTTCTTGAGTGATATCTCCTACTATTGTAGGCAAATCTGGATTATCTTTAATATCCAGATTATAGTACTCAAGTTCGGGAAATAAAGATTGGGAGTTCTGACTAAATGAGCCTCCTACTTCTAGCATTTTTTTGAAATTGCCACCGTTCTTGAACTTGTCAAAAAGTTGCCTTGAATGCTGATGTGAGTTGGGAAAGCTTACAGAGTTAGTAAGTAAAGTTTCTCCTTTTTTACAGGGACGAGTTTTATATTCAGCTAAATTAGAAGAATTTTGAATTCCGACAGGAGGAAAAACCATACTGGAACCTAACTTTACCAGCTTTTTTCCAATTTTTACTCTGATTTTTTTTAGCATTTTTTTTAGCATAGGATCATCTGATTAATAATTTTTAGTATAAATTCTTGCTTTTTGTGTTCAAATTTTACATTCAAAAACGAAGTTTTTCCATAGCTTTCCATAGCAAAGTTTTGGTTTTTGACTTAACTTAATTAAACTCTAAGTAGGTAGGCTTTAAAAAGCTCCGCTACATTGAGTTTTGTAAATAAGCTGTATTCTCTACTAGGCAAAGATTTAAGTGTTTACATTTAGTTACATAACTGCGGATTTCAGCCCCTACCTACTTAATTAAAAGACCATTCTATAGGCTGATAATATAAAGACCGATTCATAACTATTTCCGACTTAACATTAAAATAGAATTGCTCTACAAAATCCAGGACAGAAATTGAATCTTCTTTAATAATTATCTTCATTACATACTTTCCCGGTCGCAATCCGAGATTCAAAAAGCCTACTAAAATTTCATTATTGCCTATCGATAAATCCATAGTTTTCTTTTGGGTAATGCTATCCAGACAGAGTATTATTTCATTTTCCCCTGAGACTTCACTGATTAATAAATAGACGGTTGCCTGTTTGATTTTTCTATAGCAATTACATCTTATTTTGAGGTATGCGTTATCACCCGTAAAAAGAGTATCAAGAATTTTATTTTGGCTATCTTCGAAGTATAACTCTAGTATTTCAAGATCAGAATTATGATTTCTTGCATTATCAGCTTTCTTAAAGTAAGCTGTTATTTTTTTAGTGGAAAGGTCTGCTGCAAAAAGCTCTTCTTCATACTGTTGAATAACTTTATCTACATCACCTTGTCCTAAAATTCTTCCTTTCGAGATATGTATTGCTGATTTGCAAACTGTAAAGAATGCCTGAGAGTTATGGGAAACCAAGACAAAGGATGTGCCTTGCTGACGCAGCTTACCCAGTCGTCGAAAACACTTTTTCCTAAACTTAATATCTCCAACCGCCAAAACTTCATCAATCAAGAGAATATCTGGTTCAGTATAAATCGCACTAGCAAACCCTAAACGTGCAGCCATACCAGAACTATAAGTTTGCACTGGCGCATCGATCGCATCCCCAATTTCGGCAAACTCAACTACATCATCAAATCGCTCGTCAATTTCTTGTTTAGATAAACCCAAGATAGCCATATTGGCGTAAATATTCTCTCTTCCCGTCAAAATGGGATTAAACCCCGCACCAAGAGCAATTAAAGGCGCTACTCTACCAGTTATTTCTACAGTGCCAAGATCGGGTTTAATTAAACCTGCAATAATCCGTAGCAAAGTTGATTTACCACTCCCATTTTTGCCTACTAAGCCTAGTGCTTCCCCCCGTCTTAGTTCAAAACTAACATTATCTAAAGCCCAAAATTCTTTTTTTCTAAGCTTATCGCTTTTAGTTCGTAATCCTGTTAAATCGCTAGCAATATCCTGTACTCCATAAAATAAAGAACGTTTTAAATCCCGACAAAACTTTTTAGAAACTCCTTTGACAGAAAGAACAACTTCACTATCTTTGGAGTGATTCTTAGTTAGCTGTTGAGCGTTGTCAATCTTCTGGTTTTCATCAATAATCATTTACGAACTAACCCTCTCCACCACATAAGGCATTGCTACTCGATAAAAAATCCAAGTTAAAAACAATCCTAGCAAAGCAAAAACACTTGCTAACCAAAATCCTTGAGGATTAGAAATTACACCAGTGGTAGCTAACTCCCTGGTAGTAACTAACAAAGGAGTGACAGGATTGAGTTTCACAATAGTGCCAAACAAGCCTTCATTTGGTACTGGATAAACAACTGGAGTTAAAAATAGCCAAAAGCTAGTAGCTAAAGTCAAACCCATAGTAAAATCTTGGTATAAAACTCCCATCGGTGCTAAAAGTAAACCCAAAAATGTTCCTAGCATCACCAAATGAATTAAAGCAACAGGAGCTAAAATTATACTCCAAGTTACTGGCATTTTGAACCAAATAAATAGCCCAACTATTAATACTAGCTTGATGCCAAAATTAAAAAACACTTCCCCTAACTTAGCTAGGATCAACGCTTCACGGGGAAAATTAATTCTGGCAAGCATTACTTTAGCTTGAGTAACCGCTTGTACCGGTCCTTGCAATGCTGCTACAAAAGTCTGCCATAGCGTCATACTAAACATTACATATGCTGGATAAGGAAATTCCGTATTACCAAAAGCCACCACCCCCGCACTTTTAGCTAAAGTAAAACCAGCTGCCAGAACTATCGGCGGAATTATTGCCCAAAAAATACCCAAGAAAGATTGACGGTATTTAGCACTAATATCTCTAACCAATAGTCGCCAAGCTAATTCTCTGGAGGCAAGCAAATCTCGCCACATTAAGCCCAATAATTTCTTGGGACGGCGCATTTGGCTTTCTGGAGTGTAAATAGTTTTTATTTCTCTACCTATTTTTTTACGTTTTTGAATAGGATTCATTTTAAAAATTAATTTGGTACATAGTGTTTCTCAGTAAACTGAGAAAGTATCTATAAAATAAGCATTGCTGACAAAATACTAGCAGACTGGCGATTTTTCCCAATTCCGCGCTTCCTCACCCCTCATCCCTAAAACCGACAAATTCTGTACCTCATGAATCTGAGAACCGCTATATAGAAAGGTTTTTGATAAGAGGCGATTGATCGCTGGAAACTTTAGTAAAATCTGACTTTGAAATATAAAAGAAATGCAACTAACCATTAACTTACCCGATCTTTTATCTAAAGAAAAGACATCTCAGTTAATTCGAGAGATAGAAAATATTCTCTTATCTGAAGGAATATCCTATGAAATTATCCCACAATCATCGATCGAAGATGATTCTTGGGATAATTTGAATATTTCTGAGATTGCTATTGATACAGGGATAGAAGATTTTGCGGAGAATCACGATTATTATCTTAGCGAGCGCGACAACTTAGTATTTTAGACATACGATGTTGATAAAAGCTTTACGACATATAGACTTCGACTATTGTACAATTGGTAAAGAGGAAAAGGTAATTAACCTCTTAAAAAACCTAGTAACCTAACGGTTAACGCACCTTGACAACTGAATATATAGGGTTCTGAGCGGAAAAGGTCGCTCAGGTAAAATATTCAACCAACAAGTACAGAGAAACATAATATTCGTATTCTCAGGTAAGGGAGGGCATTCCTTAACCTACTCTGCAATGAGTAAAACGCTTGGGGAGAGAACCATCTCTGGACTGACAACCGCAAGGAGGTTAGTGTAAGTGGACTCGTTGAACCAAGAACCTCTAGATTCTTAGTAATCCCCGAGCTACGCGCTTTGGGAGGATGTCAATTATACGGAATATCCAAAAAGTCATCCCAATGAAACCAGTATTTGTTGACACTTCCGCGTTGATTGCACTGGGGAATCCTGGATTTGACAGTTGAGCAGGTTTTTGGCTGGTTGAAAGTTGGTTGATTTTTATTTTTCTGTTCCACAATTGACATAGTAAGTAAGTACGTAAGTACGTACGGTAGAGCCTAATATTCTTAATCTTTGGGTTTTAATAAACGGATAAAACCAGCCTGTTCAAAATGTCTATCTGAAGTAAAAGCTAACGTTATCTCTTCTTGTTGCATAATCGCAAAACTAATACAGTCAGTTAAACCCCAATCTTTATCTAAACGCTGAGTATAAAGTTGCCAACCAGCATCAAAAAGGGATTGACTAACAGGAATAATCTGCAACCCTGAAAGATTTTGAAGGCGATTAATAAAATTAATTGTTTTAGAGCGAAATTTAAGAGCAGTTAAAGCATCGGCTACTTCGAGCAAAACAAAATTACTCGTTACCAAACTAAGGTTATCTTGTTGTAGTTGAATTCTTACCTGCTTTGCTAATTGGTGGAAATCATCATCAACATTTATTAATGCTAACCATGCAGCTGTATCTACAAAAACTTTGGTCACAATTAATCAATTTCTTGCTTTGGTGTGCCATGAAGATAGTGGTCGTGTTGATAAGATAGATCGGAAATTCCTGTACTCACTCTTGCTTCTTCAATAATTTGGTCAAAATCATCCCAAACCACAGCTTGCTTTTTTTCTAATTCCTTAAAAATAATTGCCGCAATTCCATCTTGTTCCGATTCTGGAAGTTGTCGCACAGAAGCGATCGCTTTTTCTAATAATTCAGTCATCCTATCCTCCCTTTCTCCTCTTAAGTTCTCATGATGCTAATGATACTAATGTTTTTTCGCTTCTAAACGCTCAAGTTTCCTACAATAACTTCTTGATAACTACCCGAGTTTACTACACGACCTTTCTCCAACAGATAAACGCGATCGCGCACCCATCTTCAAGCCAGCAATTCATCCACTGGGACACTAAAACCCTTTAAGACTCTTTGGGTACCGACTACTTGACCCGATGTAAACATCAAACCCTGATTCTCAGTCATTACCATCACCCATCGACTCTCAGGAAAGACCAGCCAGACTTCTTCGCCCCCAGACTCTAAATATTCCTGTGCTTTTAGCAACACATTCTCAGCTAGATCTGTGGGAGAAACAATCTCAGCACTCAAGGGGAAACTCTGAGGTAAAGTGGCAGCGTTGCCAAACTGGGCGACTAGTTCAGGAGTAAGGTAAGCCACATCAGGCGATCGCCCTTGCTTATTAGTACGGCAAGGCACATCTGTATAAACTTTTCCTCCTTGTCCACTGGAAGCTTTATAATCCTCCCAGTAACGACCAAGCCTCAGTTGAATTTCACCATGTCTTAAGGTCATCCCATTTTTCTCCACCAGTTGACCATCCACCCACTCCATCCTCTCGGGGGGATTGGCCATAAACTCTTCTAGAGAGATATTGTCCTTGGTAATTGGGGCAGTTACCATTGCTGTTTCCTTATGTAGGCATCAGTTTAATTTTATACTCAAGGGGCGATATCGAAGAGATCCGCGCTTTCTTAAGATGAGGCATCGACTGATAGCGACGTTCAAATTCATAACGAGTCAGCCTGTCCCCGCTTTCGAGAATTGGTATCGAGTATTCTCTATCTTGTGTAGCTGTTATTGCTTTTGTCATTTTTGTTCGTTATTGTTTTGATTCAATGTGGCAAATATTCAGTATTTAGAGTTTCTTCAGGGGTAAAAGGAGATTTAGTCGGAAAAATGCTAATAGGTAATCCTGTTTCCAGAGAAGCCTTTTTTCTGGCTTTGCTATAGCATTTAGGGAAAACTTCTGTGACTTCTCCCGACGCTGACCTATCGATACAGCGCGGGCTTCTGGGCAGTCCAAGTTTTATGGACTAGCAGAACTTCCTTCAAGGTACTATTAGTGGTAGAAGCAACTACCATTGGGTTTTTCCCTTTGCGGCGTTTTATAGTGGGGAACAAGTCCAGCCCCACTCTCTTGATGTTGACCGAGCTTGAAATATCACGGTCAATCCAGAGTTTTAATTCTTCATCCCAATATTCTCGTATACTGCAATCGTTAAAGACAAATTCGTCTTTGTACGATAACAAAATTGAGGTGTATTGAGGATTAACAGCTATCACTCGCGCTCCAGCTTTTTCGGCTTTGAACGCTAGTATCTCGAAAAATTGTCCAAACGCTGCATCAGCCCAAGACTTATTGAGTCCCGACTTAGCTGTTTGACCGTTAGGAAGATATTTCCCATTGTCATCTTGTTTGGCTTTATTCCTTCTGCTCAACCCAGAAAGGTTGAGTTTTTCGTGAAAGAAAACTGTCTTGCCCGTTCTGAGGAGTTTTTGGGCAGTTTTATAAGCATGGTCGCGTCTTGCTCTCCCTATGCGCTGATGTATCCTGGCTTCTCGTTTAGCCAGTTTTCGTCTGGCTCTACTACCACGTTTCCTTTTAGCTTTGCGTTTTGATACAGATGCCAGTTTGCTTTGAGACTTACGAAATGACTTGAGAGCAGGTAGTTTGAATCCCTCTGATGTAGCCAGATAATCATCTTCATGCAGAACTGCATCCATTCCAAGGGAATTGTCCCAAGTGGGAGTTATGTCTGGCTTAAAGTCTGGTACGGTATTATCTTGCAGTCTTAAATTGATGTACCAACCATCAGCTTTTTTAATTACCTGAACCGATTTAAGTATTGCACCGTCTGGTATAGGACGATGATGACGGGCTTTGATTAACCCTACCTTTGGTAAGGACAAATAAAGAAACTTTCCGCCAACGGAACAAGAGTGTAGTTTCGCTCCTTCAAACACCATTGACCTGAAGCGAGCCGTATTTTTGAATCTCGGCTTACCGCTACGCTTCCCGTTACAATCTCCCGCTACGTACCTATTAAATGCTAGCTTTACTCTTTTACACACCTCTTGTAGCGTTTGAGATGGCAGTTGGGAAAAATCTAGTAGTTCCCCGCTCCAATCAACCTTAATCAAGTCTTGTTTGAGAATAGGAAGTTGTCTCTTCTGACTGTAGTATTCAGGCTTTTCTTTTAATTCCCAGCCACCAATCGAACAAGATAAATGACAAACTTCACCTTGAGTAATAACAGCATCGGAGCGATTGTAATTCCACCAATGAAATCGTTCGCCCAGTTGGCGGTTATACCAGTACCGACAAACCCGAAGCCATTGATTTAACAATAGCTTCTGTTCTGTAGTTGGTTTTAATCGGTACTGGTAGTTATAAATCATAGTAGGTATGATATTACAATACACGGTCATGTTTGGTCAATATGAGCAAAATAAGATATAAAGCTCGTTCGAGAGGAGTATCAAGATTGTACGCCCATCTCGTGTTAACTGTTAAGTATCGCAAGAGAATAATTACTACGCCGATGCTGGAGAGGTTAAAAGAAATAGTCAAAGACCTGTGTTCAAAGTGGCAGTGCGAGTGTATTGAGGTAGATGGAGAACCAGAACATTTACAGATTCTTTTTCGCTATTTTCCTCAAATGCAGTTGAGCAAGTTTGTATCAAATATCAAAAGCGTAACCAGTAGAAGAATCAGACAGGAGTTTCAAATTAATTTGAAATCTGGTTTTTGGAACGAATCTTATTCAATTGAGTCGGTTGGTCACGCTCCGTTGGAGGTATTAAAACGGTATGTTGAGAACCAAAAAGGTTGCTGATTTCCGGTACATCGAGTACCTCAATCAGCTTGGGGAGTCCGTGTATCCAGACGTTCAAACATTGGGCGTGTATAGGTGAGCTATACTTGAATCGCCCTTGTTTAGAACGCTGGGCTTACTGCTCCCCAAACCCCACGAAGGCTAAACCAACTTCTTAATAAATACCTGATTTAACTACATGAGACCTTTATCCAGTAAATAAACGCGACCATACAGTGCCTCGGCTTCGCTAAGATCGCAATTCTTGGAATCCAATTATTTTGGAATTGTGTTGCTGTAATTGTGGTTATAACTCTCTATTTTGCTCTAAACTAAAAATATATAGAATATTCCTAAATTTTATTTGGGTTCATCCCTATTCTAATTAAAGTTAACTATTGGGAAAATCTTACTAAAGATTGCATTCTATAAATAACATTAATATAAGGTTGTCTAACTAACTAATTATCGTTAGGCACAGGTTGCTATAACAGCAGTTTGTGCTAATAACTTTACTATTTATTCATATTTTATAAAAATACCTAAGTATAACTTATATGGAATGTCCTAATAATTGCCTGAGAGAACGTCTCTCTGTGTTTGTTGATGGCAATAATATGTTTTATGCACAACAAAAAAATGGTTGGTTTTTTGATCCGAGGAAAGTTTTAGAGTATTTTACTAAAGATCCCAGTGTCAAGTTAGTTAATGCTTTTTGGTACACAGGACTAAAAGATGCTCAAGATCAAAGAGGATTTCGCGATGCTCTAATCAGTCTCGGATACACCGTCAGAACTAAAATTCTTAAGGAATACTATGATGATTCCTCTGGTCGTTATTCTCAGAAAGCAAATCTAGATATAGAAATTGTAGTAGATATGTTTAATACTGTCGATCAATACGATCGCGTAATCCTGTTTAGTGGTGATGGAGATTTTGAGCGAGCGATCGAATTGTTGCGTTCTAAAAACACTCATATTACAGTGGTTTCCACGGAGGGAATGATCGCAAGGGAATTGCGAAATGCTACAGATAGATATATCGACTTAAATGACATTCGTCCTTATATCGAAAAGAATGATTTTTGAAATCTTCTGTATCCTCTTCTAACCAATATTCTATCTTAAATGTCGGAAGAGGACTCCCGTTAAACCGACGACAGGAGGTTAACGGCGAGATGAATTCCGACAAAAAAAACGAAACGCGAAGCATCCTTTTTGTTTTTAGGTGGCTTAGGAAGACGTTTGCAGTAGTCTTGAATAATTTCTGACATACTAACCCCGCGTTGTTCGGCTGCATACTGAAGTCTTGACTTTTCATCTTCAGTAAGCCTTACTCTCAAAGAATGTTTTCTAGTCATTGTATCCACAAAGCATGATACAATAATCCTAACAGAAGATCGAGCAATGATTACTTTTACTTACCAGTACAAAATTAAGCCTACCAAACAGCAAGTCCGACAGATAGAACAGTATTTAGATATCTGTCGAAGCGTTTACAATTATGCTCATGCTGAAAAAAAAGCGTGGCTTGAATCTCGTAAGTCATTGGTAGACCGTTGTTCGATACAAAGCGAATATATAATTCCTGCTGATACTCCTTTTCCTAGTTACAATCTACAGGCAAAAGCATTAACTAAAGCTAAAAAAGAATTACCTCATTTAAGGCTAGTCAATGCTCAATGCTTGCAGCAAGTTCTCAAAAGGTTAGATAAGGCTTGGACTGACTTTTTTAAAGTGCCAGGATGGGGATTTCCCCGTTTCCGAAATAAGAATCGGTTTAGAAGCTTTGTTTTTCCTCAATTGGGTAAAAACTGTTTAGATGCTGGTAGAGTTAAGCTACCCAGTCTTGGTTGGATTAGAATCAGGCAATCAAGAAAATATCCTGTTGGCTTTACTCCTAAACAATTTCAAATTGTTAGAAAAGCTAGCGGATATTATTTGATGATTGTCTTTCAATCCTCTGAATCTGTGCCAGATCCAGTGCCAGGAAAAGTATCAATAGGTATCGATGCAGGAATTGAGTCTTTTGTAGCTACTCCTACTGAGTTAATCAAGAGTCCTAAGTTTCTTCGAGGTCAGCTTAGGAAGCTGAAATTGCTCCAACGACGACTGAAAAAGAAAACAAAGCACTCAAATAATTGGTTAAAACTCCAAAAGAAGATAGCTAAATTTCATGAAAAAGTAGCCAATATCAGACGTGATTGGCATTTTAATTTAGCCCATTATCTCTGTGACCAGGCGGATAATATTTTTGTTGAAGATATTAATTTTAATTCTTGGTCGAAAGGCTTATATGGGGCGCAATCTTTAGATTCAGGCATTGGTGGATTCATCAATGAAGTACTACCTTTTATCTGTTGGAAAAGAGGCAAATATTACCTCAAGGTAGATAAAAATGGTACATCTCAAAAATGTTCCAACTGCGGCAAATATACTGGTAAAAAGGAGCTTGATGAACGCATTCATTTTTGCCAGTTTTGTCATCACAGTGAATCACGAGATACTAACTCAGCCAAGATAATCAGAGATCGTGGGCGTGTCGCCGTTGGGCAGACGGTATTCAAAAAGCGCGACAACGCGGTCTTTGCGAGAGGAAATGCTGGG
>JAAUYH010023164.1_pt1 | contig 17133 bp, 15 predicted proteins | sample 7278061 | NCBI WGS metagenome assembly JAAUYH01 (sample SAMN14350203, study PRJNA611818) | marine sediment metagenome | isolation source: surface marine sediment (0.6m) | place: French Polynesia: Moorea | collected 2018-08 | reverse complement strand
CGATTGCGTGTTGCGCCGGATCGAAGCGCAGAAATCGCAGACCCAGCACAAGGTCAGCCAGGTTCTGAAAAAACATGGTGTGGTCGGCTTTTCCACCTATGGCGAACAGATCGGTCCGCTGCACCTGAATCACACGATGACCGGTGTCGCGCTCTTCCCGCCGCGAGGTGCGAAAAGTTGAGCGATCTGTCGGACCTGCTCCATCCCGACGATTCGCCCGAGCGTCAGCGCGACAAGCTTCTGAACATCTGCTCGGCGCTGATGCGCCGGGTCGAACAAGCCCCCGACGACAGAAGCAACGCCTATGCGCAGTTCGAGCGCGCTGCCCTTCTCGATGCCGAAGTCCGACAGCGTACTGCGGATCTCGAGCACGCGCTCGATCTTTTGAACCACAGCAACGCTCAACTGGCGGAAGCCAACCGCGAAATCGAAACGGCACGCTCGAACCTGAACGAGGCCATCGAAAGCGTCGATGAAGGCTTTGCCTTGTTCGATGTGGACGACAATCTCGTTCTCAAGAACAGCCGGTTCTGCAAGGACATGCCTGACGTCTTACCGAAGGTCGTGCCCGGCATGGCTTTTGTCGATTTCGTAGAACTGGTTAGCCGGTCCAACAACCTGGCGCATCCGCACGAAACGACACCCGCCCAATGGGCGAAGCGACGGTTGAAGAACCACCGCGAACAGCGCGTGGTCTTCAACATCACGTTGACGGAAGACCGCTGGATGCAGGTCAGCGAACACCGTACCCACGAAGGCGGAACTGTCATCCTGCAAACGGATGTGACCGAGATCATGCGCGAACAGCGCCGCGAACGGGCGCAACTTGTCGACAGTCAGGCCCGAATGTTGCGCGCAACGCTCGACCATCTGGCGCAGGGCGTTTGCATTTTCGACCGCGACGCCTGTCTTGTCGGCTGGAACCGCCGGCTAGAGGAAATGATCCGCCTGCCTCTGCCAGGCCCCCGCATCGGGCTTGGTTTTTCCCGGCTTCTCGACCTTCTGCGGGACCAGATGAAATTCACGCAGGGCGGTTCGCGGGCGTGGCTTCAGAAGTGGGCGGACGACGTGTCGAACCGCGCGCCGATCACCTTTGAACTGATCGGAGCGGATGACCGGATTTTCAGCGTTTTCGCGCAAGAGATGCCGGACGAAGGCTTTGTGATTTCCTTCGACGATGTCACGCAGGAACGCCAGGCCGCCAAGGATCTTCGCGACCTGAACCGCACGCTTGAACAGCGCGTGGCCGAACGGACCGAGGAACTGGGTGCCGCGCTCCAGGAAGCGGAACGCGCGAACGAGTCGAAAAACCGTTTCGTCGCGGCAGCAAGCCACGATCTTCTGCAGCCGCTGTCCGCCGCCAAGCTCTATCTGACCAGCCTGCAGGAAATGAAGATTGCGCCCGAGGCAACCGGCATATCGGCCAAGGCCGAAAGCGCTCTCGAAAGCGCCGAGGAGATTATCGAGGCGCTTCTCGATATCTCGAAACTCGACGCTGGCCGCGCCGCGTTCGACCTGCAACCTCTACCGCTGTCTCAGGTTCTCTCGTCACTCGCCAACGAAATGTCGCCAGCCGCAGCCGCGAAGGGCCTGAAGTTGACCGTGGCGAAGTCCAACCTGTCGGTTGTCTCCGATCCGATGTTCTTCCGTCGCATCCTGCAGAACCTCATCAGCAACGCGATCCGGTACACCGATGCGGGTCGCGTGCTGGTCGGTGTCCGCCGCCGGGAAGGAAAGGCCCGGATCGAAGTGCACGATACCGGGTGCGGTATCCGGCCCGAGGATCAGGAACGGATCTTCCAGGAATTCGCGCGTCTTGAACCGTCGAAAAGCGGCGCGAACGGACTGGGCCTTGGCCTTGCGATCGTCGATCGAGCCTGTGCCTCGATGGGCCACAGGCTGGATCTTGTCAGCACGCCCGGAAAAGGGTCCTGTTTCGCGGTCGAGGTAGAGCTTCATCAGGGCGGGCCAGGTCATACTCAACTGATCGAACCGGCGGTCGATGTTCTGGACGTCTTGAAGGGCAAGATGCTGCTGCTTGTCGAAAACGACGAAGCCTTCGCACACGCAATGACGTTGAAGCTCGAAGGCTGGGGCGCCCATGTGCTGCACACTCTCACCGGGGAAGACGCAGCGGACGTTCTGGCCGAGATCGATATCGTGCCGGATGCGCTGATCTTGGACTACCAGCTCGGAAGCGGGATCGACGGGATCAGCCTTTGCCAGTCATTAAGGGAACGCTACGGTCCAATCCCGGCGTTCCTCGTCTCGGCCAACCGAAGTGAGCACCTGCTGAACGAATGCATAAAACGCGACCTGATCCTACTCCGCAAGCCCGTCGAAGCGCCCGCGCTGCGCGAGGCGTTGAATCTCGTTCTAACCTAACCTGCGCATGCCCGTCAGGCGACGTTCGGACGCCAAAGGTTGGCACGCCGCTCTGATGTCGCAAAAAGCCCGTACTCGATCACCAGCATCAGGGCGACGAAACTGAACGCATAGGCCAGCACGTAACCCGTCTCGAACAGTTGGAAATACAGGTGGATCTGAAAGCCGACCCCGTTTGGCCGACCCAGGAACTCGACCACCAGCACGATCTTCCAGATGATCGCAATGCCGTTCCGCATCGACGCGAACAGATAGGGCATAAGCTGCGGAAGCGTGACGTGCCGGAATTTGGCCCAGCGGCTGAGCCGAAAGGCCTGGCCAAGATCGGTCAGCGACCGGTCCAGCGCTGCGGTGCCCTCGCGCATCGTAACAGCCATCATTGCAGTCTTGTTTATGGCAACCGCCGTAATCGCGGCGACCTCGTTCAGACCGATCCAAAGATAGCAAAGCACGATCACGACAAGGGCAGGAATATTCAGAAAGATCACCACCCACGGCCCAATCCACTGATTGGCACGTTTTGACCGCCCCAGCAAAAGGCCCAAAGCCACACCCAGCCCCATCGCGATCAGGAACGCTGCTGCAACCCGCCCCAGCGTTGCGATCATATGCCCAAAAAGCGGCCCGTCCGTCGCCTCGCTCCACGCGATGGCCGCAACCGTCCACGGCGTCGGCAAAATCGATGGGTCAGCCGTCGCCAACGCTGCGCCGATCCAGACCAGGAACAGCGCGCCAAGCGAGACTGCAAAGGGCATCGTGCCGGACTTCATGGGCCAAAGGTTAGAGGCTATGAAGGACCCTTGCGCGTAAGACCTTAGTCGCATGTAGGCCCGGATTGTCGGGGACTAAACTACGGCGATGCTGAAGCTTCTCCGGTTGGCTCTCCTTGGCCTTGTCGCCACCGCACAGGCCCCTCTCGCCGAGCCAACGTCGCGCGATGACCTCTCCGCGCATGTCTTCGCGCCCATGACGCTTGGGGAAGCGGTCAACGATAACGGTGTCTATCAGCTTCTGAATGCAGGCGGCGGGCATGTGGGCTACGCCTTCGAAACCGAGCCGATGGCGCCCCTTCCCGGGTTCTCCGGAGCGCCGATCAACCTTCTGGTGCAGGTCGATCTCGAAGGCAGGTTCCTCGATGTTCGCTTGCTTTCGCACAATGAACCAATCTTCGTCAGCGGGCTGGGACAGGCGCCATTCCATGAGTTCGTCACGCAATACAAAGGGCACTCGATCGCCGACAGCCTCGTCGTCGGCACACCCTATGGTGGCGCCGCCGATGGGTCGGGGCTTGTCTATCTCGACGGGGTCACCAAGGCGACGGCGTCCGTCCGCATCGCGCACGAAACGATCCTCGCCGCCACGCTTCAGGTCGCGCGCGAAAAGATGGCGGGTGTCGCCGCGGGGCCTCCTGCCTATCCCGACCCCGACCACGACGAAGATCTAAATTGGGACGACTTGGTGGGGCAGGGCATCGCTCAGAACCGCGTCTGGACGAATGCGGACGTTGACGCCGCCTTCGCTGGCACCCTCTGGGCCCACGACGACCCCATGGCCAAGGCTGACCCCGAAGCCCCTTATCTCGACCTTTGGGTGATCGATCTTGGACCCAAATCCATCGCCCGCGCGGTTCTTGCGCCCGAAAGCTTCGACGAGTTGCAGGGGTTTCTCGAGATTTCCGACAACGACGAGCCGCTCCTCGTGATCGACGCCGCCCGCCACGGGCTGGTGTCCGAAGACTTCGTCCGAAACACCTCGCCCGACTGGATCAGCGCCGAACAGAATGGGCTCCCGGTCGCGCTTCGCGACGCCGATCTCTTCTTCGATCTCCATCCCGACCTGCCCGCGGCATTGCATGATGCCGTCGATAACGGTCAGGCCCTGATCCTGCGGACCGACCGTCGCCTTGGCTTCGACCCGACGACCCCCTGGACGCTGACCGTAAGAGCCGTCCGCGAGCACGGGGTCTTCCAGCCCGAAATCGGCTCGGTGGATCTTTCCTCCGATTTGACGGGCGAAGAACGGTTCTTCGTCCGGAAGACTGCGGTCGTGCCCCTGTCGCCGTTGCAGGAAGCGCTCAGGGGTCGGGCCGAGGACCTAATCGTGCTTGCGGCACTCCTGATCGCGCTCATTGCCTTGCTCGCGCGCCGATTGGAGGCGCTCAGCGTTCATCCGGCGTTCCAGCCCTTCCGGCTGGCAGTTCTGGGCGTCGTGGTCGCGTTCGTCGGCTGGTGGGGGCAGGGTCAGCTTTCCATCGTCACGCCGCTGGCAGCGATCCAGACGACGCTGGCGGGCGGTTCTTTCGCCTTCCTCCTTTATGATCCGTTCTCGCTGCTCATCTGGGGCGCCGCGATCCTCGGCCTTGTCCTCTGGGGGCGTGGGCTCTTCTGTGGCTGGCTTTGTCCCTTCGGCGCGCTTCAGGAATTCGCGTCAAAGCTCGGCAGCGTGCTGGGTATCAAACCGCTCGACATGCCGCGCGCGTGGGACCGGCCCCTACGCGGCCTGAAATACCTGGTGCTCGCCGCCTTGGTCGGTGTCGCGATTTTCACGCCTACCCACATCGACAAGGCGGCAGAAGTCGAACCCTTCAAGACCGCGATCACCACTTTCTTCTTGCGCGAATGGTATTACGTCGCCTACGCCGTCTTCTGGCTCCTGCTCTCGATGGTCCTGTTCAAGGGCTTTTGCAGGTACGTCTGCCCGCTGGGCGCGCTCTTAGCCATCGGGGGAGTGTTCCGCCAAAAGGACTGGATCGCACGCCGTAGCGAATGCGGATCGCCTTGCCAGCTTTGCCGGGTGAAATGCGCTTATGGTGCCATCGAACCGACAGGAGAGGTGAACTACGCCGAGTGCTTCCAATGCCTCGATTGTGTGACGATCCACGAAAGCCCGTCGCTTTGCGTTCCTCAGATCATCGCCGAGAAGCGCGACCGCGCGATGGCGGCGGAATGATGAACCGGCGGCGTTTCATAACCGTGATCGCGGCAGCCTGCGCGGGGCCAACGCTGGCGCGGGCAACGCCGCTCCGCTGGCAGGGCCGCGCCATGGGGGCGGAAGTGTCGCTGGACCTGTACGGCGCCCGTCCCGAAGCGCTGGCTTCCGCACGCGCCACCATCGACCGGATGGAGCGGATCTTTTCGCTTTATGACCCGCACTCCGAACTATCAAGAATCAACGTAAGCGGTGGCGGCGCGCTGTCGCCAGAGATGGCCGAAGTCCTTGACCTCTCCGCGAAAATCAACGCAGCGACCGGCGGGCGCTTCGACCCGACCGTCCAGCCGGTATTCGCCGCCCTACTGGCAGGCGAAGACCCGCCCTGGCACACCGTCGGGTGGGACAAGGTCAGCCTCAGCGACAAGATACTCGAACTCGGGACCGGGCAAGCGCTGACCCTGAACGGCATCGCCCAGGGCTACGTCACCGACCGCGTCCGCACGGTGCTTGCCGCCCATGGCCTGACCCGCGCGCTCGTCGCCATCGGTGAACACGCCGCTCTCGGCGGGCCCTTTCGCCTGGGGCTAGCAGATCCCGAACATGGCCAGATCGGCACGCGCACGTTGACGGATGGGGCCATCGCGACATCCTCGCCCGGAGCGATGCGCCTCGGCCAAGGCTTCCATATCCTCTCACCCAAGAACACAGATGTGCCGCTCTGGTCCACCGTCTCGGTCGAGGCAAGCTCCGCCGCCGTTGCCGACGCGCTCTCAACCGCCCTCTGTCTCGCGCCGCTCAAAACCGTCCGCGACGTCGCTCGAACCTTCGCGGCAAGGGTGACATTGGTCGATGCGGCAGGCGATGTCGTGACGGTCGGATAGATGCTCCACCTCGCCCTGATCGCGCTTCTCCTTGCCGCGTCGCCGTCCTTGGCGGCGTCCTACAAGGAACACCAGGCGGAACGCCCCGACCTCTTCGACCCCGACACCGGCTATCGCATCGCGCGGCAACGCGCGCCCACACCGGACGACATCCCGCCGCCCGCCGTTCTGATCGGGCCGGAAGAAGCGCGCGCCCTGATCCGGGACGGCGCCCTGATCTTCGACGTGTTCAGCGCCGCGCAGTCCCGCTTCGACGAGTTGGACGGCACCTGGCTGGTTTCCGCGCCGCGCCTCAGTCTGCCGGGCGCGGTCTGGTTGCCGGAAACGGGACGGGGCTACCTGACCCCTGACATGCAGTCCTATCTGGCCGACAACCTTTCTCGCCTGACCGGTGACGACAAAAACCATCCCATCGTCGTCTTCTGCGTCGCCGATTGCTGGATGAGCTGGAACGCCGCGCAACGCATCGCCTCGCTCGGTTATGCCCGCGTCTACTGGTACCGGCTCGGTACCGATGGCTGGCTGGATATCGGCGAGACGCTGGTGCCGGTCGATCCGGTGCCCGTAAATACAGACTAAAGCGAGCTTGCCAGCGGCAATTCCTGCCGCTCGATCTCCGGGAACAGATGGGAAATTGAGCGGTGGTACTCTTGCGGCTGCGCCCCCATGCCCGCAAACTCCGGTGGCAAGGGCGCCTGCATAAGGTCGATCATGTCCAGCCCCTCGCGCGCCCCGCTGCGCAGCGTTCCGTCCAGCCACGTCAGATAAGCCCGCGTCTGGGCAATCGCCTTTCGGTCGCGATCGACCGGCCCGTGCCCGGGCACAAGCTGGGCCGCACCGATGCCCTCCAGAGCATCGAGCGAGGTCTGCCAACGCGCCAGATCGGCGCTCGGCGTCGTCGGCGCACGATCGTAAAAGACAAGATCGCCTGCAACGAGCGTGCCCGTCGCGTGATCGAGCAGCGCCAGATCCGCCACCGTATGCCCGCCCAGCGGAAACGTCGTGAACCGCCGCCCGTCGATCTCGACATCGCCGCCCTCGATCACCTGACCGGGCGGCACAACTTCCGTCCCACGCATCCAATCGCCCAGAAGCCGATACATGTTGTCGGCAAAGGCATCGCCTTCCTCGAAAGCCGCCGATTGGGTTTCGCCCAGACCGAAAATCGGTGTACCCGCAAAGACCTGATTGCCGAAGAAATGATCCGGATGATGGTGCGTGTTCACCACCGCCGAAACGCCCCGGATATCAAGTTGACGCGCCAGACCCGCCAAAGCCTCGCCATAGCGCCGCGAGGGACCAGTATCGATCACGATCAGGCCGGTCGCGCCCTTCAGAAGCGCGATATTGACGATGGCACCGCCGATTTTATCGGTGAAATACTCGGTCGCGCCCTCGATCATCCACACGCCCTCGGCGATCTGCACGGGCCGAAGGTCATAGACATGCCGCGCCTCTGCCGCCACGCGCGTGGCAAAAGCACTCGCGCCAAGCAGCCCAAGCGCCGTTCGCCGGGTCAGCATCAGTTGGTCTCGCCCGTCGTCAGAAGTCCTTCGATCGGGTTGCCATTGTTGTCACGGCCCTTCACGTGCAGCAGATTGGGCATCGTGCCCGGGTCGAAATAGAGCGAAAACGCCGGGTCCTCGTTGACCGGTTCCTGCAATTCGACCCGCGCCACCCGCGTTCCCGCGTCGGTTTCGAAATCGAGGTGCTGGATGATGAAAACCGGGATGTCTTCCGCCAGCCCCGTATCCATCGGGTGGTCCACGATAACGCGCGCCTTGCCGGAGGCCGCCCAAAGCTGCCCGTGGATCTCGCCCAGTTTCTCTTCCCAGTCATCGCTTGCGTATGCATGCGCCGGCGCGGTGCATCCGCCGCCTGCCGCATCGATATAGGTCGAACCGATCAGCCACTGCCCATCGTGCGTCTCGACGCTGGCGCGAATGGCCGTCGCCTGATCGATCTTGAAACGCAGCGCGAGCTTCGGCAGCGCCTCTTCCGGGTAGTAGGTCAGGATATGCGGGATCGGCCCGTAGTCAGCGCTCACGACGATGCGCTTGACGTTCTCGATGCCGGACGCATCGATTAGAAGCGGCACATTCAAGCTGTCCTCTGCCGACACCGGCGCGATCACCTGAACGCGCTCGTCAAACCGGATATTCTCCGGATCGCCAAGCAGTTCAACCTGGTGATACCCCCACATGCCAGAGGCCATCGGGTCCTCAAGCGGTGTCTGCGGCCCATCCAAAGCAAACGCCCTCGAAGCGGCAAAAGACACAACAAAAAATCCCAGAATGCCACGATTCAGCATGGGAGCACCTCCATTTGCATACTGTAGTCTACCGGATCCCTTTCAAAAAAGCATCTGCGACGTTGGTCCTACCGATCTCTTGTTGCGCAGGAGTCAAACGGCCTTCTTAAGAAGCAGCACATCGCCCGTGTGATAAGGCGGGCAGGGATGCGACCGCACCGGCTCTTTTGCCGACAGTTCATACCCCAGCCGCTCATAAAGCCGCACCGCGCCCGTGTTCTGGCCATAGACCTGAATGCTCATCGTGTCGAAGCCACTTGCCACCGCCAGCCCCTCTGCCGCCTGCAAGAGCCGCGCACCGATACCAACGCCCCGATGGCTCGGGAAAACCGCCAAGGCGTTGATATACCAGGTGCCGACCGACAAGGCCTCAAGCGCCACGAAGGGCGCGATGGGCGCGGGCAGGTCGTCCGGGTCGTCCTCGGGCGCATCCGTGATCGCATAGCTCAGCACCATGCCAAGCGGCGCGCCGTCCTTCTCGGCGATCAGGGCATTGCAATAGGAAAACCCCCCGCTCGGGCGGCGGGCGCGTTCCGCGCCCACTTCCAGCGGCGTTTGCCCCTCGACGCATTGCCGGGTCCAAAGCCACGTTGGGATGCCCTCTCCGGCGATGTCGATCAGCCTGGCCAGGGTCGTCGCATCGGCTGCGTCGGCCTGACGGACAAGCGGGTTCGCATGGGCGTTCATCGGTTGTCCTTTCAGTGAACTCAGGCCGCCGTCCGGGCGTGGTGATGCCCGGCAATGCAGCCCACATGCCGGTGATCAGTGCCACAGCAGCCACCGATTACACGAATGTTCGGAAGACGCGCCAGAAGCTCAGCGTTGAGCTGACCCAACTCGACAGGGTCGCCATCGTCCAGCTCCTCGGCTTCGTCGAGCTCGGCGTGGCTCATCCGGGACGCGTTCGAACGAATGCCGCCGATCCGCAAGAGCCACGCCGCGTTCGTCTCAAGCGCGTTGCGGAAGTGGTCCGGATGGGCGCAGTTGATCATGTAATAAACGGGGCCGTTGTTCGTCGCCGCGTCGACCTCGGCAATCGCCTCGCCCAGAGGTTGGCCAGACGGCAAACATCCATCCGTTTCCACCGTGAACGCAATGACGACCGGCACGTCGATCTCCTGCGCGGCACGGACGATGCCGATGGCTTCGCTCGCATGCGTCAGGGTCATGGCGCTGATAATATCGACCCCGGCCTTGCCAAGCGCATGAACCTGCGGGGCGTGGATCAGCAAGGCGTCTTGTGCCTCGATCTGCTCGCCCGGCGCATAGGCATCGCCCGCCGGACCCACCAGACCGTTGATCAGGATCGGGCAGTCCGCCGTTTCGTGGGCGTCCCGCAAGTCCGTCACAAAAGCGACGGCGCGGGCGTTCGTCTCCATGATCTCCTGCAGCGTTTGCCCCATCGGCCCGGCCCATGCCGCGCCCGCCCGCCACGTCGGCGCGTCCATCACGAACCCACGGCCCGAGGCCTTGGCGATCCCGATGAATCGCTCGAAGTATGCCGCCAGATCGGCGCGGCCTTCTTCACTCTCCAGCAGCACGGCTGCCGAAAAACAGGGCAGGTCATACCCCTTGTCGAAGATCATGAACGTCTCCAGCCCTCCGTCCGAAAGAAAGAAGCGTGGGGTCTCTGTAAGCTTTTGAATTCGCATCGAAGCTGTCCTTGTCAGTTGATACGAAGTGCCTAACCCGAGAGTCGCCGGGGCAGATAGTTGTCCCGTGGTCCGGTTGTGCGAAGTTATTTTTTGCCTTAATTTCATAGGGTAACGCCGCCGCGCCTTCTGCGCGAATGCGGCGAACAGGCGTCAACTGGACTCGCAGTACAGTCGGAGGGCCGGGTATGGAGCAAAAAGTGGACACGCGCAGCCGAATCCTCGACATCGCCGAGGCGGCAGTGCTCGAAAAAGGCTTCGAAGCGACCTCTATTGAAGAGATCGTCGCGGGTGCCGATATCTCGCGCGGCGGCTTCTTCTACCATTTCAAGGACAAGAACGCCTTGGCCCGCGCCATGCTGGAACGCTACATCGAGGTCGAAAACGCGCTCTACGACGATCTCTTTGCCCGGGCTCGAGAGCTGAACGACGACCCTCTCCATTGCATGCTGATCGGCCTGAAACTTCTGGCCGAGATGCTGGAAGAAATGCCCACCGGCCACCCCGGCTGCGTCATCGCCTCGACCGCCTATCAGGACCGGCTCTTCGACGAAGGCGTTCGCGAGCTGAACCGCCAGGCGATCCTCGGCTGGCGCAAGCGCTTTCGCGGCATGTTCGAAGAGATCGCCAAGGTCTACGAACCCCGTGAGCCCGTCAACATGGACGCCCTTGCCGACATGGTCTCGGGCGTCGTCGAAGGCGGGCTGGTGCTGCAACGCGCGCTCCGCGAACACAACAACGCGTCCGAACAGATCATGCTATTCCGCACCTTCCTGAAGCTGCTCTTCTCGCCCACGACCTGAAGGCGCGTCGATTTTGGAACGGTTTCTGCCGTTGATGCCATGACAACGGGCAGCAACTCCGCTCAAATACACCCAAGAACCAACTTGGGGAGCTTTCATGGATTTCGGGCTGACGGACGAGCAGGAAATGATCGTCGACACGGTGCGCAGCTTCGTTGAAAACGAGATCTACCCGCACGAAGCCGAAGTCGAGCGCACCGGCCAGGTGCCCCCGGAGCTTGGCGAAGAGATCAAACAGAAATGCATCGACCTCGGCTTCTACGCCTGCAACTTCCCCGAAGACGTTGGCGGCGCGGGCCTGAACCACCTCGACTTCACGCTGGTCGAACGCGAGCTTGGCCGTGGCTCGATGGCGCTGACGCATTTCTTCGGTCGCCCCCAGAACATCCTCATGGCCTGCGAAGGTGACCAATGCGACCGCTACCTCCTGCCGGCCGTCCGGGGCGAAAAGATGGACGCGCTCGCCATGACCGAACCCGATGCCGGATCGGACGTGCGTGGCATGAAATGCACCGCCACCCGCGACGGCGGCGACTGGGTGGTGAACGGCTCCAAGCATTTCATCTCGGGCGCCGAGCACGCCGATTTCTTCATCGTCTTCGTCGCCACCGGCGTCGATGATACGCCCAACGGGCCGAAAAAGCGCATCACGACTTTCCTCGTCGACCGCGGTACGCCCGGGTTCGAAGTGCGCGATGGCTATACCTCCGTCAGTCACAAGGGCTACAAGAACTGCATCCTCTACTTCGACAACTGCCGTCTGCCCGACGCGCAGGTGCTGGGCGAAGTGGACGGCGGCTTCGCTGTCATGAACGAATGGCTCTATGCCACCCGGCTGACCGTCGCGGCCTTCAGCGTGGGCCGCGCGCGCCGCTGTTTCGACTATGCGCTGACCTATGCCGCCGAGCGCAAACAATTCGGCCAGCCCATCGGCAAGTTCCAAGGCGTCGGCTTCCAGATCGCCGACATGATCACGGAAATCGACGCCGCTGACTGGCTGACGCTCGCCGCCGCCTGGCGGCTGGATCAGGGCCTGACATCCAACCGCGAGATTGCCAGCGCAAAGCTCTATGCTTCGGAAATGCTCGCGCGCGTTACCGACACGACGCTCCAGATCTATGGCGGCATGGGGCTGATGGACGATTTCCCCATCGAACGCTTCTGGCGCGACGCCCGTGTCGAACGCATCTGGGACGGCACCTCGGAAATCCAGCGCCACATCATCAGCCGCGATCTCCTGCGCCCCTTGGGGGCCTGATGGGACGGCTCGACCGCTTGCTTCGGCCCAAGTCCGTCGCCGTGATCGGCGGCGGAACCTGGTGTAAAGCCGTGATCGAGCAATGTCGGAAGGCGGGCTTCAAGGGCGATCTCTGGTCCGTCCACCAAAGCGCGGAAACCTTCGCGGGGCTAACCCCATTCGCCACGGTCAACGACCTGCCCGAACCGCCGGACGCCGCCTACATCGGCGTGAACCGAAAATCGACAGTCGAGGTCGCGAGTGCATTGGCCGCGATGGGGGCAGGGGGCGCCATCTGCTTCGCCTCCGGCTTCAGCGAGGCAACCGTCGAACTGACCGACGGCGCTGACCTGCAAGACGCGCTCCTCAAGGCAGCCAGTGATATGCCAATCCTCGGACCAAACTGCTACGGGCTTCTGAATTACCTCGACCACGTCGCCCTCTGGCCGGACCAGCACGGCGGGGTGCCCGTGGCCTCCGGCGTGGCGATTGTCATGCAATCATCCAACATCGCCATAAACCTGACAATGCAGGCCCGCGGCCTGCCCATCGCCTATATGGTCACGGTCGGCAATCAGGCGCAGACCGGCATGTCGATGATCGGCGCGGAGCTTTTGGATGACCCGCGTGTCACCGCGCTGGGCCTTTACATCGAAGGCATCGACAACCTTGCTGACTTCCAGGCACTTGCCGCCAAAGCCCACGCCAAAGGCAAACACCTCGTCGCGCTCAAGGTCGGTCGCTCCGAACAGGCGCGCGCGGCGACCGTCACGCACACGGCCTCGCTCGCCGGCACCGATGCAGGCGCGGGCGCGCTCTTCAAGCGGCTCGGCATCGGACAGGCCCGGACGCTCGCGGGATTCCTGGAAGCGCTGAAACTCCTCCACATCACCGGCCCTCTCGCATCGCCCGGTATCGCAGCGGCCTCGTGCTCGGGCGGCGAAGCCAGCCTGATCGCCGACAGCGTCCTCGACACGCCGCTTTCGTTTCCACCGCTTACCGACACACAGCAAAACGCGCTGCGGGTCGCGCTCGGCCCCAAGGTGGCGCTTGCGAACCCGCTCGACTATCACACCTACATCTGGGGGGACGAAGCGGCGATGACAGCGACATTCGCAGGGCTGATGGCGGGCGACGCCGCGCTTGGCTGTGTCGTCCTAGATTTCCCTCGCGCCGACCGTTGCGATCCTACCGCCTGGCGGCCCGTCATCCCATCTGTTGCACAAGCTGCGAAAGCCTCGGGCAAACCGATGGTGATCGTCGCGTCCATCCCCGAAACCATGCCCGAAGCGATGGCAACTGAACTGGCGGCTCAGGGGATCGCCCCCCTTTGCGGCCTGACGGAGGCCATCGAAGCGATCTCCATCGCCGCCGAGATCGGCAGCAGCACGCCAGAGAGCGACCCGGTCCTCGCCCCGGCCAAAACCGACCCAGGTCAGATCCTGTCGGAAGCCGAGGCAAAAAAGGCACTGGCCGCGCACCGGGTGTCCGTCCCAAAGGCTGCCTGCGCAACCGCGTCCGAGGACGCCGCGCGCGTGGCAGAACAGATCGGCTTTCCCGTCGCGCTCAAAGGCGAGGGCGTCGCACACAAGACCGAAGCGGGCGCCGTCGCATTGGGGCTCACCAGCGCGCAAGCGGTCACCGACGCCGCCCGCGCCATGCCAACCCAAAGCTTCCTGATCGAAGCCATGGTGCAGGACTGCGTGGCCGAGCTTTTGATCGGCGTCCTCCGCGACGATGCCCACGGCTACGTCCTGACGCTCGCCGCCGGGGGACAACTGACCGAGCTTCTGCACGACCGCGCCGCGCTTCTGATCCCGGTAGATCGCGACGCCGTTCAAACCGCCCTCACGAAACTGCGCATCTGGCCCGTACTGGCAGGCCACCGGAACAGGGCAGGGGCCAATATCGACGCCATCCTCGACACCGTCATGGCCGTGCAGGCGTTTGTAACCGCGCACAACCCCATCGAAGTTGAAATCAACCCGCTGATGTGCGGTGTTGAGGGCGCCGTCGCAGCCGACGCGCTGATCCAGACAGGGAAACCCAAATGACCGACACGCCCATCAAGACCAGCCGCGACGGGCACGTCCTGGAAGTGACGCTCGACCGGCCCAAGGCCAACGCCATTGACCTCGCCACCAGTCGCATCATGGGCGAGGTCTTCACCGATTTCCGCGACGATCCCGACCTGCGCGTCGCTCTCATCACCGGCGCGGGCGACAAGTTCTTTTGCCCCGGTTGGGACCTCAAGGCCGCCGCCGACGGCGATGCCGTCGATGGCGACTACGGCAAGGGCGGCTTCGGCGGTCTTCAGGAACTCCGCGGCCTCAACAAGCCGGTGATCGCGGCGATCAACGGCATATGCTGCGGCGGCGGGCTTGAACTGGCGCTCTCCGCCGACATCATCCTCGCCGCCGATCACGCCACCTTCGCGCTCCCCGAAATCCGCTCCGGCACCGTCGCCGACGCCGCCAGCGTCAAGCTCCCGAAACGCATCCCCTATCACATCGCGATGGAGATGCTCTTCACCGGCCGCTGGCTCGATGCCGAAGAAGCCGCGCGCTGGGGGCTTATCAACCAAATCCACCCCGCCGCCGACCTGATGACAATGGCCCGCGAGATGGCCGCTCTCATCGCCTCGGGCCCGCCGCTCGTCAACGCCGCCATCAAGGAAATCGTGCGCGAAGCCGAGGACATGAAGTTCCAGGATGCCATGAACCGGATCACCAAAAGCCAGTTCGCCACAGTCGAAAAACTCTACCGCTCCGAAGACCAACTGGAAGGCGCCCGCGCCTTCGCCGAAAAGCGCGATCCCGTCTGGAAAGGAAAGTAAGCCCATGCCGCTCGCCATGAACCGCTCCGTCTTCATCACCTGCGCCGTCACCGGCTCGGGCGGCACACAGGACCGTAGCCCGCATGTGCCGCGCAGCCCGGAAGGTATCGCAGCCTCCGCCATCGACGCCGCGAAAGCCGGTGCCGCCATCGTCCACTGCCACGTCCGCGACCCGGACACCGGCGCACCGTCACGCGACCCCGCGCTGTTTCGCGAAGTGACCGACCGCATACGGGCTGCCGACACCGACGTCGTGCTGAACCTCACCGCGGGTATGGGCGGTGACATGGTCTTCGGTCCGACCGAGGCGCCGTTGCCATTGAACACGGAGGCCACCGACATGGCAGGTGCCGCCGAGCGCGTCGCCCACATCCGTGAATGCCTTCCCGAAATCTGCACGCTCGACTGTGGCACCATGAACTTCGCCGAAGCCGATTACGTCATGACCAACACACCGGGCATGCTCCGCGCCATGGGCGCGATGATGACCGAGCTTGGTGTCATGCCGGAAATCGAGGCCTTCGACACGGGCCACCTCTGGTTCGCCAAGCAACTCGTCGACGAAGGCACGCTCGCCGCCCCCGCGCTGGTGCAACTTTGCATGGGCGTGCCCTGGGGCGCTCCCAATGACCTCAACACGCTGATGGCGATGGTGAACAACGTCCCCGCCGACTGGGCCTGGTCGGCCTTCAGTCTTGGCCGCGATCAGATGCCCTATGTCGCCGCCGCCGTGCTCTCGGGCGGCAATGTGCGCGTGGGGTTGGAAGACAACCTTTATCTCGAAAAGGGCGTGCTCGCGACAAATGCCCAGCTTGTGGAACGCGCCGCCACCATCATCGAGAACATGGGCGCGCATGTGATCGGCCCGGAAGACGTCCGGCGCCAACTCGGTCTAACAAAACGCCCGCCGGCCACTTCATGACTCTGACCGTCGGGTGCATAGGCGCGGGCTATTTCGCGCAATTTCACTATGATGCCTGGGCGCGCATCGACGGGGTTCGTGCCGTGGCCTCGGTCGACCAAGATATTGAAAAAGCAAAAGCAACCGGGCTCCAGGCCTTTACGGACGCCCAGACAATGTTGGACAAGATCAAGCCCGACATCGTCGATATCATCACACCGCCGCCAACGCATCTGGCCACGATCCGGGCGGCGCTCACCAATCGGCCACAGGCGATCATCTGCCAGAAACCGTTCTGTCAAAGCCTCGACGAAGCCCGGACCGCGACCCGCGAAGCGGAGGCCGCCGGTGTCCCGCTCATTATCCATGAAAACTTCCGCTTCCAGCCCTGGTACCGCGCGATCAAGGCCGAAATCGATAAGGGGACGATTGGTGACCTCCAGCAAATCACCTTCCGGCTGCGCCCGGGCGACGGGCAGGGTGTGCGCGCCTACCTGGACCGGCAGCCCTATTTTCAGAAGATGGAACGCTTCCTCGTCCACGAAACCGCCGTTCACTGGATCGATACGTTCCGCTTTCTCGGGGGCGACCCCCGCCGCGTCTTCGCCGATCTCCGCCGCCTGAACCCGGTTCTCGCCGGCGAAGACGCAGGTTACATCCTCTTTGACCACGGCGACGGGCGTCGCGCCTTGTTCGACGGCAACCGGCTCTTGGACCACGAAGCTGAAAACACGCGCTGCACGATGGGCGAGGCACTGATCGAAGGCACGACTGGCACCTTGTCTCTGGCGGGCGACGGCTCGGTCCGGTATCGCTCATTCGGCAGCCGCGAAACCGACGTGGTCCTGCCAGCGACGACGCACAAAGGCTTCGGCGGCGACTGCGTCTTCCACCTGCAGTCCCACGTCGTCGCGGCGCTGAGCGGGGCAGGCGGCTTCGAGAACACTGCGTGCGACTACCTGCCGGTCATCGAGACGAAAGAGGCCATCTACCGCTCCGCAGAAGAAGGCCGTTGGATCACCTTGGGAGGAGAACCATGAAGATCGGTTACATCGGCGCAGGCGCCATGGGCGCACCCATGATCGCGCAACTGGCCGCGAAATTTCCGGGCGACGTATCGCTCTTCGACATCGACCCCGACCTTGCGGCGCGTGTCGCCAGCCAGACCGGCGCGAAGGCCGCTCCCAGCATCGCGG
>JAAUYH010159389.1_pt1 | contig 17136 bp, 18 predicted proteins | sample 7278061 | NCBI WGS metagenome assembly JAAUYH01 (sample SAMN14350203, study PRJNA611818) | marine sediment metagenome | isolation source: surface marine sediment (0.6m) | place: French Polynesia: Moorea | collected 2018-08 | reverse complement strand
GCCTGCAAGCGCCAGCCAGAAACGCTGCGATCGCTGCTTTTCCAGGGAGCGCTCGATGCGCTCCAGCTCCGAACCGTCGATCTGGACGCGTATCTCGCCACTGCCGAGTTGCTCCGACAGGTTCTGCAACGCGTTCGGCAGCTCGCGCATGGCGTGCCGGACTTGCGGCAGGTGCTCGCGGATGTCGGAGATCATCGCCTGAGGCCCGATCTGCTCGTTCATCCAGTCCTTGAGGACGGGGTGCGCCGTTTCCCACAAATCGAGTTCCGGGTAAAGGTCGCGTCCGAGCCCCTCGATGTTGAACAGGGTCTTGTGCAGCAGGATCATCTGCGGCTGGATCTCGACGTTGAATCGCTGTGCGACCCGGAACAGGCGCATCAATACCTGTGCAAAGGAAATCTCGGACAGCGGTTTGTTGAAGATCGGCTCGCAGACCGTGCGCACGGCGGACTCGAGATGGTCCACGCGGGTGCCGGCCGGCACCCAGCCCGAATCGATGTGGAGCTTGGCGATGCGGTGGTAGTCGCGGTCGAAGAACGCCAGGAAATTCTCGGCCAGGTAACGCTTGTCGTCGGGTTCGAGCGAGCCGACGATACCGAAGTCGACGGCGGCGTACTTCGGCCGTTCGGGATCGGTCAGGATCACGAAAATATTGCCCGGGTGCATGTCGGCGTGGAAGAAGTTGTGGCGGAACACCTGCGTAAAGAAGATGTGCACGCCATTTTCGGCCAGTGCCCTGATATTTGTGCCGGCTGCGCGCAATGCATCCATGTCGCTGATCGGCGTGCCGAAGATGCGTTCCTGCACCATGACCTCCGGGCGGCAGTAGTCCCAGAAGATCTCAGGCACGTAGAGCATGTCCGAGCCATCGAAATTGCGCTTCAGCTGCGCCGTGTTTGCGGCTTCGCGCATCAGGTCCAGCTCGTCGTGAATCGTACGCTCGTACTCGGCCACGACCTCGGTCGGTTTCAGGCGCCTGCCATGCTCCCAGTAACGTTTCGCGAGCGTCGCGAGCATGCGCAGCACTTCGAGATCGCGTTCTATCTGATCTTCGACGCCGGGCCGCAAGACCTTCGCGATAACTTCGGTGCCGTCGCGCAGCGCAGCGCTGTGAACCTGCGCAATCGATGCAGCCGCGAGAGGCTCGACATCGAATCGCTCGAAAACCTCGTCGACCGACTGGCCGTATGCGTCACTGATGATCGCTACGGCTTCTTCAGCCGGGAACGGCGGCACCCGGTCCTGCAGCTTGGCGAGTTCCACGGCGATGTCGGGGGGAAGCAGGTCACGGCGCGTCGAGATCGCCTGGCCGAACTTGACGAAAATCGGCCCCAGCTCCTCGAGCGCGAGACGTATGCGTTCACCGAGCGGCGCCGAGCTGTCGCGCTTGCGCGGGAAAAAGATGAACAGGTAGCGCAGCGGCCGCAGCAGATGTGTCGCGGTTATGACCTCGTCGAGGCCATATTTGACGAGGATGCGCTGGATCGCGACGACACGCAGCAGTGTACGGCGTCGCGCCACCTACCCGGCCTCCAGCAGTCTCTCGAGCCTGGCCTCGGCGCGGTCAACGTCGTCCCGCAATCTGCCGACATCCGTCGCGAAGCGCTCGGCCTCGTAGCGGCTCGGAACGTCGCCCGATTCTTCCTGCAGGTACTCGCGGATGTTGGCGCCCATCGTCGAGGTAGCGCTCTCTGCCCAGCGACCTACGCCACGGGCGATGACCCCGAGCCTGTGCGCAGCCACGTCGCCAATGACGCCCGACAATTCTTCCTCGAGATCGGGTTTCGCCAGCGACAGCAAGCGTTGAAACTTCTGTGCGAGTCTCGCGTCGCCGCTGAGATCCAGGGAGCCGTCGCGTATTGCGGTTTCGCCGGCCTGGCCGGCCATGCGGGCGAGCGTAATCAGCGAGCCCTCGATGACGACATCGGGGTCGCCCGCATACTCCGGACTTACTTCGACCGCGTCGCCGGCAACGACAAAATACGCGGCCAGCGCCGTGTCACGAACCCGAATCGCGACGACCGTGCCGTCGAGCTCCTCGCAGAGTTCCAGGGCCGGCGTGGTTTCGCGGATGTTGCGATTGAGCAGGCTGGCAATCGACTGCATCGCGGCTTGCAGGGGGTCCATTGCAATTCCTCAGATGCGGTAGCCGATGTGCAGCGCGACGATGCCGCCCATGAGATTGTGAAACTTGCAGCGTTCGAATCCCGCATCTTCCATCATACCCTTGAGGGTGTCCTGGTCGGGATGCATGCGGATCGACTCGGCCAGGTACTGGTAGCTGTCGGCATCTCTGGCAACGAGTTTGCCCAGAAGCGGCAGCACGCGGAACGAGTACAGGTCGTAAGCCGGCTTGATAACGTCAGCCGGTTTCGAGAACTCCAGGATCATCGCCTTGCCACCCGGCTTGAGGACGCTCCGCATCGACTCGAGCGCCGCCTGTTTGTCTGTGACGTTGCGCAGGCCGAAGGCGATCGTTATGCAGTCGAAGCTCGCATCGGCAAACGGGAGGTTCTCGGCATCGACCTGTGCGATGGAAACGTTGCCGGCGATGCCCTCGTCGACCAGGCGACGGCGTCCTTCCCTGAGCATGGCAGCGTTGATGTCAGCCAGCACGACATGTCCTTCCTGGCCGACGATACGCGAAAACCGGATCGCGAGGTCGCCGGTACCACCTGCCAGGTCGAGGATCGACTGGCCCGGCCGCGCATTGGCGTGGTCGATCGTGAAGCGCTTCCACAAGCGGTGCATGCCGCCCGACATGAGGTCGTTCATGATGTCATAACGCGATGCCACGGAATCGAAGACATCGCGAACGAGGCCGGCCTTGTCAGCGGCATCGACGGACGTATAGCCGAAATGCGTCGTGCCTTCAGTTTCGCCGGGTTTGTTCATGCGCGCATTTTATAGGATATAGCGACTTAGGTCCTCGTCCTGCGACAGCTCCGAAAGGTGCTCGTCGACATAGCCGGCATTGATTCTCACCTGCGAGCCGCTCTTGTCGGATGCCTCGAAGGACACCGTCTCGAGCAGCCTCTCCATGACCGTATGCAGCCGGCGCGCGCCGATGTTTTCCGTGCTCTCGTTTACATGAAACGCGACTTCGGCAATGCGCCTGACGCCGCTGTCGTCGAATTCCACGGTGACCTCTTCGGTCTCGAGCAGTGCGCGGTACTGGTCGGTCAGCGACGCATCGGGTTCGGTCAGGATGCGCACGAAATCTTCGGTCGTCAGCGACTTCAGTTCGACGCGGATCGGAAACCGGCCCTGCAGTTCGGGGATCAGGTCCGACGGTTTCGAAACATGGAACGCGCCCGAGGCGATGAACAGGATGTGATCTGTCTTCACCATGCCGTACTTGGTGTTGACCGTCGATCCCTCCACGAGCGGCAGCAGGTCTCGCTGCACGCCTTCGCGAGAGACATCGGCGCCGTGCGTCTCCGAGCGCCTCGCGACCTTGTCGATCTCGTCGAGGAACACGATGCCGTGTTGTTCGACGGCTTCGAGCGCTTGCGACTTGAGCTCTTCTTCGTCGACCATCTTTGCAGCTTCCTCGTCGACTAGCAGGCGCAACGCCTCTTTGACCTTGAGCTTGCGGGTCTTGCGACGGTTGCCGCCGAGGTTCTGGAACATGCCCTGCAGCTGGCTGGTCATTTCCTCCATTCCGGGCGGCGCCATGATCTCGACGCCGATCGGCATGGCGTCGATCTCGATTTCGATCTCCTTGTCGTCGAGCTTGCCCTCGCGCAGCATCTTGCGAAATTTCTGGCGCGTGTCGCTGTCCTGGCTGACTTCGGTTTCGGGTGTGAAACCGACGCCGCGACTCGGCGGCGGTAACAGGGCATCGAGGATACGTTCTTCGGCCGAGTCTTCGGCGCGGTACCGGACCTTGGACATGGCGTCTTCGCGAATCATTTTGACGGCGACGTCCATGAGATCCCGGACGATACTGTCCACCTCGCGGCCGACATAGCCGACCTCGGTGAACTTGGTTGCTTCGACCTTGATGAACGGGGCCCTGGCGAGCCGGGCGAGGCGCCTCGAGATCTCGGTCTTGCCGACGCCGGTCGGCCCGATCATCAGGATGTTCTTCGGCGTGATCTCGGAGCGCAACGGTTCGTCGACCTGCACGCGACGCCAGCGATTGCGGAGCGCGATCGCGACGGCTCGCTTGGCCTCGTCCTGACCGACGATGTGCTTGTCCAGTTCCTGGACGATTTCACGGGGTGTCATTGTTGACATGGCATTCTCGTTAAGGTGATGGGGCCGTTTTGTGGGAGCAGCGGTTTGTGGGAGCGGCGTCTCGCCGCGATCGGGCCGGGGACGGCCCTCCCACAAAACGCTGCTCGCGCCCAAATAAAATTACAATTCTTCGATAACGACGTTCTGGTTCGTATAAACGCAGATGTCGCCGGCGATATTCAGCGCTTTTTCGACGATCTCCCTGGCTTCGAGATCGGTGTTCTGCAGCAGTGCAAGTGCTGCTGCCTGCGCATAAGGGCCGCCCGAGCCGATCGCCATGAGGTCGTGTTCCGGTTCGATGACGTCACCGTTACCCGAGATAATGAAGCTCGCTTCCTTGTCGGCGACGCACAGCAACGCCTCGAGGCGTCGCAGGCGCCGGTCGGTTCGCCAGTCTTTCGCGAGCTCGATGGCCGCACGCGTCAGGTTGCCGTACTGGTCGAGCTTCGATTCGAACAGCTCGAACAGCGTGAACGCATCGGCGGTGCCGCCGGCAAACCCCGCGATGACCCGACCCCCTGCCAGCGGCCGAACCTTGCGGGCATTGCCCTTCATTACGGTATTGCCCATGCTGACCTGGCCGTCGCCGGCTATGGCGACTTTGCCGTTTCGGCGGGCGGAGACAATCGTCGTACCTCTGAACTGTTCCATCACTCTGCCTTCGGGAAAATCCAAGCGTTTTCAACGCTTTATTAAGCCGCTGAGAACGGCCGAGCTAATCTTTTTTTCGTGCTCGCGGGTGAGTCTGGTCGTAGATCTGGGCCAAATGCTGAAAATCAAGGTGGGTGTAGACCTGGGTCGTCGAGATATTGGCGTGCCCCAGCAATTCCTGGACCCCACGCAGGTCGTGGCTGGACTCGAGCAGGTGGGTGGCGAAGGAGTGCCGGAACAGGTGCGGGTAGACATTCGCGTCGATGCCTTGCCGTTTTGCCCAGTGCTTGACCCGCGCCTGCACTGCTCGTGCGCTGATGCGACCGCCACGCTGGCTGACGAACAGCGCGCCCTCCCCGGCGTCTGCGATCTGCCCGCGTGACAACTGCCACTTTTCGAGGGCCTGCAGCGCTTTGCGGCCCACGGGAACGATACGATCCTTGTTGCCCTTACCCGTGACACGCACCGTCGCATCCCGCATGTCGACATCGGCGCTGTCGAGATCGACGAGCTCGGCAAGGCGCAGACCGGACGAGTAGAGCAGTTCGAGAATTGCGCGGTCGCGGTCCACGAGCGGTCCGTCGCCCGGTATGTCGAGCAGTCGCGCCATGCGGTCGGCGTCGAGATTGCCGGGCAGGCGCTTGCCGGCTTTTGGTGCCGAGACGGAGCTGACGGGATTTCGCGTTACGTGCTTTTCCCGCAGCAAATAACGAAAGAACATGCGCGCCGCCGACAGGCGCCGCTGCAGGCTCTTCGCGCTCATGCCCTTGCGATACGCGGCGGCGGTAAACGACCGAAAATGTTCGCTGTCCAGCGCTGCCCAGTTGTCGATGTCTTCCGCATCGCACCAGTGCGCCAGCGCGTCGAGGTCACGGCGGTAGTGTTTGCAGGTCAGGGGCGAGAGGCGCCGTTCGAACTCGAGATGATGGATGAACCGGTCGATCCAATCTCGCTGTCCGTCCTGCATGAGGGCGATGCTCTAGAAGCGCTTGAGCGCTCCGCAGACGAGTTCGCCGACCCGCGACAGGAACTCCATGCTCATTCCGGGATGGAAACGCTGTGCATCGTTGCTGCCAATCGCCATGAAGCCGATCTCGGCTTTCTTGCCGAGCGGCACGAGCGCGACGGAACCGATCTCCCCGGCGTCGCCCTTGAACAGGAACTCGCGCTGGCTGTCGCGCGTTTGCCCGCAGCGCGGGCCACTGCCGTTCAGGAATGTCGCGAACGGTTTGATGGCCGGATCCGATCGCTCGGTTACGCGGAAGAAGCGACCCGCATCAATATCGTCGAACGACGACGGATCGGCGAATATGACCAGCACGGCGTGATCGGCGCCGAAGCCCGAGCGCATTGCCTCCTCGACGGCGGAAACGGTGGCCTGCAGGTCCGGGGCTGCAATCAACTGGGTACTGAGCTCGTGAATCTTGGCCGCCAGCAGGTCGTTGTCGCGCGCTACCGATATCAGTTCCTTGAGCTGGCGCTGAAGCTTGAGCTCTTTCTGCCGCAGGCTTGCGACCTGCCGCTCTACGAGGGATACGGCGCCGCCCGAGGAGTGCGGCAGCTGCAGCGAATTCAGCAGTTGGCGATGGCGCTCGAAGAAATCGGGATGGGTTTCGAGGTAGTCGTGGACCGCCTCTTCGCTTATCGGCTCGTCAACGTACTCCGGGCTCGCTTGTGTGCTCATAGATCGATGATTCCCTCGCTCAGTATTTCGGCATCGCCTGTCATCCACACGGCACTGTCACCGCCGCGCCAGCTTACCACGAGTTGTCCGCCGGGCAGCAGCACGTGCACGCGCTCGTCGAGGAGGCCCAGCGCGCGGCCTGCGACGACGGCCGCGCAGGCGCCGGTTCCGCAGGCGAGCGTCTCGCCGACGCCTCGCTCGTGCACCCGCAGCCGAATACGCTCGCGATCCTGCACCTGGCAAAAGCCGGCATTGATCCTGTCGGGAAATCGCGCGTGATTCTCGATGGCCGGTCCGAGCGTGTCCACGGGCGCGGAATCGACGTCGTCGACCTGGAGCACGCAGTGGGGGTTACCGACCGAGACCAGGGACACCTCGTGCGTCTCGCCGCCGACATCGAGCGTCGACTGTTCAACGCTTGCCCGTCCCATGTTCACCGAGATGGAATCGTTGTCTTCGACACGAATTTCGACCGGCCCCGCGAGGCTGTCGAGCGTGAACGAGTTGCCGGCCTCGGGGGCCAGGAGGCGCGCGACGCAGCGCACGCCGTTACCGCATTGTTCGACTTCGGAGCCGTCGCGGTTGAACACGCGATAACTGCCGGCCGATCCCGTCCGCGCGGCCGCAGATACCCACATGAGCTGGTCGAAGCCGGGCCCCGAATCTTCGTCACCGAGTTTGCGCACGACGTCGACAGGCGGTGGCGGAAGCTCGCGTTCGCGTTGATCGACGACGACGATGCGATTGCCGGCGCCCTGCATTTTCACGTAACGGATCTGCACTCGCGCAGTTTAAAACCTTTGGATGGACATTTGCGTGCGGCGCCTGTAGTTTACATAAAGCTGCGGAATTAGCAGATAAATCAATAAACAACGACACCGCGAGCGGAGAAACTAAATGCGGCACATCATGGTCCTGAACGCCAAGGGCGGCTGCGGGAAGAGCACCCTTGCCACAAACATTGCATCCTATTTTGCGAACGAAGGCGCAACGGTCGCACTGGCGGATTACGATCCGCAGCGATCCAGCCTCGACTGGCTGGAGCGACGTCCCGACAACCGTCCCGCCATAGCCGGCGTGGCCGCTTTCGAAGATGGACTGCGTCATGCGCCGCGCGGTGCCGATATCCTGGTAGCGGATGCACCCGCGCGTTCGCACGGTAAAGAACTCACGGACCTCGTTAATCACGCCGATACGGTTCTTGTGCCGGTGTTGCCTTCGACGATCGACATGCAGGCCACGACGGCATTCCTGAAAGAGCTTGCGGCACTGCATCGCGTGCAGAACAAGCGGGTGAAAATCGGTGCCCTCGCAAATCGCGTCCGCGACAACACGCTGATCTTCGACGACCTCGACGAGTACCTGACCAAGGCCCGCGTGCCGTACATCGCAGCGCTTCGTGAAGCACAGAACTACGTGCGCGCCTACACTCGCGGCCTGGGTATCTTCGAGTTGCCCGAGTACCTGGCCTGGCCGGACTGGGACGAGTGGGAGCCGGTGACAGCCTGGCTCAGGAGCAAGCGCAGCCAGCCCTAGAGGCTCGCTTTGATGCCTTCTTCGGGGTTGCCGTAAACGGGCGTCACGCCGAGGACCTCGCGCATCTTGGTCGAGTCGACACGACGCGACTCGGCCAGGTACGACAAGCGGGTTGCGGAAAATTCCTCGATTGCCTGCTTGCGCGTGATCTCGGGCGGGGCTTCGAGCCCGCACTGTCGGGCGACCTCCTTCGTAAACCACGTGGTGGAGCGCTGGTCGCCATCGCCGACGTTGTAGACGCCAGCCGGTATCCCGGGATCCAGCGCCGCGAGACAACAACGCGTGAGATCTTCGACGTGGATGCGATTGCCCGGATTGGCGTCTTCCTCGCGCAGGACAGGGATGCCTTCCTTGATGCGGTCGACGCCGAGCCTGCCGGGCCCGTAGATACCCGGCGCCCGGAGAACGACATACCGGACGTTATGGCGGCTGCTCCAGTGAGCGATCATGAGTTCGGCCGCAGCACGTTGCCTCGCGCGATCGGTTTCCGGCCGCGGCTGCGTTGCCTCCGTGACGATGGCACCGTCGCGATTGCCGTAAACGCCGGTCGTGCTGATGTAGACGAAACGCTTCGGTTTGGGCTCGAGCTTCATCAGGAAATGCCGGAGTCTCGCATCCGAACCTCTCGGCGGCACCGAGTAGACAACGTTGTACTCGTCCGGCAACTCGAACGGCAGCGCCGCGTCGTCGTCGAGATCGTACGTGTAGACGCGGTGAGTGCATTCCACCGGTGAGCGACTGAATCCGATCGACTGATCTTCCGGCAGTGCTTCGAGTACGCGTTTACCGGTGTAGCCGACTCCAGCGATGATCGTAACCATAGGCGTTACCTCGGGTCCGCCTCCAGGTGCGGAATCGCAGTCCTCGGGCCTTCGGCGACCATGCCCAGTCCCTCCCGGTAAGCATCGGCTGCCGCATCGCCCTCGCCGAGCTGCGTCAGCAGGCGGCCATACTCGTGAAACGCCTCCGGCGTCGGCCGCAGGCTGATGACCGTCTCCAGGTAGCTGCGGGCCTTGCCCCAGAGCTCGTTTCGCAAACACAGCCTTGCTGCCGCGAGGATGAGGTCGGCGTCCTCGCCGCGCTTGGCCAGCCATGTTTCGGCGCGTTTCAACTGCTTGCTTGGATCCGGGCCTTCGACGAGACCGAACAACCTGACCAGGGGTGCGCGCCACTCGGTTTTCAGCGCCGCGGCAATCTCGCGCTCTGCCTGCGCGTGCTGGCCGCAACGCATCAGGCCGTTGTAGTAGGCTTCGAGCAAGTCGATGTTCTTCTTGTGAATCTTGGGTACATCCACCCAGGCGCGCACCAGTTCGTCGCTCTCTGCGGCGTTCTGCAGCGCCTCGCAGTGCACGCGGACGGTCCACTTCTCGAGCGTCTTCTTGTCGACGCGGCCGTGTTTTTGCAGCCGCGGCAGGATGTCGACGAGCGCGGCCCAGTCCTCGAGCCGATAGTAAAGCCGACCGAGCAGGGCGAGGGCATAGCTGTGATCGCGCGAGTTTTCCTCGAGGCGCCGCAGCGTCGCCAGCGCCAGCTCATACTGGCCCCGGTCGAGCTGGAACTCGGCCTGCGTGAGCAGCACGGCGTTGGATGCCTCGGGCGTATTCTCGAAGGCGAGCTTGAGCCAGTCGTCACGACGCTCATCGAGGCCCTGCAGGTGGGCGGCCCTGGCCGCCTGCAGGTAATTGAACAGCGGCGCATCGCTGCCGCTCGCGGCACGCGCCAACAGCCGTTCTCCGCGGGCGAAGTTGCCCTCGGCAACCTCGATCATGCCCCGCGTCAGTTTCTGGCCGGCACGACCGGAGCGATAGCGGCCGGCCGCCTCTCCGAGCTGCCTCGGCGCCCGCCAGATCTTCCGCAACACCCAGATCGCGATCAGCAACATCAGGATCAGGCCGACGAGCACAGGCACTGACATCTCGACGAGGTAGCCGCGGAAATTGATGGCAACGTAGCCGGGGTCCGCGAGCAGGAAATGCGCGGCGAGCATGCTCGCGACGATGGCCAGGACGATGTACAGGCCGAACTTCATTCGATGGGCTCGACCGGTTCCGTGGTCTGCATGGCGTCGGTGATGGCCTGCTGCTGGCGCAGCAGGCGCAAGGATTCGGAAATGTCCGGCGCCACTGCCGCAAACAGCCCGTCGCGGATCTCTGCAATCGTGTCGCGGGCGCTGGATACCTGGGCATCGTCGAGGTCGAAATAGCGCTCGATCCACGCGTCGGCATCGTCGAGACTCTGCTCGAAGATGCTCTTCTCGCCGCGCAACAGCGCGAGACGGGCTGCCTGCATCTGCAATGACAGGTTGGCACGCAGGAAAAACTCGGCATCGGGCGCTATCAATGCCTGGTCGGTTTCATCGGTCTTGCGCACCCTGACGAGGCCGGCGAACGCGCCCTTCACCGACGACCATGCACGCGCCGCGCCGCTGGCCCCTGCGTCAATGACAGCGGCCTCGACCTCCTCCTCGTCGATTCGCCGCAGCGGCATCGAGTCGACGACGCGCGACAGGCTCGCGAGCGTCAGCGTGATGCCTTCGATATCAGGCTTTTCCATGCCGTCGAGCAGGGCCAGCTCGTTCGCCAGTGCACGGCGAACGTCCGTGAGCGACGGGTCGGCAAGTTGCACGATGCGGTCGTCCGCCATTCGCAGCGCCATCGCGGCAAGATCGGGATTGCCCGCAAGCTGCAGCTGTGCGTTGGCAATCTGCATGTAGTACTCGGCCTCGGCGAGCAACAGGGTATTCTTCGCGCCGGTCGACAGGCCCTGCAGCGACGCGATCGATTGCTCGATCGTCGACATGCGGGCAGGCAGCGATTCGAACAGCCTGACGCGTGCGTCAATGTCACGTTCGACCGTATCGAGGCGAGACGAGAGTGTCCCGTCGGTGTCGCCGAGGGCGGACAGGCCATCGCCGAGTTCGGCAACCGTTTGACGCGTATTGCCGAGCTGGCCTTCGAGCTCGGCCAGCGAAAGGCCGGAGTCCGCTTCGTCGCGGGAAGAGCGCCAGTCGTCGACGAAGCTGTAGCCGATGCCGGCTGCCGCAATCAGTGCAATAAGCAGGGCCAGCCAGGCGATGCCGCCAGAGCCCCGGCCGCGCCTCGTATCGGGCTGCGTTTCTTCAGGGGCAGTTTCTTCGGGCGTGGTTTCTTCGAGCGCGGGTTCTTCGGGCACAGGCTCGATGGTCGCCTCGATCGAGGTCTCGTCCAGTTTCTCGTCTTCACTCATGGAAATTATCCGGATGCAGCCAGCGCGATGATCGCACGAACCATATCACTGGCCTGGGGGCCCGCGGCGAGCGTAGGCCGCGACCCGGGGATTCGTTCATGGCATTCTTTTATCACACGTTCGGCGGGCGTCACCAGTGGTACTTTCGGCAACGCGGCGAGACCTCTCGGGGGTAGCAAGGCGAGCAAATTGCGCAGGCTCTCAATGCTCATCACCGTGATCGCCCCGATCGTTCCACGCTCGAGTTGCGCTGTGACCGCATCGAGCTCCGCCTGGTCGTATTGCGGCAGGCGCCGCTCGTAAACGGAGAGGTACTCGACGTGCGCGCCGCGTTCCGCCAGGGTTTTACCGAGCAGCTCGCGGCCGGTCGTGCCGCGAATGATGCGCACGGTCTGACCGGCCACGTCGGCAAGGGCGGGCGATGCGAGCAGGTGTTCACTGTCGAAACCGGTTTCCGGCCGGATAGTAACTTCGCAGCCGCTTTTCTCGATGGCGCGAGCGGTCGCCGGACCGATCGCACCGATAGCGGCGGAACCCGCGTACGGCAGACCGTGCCGAACCGCGTTGCGGCTGACGAACAGTGCGATATCCGGCGGTTTCAGGCGGTGCGCCGCGGCGGCAACGGCGTCGGGGTGTAGCGGTGCAATGTCGATGACGGGAAACACGACCGCCGTGCCGCCCTCCGCTTCGATCGCTTGAACGAGTTCGCCCGCCTGACCGGACGGGCGCGTCACCAGCACGGCGGCACCGTTCAGCCGCTTATCGCTCATTCATCGCCTCGGCGGCGGCGAGCAGTTCGCGGGCACCGTGTTCGAGCAGTATTGCCGCGACGCGCTCGCCGACGCGTTCGGCATCCGCCGCTTCGCCGCTCGCCGATTTGCGAATGTAGCGGCTGCCATCGGGCAGCGCGACGAGCGCCGTTACGTCGACGCGGTCGCCGTTCGATTCGGCGAATGACGCAACCGGCGACTGGCAGCTGGCCTGCAACTTTCTGGCAACGGCGCGTTCCGCCGTCGTGGTAATGGCTGCAATGTCGTCGTTGATTGCGGTGAGTAGTGAGCGAATGTCGTCGCGCGCGGCGAGGCACTCGATGCCGAGCACACCCTGCGCCGTCGCCGGCAGCATTTCATCGATCGAAAACTGCTGGCTGATATGGTGATCGAGACCCAGCCGCTCGAGGCCGGTTGCCGCCAGCACGATCGCGTCGAAATCACCGCTATCAAGTTTCGCGAGTCGGGTGTTGACGTTGCCGCGAAGCGGCTTCACGTCGATGTCGGGCCGCAGCATCCTGAGCTGCGCCTGGCGACGCAGGCTCGAACTGCCGACGACGGCGCCGTGGCGTAGATCGTCGAGTTTGCACCGCTCGCGAGTCACGAGGGCGTCCCGGTGATTGGAACGCTGCAGCACGGCCGCCAGGCAAAAACCCGCCGGCATCTCGGCAGGCACGTCCTTCATCGAATGGACGGCAAGGTCGGCGCGTTCCTCGCGCATGGCCACTTCGAGTTCCTTGATGAACAGCCCCTTGCCGCCGATCTTTTGCAGGCTGCGATCGAGGATTTCATCGCCGCGCGTCGACATGGGCACGAGCTCGACGTCGTCGACGTCGGGAAGGGCTTTCAGGATGCCGGCGACGTGCTCTGCCTGCCAGAGTGCCAATGCGGATTTACGGGTGGCTATCTTTAGCTGCATACGCTGGATCGCGGTCTTACGACCGCTCCTACAGTGCTTTTAACCTTTTGCGGACGTCGGAGACGTGTCGGCGACTGATTATCAGCTCTTTGAGTTCGTCTTGCGAGTTGTCGCGCAGCAGGATTTGTACCCTGCCGTCGGCGTTCTTCTCGAGCCGGTCGATGCGATCGACGGCAACCAGTGCACCGCGGTGTATCCGCACGAACGTGTCCGCAAACGCCGTTTCCAGCGATTTCAGCGATTCGTCGATGAGGTGCTTGCCTCCGTCATGGTAGACCGCGACGTACTTCTGGTCTGCCCTGAAACACGCAATGTCCTCGATCGGGATTACGCGCAGCTCGCCGTGGACCTGCGCGCAGACGTGTGTGCGCTGCGCTTCGAGCTCCGGCGTCGCGGACATCTCACCGAGCATGCCGGCGGCAAGCCGCGAGGCGTGTTGCAGTGCGGCCTCCAGGCGCGAGCGGCGTACGGGTTTGAGCACGTAACCGATTGCGCGCGCCTCGAACGCTTCGATGGCGTACTCGTCGTAGGCGGTCGTGAATACGACGGCCGGCGCACAGTCGAGCGCATTGAGGTGCTGCGCAACCTCGATACCGTTCATGCCCGGCATGCGGATATCGAGTAACACGATGTCGGGAAGCAATGCAGCGGCCTGCGAAAGGGCGCCGCTGCCGTTGCCTGCTTCACCGACGACGTCGAAGCCGTCGATATCTTCGAGTAGCTGTCGCAGCCTGTCGCGGGCAGGCTGCTCGTCGTCGACGATGAGAACTCTCATTCGTCGTCACCTTCCAGCGGGAAGCGCAAGCGCACCGAAAACTGCTCGTCGCCATCCTGCACGTCGACCGAGGCGCGGCCGCCGTATGCAAGTTCGTACCGTTGGCGAATGTTCGACATCGCCATCTTGTTGCCGTCTCTCCTGCCGCCGGAGCCGGCGGCGACCGGGTTCGACACCGTAATGACGAGATGGTCACCGTCCTCGTTGCCGGTTACGAGGACTTCGCCTCCCTCGGGGAGCATTTCGATGCCGTGATAGATGGCGTTTTCGATGAGCGGCTGGATAGAGAGACTCGGAATGCGCGCACGCATCGGCAATTCGCCTACGTCCCAGCGCACGTTGAGGCGGTCGCCCAGTCGCAGCTTCTCGATGCGCTGGTATATCGCCGCGATCTCGAACTCCTCTTTGAGGGACGTCTTGTCTTTCGAGGCACCGAGGTTTGCTCTCAGCAGGTCCGAAAGATCTTCGACCGCCTCTTCAGCCCGCCGCGGGTCGCTACGCGTCAGAGACGCGATCGTGTTCATGCTGTTGAAGAGAAAATGTGGCCGGATCAATGCCTGCAGAGCGCTGATACGGGCCTGCGCCTCGAGCACGATGCTGCGCCGCCATTCGCTGGAGACATAGAGGTAACGCATCGCAAGCGCGATAACGATGGCGCTTATCGCAAAACTGCGGCCGATGAACTGCGAGTGTGTCGATGCGATGATCAGCGACTCGCCGAATATGCGATCGAGTTGCCAGGCGATCTCCGCGAGCGCGAGCGACATCATGAGCAACAGGACGAAGCTCAGTACGAATGCCTTCGTCTCGCCGGCGCTTTCGAGCCGCTCGCGAAACTGGCACATGAGTGCCGAGCCGAGCAGCGCGGCCCAGAGGATATAAAAAGAGGTCTTGGACAGCTCTATCAGGAAACGGCCCGGTGTGTCGTGCGCCGCGAGCGTCAGGGCGATGGCAACCAGCTCGCCAATCAGGACGACGACGAATATCGTGCCGGCGGCACAGAAGTCCGGTAAGTAAGCCTGGGTGTCTTTGTCAGGTGATTCCGAAGTCGCGGTCAAGCCGGGCGCTCCCGACGCTCAAAAAGCCATCAGGAACCACAATACTCCGCAACGAGTTCTTCTGCACGCTGACGAGCGGCCTCACGCTCGCTGTCGTCGAGGTACTCGCGCTCGCCGTTCTCGTCCTCGCGATACAGGCGGCGCGATGTCACCATCGTCTCGAGCTTGGCGCGGTAGTCCTCGCACTTCTTCTTGCGCTCTTCACGCTCGGCGCGAATCTCTTCCTCGGAGCGTGCGTCGTCCGCGCGCGCCTCACGACGGATATCGTCGTTCTCGCGGCGTGCCGCCACGCGCTCCTGCACGGCCGCGCCGTCGGTGCGCTTGTAGGAGATCAACACCCGCTCCTCGGTGGGTGCGCCACTGGGACGATCGCCATAGTGGACGTTGCCGTTTTCGTCGGTCCACTTGTAGATCTCGTTCGCAAGCGCCGGGCCGCCCAGGCAAAGGACGAGCGAAGACAGCGCGATAACTGAGCGTTTGACGTTCATGACCGAATTACACCATGTTGACCGTAATTATGTTGTGACCATTGTCACAGCGAATGACGGGAATTATATCCTGCTGATTTCACATAAAAAAAGCGGGCCCGAAGGCCCGCTAATGTCCTTTTCAGGGGGAGCTTATTCTGCGGTCGTGAACTCGGGGTAAGCCTCGAGGCCACATTCACCGATATCGACGCCTTCGTATTCTTCTTCTTCATCGACACGAATGCCGATTACGAGCTTGATGACGAACCAGGCGATCAGGCTGGTGACGAACACCCAGGCGAAGATCGACACGATGCCGATCAGCTGCCACACGAGCGATGCGTCGGGGTTCGTGAAGGTCACCGCGATCAGGCCCCAGATGCCGACCACGCCGTGCACGGAGATGGCACCGACGGGATCGTCGATCCTGAGCTTGTCGAGCGTCACGATTGACGCGACGACGAGCAGGCCACCCACGGCGCCGATCAGCGTTGCCGCGAACGGCGTCGGTGTCAGCGGCTCGGCCGTAATCGCGACGAGCCCGGCGAGTGCGCCGTTCAACGCCATCGTCAGGTCCGCCTTGCCGAACCACAGGCGTGCCAGCAGCAGCGCGAACACGAGGCCTCCGGCGGCGGCCATGTTCGTGTTGACGAAAATCAGCGCGACGGCGTTTGCGTTGTCGACGCCCGTCACCTGCAGCTGCGAGCCGCCGTTGAAGCCGAACCAGCCGAGCCACAGGATGAGGGTACCCAGTGCGGCCAGCGGCAGGTTGGCGCCGGGGATGGCGTTGACCTGGCCCTGTGGTCCGTACTTGCCTTTGCGTGCACCGAGCAGCAAGACGCCTGCCAGCGCCGCCGCGGCACCACACATGTGGACGACGCCGGATCCTGCGAAGTCCAGGAAGCCGCCGGCGTTCAGCCAGCCGCTGCCCCACTTCCAGAAACCCTGTACCGGGTAGATAAAACCGGTCAGGATGACCGTGAACAGGAAAAACGACCAGAGCTTCATGCGCTCGGCAACCGCGCCCGAGACGATCGACATTGCGGTAGCTACAAACACGACCTGGAAGAAAAAGTCCGACAGGTTCGAGTAGTACGCATCACCGGCCATGACTGCATCGACGGCGTTGTCATCCGATCCGAGGATGCCGATATTGGCAAGCGCATTGAAGATGCCGCCTTCGAAGTCGCCGCCCGGGTACATGATCGAGTAGCCCATGAACATGTACATGATGCAGGCGATCGAATACAGGCCGACGTTCTTGGTCAGGATCTCGGCGGTGTTCTTGGCGCGTACGAGTCCCGATTCGAGCATCGTAAACCCGGCCGCCATCCACATGACGAGCGCGCCGCAAACGAGAAAGTAAAAAGTATCGAGGGCGTAGGCCAGTTCGGTGACCTGCGCCGCTACGTTGCTGACTTCTTCCACGAGTTGTCCTCCTTAAGTCAGTGTTAAACGGCTTCGGCACCGGTCTCGCCGGTACGAATGCGAATGGCCTGCTCGAGCTCGGCGACAAAGATCTTGCCGTCGCCGATCTTGCCGGTACGCGCGGTATTGGCTATCGCCTCGACCACCTGCTCGGCTAGATCGTCGGCTACGGCGAGCTCGATCTTGGCCTTGGGCAGGAAGTCGACGACGTACTCGGCGCCTCGATACAGTTCGGTGTGGCCCCGCTGGCGACCGAAGCCTTTGACTTCGGTCACCGTGATGCCCTGGATGCCGATGTCGGCGACTGCCTGGCGCACGTCGTCGAGCTTGAACGGCTTGATGATCGCGGTGATCATTTTCATGGTTTGGTCCCCCCTGGTG
>JAAUYH010055748.1_pt1 | contig 17137 bp, 10 predicted proteins | sample 7278061 | NCBI WGS metagenome assembly JAAUYH01 (sample SAMN14350203, study PRJNA611818) | marine sediment metagenome | isolation source: surface marine sediment (0.6m) | place: French Polynesia: Moorea | collected 2018-08 | reverse complement strand
GACAACAGCTGGAGGCCCGTAGCGCAGTATCCAAAACTCTACGAACGATTTTGCAATGGTGAGAGCCGTCACATTTTTCAGCGGGACCGTATAAGTCATCTTACTGAACCGGTCTGTCTTGACCAGCAGAAATATGTCACCCTGAGATGTCTTCAGCAGTGGGCTGAGGATATCTAGGGCGACAGAATCCAGTGGTTTAGCACCTGGGAACAGTTTTAGTGGGGATTGGTGTGAGCGCAATTTCACTCTCTCCCGAGCGCAAGTATGGCATGAGTTCGGTACTCTCCATATGTCAGCAATCATCGTTGGCCAGTATACTTCTCTTCGCATAGTGTAAAACTGTTTGGCTATGCCTGGGTGACCCGACAATGGAGTGTGGTGGGCTAGGAACAGCAGTCGTGTCCTCAATTCGCCCTCTGGGACATATATCTGGAAAGTAACGTCAATATGCGTCCGGCGCACGATATTGCTTCGTTGGCCTCCCAGAAAAGTTGAAGGTTCACAGGAACCGTGGAGTATGCTATTTATTAGCTGCGTGCAGTACGTATCTTTTTCTTGCGCTTCCCGCAGTTGTTCAATCGTCACTAATTAAACTTCGCTTTCGAATAGCGCTAATGTATGTGCATCCGGGCAGATGCGCCGTCATGTGGCTTCGTTCTCGACCGGATTCCAATCGAATACGGTCCAAGAACCCGAATCCAAGAAGTCATTGACTTTTAGGGATGTCACGTTCTTGCCACACCTGCAATGTTTCATCAGAGGAATTTACGATAAGCCGAGCTTTTCTGTCTGATAATGGCACGAACAAGTGTGTAGGGCTCTCGTATTTGTAACAAGAAAACACGGTATATCGAGGTATGGCGATAGAGATTGGTATCCATACGTTGGCTATCTTGAGACCGCGTGTCCAACATTATTTCCTTTTCACTTTCTTTATCTTATGGTGAAATCAAACTCCGGCAAGCTGAGCCTCCAGCCGGCCAGGTGTCCACTGGCGTCAGTCACGTACATCATCCACTTCAATGCAGATTAGTCTGTAAAAAGTGAAATGGGATCCCTCAATGTAAAAAAGAAGTGTTTGAGCGGCCTATATCACAGCAAGACATTCACGTTCACAAGCGTTGTAATTTCGTTCTGCTGGTTGGAGTGCACGAGACCAAACTCGAATCGGGTGCCGCACACCTTCTTCATCCTCCTGGAACAAAGCGGCTCTGATTTGGTACTTGAATTCATCTGTGTCGACGATAAAATACTTATTGGAGTCCGGCATTTTCAGTATAGGCGGTTCAAGGAGAGCCTTTTTCAACAATTCGAACGCTTGTGTCAGGGACTCGGTCGGGGGTCCAGGTTGGATGGATTGCCTTTCCCAGTAAGTGCCGTGAGTGGGGCAGCTATCCTGGAGAAGTTTGGAACGAACCGCCGGTAGACATTGCACATACCTAGGAATGATCTGAGCTGTGTAATTGTCTCCGGAAATTTTGTCCCCGTATTGCACTGCAATTCTTATTCGCTACGCCAAGCTTTCCAGACATAACTTTATGGTCCAAATACGTGAAGGTTTCGTGAAGAACTCGCACCTTGATAGTTTGAGACTGAGTCCTGCTTCACGTAGTGCTTTCAGAACGTGCACCACGCGCTCATTATGCTCTCCATATGTTCGTGAAAAGACGACAATGTCGTCAAGATAGACGAGGCATGTCTGAAAGCGATATTTCGACAATTTGAGGTCAACCGCTCATTGAAATGTCGCAGGGACGTTGGTTAATCAGAAAGGCATACGCTTGTTATGGTGCATCCCACAGTAGCACGTGAAAGCCGTCTTATAGCAGTCCTCATTTGCGATTGGGATTTGCCAATATCCCCAGTTGCAGTCCAAAGTCGTGAACCATTCTGCTCCATTGAGGCTGTCAATGCAGTCATCTAATCTTGGGAAACGATATCTATACTTGATATTCATGTCGTTCAATCGGCGGTAATCGACACAGAATGTCCACCCACCATCTTTCTTTGAGCCCAGAACTACCGGTGCCACCCAGGGAGATTTCGATGGCTCTATTACGCCATTGTTGAGCATTTTCGGTACTTCCTTTTCGATTAACTCTCTTTTGTGAGGCACTTCTCTGTATGGTTGAGTTATTGAGGGTCGTGCTCCTTCTTTGGCTTCTATTCGATGTAGCACATGTTTCACTGTACCAAGTTGGCTCTGCAACATGTTTGAGAACGGCTGAAGAATTTCTCTAACTTCGTTGCTCTGGGTATCATCTAGCTCGGAAAAGTTAATGTCGTCGCTGATAGCTGTACGGCTCCCTATTTCTGCGTCTCTTCGGGAATTCTATTGCTTGCTTGTATGGAAGGTACGTAGCAATGGGGTCTTTGGCTGGCTCGAAATTAACCGCTAGCGCTTGTACGCTTTTGTGATTCGAGTCCGTTTCTGTCGAGGCATTTTTGCTCACATTGTAACCGTTGGGCAGCTCAACACAAGCTGGACTTTCCCTAGCTGTTGATTTACTTTGCATTGGTGGCACGTGGTAAGGAATCGCGCGGCCAATTCGTTCGTTCTTCTAGAGAGAAGATGCGTTATCTGAGAAATTCGCAATTTTGATTCGGAAGGGGGATTTAGCTTCAAGTCTGCAACTCCATTGGCTGCGATGAGTCGTTTTTTATCCCACAGGTCATTCCTTCCTTCGATTATCTGCAAATCCGCCTGGCGGCTCTTCACAGGGACGAATACTTCTGTCTGCGGCGGAATAATGATGTGTTCCACGATCTGAACGGCGTCAAATGCGCTAGTTACTCTTGACGACAACGCTTTCTGTTCTGAAAGTTCCGTGCGCGAAGGGATCAAAACTAGCTTCCTAATAATTGGTACGCCCACGCCATTGGACATGACTATAAACCTCTTCCGGGGAAAATTCTTCAATATGGCGGTCAGTAAATGTTGTTCCCAACAATACATCGTTGCCTAAATCCATGACAACTGCGAAAGGAACAACTTGAGATTGGGATGCGATTGTGACAGTGAGACTTACAATTCCGAGAGATCAAATGATATCTTGTGGTTCTCCAGCGTCTTGTCGTTACCCAATTATTGCTTAAGCCAGGGCCTCTTCCGGGTAGAAATCCGTGCTCGGCCTCGCCTTCTGTGGATGAGGAGTCTGCATTGTTGGAGCAAGATACGCCAGGACTGAGGACGCTGCTATTCTTTCCAAACGATTTCAAACTGTTTTAGGCTCGTCTGATACGCTTCAAGTATTCCTGGAGCCATGGGTTTGAGGGAGTGGAAGACTCGAACGAACCATTCGCGCATTTCCGGTCAGGCCGCGGATGATACATGCGAGCATTGTTCTGAGCGAGGCCGAATACAGCTTCCACTGAGTAAGTGCAGAACCTGCCAACCACATGGATGCCAGCTTAAGTGCAATACCTTCCGGGAGATTTTCTTGGTGACATGCTCTAACGTATGATGTCGACCAACACAGCACTTCGATTGTTTCATGTCCTGCGAAACTTTTCTCCTTGCTCATGAAAACGTCCATGTTACGCTGATATCGTAATCTGTAGGTACCATAAGAGACTAAGCGCTGGAATCGTGGATCTGCATGCCTTAACTCTTGGATCCCCGGCTCAAGGTCAGTGCCCATGTTGTCGAACGCTGGGCGTCTATGACGGTAATGCTTACTTTCTACTGTATAATATCTTCTTAGGCTGTCCTCGTGGTCAGTGATTTCTCGGTTTGACTGGTTCATACCGACTGTGGTCCTTAACTCTACGATAGCATCCGGCAAATGTTCCACGCGGGATGAGAGAAGTTTAAATTCGTTTCTGGGCGTGAAATCCCTTTCTATCAGTGTGATGGACTGGGCGATTTCTTCGCGCAACCGGACCATAGCTGATTCCACTGTTCGCGACACAATGGTTGATATCTCGTCAAGTAGAGCTTGGCCGAACAGCTGCATATTGTAGCTCTGGAACGGTACTCCCTGGAAGGTTGGCGCACAGGGGTTGGGTACATCCGGCAGGCGGTAGAGTCCCGGAACCCCAACGGTTTCTTGTGTGATTGGTTCCGACCTGTGCCCATTTTTTGGTCCTCTGGTTCCAACAGGTCGTGGTGGAAGGTGTGGCAAGCGCAGTGATATCGGTGGAGCATTCGATGGCGGAGGAGGGATCGGCAGCGCTCCAGGTGGACCCGTGCCTACAAATGGCGCTTGTGGTGGTGCAACGATAGGCGGAAAAATAATAGTACCGTTCTTTTCCGGGGCTCGTCTTATCTGCTGGTCGCCCGCTGTACCCTCCCGATTTCGCATGAGCCAGCAAAATATATAGGAATGTGAGTATATCAATCGATAGCCGGTCCTGCCGCGATCGCCAATGTAGCGAAACGGAAACGTAGGGAAACCGCCTCTAGGTCCGTGAGACAGGCTTCAAAGATCTGCTCTGGAGAGGGTGAGTACGAAGCTACGCGAACCCCGGGGGTTAGAATGTCGCGCACTTACCGTGCACGGCATAGGAGGCGGTAGGTGCACTGCCGTGAAGTACGCCGCAACGCAGGGTGATGTGACTTCAAGAACGGATGGTAGAGAGCTCGGTGTGCCCTTGGCACTGCCGTCTTCAGCCTACACCCTAACATGTCAGACGAGAGGAGACCGAACTCATGTTTATTCCTACAAGATTTATTTTTTATATACTCGACGGCGCTACTGTAATACGAAAACCTACAGTAGGTAACAGATCGGAAATCGGTCGTGACAGAGAACGAGAAATTATGAATCCCGCCGGGCGGTCAGAATTGGTGACGGAAACGTTCTAAAAATATCTTATTCGGCTCCCGAAATGGCGGTTCGCTACACATAGTTACACGAAAAGTACTCAAGAATTCTGGTATCTGGGAATCATTGCGTGCTCTTAGCCATAAGAAACGTGCCTGACGACCGTTACCCTGTGAGACGCGGCCAGGAGAGCAACTTGTCTCGTCTAAATTCCAAATTCGTTCGTCATCGAGAGCGTACTCCTTCACCAGAGCGTCAATGATAGCGAAATGTGAGGCTAAGGTTTTACCGTTTGTTGCAGCAAAACGTTTCGCTTTTTGAGGATTTGGTATCGCAAATTGTAGAGCTGTTTTGTGTCTGCGGTAAAATGCTCGAATCCAATTGATTCCTGGCCGATTATTTTTGAATGGCAGAGCGTTCTGGCGCTTAGTTGGTAATGTGGATCCTACCACTTCCACAGCTTCCGCAGTGTGAGCGAGATAGCGGCATTCCACTGTCCGCACATCTCAGAATAAGTTTGACGCCTGTATGTTCTTCTGTTTCGCTGAGAGCATTTCGCCATACGACTGTAGACTGTATATTTTGACGCTGATTCGTGTTCCACAAAGCTGACTTTGGAATTTTGTACTTAGTTCCGGCAGCTCGAATTGTCTTTCCGTTGCGCTTTGCAATGAAGTCCTTTATGACTCTATCACGCCATTTTTGCGCTGTTTCGGCCCGCATGACTCCGGGTTTGAATTATGAGTAAGATAGATTCGTAGGCAATCTAAGTATCTCATCGTGTTGTGATGCCAATACATACCGTTATCGCCTTCGAATTCGTTGTCAACACACGTTTCGTCCAGCTAACAAACCGATAAGTGTTGTAGTTGAGTCAAAAATAAGCCACGAAGCAAAACTAGATTTTCAATTATTTTTTGACGCTTCTATCTTGTCAAACCATGAGGACACTTGTCCCGAACAGGCGGCAGACCCCCTTACCGAAGAGATCTAGTCGAATACAGCTGATCCATCCTTGAACATAGAAATCTTGCTCCGTTACTGCCACTAAATTCAGAACGAAGAAGCCTATGCCACATGTTAATTAGATTGGATCAGTTTGTATTGACGTATGATATTTCCCACGGTGCGAGCAGTCTAGATAACCTGGAAGACTGATGCACAATCGCGCTTCATAGCGCTGGAATGATTCGTGTCTCATATTCTATTCGAAAGGAGCACATCGAGAATTGATAAGATGCATTTTTGATCGGTTGAAGCGTGGTACCGCTATTTCCGGGCTGATTCCTATTCACGATTACAATGCGACAGGAATAGCTCAGATTAAGTCGTTTCTGGTTGGAATGTTACTCTAAATAACGGTGAGAATAGGCAAACCAGTCGTTTTTCTGCGCATGTATGGGCGCATCTCCATCATTATTGAACGAGACTGCCGTATGATTTTAGAACGGATACTAAGAGACGCGAAAGGCAAGTTTCACTTGATCAACTACCGGATCGCGTGTGGTCGCCGCCTGCCCTGTGCAGTGCAGCTGTTTCTGATAGCTACACTAGGACTAGAAGCATGCCTGTCATAGCGCTTCACGGCGGTCCCTCCGTCTCCTTCAAATGAGTTTCCAGAACGATATACCCAGCATCAATGCCTCGTATTGTAGTTATGATTCGATGACGGCTACCTGAACACGTTCTGAGGACAACCACGAATACGTCACGCTCAAGATATCGGCTTCCGGATACGTTATTGCCAATTACAATTTCATTACATTAAATCGTACTTTGCCTATCGGCATGCAGTTCATGCCGCTCGATTGGAACGTCCCTCAGCATTATCAAAAACCTTCATGTGCCGCATCTCTGTCTGCTTAAATAGATTGAAGTAGAAGTAGGAAAATCTTCGGCATTCAATTGCAGAACAAAAGGGTTAGACCTTTACCCCACAATTCGAAACAACCCTATTATAATAGTTTTGATAAAAAACCAAACTAATTCAAACTTAACTATCTTAAAACGTATTTCTGTTGCACGAAATACGAAACCAATTCAAGCACTGGCATTTTAATGGAAATCATAGCAAGCCAAGAAAACTTGAAATAAAACGAGCAAGTCAAATGCAGCCATCGCCACACAAAAAGTTGAAATCAAGCTTAATCTTCACGATACAATTAAGAATAAACTTGTGTATAACTACCACGACCTAAACCAAAGAAATCTGAACACAAATATCCAGATACATTAAAACGTTAGCTTTGGTGATAGATTGAGTGGAATAATTGTTAGTCAGCTCAAGCAATAATTAGAGCGCGCTAATAGTGGTAAGCGATGACTCATACTTTTTCTGAGCACGGAATGAACAGAATTTTCTGATAGTAATGGCTTACAGAGGTTTCAGTCCATGATTAGTAGATGATCCGGAAGAGTTATTCTGCGAGGTACTCTTTGAGACTGCCAAGCGATTCAATATTACTCAAAAGCAAGATAGCTAAGGTAAAATGTGGTCACTCAACGTCCTCGAGGACTCTATTGTTATCGATAAGAAAGGAAAAACTAAGAACTCTTTGAAAATTCTGTGGAGGATCAAATTAGGCTCCGCGTTGCTGCACTGATTTCTCCGAGATTTTCCACACTTAGTGGACTAGGAAGAACTTGTGTTATTTTTTCTTCTTCTGTGTCTCTTCGTTAATCGTAACCTGACATTATTCCACGTGATTCAAGTGCGATGATATTTCACAAATTCATGTACTTCAGGTTCAATCTTCGGCACAGCATTACCGCTTTTTGTTGATTAATTCAAATTATTCTGCGGATACGGATGGATAAAATGTTAATATTTCGATTCCTGAAAATGTCTCAACTAGCTGGCCTCTATTTAATCCCTTTTTTCTCCTCAGCTATGACAAAACAATTAATTTCGCTTTCGCGGTTCCTAATCTTTCATTTCGCGGTATTTTCTGAATGTGATTCCATTCTGGAACTCCTGACACTGCATTAATTGCTTTATAATCGAATTTCTAGATAAAACCGTAATCAGTGTTAACAGAATATTAATTCTTTAACGATTAACGAAATCAACGATTTTCTATCACCGTGGTTTTTCTCCTGTTGTTTGACTACGAGTAAAACTGACTATACTATACAGAGTGTTTGATTTTTGATCAGAAACTCATTTCAAGATTCGCAATGACGAAAAAGGAATATCAGTTTCGTAAGAAATGATTTTCTCTTATAGAAATGAATACTACGTTTCAGAACTAAACAGAGAGTACATGCACGGTTCCGAAACTACATTTCGATCTGAAAACAAGTAAAATTTTGTAATGGGCCTTCTTGAATAGGTCTTTAGTATCAAAATGTATTGAATTGATACTCTGAGCTAGTATTCCATTATGAGATAAAGCCAAAACACAAAACATTGTAGTCTGCTTTATTTTATGTTGATCTCGCTGAATGTTTGTCTGGAAATTACAGCACACGACCCATAGTATAACCGTGATAGAGTTTTGCGTTCAGTTCACCACGCAATAATTTCCTCATTTTAAACCTAAAAGATTTCTAGAATTATTGAAAAAATGAGCAAATTTTGTTTTATTTAGCTTTTATTATTACTGTGCATTTTCTAGAAACTCTGGAGCTACTATGACTACCATGCAACGTAAAGAATGAAATAGAACGACGAAAATAACTCAAGACCATCCGTAAAATACTATCAAGGGTATCAGAGAGAATTCAACCTTGAGTAAAAATGTTTTAGCTGAAGAGTCGCCTTCTACTATCGAATTAATTTATTTATTTTCATTCTATGGTGGATGCTGGGATTAATAGATCATCGGATCAATTTAACTACTTATCTACATATAAAATCGTCAAGCTTCCTTTAGTAGTCCTCAACAATTTTTCAGTACTGTTCAATTAATTTAGCGTATTGCTGACACAATATTTGTCTTTAAATGTTCAACAACCTTACGGAAAGTCTAAAACAGCACGTTCTGTGGATTGTATCCTCATGTTTTGCACGGACTCTGCTGATCTCAATTCTTCATTCTTGTCCAATCAGGAGATCGACTCCTTTTGAAGTACAGTCGAGCTCGACTTGCTGAAAATGATATATCTACGTCCATTGAAGACCTTTGAAAGCTCTTTGTAATCTAAAATTCAATTGTAAGTAAACCTTGTCTTTCCAGTCTATTTTTCAAATGAAAAGGTCTAATTTTCGTGTACTCAGAGTTCTGCAGTACATAACGATTTTCCCCAGTGTTATCGAGTTATTAATTCCCTAAATACGTGAATTGTGTAACAAAAAGTCTTCCGAGAAGTAATGAGGATTTTTTCGATTAATTTGGAAAGCACTCATCGTACTGAAGTTTCTTTGAGCAATAAGAAGATATAATTGATCGAGGATAAAGTATCGCATGTAACACTTCGCAAATTCTTGGCTTGAATGTGACGAATTCTGAAATTTGTCACATCCACCATACGTGAGAATTTAGTATGAGAACCTACTCTTGTTGAAGTATGAGTTTCATTGCAATTTTTACGCTGCTTTATTCATGCTGTGTAAAAAATTGAGAAATTATTGGCGAACTTTGAACAGATTATCAATACATTTAAAATCGTGCGCTTATGATCAGTATTCTCTTAATTTTTTTCTTTTCATATGGTGAAGGAACACATAGCAACCGTCGTCGAGAAAGCCTTTCACATTCCGCCGTTATTCTGGGCATTGTGCTTTCTATGAGAATCATACTTATGGTATTGAAAATAAAATCCATGATGGGACAAGTCAATATCGAGTAGTATGAAAGGTTGCACCATGCAATTTGAAAACCACAGCGTATCCTGTTTTCTCTTTGTTTCTGTCAGAATCCTAATTGTAAATTTTTATAAACTTGCCAGAAATCAGTGCCTTCATATTATCTTACCTAGTTTCGATTAATCAGCACATATCACAATTTCCTATTGAAGCTTTCTAAATTGCCGCTCTTCTATATTATCGTTGTAAGTACGACATTCCACGCACTGCAGCAATAGATTTCAAGTAGCAGTACTTCGATTAACGTTTGTGGAGACTTTCTTGATATTTTAATTCATCAACAGAAGCTTCACAAATACAGTGAAATTGCATTTTCAACTGTGCAGAAACCATATTCGGGCAAATTCTCCAACAGTCTAAAAATCAATTTGCCTTGCTAAGTAGGGAAGGCTATTAGAGCCTTCAAAATTAAAGCATGATTTGATTTACAATGTTTCAAAGGTTAGCTTTACTCGAAAGCCTGCATGTGTAATTAGATAGTATAATTTTTGAAGATGTTCCATCAAGCATTTCCGGGAAACTTGTTTAGGATAAAATAGTTCATTATTCTTGGCATTGTTTATCACTTAGGATAATCAAAGAAAACGGCTCGGGACAGTATGTTTTACTATGCTTCCGAGGTGAATGATAACATTGCAATGGGCTCTGGAAGAATCATGAATTTATAACACCGTGGGTAGAAAGGCGGATTACTGGCGTCCGTGATGGTGATCTGGTATTTACAACCCGAGATGAAACCAGCAAATGACAACCAATGGCAATTCATAATGAAAGCAGTGACAAGGTTGTTTGCTCATCGCTGATTGTAGTTAGTAAGTTAGTGGCGTCCCAAGGCGTGCACCGATACTTGATTGGCTTAGACGACCAATCCGAAAGATTTGTAGATTTATTCCGACCCTCCCTTAAATCGCTACTGGAACCAACTCGATTATTTGCTTCATCAAGACGTATCATCGTATGGCTTTTGCCGATCCTCTTGGAAACATTTCGACTTTCTCTATCTAGTGAAAGATTGAATTCCGAAGATATTTTTTTCAATCCCCGGACAGCAGAAGAAATGTAAACCATCGAGAACGAAAATAAACCCTAAATAATCTAACCCATCATAAACCCAGATTTAGAATTCGAATTTTGCAGTACTAAAGGTTGGGTAGTAGTGCACAAAAAAATTTACGCACTCGGTCCTACTACAGTGAGCGTTCGCTGATCTTCTCGCAGACACTACCATTTCTGAGACTTCATTGTCTATGATGTCTTTCGACACGTACCAGCACTGACCTCATGCCCCTTGCTGTCAGTCAGTACAAGACTCTGAACGAGTCAATATTCCTCTACACGAAGTGTTCATTTCATCAACGCAAAGCATTCCACGGTTGTAGCCTGCAAGTAAATATAGACGAATGCAGTTGTTTCGGGCACCTTTAGTCTTCAGTGCTCCACAATATTTGCATGAATTACATACTTGTGTACTGGATAATGCAGACTACAAAAAATTGTTCTACTAATGGAATCATTCGATTCGAATTAGTGTGAATTAGGAGTAACTAATCCCCGTTCTTTGACATCAGATTGGTGTAGGTAAGTTGAGCTTGTGCTATATTACTTTTAATTTTCAGGCGACTAAGTTGTGATTCCTATAATAAATAAATCAATCGGTTGGTAATTAGTAACTTCGATTTTGACACCAATGATGTTACAGCATTCTAATGCGATTACCGATACTTCATAAATTTTCATACCATCACTCAGATCCAGATTTAATGTGACTAAAAGATTCAACAATGCAGACTAAGCTTTGCAAACAAAGCGCCTTCAGTTTTAAGAAGACAAACAAGATGATTACGCTGAGAATTCAAGCCAACAAAATTATTAATTATAAATTGAAAGTGCCGTATTGTACTCACTATGGGACTGAAAACAAAAAATCCCAGGACACTACTATTCATTGCCTTCATCTTTTTCAATTTTGATAGTAAATGGTTCCTTTTAACTGTCCCAATTGTTCTTTTATTTAGATTACCACACGGAATTATATTTAATTCTTCACAAAATGCCGTTTCGCTATATATTGCTCGCCAGAGTTCCTTATTATAAGATTGAAATACAAAACTCTTTGTAAAGTCGTAAATATCGACTTTATTTGTGCGCACATATAATCAACAGTGTCAGACGTCAACGATCCGACGCTTTATTCTTCATTCACATTCGATTCTATCCAAATATTCCAATTGACTTCGACTTTTTCTCTTATCGATGCCAGCACAAGTGATACAATTTTCAATCTATCATTACTGAATGAAGACAAATAATTTAACTTTCCAAAATACTCCAAGTAGATCTCACCCAGTGCATCTTCCTATATTTTGCAATCATAGGAAGTTTTTCCATATCTGAATTTAACTAGAGATCCATCTCACCAAAGAGTTAAACCATTAAGAATTCTAACGTTACCACAGTGATGTCGCAATCAAATATTTCCAAAGAGAAATTAAGATCTGCTTGAGAAATTTTCTGAGAACAACAAGCCAATTCCGGAATGAGACATGGGAAGTCTACAAAAATGACTCACTGTCTTCGATTTTTTACGCATGAACCAAATACTGATATTTTTGAGTGAGCGAAAATGCAGGTACTAGTATTAAATCGCAGACGATTGGAAATTTTCTGTATTTTCTCCTTTTATCAGAAGACTTTTTAAATTCTTGTGGCGGCTTGGAAATAAACTAGTTATTGGGCCAACACTAGACAAATACAAGAGAAATATCAGGAGTAGAATAAGGTCAATTGTTTACCAAAATTCTATTTTTCAAAATTTGGATGCCTTCAAAATCTCTGGAGATTACTTAAAGATGAAAATCGACTCATTCGCTACATTGAAAAAATAAATTTTTCTTTGAATCGTTAATTTTTGCTGGATCAATCGCTGTAAGATTTAGATGCCCATCAGATAGCAAAACATTTTATTTAATTTGACCGAAATGTGGATTGAGTTTCGACTTAATAATCTCAATATCCTTTACGGTGGCGCCTACGGAGACTTCATCACATACAAATTTGAGCTTGGTTTACTAAGATTCAAATCCTTGATATTCATTCAATCTCCTATACTTCCACACACATGATTATTTATTTATTTAGTATCAGATTCATTGTATCAAATAAAAGATTCAATCTTCGAACAAGTACTCTGTGATTTCAGGGATTTGGCCAATTGTATCTCTCATCGTACGCTGCTGTCTCAGATCAATCAAACACGCCTATAGCTGTCGAGATGATAATCAATTTCATCGCTTGCCTTGTACTGAGAAGATTGTAAAGAATCTTAACAATTGATGCTTCGTAGTTAATGAATAGCCCATGAAGGGAATTATTTAGTAAACAAAAAATTGTAGATCGAAGCATGTGAAACAAATTGATTTATATCGAACCAATTTCCTTTCAGTTTTCAGCTATATTTGATGCCTCTGTGTCGTGTTTGTATTTTAATATTATAATATTGTAATTAGCAGCGTGAAGAACAGTTAATAGATTAGTTATTTTGAATGTACCGATACTATTCTCGTGCTTTGAGTGAAGAGAGCTGGAATACAAAGTCTTTGATGCATGCGTACACGGCGTAAATACCCAAAATTCATCAATGGGGTACCTAAAATTGCTTCTCATAGGAATTAAAAATGATTGATAGGCACGAGTATAACATTTTCCTTCATTTTTCTGTTTGATTTTTTTACATTTCCATCTCTGACAACCTTCATCAAAAATCAAGATTCGCATACGTTATACAAGTAAGAGGAATTAAGTGCAAGAGAACTACTAATTCCCGCCGTGCACAGAAACATTCAATCGAAATTTATTTCTATGTTTTTAGTAGTTTCAGGTTTGAAAAAATTTAATCAGAATTTATTCTAGAGTAGGGAAGATACTAGAATGGTTGGTCTAACCCGCATAGCACAATCCCATAAACCGGCTCGCACCTACTTAAAGTTGAGTAGAGGCGCTTATTGCAATAGCAACGAAATTCTGCACTGTTACAAAAATTATAGTTCTAGAAATTGTCAAATAAAGCAAAACCGTAGATCCAAATCTAATAGAATTGAGTAATGTATTGAAATATTCTGCAGATCCTGACTAGTTCAATTAAATAGATCAAAGACCTGTAAATACTATCATTTCGCAAACATGATTCTGCAAAGTCATTGATTCTAAATATCAGTTTTCTCAGGCTATTTATCCATCTATTCTTACGGTAGTCCAAACTCTAGGGACACTGGTGACATAGGCTACGTAGATTGTATGTTGGCACACTAATCAGGGCGTTGTTGTAGCTAAGATAAATAAGGGAAATCGAGGCTTACCTTGTTACAGTACCCGTACTTCTGTTGTGCCGGTACAGTACGATGTAAACAAATAAATAATCCAAATTTGAGTTTGAGATTTTGGTGCGGACATTTCAGCATTAGGAAATTGAGCTATTTTCGTAACCTTGAAACAATAATAGATCGCTAAAACCTTGTATTGTTGTAAAACTGCTTCTTCCTCACCTGTCAATACTGTACGCCGCTACCTTACTTGGTGCCTGGTGGGTTATTCAGGACAGTAAGTCAAGGAATTGGTTTCGACGACGATTAGTCGTACTCAGTACTACCTGGCCGAAAAATATCTATAGAATTAGGATACTCCTGCCCCGGCCATCTACACCCCTCTGAACTTCTTCTGCACTAAATTTAACCCCCTGATTTGGTGTACAGTACTCGGACTAGGTACAGTACAAAGAACGCTCCGGAGGTAGACATGGAACACTGGTACTGTAAACTATTCTGTATTTTTTCTCGGTTATACATTTACTGTATGAATTCATCGAGACATGTTGATGTTCTCGATCTCATCGAACAGTTTCTTCGCGCATAACAATGGCCACCAACAAGTGGAACATGTGTTTGAAGCTGGACGGGGCAGCCGCTCACTGTCAACGATAGCAGTGTCACGGAAATACAGAAGTCAACGAGATATAACCCGAGTACGCAGCGCCGCCGACAACACTATCGTGCTTTGCGCATTTTCATGGAGGTCTAAGTCAAGGCGAGGCGAATAGGGAGGGAGTAAAAACCCTTATTCTCATGCAGCACGCATTCCGGCAGTGCTCCCTACATACGTGTCAGATATACGGAGAGCACGCTATCTTCTCAGTGCCCCAGTGGATTACAATTCGCGAAAAAATAGGTCATGCTCCGAGCATGAGTGCCAGTACACACCCCTGTCGCCCCTGTTCACGCCAGGCTCGATCCACGTGCAAGCTCCCCACACGATGCCACTTCCTACTTAACACTGGCTCGCCCCCGCAGCCTGGATTCTGTACCACCTAACACGACTATGTATCGAACACTAACTGCAATCTTCGCCACAACGTTGCTGTTGTGTGCTCATGCAGCACCTGCATGCGTGACGGGCCGCGGCGATGGGCTCTTTTCGTTGAATGCCGGTGGCGATTCTAACAAGGCGTTGGCCTTCGGCGCCGACAACCCGTCTTACATCGTCGGGCCCGTGGGCCACGTGCATTCGACCGTCGAGAAGATCTACACACCGCCTGGTTCTGCTCTATCGCCTATCTACTCCTCGGAGCGATACACACGCGGCAACAAGCTAGTGTACTCGATCCCCGTGCCGGCCGGTGACTACAGCGTCACCACCCTGCACGCCGAGATTTACCACAACGCCGCGGGGAAGCGAAAGTTCCACATCGAAATCAACGGCAACAGGAAGCGAACGAACCTCGACGTGTTCGCCGATGCGAATGGGAAGAACAAGGGTATCAAGCTGTGCCATCACAACATCAAGCCGGTTAACGGCATGATTGAGGTGGCGTTCTTGAAAAGCGTCGAGAACCCCCAAGTGAACGGCATCATTGTCAAGGGCAAGGGCGCCGGCGAAATTGCCAGCGGTTGCTGTGGTGGCAAATGCCCGCGCTCGCTGCCGCCCAAGGGCAAGACGTCCAACAAGGTCATGCCGGACATCATCGACATCACTGCCAAGCCGAAGCCCCTGCGCTCTGAGGAAATGCACTCGAAGAGCAAGTCAGCTGCCCCGCAGCCTTCTGCGGCACCAACGCCCGAGGCGAAGAAACACGCACCTGAGGTTGTCGATATTCCTGTTGCACCTGCGCCACTGACCAGTGCGGAAATGAAACCGGCAACCGCTCCCGTGCATTCCCCTGCTGCGCCGAAACCTACGCCCAGTAGCGAGCCAGTGGTTGCAGTAACAAAGGCGCCTAGCGCGGATCCCACACCGAGCATGGTGACTGCAATTCCGATTCCAAGCAAAGCAGGAGAAACCAGCACGGGAACCATGTCGTCGTCTGGTGGATGTGGCAGTGGCAAGTACATCTTCTGTGAAGATTTCGACGACCTCAGCCTGGGTAAGACGGAACGTACCGGCAAGTGGACGCTAGATGGAAAGGCATCTATCGCGATATCGCCGGTGCGCAAGTCGAAGGCGTTGTACTTGGACCCATCAGGAGCCGGAGGCGAGAAGGGACGACTGATGGTGAGGAACGGTATTTCAGCGCCGGGCAACTCGATGTTCGGTAGGATGCGGGTGTGGGTGAAGGAATTCGCGACTGCACCACCGTACGCGCATTGGGTCATCGCAGAGATGTACCAGGCGGATAGCAGCGGGGAGCCGGTGCCGGGAACCGAGCGGGTGCGCCCGGTCGGTGGGCAGTTCATCCCCGGTCAGGGCAGTCTGTGGGGCATCGGGTCGGATGGCGGCCCCACCGGTGATTGGACACAGCATAGGGAAACCGCGCCGACGGTCGACGGGAAGTGGATATGTGTGGAGTGGTCGATGGTGGCGAAGAACAGTGAGATCAAGTTTTGGATCGATGGCACGTTGAAGCCGGAGATGACCGTCGATGTCGACCAGCATGACGGTGGACACGGCAAGTTCATGTTCCCCAAGATGGACAGCGCTTGGTTCGGCTGGTGGCTGTTCCAGGGTGATGCCAAGCCCGCTAAGTTTGACGTCTACTTGGATGATATTGCACTCGCGGAAACAAGAATCGGATGCTAACTTATTCTCACCAACTTGATGAACATATTTCGAATACAACTCCACAACTTTACAACCGCTTGTACAGTACCGGTACAGTAAAATGGTACTCCCTCCGTTCAGAAATATTTGACCGGAATTTTTTACATCGTTTTGTTTCACGTAAACAACTATCTCTCAGTGTTGACGGCTACATCATGGACGATATCAAGTCACATCTTGGACGGGTCTACCGACTCTACGGCCGCGTTTCTTCATCAAAAGTGGTAGTTGATTGTCCAGTACACGTGTAGAGCTCTTCAAACAGTCCTGCAGCTTACCATTGAAAGATAACCCCTGCATCTCGTTGTAAACACCGAGTTTTGCTCATCAGTCAGCTCAGTACACTTGGATGAACGAGCTAGAACTGATAGGTTCGTTGAAAACGATAGATGAGGATGAAAAGGATGCGAAGACTACAGCGGCATTTTACGGATGAAAATCTCAATGGGAATTTTTCTGGGTTCTTGCAGCGCCCGTG
>JAAUYH010013925.1_pt1 | contig 17148 bp, 5 predicted proteins | sample 7278061 | NCBI WGS metagenome assembly JAAUYH01 (sample SAMN14350203, study PRJNA611818) | marine sediment metagenome | isolation source: surface marine sediment (0.6m) | place: French Polynesia: Moorea | collected 2018-08 | reverse complement strand
GAGAGTAGCGGGAATTCGGAGGCGGGCGGGGAGGCCTATCGAATCCATGGTGCTTCAGCGCTTCGTACGTCATACGAAACAGGTTGGGATGCAGAATAGAAGCCTTATTAAAGAATAAGTCGACTGTACTCTGGCTTCGAATATCAGAAACGGTACTTTTCATGGTCAACATTATTGCTGCTGTCGCTGCAGAACTCGTTGAACATAACAGAGAAGCGCAAAATCACAAGATATTCTTCGTGGTTCTTCGGCATTTCCTGATACCAGGTACGGATCAGATCGCCTTGACCTTCGGCAGTCTCCATGGCATTCATGGGTGGTTACGAACGGTATTCGCGAATGTGGTAAAATAACCCCTGGGACGATACGGGAAGACAGAAGAAGGGAATGAACGAGTAGATGAAAGAAGATGGAGAAGATAGGAAATGATGTTCTGATGAAATTCTTGGTGATCGTGCCTCAGCGATAGTTGAGATACCTTTACTTATACTATGCGTACAACACACAGGGGTAGACAAATAACTACAATTGGATAAACTTAAATGAGGAAGTCGATCTTGTGATCACTGAATCCACAAACGAGGCTAAAATTCGAAGTTATTTCTTGGTATAAGTAGAATATTTCTCTACTGAAACTTTTCTGTATTATTTTCATTCAAATTAGATTTTTCTGATAATTCGATGAGCTAAATGAACTATTATATCTTTACATTATTCACATGTAGCCAAAAATATATTACTCCTCTTCTAGTTATTGTTTTATTAGACGAAGTCCAGTGGTTGCAATAATATTTGATGAAGAGGCGGTGGCAGCGCCACCTTCGCTTTTTCATGTTTGGCGTTAAATGTTTTGGCGAAATGCATTCTATGGCGATTTAAACTTTGGAACTGAGAATCTGTAACACAGTTATCTTTCTAACTTTTCAAACAAGCTTAGAAAGACACAAGACATAGCGGTAGGAATCAATCTGATTACAGAAGAATTCTTTTGTGGCTGATAGGAAACTATGCGAAATACAAAAAGTTCGGCGTAGAATACCCAAAGAAGTCTCTAAGTAATTCAACCGCGTATATGCTAGATACTTCATATTGGAGGGTTTTTCTAGGCTTCCTAGATCACCGAAGTCCCTGTTGGATTCCTTCTTTAAATGGACTACAACCAAACTACAATTAAGCCGCATCAAATTGCTTTGTCTCCGACGAATAAAAAGCAGAACAAATAATTACTTGTGTATGTTCCTGCCTCCAAAATTACCACATTTTATAACCTCTCTTTACGATACGTTGCCTCTGATTTTGAAAAATTGTCACGAATTTCGCGTTATTGTACAAAATTGCTTCATCGCCAGTTCTTTTCAGATCGTTCACGTTCGCATAAGATTTTTTTGAGTAGATCGAAGTAATACACTCATATTCTGTTTAGGACTTAAAATAGGGAGCATTTAATCGAAGTAATGCGATAAAGAAGGCAAAAGAGATAATTAATGACGTCCATTACTATAAGAAATTGGTTTGATCCGATGAATTTTGCTTCATCTTATCGTTGCTTCAGCTATAATCGCTGCTTTCGAGCATCACTACAATTTTTCTTCAGAGTCAGACCCATGTAGTAATAGATATTGTTTCACTTATTGTTAGACTAAATCATAGAAAATAGATCCTTCCCTAGAAATGCACACGTTCGGGAATAATTCTTTCCATAGGCGAAGGATTCTTGAGCATGATACTAAATACCAGGTCTTCCCTAGAAAAAATTATTTGATTTCATGCCAGAGGTTGTACAGTTGTTCCACAAAGATTAAAATTTTTTCGTAAATTTGTACTTTATTAGTACCAGATAGTGAACGAGCTTGCACATAAACAGCATGTGAATATCAATTACTTGCCAGTATAAACGTATACTGTAAGGTTACTTTACCTTGACTCTGAGGTTCAAAGCTGGAACCAAATGGAAACTGGACCTGAACAATCAGTAGCAGCTTACATTATACCAGAGATAGACACTCAAGTTACGATAAAATGAATCGTTTTGTGTCCTCAGTCCGCTAACATCTATCATATGCTCGAATAGCTCACCTGAGTATTGGAATCATGTTAGCAGTGCGAACTCATTGCGTTTGATAACAACGAATCGGAGAAATTCACCATGACAATAGATAATTCAAGGTCAACTGCAATAGCACATTCACAATGAACGCTCTGTCTCTTAGAATATATCGATCCGTTGATAGCAACAAATCGGTTCAATAAGTCTTTAACATATAATAGTTTACAACCAGCCTTGTTTTTCCGTACAATCACAATTCAATTAATATAAAGACAATTTGTTACGACAACAAATATACATGCAATTTCAAATTGCTTACGGACTTCATTGGTTTAAAGCGATAAATTGGGATCTGAAAATCCATTTTTCCGCGTTGCATATCGAATTGTACAGTACAGTATTCCATATCACTTGATCACCTTTGTTATTTCGTTTTCGTCTGGGATTGTCATGAGAATGCGCTTCTATCAGTCGATGAAGTTAAAGACTTAAACATAAAATTTCAGAGTCTAAGACAATTTTTCTGGTACACAGGCTTATCTTAGGGCAAGTATTCCAGTACCGTTGATCTACCATATATTGTTAGTACGTGCAAGTTAATCAAACGGTTGATCAAAACGCTCCTGTTTGCCCACATTCGTGAAATTCACTGCTTATGTTGGACAGGTCTCGTCAATTTAAATTGATGAAGTATAGGAAATAAGAAAAAACCTGATTGGAACTGTCATGAATTCGTACATATTAATTAATCCTAATATTTTAATAAAACATCATTATTTTCATATATTTCATACATCACAGACTGCAATATCGACTTCAATTAAGTCGATATTGCTACAGTATCTGTAATACATCCATTTAAAATGCAAAAAATGAAAAATGACGTTTGATACTTTAAAAAATCAAACGGAAGTCAAGTGAGACCGCTTTAACACGCTATGTTTACTATAGATTTACTATTCACTTGCAGTCTAGACATGAAATGTTCAGCATATTTGTCTATCAAGGTTCGCGCATCCAATAAATGAGATTATTTGAAATGGCATCTTGCATACTGTAGCAGTACCATTAATTCCACAATCGATAATAGGACTTACCTATACTGTAGCCAATAAGCGTGTTACCTGCTTAGAATAGAAACAGAGAAACTTCTTCGACTGGAATTTGATGAATTTGATTTTTACATGGCTCGTATTCCTTTTCTGTAAGCTAATGGCTAAAAGTCACTGTATTTGCTAAAGTTGACGAAATGAATCAAATACAGTACAGTACAGTAGTTTACGGTTGTTGAGATGTGAAAATTGGTAAAAATTTGCTATCAGAGACGAGATCAAATGTGCCCCATTCACACCACGTACTAAGATTTCAGTTCTTTCATTCCTGTTTAAATGTACTGAATTTAAGTAATGTCATTTTCTCTGATTTTTCTCAAATCTGTGCCATTATAACGAGAACATACGATTGTAACATAACAGGAGTACCTGACATTGCGCGTAGTGTACAGTACAGTACTGTTTTGGATTGCACGGCACCTCATCGTAATTAGGATACTGGAGGCAAACAATGAATTCTGAACTGAAAAGATGCGAAATCTACCAATTTCGTAATGGTTTATTCACAATAAACAAACAAGAAAGTAGAATTTTAAAAATGCTGTTTAGTTGTTCAATTCCAACCCTAAATCATTCGATTCGCAATCATCATTCCAATGCCTTCGTCCACAATGCATATTGGATCAATGAAAGCTTGAAAAGTTTCCAAACTAGTTCAGCTAGAAACTTAAATTACGTGCGTTGGCTCTACTTTCAAAAATTATTAAATTTCTGTTAACCCAGAAGTCACCCACGATTTCATTTTCGCTGTTGTGCTGCTACACCACCAGCGATTTCGAAGTGGCGCGCAACCTACGACTAGGCCCTGTCTACGGAGGGCTGGCACTCGATCGTAGCAAGTATTCTCCAACTGGCTGTTAGGGAAGAATCGCGCGGCTTTGTTTCCTCCATTGGGGAGTATGGCTGATTGCGACTTGCCTTATTCGAGCGCCAAAGTCCGCAAGCTTGACCATGTTCAGTTTGGGGTCTTTGGACCGGATGAAATTCGACGAATGTCTGTTGCAGAAATCAAGCACGAAAAGCCTTACGAGAATGGCATCCCTAAACACGAAAGTATTGCGGACAGGCGCCTTGGTGCGAACGGACTACAATTCCCATGTTTAACGTGCTACTGCGATGACAAGTCCTGCCCAGGTCACTTCGGTCACATAGAGCTGGCAGCTCCGGTGTTCAACATTGGGTTTCTTAATACTACTTTGAAAGTCCTCCGTTGCGTCTGCTTTTATTGCTCCAAGTTATTGGTGGTTGAACCGACTTTGACTCAGTTGCGCAAAATGAAAAATCCAGCTTCTCGTCTTCGAGTTGCAGCCAAGACTGGAAGCGCGCAGAAAGTGGTGTGTCTTGCTGATCATAAGGGTTGTGGAAATGTTCAACCAAAATTTTCCCGTGATGGATTTCGTCTTCGGGCTACTTATCCAGACGCTGCTGAAGATTCGGCTGAAAAAAAACAACCTGTAACAGCGGAGAAAGTACTGGAGGTGTTTCGGCGCATGTCAGACGAGGATATTGAGACTATTGGTCTCTCACCGAAATTTTCTCGGCCCGAGTGGTTTATACTGAAGCTATTACCAGTACCACCACCTCAAGTTCGCCCTTCTGTTATGAAAGGCGGTCTTCGAAGTGAGGATGATTTGACTAACAAACTGGGTGATATTGTGAAGAATAATAACGCGTTGCGTGCGCTCGAGGCTTCAGGAGGTGCCTCGCATATTCTTCGTGAAATGGTCGACCTAATTCAGTATCACGTCGCGACTTACATGAATAACGATTTACCAGGCGTCACACCAGCCACTGTTCGGGGTGGAAGTCGTTCTCTGAAAAGTATTGGACAACGTTTTAAAGGAAAGGAAGGGCGAGTTCGTGGTAATCTTATGGGTAAGCGTGTGGACTTCAGCGCTCGAACTGTCATTACTCCAGATCCCAATCTGAAACTTCATGAGGTTGGCGTACCTTTCACCATTGCTCAAAATTTAACGTACCCCGAGGTTGTGACTGCGTTTAACATGTCCGATATGAAGCAACTGGTCGAAAACGGTCCGTCAACTTATCCTGGAGCAAAGTATATTCAGCGAGATGACGGCTTCAAAGTGAATCTGCAGTATGTTACAAATCGAGCTGAACTCCAACTGGAAATCGGCTATACTGTCATTAGGCATATTCGCGATGGTGACTTCGTCCTCTTTAATCGACAGCCTAGTCTTCATAAGATGTCTATCATGGGCCATAGGATCAAAGTTATGCACTACTCGACCTTCCGTCTCAACTTATCTGTTACATCGCCGTACAATGCTGATTTTGACGGAGATGAAATGAATCTTCATGTACCGCAGTCTCATCAAACTCGCGCGGAAGTTATGGAACTTATGCTTGTTCCACATAATATCGTTTCACCACAGGGCAACAAGCCAGTTATGGGCATTGTTCAGGATTCGCTCCTTGGTTGTATGTTGTTTACTCAAAGGGATACATTCATTCGTCGTGATTTGATGATGAACCTGTTGATGCATGTGGGTGATTGGGACGGAGTCATTCCTGAACCTGCAATTTACAAGCCTGAACCTCTGTGGACTGGAAAACAAATATTCTCCCTGATTTTGCCTAATGTGAACATCACACGGTATGCGAATGCTCATCCAGATGGCGAGAAAAGTGATTTCTCTCCTGGAGACACTAAAGTCATTATCACTCGTGGGGAACTTATTTGTGGAATTGTTGATAAGCGGACCGTTGGGTCATCTGCGAATGGCCTTATTCATGTCACGTGGAAAGAGTATGGGGCTGAAATAACTAGCAAACTCATCTCTCAAATTCAAGTGTTAATTAACCACTACTTACTTCAACGTGGCCAGTCAATTGGCGTCGGTGATACTATTGCAGATGCCGGAACAATGAACAATGTCGTCAAAACGATTCAAGATGCAAAGGAAGAAGTGAAAATGTTGATTCAAAAGGCTCAACATAGGGAACTTCACTTACTGCCTGGAAAAACAATGATGGAGTCGTTTGAGACTGAAGTGAATAAGGTACTGAATGGTGCTCGTGATAAATCAGGTTCCTCCGCTCAGAAGTCTCTGCTCAAGTCGAATAATATCAAGCGGATGGTTACAGCCGGTTCAAAGGGATCTTTCATCAACATCTCGCAGATCTGTGCATGTGTAGGACAGCAGAATGTGGAAGGAAAGCGTATTGCGTACGGATTTCGCCGTCGAACGTTACCTCACTTTGTGGTCGATGATCTTGGACCGGAGAGTCGTGGCTTTGTTGAGAACTCTTATCTTCGTGGACTAACACCGACAGAGTTCTTTTTTCACGCTATGGGTGGTCGTGAAGGGTTAATCGATACTGCTGTGAAAACAGCAGAAACCGGGTACATTCAGCGGCGTCTGATCAAGGCTATGGAGGACATCATGGTGCAATATGATGGTACAGTTCGCAACTCCGTGAATCACATTGTCGAGTTTTTGTATGGAGAAGATGGGATGGACGCTACTTTCTTGGAGGACCAAACGTTGGGAACTCTTAAACTAAGTGACGAAGAATTGAGAGAGCAGTATTACCTCGATGTTACTGACCCTAAGTTTGGCGGAGATGGTGAGAATCGTTATCTAGAATCAGAACTCGTAGATCTTGTTCGACAAGATGCCCCTATGAGGCTGGCACTTGCTGAAGAATTCCGGCAGATAGAGCTTGACAGAGACATTCTAAGAAAGGAAATTTGTAAGAACCGAGAGGAAAAGAAACCTCTAGCCGTGAATATTGACAGACTTATTCGTAATGCGAAACAGGAGTTCTGCATCACTGAGCAATCTGTTTCAAATCTTACCCCTGATGCAGTACTTCGTGGCGTGAAATTCTTATTGAAGCGAACTCGAGTACTTGTTGTAGGAGACGAAGAATCGATTGAGACTCAAATTGCTGGGGAAGGAAGAGTGCAGGAAGATCAGAAACCACCGGTTGTTGACACACTCGCATTCGAAGCACAAGAGAATGCCACTCTATTGTTCCAGATTCATATTCGTGCCATGTTATCCTGTAAGAAGATTATTAAGCAGCATCGTTTAAATCAAGAAGCCTACATGTGGCTGCTTGGTGAAATAGAAAATAGGTTTATGAATGCCCGTTGTTCGCCAGGAGAGATGATTGGTGCGGTTGCTGCTCAATCTATTGGAGAACCTGCTACTCAAATGACGCTTAACACTTTCCATTATGCTGGTGTGTCGGCCAAGAACGTCACACTTGGTGTTCCTCGTCTCAAAGAGATTATCAATGTTTCGAAAAATACAAAAACTCCTTCGCTAACTGTCTATTTGAAACCAGAAGCTGCTATGGATAAGGAAAAGTCGAAACAAATTCAAGCTTCACTTCAATACACCGCGTTACGTGATGTTACACAGCGAACTGAAATTTATTACGATTCTGACCCTGTACGTACTGTGGTTGATGACGATATCGATTTAGTGTGTTCTTACTACGAATTAGAAGACGTGACGACAGTATCTCCTTGGGTTTTGCGTATTCAACTTGATAAGGACATGCTGCTCGATCGAAAGATTGGTATGGATGACATTGAGAAAATGATCTCTGAGAACTTCGGCTCTGATATGCACATTATTCGATCTCAAGACAATGCGGATAACTTAGTTGTACGTCTTCGTCTTACAGAAGATAGTGCTCTGGACAAAGATCGAGAGGCTGCGGCTAATGGACAGGGTGGAAACTCGTCGGAGGAAGAAGATAGTGATGACGAAGATACGGATGATTCATTTTTACGTCGAATTGAGCAAGAAATTCTGTCTGGTATGAATCTTGGCGGTATTCCCGGAATCAAGAAGGTGTTTATGCGCCAAACTAAGCAATGGTTCATAGATGACATGGGTAAGTATCGAACTCAAGATGAATGGGTGCTGGATACCGAAGGTGTGAACTTGTTAGCAGTCATGTCTCACGACAGCGTCGATCACACCAGAACTCTTTCAAATGATATTGTCGAAATTTTTGAAGTTCTTGGCATTGAAGCTGTTAGGGCCGCCCTACTGAACGAAGTTCGTGGTGTCATTTCGTTTGACGGTGCGTACGTGAATTACCGCCATTTGGCCATTCTTGTCGATACTATGACCTATCGAGGACACTTAATGTCAATTACCCGACATGGAATCAATCGAGTAGATACCGCTCCTCTAATGAAGTGTTCCTTCGAAGAAACAACAGATATCCTGTTAGAAGCATCCACATTTGGTGAGAAGGACCCCCTGAATGGTGTAACGGAGAACATTATGCTAGGACAATTAGCACCGGTTGGTACTGGGTCTTTCTCACTTGCGCTGAATGAGAAAATGCTGAAAGATGCGATTGAACCAGAAGAAGCGATGGGAGAAGCTGCAAATTCGACAAGAATCGGACGTTCACCTCGAATCGACGAGTTCGATGATCGTCCCGGCTCTGCATATGGTACACCTTTACGGGGTGAGGTTTCGACTCCGGGTCGCAAGCGTTCTTTCGATGTGCCGGCCACACCAAGTATGGCTTACTCACCAGTATGGCGGCCCGGAGGCGCTCAGCGAGGAGCATCACCTTTCAGACAAGCTGAAATGTCACCTAATGCAGGTGCGCAATTCTCGCCCACGCCGTCATCACCGAATCGAGGAGGGATGACGCCTAACAGAGCCGCGTACACTCCACTACAATCACCGGGTCGAGATTATGCAATGGCTACCAGTCCAGGACGAGGTATGAGTCCCTACACATCGGCAAGCCCAGGCTTTGGAGGAGGTGCCTACACACCATTGCAATCACCTGGAGGCAGTCGTGACTATTCCCTGGCAGCAAGTCCAGGTCGAGGCGGAAGTGGGTACGGTGTGAGTCCAGGTTATCGGCCTACATCGCCCTACGCTGGAGCCGCATCGCCTGGTGGTGGCTACTCTCCGACATCGCCATCGTACGGTATCAGTCCTACGAGCCCTTCGTACAGTCCCCAGAACACTGCATCGTACAGTCCGACATCCCCATCCTACGCAGCGTCTCCAGCTGCTACTGGCGCTGCTGGGCGAGGGGGTCCATCATCCCCGGGCTACTACCCAGCCAGCCCTGCTGCTGGTGGGTATTCACCGTCATCACCTGCCGTTCGGGGTTCTTACTCTCCTGCGGCTGCGACTGGTGGCTATGCACCTTCTGCTGGAACAGGTGCAGATCCTAACGGTCGTCAGACTGCTCGCAGCGGATCGGTGTACAGCCCATCTTCGCCTGGATATTCATTATCATCTCCCAGGTACAGCCCAACATGAGAATGAGAGAGTAAAGCACTGCGATGGGATGTATTTCTGAATTGAAACTGATATTCAGATCTTTTGCACTGTACTCAGGAATCTTGGAATCAAACACAAGGCCGTTAATCAATTAGTCACGATACGCACACTGGATCTGCCGACCATGTTTGCAATCAACCGTGTGGATGCTGTACTGTACTGTACTGTACTCGTGTGAGAAAATAAAGCACTGCAATACGAAGGATGTATTTTTGTTGTACTGTGCGGTACCCATTCTATTGGCATAAATACAGTTGAAGAAACGGTATGGTCGGTACCTGTTCTGGAAGAGCACACTGTTTTGTTTTGAAATTATCAAAAGAAAACAATTTACTCTTCATTTACATGCAACCACATAGATATAGGAATTTTCTGTTTTCCACAATTATTTCTTTTGTCTGCGCTGTCAAACTTCTGTAAATGTAATCAAGGTTGCATACTTGAGACACGGGTATCTACGAACTCGGGCGCTTTGTACTCTTCTGTTACGATGCCTCCCAAAAAGTCAAAGAAAACAGTTGAGAAGGAGAAACAAAAGACCGTGGAAGACAAGACTTTCGGACTCAAAAACAAGAAGAACAGCAAGAAAGTACAGAAATATGTTGAGACGGTGAAAAAACAGGTAAATCACAAGTATGAAGGCAATCGCAAAGGTAGTTCGAGCTCAGGTGGAGGTGCCTCATCAGCTGCAGCATTGGCTAGACGGCAAATGATGGAAAGGCGTTTGGCTGAATTGAACATGATGAATCAACCTGTTAAAGAGAAAAAGAAGAAACTCAGTCCTGAAGAGGAAGCACGTCGCAAGAAAGAGGAAGAGGAAGAAGCTGAGCGTATTCGTATTGCTAATCTACCGGTTGAGGATCAAATCGAAGAAGAAAGATCGAAACTTACGTCGCGAACACCTGTTACTGAAGAATTATTCCTAGCTTGGAAGAAAGTTAAAGACGAAGAACGTAAAGCTGCAAAAGCTGCGGAGCTCGCAGCTGCACTCAAGACCATGAGCAAATCTGAGCGTTCTCGTGGACAAGGATTGACCGGTCGCGCTCTATTTGAAGCACATCAAAATCTATTTGTTGATGATGAGGGTGCCGACTCGGCTACACTTCGACCGGCGAATGATTATATTGGTGACTCTGATGAAGAAGAAGTTAGTGGCACAGCGGAGGGTTTGAGCAAGCTCACAGTTGATACTGAAGAAGCCGTTGTTGATGAATCCTTGTTCAGTTGAAACCTAAATGCAGCACTTTCTTGTTGCGCCTACAATACCATACTGTACAAATCGATAGGGTGAAACTGCGGCGGATATGGAACAAAGATGGTAGAGTATTGGGAGGGACTCTGGACCAATTTATTAGGCTTACTCATTGGAACGAAAATCTGCCATATTCTGTGGGTCGTCGAGTGAGGAGTGAACCAAAGATTGGTGATTCTTGAAACAAAAGTAAACGGTTCTGAATTTTCGTTCAGTTACGCTTGCGGTGGTGGTGGCGCGCGTCCACTGTCGATCAACCCCTTCAACGTTGAACGTAACCCATCTTGGGTAGTGCCAGTTGACAAAGCATCGAGCATGGCAGCAACTTCCCAAACATTATCACTCGATTCGGCCGCATCGAATGCGTCTCCCAAACGATCCGTGAGCGCAGTACACAATGCGTCCCATTCAGGATTGTCAATTGTCAAGTAGAGCGGAGGATCATCGGCTTGAGCAGTATAGATTCTTTGCATAGTGACGTAGAGGAGTTTAGCCCCAACCGATGTAGTCAGGGAGAATATTATGGCTCCAGAGTCACTGGAATGAGTTCTACAAAACGCAGTCAAGACATCCATGCATCTTTGTGGAGGAAATTCTTGCTTTCGTACTGTCGAAATGATGGCTGCCCATAGCACATCATGCGAATCCTCATCACTAGATGGCGCAATCTCGTAGAGTAGAACACTTAGATTTTCGAATATGGCTGTAACAATACGCACTGCAAGGCGTGGTGGAAGAACAGAAAGCATGCGAGCAATGTACCGTTTCCCTTTCTCGAAAACACACATTCTGACGAAAAAACGTGTGCTTTCAAATGATGAAAATGCATCTTCCAATTCTTCTTTGCTCGACGGCGATAAATGAAGAGTGTCAACCAGTCGATTCAGAATATCACTTACATCATGATTCGCGTGCTTACGCGTCACATCTTGCAATTTTCCGAGTAAATCGTACCCATCTTCCACAGCAGCTCTTACTAAAACCCGTTCATCATCGCGCATAAGTCGATACTCGCCAACTCGGTACTCGCCGGTAATACAACTCATGGGTTTCGAGTTGGACTTTCCAACCGGTGCACCAGGGCTCATATCCATCACTCGTCGACGAGCTTTTGGATTCCACGCTTGTATTGTACCAAGCACATGCGTTAGAGTTCTAAGGTTGGAGCTTGCTTTCATATTCTTGGAGTTCGTCACGCGTTTGTCCGTATTCTTTCTGGTACGTTCGCGTTTTCGACGTTGAACGCGATCTTTGCTCGCTGTTGGATGGTCGACTGCTGTTCTGTTGTCGAGAACAGTTCCTACGTAAGTCCCCAGTTCTTCATACATATCTTCATTACGGAGCTCGACGTTGTTTTCGTCACGATGTCGTGAGGTATATGTTACACAATAGAAGTCGTCTCGGTAAGGAAGAGTTCCGTCAAGCTGCTTTAAATGCATTCGCAAGACCACTTCTAAATCCTTGTCCTTCATAGTGGGCAATACTCGTTTGGAAGGTTTTGATATATGAGCTGCTTGTAGTCCACTCTCGATCTCAGTCACGGACAACATAGAAGACTTCGCCTCCTCGGCAGGAGGATCGACTCCGCTTCGTAAGGGTTCTGATGTTACAGTATCGAAGTTGTTAACAGGAGGACTACGACGTGTTCCAGGGACTCCACTATTGAACATTTGACTAACTTTCGAAGCAGCCACTCTAATAAAATGGTCATGATAACGCACAAGAAAGCGTTGTAATTCTTCTGGTGCTAATTGATTATTCTGTGTAATAAATTCCTGTTGCTGGATTCGAACAAGTCTATCCATTTCCATTCGCTGTAGGAGTTGAGTTGAAGTGGCTGGTTGATGAACCTGTCTAGGAAGGATGGAATGCTCAACTGTCGACATTTCTCGAGAAGCAGGTTGTACAAGGGGATCCCGTGTTGTAGCGATGTTGGAGGTTTGTATGGAAGGAAACGATTGATCAGCAGAGTTTAGTTCTCGCATTCTGCAGTCTCCAAGGCGTAGCGAAGGTCTTGAATCAAGAGATGGTTGCAACTGGGAGTTTAAGTCCAATGATGGAAACTGACGCAAACTAGGGTGATGCAATCCAATGTCACGCGTGGGGGCCAAGACAGACGAAGGATAGGACAGTTGCGGAGAAGCGGCTAAAGGTGTAGCCAGTTGTTGGTAGCCGCCTCGTCGTGCTCGGAGAATTCCCTCTTTTTCCGCTTCAATTTTTTTGGCCAGTGCGTCATGATCTGCCGCCCACAATTGCTCAGACGCAACATCTCCAGCTCGTACGTTACCGATATCACCAAAAGTGATATCATTTGCTTTATCTGCATCCTCCATTTGGGCAGGTGGCAATTGTTCGCCAAGCACGACTTGGGCCCCCGCGTCGAAGCGATCAAACCTGGGTAAACGCAGAAATAGGCCTCGCGCTGTCCAAGCGTAACATAATGTTGAAGATTTCTTGGAATTATAGAATTTCTATCGTAAATGAAATTTTCGTATTTCATACTTGACAGCAGAGTGGAAAATTCCAATATCAATGAAGTCTTGAGGTGACAAAGCACTGTACTGTAAGAAATCAAATTGTCTACACTACAGTATGCCAAGAACAGTTGCACCTTTGTCTTATTCCTCATAGTGTCCACCTATAGCTGTTGATGGCGACTTATGTCGGGCAATTCTTCACAGCCGTATCTTCGGCATTAGAATTCAACTCTGCAACTTTATCTGGGGCCATCGATGTTATTGTGACTGAAGACGAAAATGGAGGTCGACATTGCACTCCCTTCTACGTACGATTTGGAAAACTACAACTACTCAAATCCCGTGGCATACCTGTTGATATTGTCCTAAACGATGTTAGAACTGATTTGCGAATGTACTTGGGTGCCGCTGGAGAGGCCTACTTTTACGACTCTTCTCTTGCAGATCGGTTTCAAACTACCTCAGGCAATTTCCCATTTTCCAATGATCAGACTTCGAATCCTCTTGATTCCAATACTGATGACAGTGGTAATGCTCAAGACTCATCCACTGTTCTGCCTTCTTCATCAACCATATCTCCTGCGACAATGATGTTGGATGTCCCAATAACACCTGAAATTGAGAAAGATGAGGAACAAACAACTAATCCAACCTGTCTATCTCCAATTAACACTCCTACTACAACTGAGGCGCTTGGCGAGCATGATGACCTTTTTCATACGAGAGCTATTCGGAGTACTTCGGATCTTGGATTTCAAAACTTTGCATATATGTCAGACTCTGAAATAGAATTGACTCGCGCGGAGCGTGATGGGACGGTTGAAGCAGTTGATGAACCTCGCTCACCACCGATTAGCGATATGCAGCGGCGATGGTCTTCTCAATGGGCACGTGGAAGATCTGTACTACTAACAAACAACATCACACTAACTGATTTACCACATGGTATTTCTTCGACCGGCGTGGATCCAGAAAAGGAGGCAACTGCGCTTCCTTTGCGTGCCGATCCGAGCGAGGACCAACTTTCGTCTCTGTTTGGATTGCCTGGAACTGGGGAATCAAGCGGTATTGATCAAAATACGACAATTACCCAGTCACATAGTTGCCCTGAAGCGGCAGTTTTAAACAGTACCAACATTTCGGGCTCTGGTGTCGACTCCATATTGGATGATTCTCCTATAATTGCCCCTTCTTGTACTGATGCGCAGATTGAGCAAGATGAAGATTTGAAACTGGAATTGCGAAGCGTGGACGAGTGCGAAGAACAGGAAGACTTGATAGGAATGGGAATCAAGGAAAAGCTGGACGAGGCCTTGATTGAATCAGAAGACTTTGATTCGGAAGGTGTCATAGAAATGTCTCTCTGCGGTAGAGCAATTCGTAGTGGTATGTCAGACGGTGATATAATGGCGATTTTCAATGAATATCGCGTAACTAGAGCCGACTTTGAAGCTGACCCAGCGATATTGTACGATGCCGCGCTTCTGTTTCGTATCGAAGATCGTCTTGTGAATTTTAAAGTTGCTGCACCATTTGTAATGGCCATGCTTGCATTCAAGACACCATTGGACCTTGAAAAACTTTCGAAAAAAGTCTCAGAACCTGTTGTTGAAAAACCCACAGTGTCTCCTACTCCGCAAAGAAGATTTGGCGGTTGGTTTGGTTGGTCCTCACCACCTGTAGTTGGCGAACCGTTACTTAATCAAGAAGACTTAGATGCAATCGAATCACAGGACTTAAAAAATGCGTCGAAGGTCCCTGATATTGATCAGGCAGCATTGAAGGAAGATGGGAAGGCAGATGCTACGCAACCTGTCAAGAACAATCAACTAGAATTAGAAAATGAAGCCGAGAATGTAGAGCTACGAAACGAACTGGCTGAAACAGCTGAAGGTAGTTCTAGAGCTGGAGATTTAATGATTCTTGGACAAGAAGCGAATGACGCTCTTACACAAGCAGTCGCCGATGAAGCTTTGGAAAGGCAGGCGTCTGAGGAAGCGATTTTTGCAGAAGCAGATTATGACTCGGAATGTTTTTCCTTTCTCCCAAGCACCGAACAGTTGCACAGTTTAGACTTAAAACCTGGGGCAAATGAAATCCGATTTGTGATATCATCGCGAAGTGCATGTGAACTTCGATGTCGCATATTCTTGTGGAGTAATGACTCGAAAATAGTAATATCGGATGTAGACGGCACGATTACTCGAAGTGATGTGCTTGGACATTTGTTGCCTGGGGTTGGCTTAGATTGGAGCCAGGTAGGTGTGGCGGGTCTCTACTCTTTGATTGCGAAAAATGGGTATAAAATGTTGTACCTAACAGCAAGACCGATCGGACAAGCGAGTCAAACACGCGATTTTCTGCACAGCGTGACACAAGGTCCTTCTCGATTACCTAATGGGCCAGTGCTGATGAGTCCAAATCGTCTTGTCGAAAGTTTTACTAGAGAAGTGATTCGTCGAAAACCTCAAGAATTTAAAATCGCATGCCTGCGTGCGGTTCGCAGTTTGTTCCCATTAACTTATAACCCGTTTCATGCCGGGTTTGGAAACAGAGACACAGATGTTATTTCCTATCGAGCTGTTGGTTTAATACCGCAGCGAATATTTGTGGTCAATCCTCGGGGTGAGCTTGTCGTAATGAATACCAGTTACGAAAGCACAGCTTCATATAGTTCATTGCAAACATTAGTTGAAAATGTGTTTCCAGATATTACTGGAAAGTTTGGTCTCGAATGGATCCGTCATGCTACAGAAACTGCCACTTATAACGATTGGAATTATTGGCGAGGTACTTTGCCAGATCTCGACATTGACGCGCTTTTATCTGAGAAAAATCCATAGCACCCCATGAAAAATTCACTGCACAGCACAAGGAAATACGGAAAACGAATTTCATATTGTTACAATCGACATAACGCACGCTACACTGCCCACCTCCCCCACTGTAAGAGGTGTTGGACCTACAAACAGCAAGCAAACAGCAAATGAGCTTTGTTTTGTTTGATCGACTAAACGAGACCATTACAATCTTTGAGCGCTAAAAACTAATTTATACGAGGTGGCCAGGGCAATGACTGAGTGAATGTGTTTTTGTTGTTCAATGAATATAGTTTGTTCTAAATACATTAACCTACAGTACGGGAACCTTATCTATGGTTAGCGAGAGTTTAGCGTAGCTATGAATTTTAGGATTTGGGTTTTGGTGATGTCCCTGTCGGCGGTTTTGTTGTTGAGAGCCAGTGTGTGTTTGTAACCAAACACACTCAACAATAACAAACTCAAGCCAAGCTCAATAGTGTTGAATACCACTTCGGTAAGAAAGAAGCTATCGAAGTTCGTTGGCTTGACCATAATATCGATTCACGAATTTGGACTTGACTGAGCTTAGATCGGGCATTTCGTTTTGCGGGTAAAACTTGTACACGCGCATTTTCTTGATCGCGTCTTTGACCTCTTGAGGAATGTCATCGATTCGTTTTTGGCGAGCCGCTTTCTCTTCCTTGAATTTAAGTTTCGTGTTGCGAACTGCCTCTTTAATTGCACCACGGATCACCTCATCGTGCTTTTCCTTAACCAGTTCATTTTCCTTAATTTGTTCTTCCACAAATTCATCGATGTCATCCAATTCAAAGTCGTACTGCATCATTAGAGGCGCTTTACGACCCTCAATGTCGACAAGAACTTGGACGTCTGTTTCAAGCGTCAGCTCGTCTTCTTGGTCCGGGCGAATTAGATAGGGTAAAACATAATCGTACTTGTGGACCGCGGCTTCGGTCATGTTCACCAACCGAGCACGACGTTGTTCACATTTCAATACATGCACTCGAGGCTTGAAGCGACGCGAGCCAATCAACTTCTCCGGTACGTATGGGTGCCAAGACATTTTAAGTGAACGCATCGGAATAATTTCTTCTTCCGCGCGTTGAACACTTTTGATGCCAACAAGAGATGGCGGT
>JAAUYH010102172.1_pt1 | contig 17151 bp, 12 predicted proteins | sample 7278061 | NCBI WGS metagenome assembly JAAUYH01 (sample SAMN14350203, study PRJNA611818) | marine sediment metagenome | isolation source: surface marine sediment (0.6m) | place: French Polynesia: Moorea | collected 2018-08 | reverse complement strand
GGTTGGGGCGTCTATCATAGTCATGAGGAGACCTCAAGCTTTGGTGTGGTTACCAAATAATCTTGGCGTCTCCTCGCCTTTTTTCACAATTTTCTAACTCACATAATCCGTGTAATGTGTCTGGTATCCAGTTTTGTCTAAGATCTCCTTGCCTCTTTCGAGTTAAAGCACTCCATAAAAATCTCCATTCATTGTGCTCAAGAGCTGACAATATTTCATCAGTGCTAAAATCAAAAGTAAACTCTCCGGTATAGCTGCTTGATTTGTATGTAAACCAAACATCGCCATTTTCATCTGTTAAAAGCTCTGAACTGAGTAGCTTTTTGGTTAGCTTTTTCTTATCGCTATCCCGAGATACATCCGGAAATTTTTTGTCAATATATTCATCAATTTCATTTCTAAATATCGGAAATGAAATTCTGTGATCAGCTCTATTTTGTGATAAGTGCTTATCAATGGTTTTAAATGTTATTTCTTGCTGTCTACTTATCTGTCTTTGATTACGGGCTTTATTTGCAAAATAGGCATATTGGTCGTTTATGAATTTAATTATATTGGACTTTCCAATATTGTTTTGACCAATTATCAAATTTACTTTCCTCAAAGGAGCGATTTTGGTTAATTCGTCTCCAAAGCTCCTGTACCCCGAAAATCCGAAACCTTTTAGGTGCAGATTACCTTCCTTGCACATTTATTTTCTTTGTATTGTAATCTAGTTACTTATTAGATCTGCTGGTTCAGATTATTCAACCATATTGAGCTATATAGACTGTGAGCTTGCAGAACTACCAGAGGTAGGGTGGGCAAAACGCCAAGCATCAATTTCCAACACTCCGTATAAAAGCTAGCACTGCCTACCATCAGAATGTATCGCTCAGACAAATAGCGTAACGAGATCGCACCCTCTCACCATAGGCTGAGTTGAACAAAAAAATTCATTATCCGATCGTTGTAGGATGAGATCGCGTCATGAAGAGAGATGAGGCGATCTCATCCTATAAACACCTCTTGTACTGTCGCAGGGCGGTGCGATCTCATCCTACAAACCACCTCTTGTACTGTTGCAGGGCGGGGCGATCGTTATAATTCGCGCCTTTGTGCTGTCTCCTCATGCCGACTTGTCATATCACCCGAACTCTCCTAAATCTCATATTGAACCTATCTCCTGAATTGCAAGCGTCAAGAAACGTTCACCACGATCAATCTGCTCTGAGGCTTGATCAGTTGTGACAGCATTCAGTTGTCCATAGTCGCCAGTGGCCCGGAGTTCCTGGGCTTCAATCAGAAATCGGTGGAAATCAGTTGGGACTCGTTGGGGTTTAGCGAATTCTCGCCCAAAGGCGGCAATGACAGCGGAATGTTTGGAAAATGAGAGTCCTTCACCTTCGAGAAATGCTTCTGCGATGTAAAACATACTGTAGTAGGCGCGGGATGCGGCGTAGTCAGGAAAGTTATTGGTAAGGAGTAGCTTTGCGGCTTCTAAACTTTGTTGGGCTTTCAGAAGGAGTTCCCTTTGTTCATCAGTCATAAGAGAACGCCTTCTTTGCGGATATTGCGTAGCAGAGAACCATTGCGGGTTTGGTACTGGGTTTCGTCCATGAAGAGGCAGCTAATCACCACGTCATATTGAAGGGAGAGATCAGCAATCACTTTACCTGTGTATTTAATTTCTTCACCTGGGTTGACGGGCGGTTTCAGCACCACTAGCACATCAATATCTGAGCCTGGTTCGGCATCGCCACGGGCTTGGGAGCCAAAGAGGGTGAGGTGGCAAAGGCGATCGCCATATAGGTCAGTGAGTTCCTGCTTAAGATGGGTAAGGATGGGTTGAAGAGTTGAATGCATGGGAGAGCGCGATTTCGGGGATACGCATCACTACAGTCGAGTCAGCTAACGACAAAACCGTTGTAATTGGCGGATGGAATAATAGTAGGCTAGCAAGATTTCCCTAGCGATGAGATTCGGTTTCTTGAAGAGCAGAAGGGGTGGGGAAGAGGGCCTTTGTTCTGGTCGCCCTGCATTCACGTCTATGGAGCCTATGCTGGGAAGGTGGCTAGATATACTTAATGTGGGTAGGGAGATTGTATAGGTAGGGAGATGGCGCCTGATGACCCAAGCAAAACCGAAGCCTATAGAACCAGACTCCGCCAAGTGGACTCTAGAGCGTTATCATGATGCGATCGCAAGCGGCGTCATTTCCGATTGGAATGTTGAACTATTCGAGGGAGTGATCACCCCAGTGAGTCCAGAAAAGCCTATTCATTGGTATCGGGGAGATCAAGCCGCTAGATATATTGAGAAATTAGTGGGAGAACAGGCGTTAGTCCGATTCAATTCTCCCATTACTTTGTCTACAACTGAGCGCAATCCTGACATTGCCATCGTTAAGCCATTAGGAGAAGAATACGCGTCTAGACATCCTGGACCAGACGATATTTTGCTTTTGGTTGAAGTTGCCGAATCCAGGCCAGAGAGAGATCTTAAGGATAAGATGGCGATCTACGCTAGGGCTGGGATACAAGACTATTGGGTGCTGGATTTACCATCTAGCCAATTAGTCGTCCATCGATCGCCAGAGGACCACCTTTACAATTCTGTAGTCAACTTCACTGAGGGAACAATCAAACCACTGCTGCTAGATGTCGACATTCTGGTAGGGAGGCTATTGGGGCGGTGATTGAAATAGGGCGGGGAAATGAAAGTTCAGTTGACTAAGGGGCTGTGTAGAAATAACTTCAGAGAGACGTGAAAAGTCTGACAAGGCATTCACAGCGCTAAATCTATGAAGTTATTTTTGAATGCCTCCCAACTCAAAATCCTGGCAGCCTTCACAGGGACCGCAGGGATTGATGGCGCATCGGAGAAAGGGAGATCGCGCATTATGCAGACAATCCGTGTTGCCAATGGAATCCGGATCGGGGGGCCAAATCACGCCGTCAAGCTTGGCGGCGCCAAAGCTGCAGGTCCGCTGCGATCGCACTCTAAAATCGGCTTTGGTTAAGCATGCTCCCGTAAAGTTGCAGGTGACGAGTACAGCATTGGAAAAGTTGGCTTCGTACAAGTGAGCGCCCCGAAAATCGCAGCAAAATAAAGTAGCGTTGCTAAAGTCGGCGCATGCCAACTCGCGATAGCTAAAGTCGTGTAGAACGAGCTGCTCGTTACGATAGTCTTTGCGTGACATCTCCCAAGACTGTGCAATTACAACAATTCTTATTGTAAAGCTATCACTTTATAAAACAGGGTTGATTAGTGTTCGTAAGACAAAGCAAACATTGTCAATAGGGCTCCAACACATAACCCGGCTGAAGCGGTCCCCCATAAGATCCAAAACACCTGCGTAGGGTTGAAGCGCGCTTTTAGTTTTATGCCAGTCCAAGCTCCAGCCACGGCTCCAACCCCAGCCCAAGCTGCAGCCCAAGTCCCAGCCACTGCCCAAGCCACAACTACTGCTACAGCGATCGCCCAAGCTATCGCCGCAGCCCGAGGCCCAGTCGAAGCCACAGACCACGCCAAAGCTAAGGCGACTGCAATGGCTAAGGCTAACGCTAAAGTCCCAGCCCAAGCCCAAAATAACGCTAATGCCACAGACCACGCCAAAGCTCCCCCCTGGAATCCATAGAGGCCAAAGACGATGGATAGCCGAAACCAGGGAAGCGCCTGACAAGGTTTAATTTGATTGCGTTGAGGAGCCTCTGAAGATTTAGGAATGTTTGCAGGCATTGTCTAAGATTGGGCAAACAGCAGAAAGTAGACAACTTGTGTAATGTATCCTTGCTCTTCTATCCAATCCAGTAATTCAGAAACCGCGCCAAAATCTGCCATTTCCTTATCCTTGTGACTGTTCTATCAAAGTCAGTACGGTGGATAGCCATGTCAAATGCAAATTAGTCTATTCGTATGATTTTAGTCTGCATAAAGTGACCGACGTCAATCCTAATGAATGCCATGGGATGGGATTCAGCGGTTAGGCGCTTGAATCTGTGCATCAAGCCTGGTAATTCAGGTAGATAGGAGCGTACTCAGCTGCTTATCGTCTATCGCCTATCCCTTCCGGGTGCGCATCCGTTTAACGATTGATTTTGTTTTAGCCTATGGCTCCAGCTAGTATCAGCACCAGTCGCGCGAGTCGCGCCCTTGAAACCGGAGAAGCCAAACTTTGGGTACTGCTGGTGGGGGTCAATCAATACCAGGACGAGCAATTTCCAAATTTGTCCTACTCAGCCTTGGATTGTCAGGGATTGGGGGAAGCGATCGCAGTCGCCACCAAGGCGTTTCCGCAAAAAACGGTGATGGTTCATCATGATTTCGCCAGTCAGGGCGGTCAACTAGACTTTGCCGATCAGCGCCGTCCCTTGCAGACCCAGATCGCCTTAACCGGCAGACTCCCCTTAGGAACCCACGCCAAACTGCGATATTTCCCAACCCAAGCCGCTGATCTAGCCAGTGTTCGAGAAAGTTTGGACCGAATCGCTGCAGAGGCCAAGCCTAAGGATACCGTGCTGTTTTATTTTTCCGGCCATGGTTTGTTGGAAGACCATTCCCAGGAGGCGGTGCTGTGCCTAGCAGACACCCACAAAACTGCTCTGCTCAAGACTGGGCTTAGCGTGTCGGAATTGATCCAACGGCTGAGTCGTTGCGCCGCTCATCAGCAACTGGTGTGGTTGGACGCCTGTCACAGTGGCGGCATGACGCTGATGGTTAGCAAAGGGGCGTCTGAGCAAGTGTCGATGCCGAATCCTACCCTGCAGTTGGTTGAGGTTCTACGGCAGCGGGCGAAGCAGAGTAAGGGGTTCTATGCGCTGCTTTCCTGCGACCAGAATCAGCAGTCTTGGGAATTTCCTGAGTTGGGACATGGGGTGTTTACCTACTATCTGATTCGCGGTCTGCTGGGTGAAGCGGCCGATAGCCATGGGGTGATCGAAGCGGACGCCCTTTATAAGTATGTGTACTATCAAACCCTGCGATACATCGACCAAACCAACCAGCAATTGCGATTGATCAACCAGCAAAAACGAGGTCGGGGCGAAACTCGGTTTCAGTCTGAATATTCTCTCCAAACCCCGAAGCGCATTGTGGAAGGGGTGGGTGAGCTAATTTTGGGGTTGAAACCCGAGGTGGCGTCGCCCTTCCATCCCCGTCAAGCGTTAGTGATAGAAGGGTTGTTGAGTAATCCCACGACTTTGGGATTCAGTAAACTGCTGCAGCAAACTGGGGACTTTGAGGTGAACTACATGCCCCAACCTGGAAAAGACTGGGTGGATGTCCTCAAACTAATCCAGCGGTGTTTACAGTCTGGAGAACAGGCGGCCGCTAAAGATAAATTCCCCTTTGCGCCTGCCGATCAAAATCGAGTGGGGAATTCGGCGACGGTGCTGCTATATTTCCGAGGTCGGGTTGAACAAACCCCTGCGGGCGACGCCCAACTGATCCTCAGGGATGAGGCTCAGATTAGTCGTTCCTGGCTGCGGCAAGTCCTCCGCCGATCTCCCCTCACGCAACAGGTGGTGATTTTGGACTGTCCTGGGGTGTCTGATCTGGCGGACTGGGTAGAGGATTTGCAAATTGGTCTTGAGCATGGTCAGTGCCTAATGGCGGCTGCATCTCCAGAGAATGAGCCAGAGAGATTCGCCAATGTACTGCTGGAGACCTTGAAAGCGGCGGATTCCCAGGTCGGTCTGCCAATTGCAGGCTGGATCGCCAAGCTGCAGCGATCTTTGGCCGGGACGGGGACTGCCTTGCACACCTGGCTGTCGGGGACCCAAGGGGTGATTGAAGTATTGCCAGGGGCGGTGGGGAGACGTCGGCCAGCGGCGAGTCCGGAATTTGATCTGGGGCTTTGTCCATATTTGGGGCTGAAGGCGTTTTCGGAAGATGATTCGGCCTTGTTTTTCGGCCGAGAGAACCTGACGCAGCAACTTATTAACCATCTCAGCCAGCAGTCTTTTTTGGCGGTGGTGGGGGCGTCTGGCAGTGGAAAATCTTCTGTGGTCCAGGCGGGACTGTTGGCGCAATTGCGTCAAGGACGGCAAATTCCGGGAAGTGAGCAGTGGCGAATATGGCGGTTGCGGCCGGGGGCGCGACCCCTGGATACGTTGGCTCAGCGATTGGTGGATAGCCGCGTGGAGAACGAACAACACTACCAGCAGCTCCAGCTAGAGGGGATTTTGTATCAAGGGGTGGAGGGGTTTGTGCATTGGCTGCGATCGCGCCCTGAACCCATGGGGGTTTTGGTGGTCGACCAATTCGAAGAACTCTTCACCCTATCGCCAGCGGAAGACCGAGACCGGTTTTTGGAGTTGTTGTTGGGGGCGATCGAACATGCTGGCGATCGCTTCAAACTGGTGATCACCCTCCGAACCGATTTCATCGCCCCATGCTTGGAGTATCCCGCCTTAGCCGACGCCCTTCAGCAATCGAGCGTATTGGCTCCGCCCGTTCTCAGCGAAGAAGACTACCGTCAGGTGATCGTTAAACCGGCGGAAAAAGTCGGGTTGACGGTGGAGCCAGAACTGGTGGAGGTGTTGTTGCAGGCGCTGAGTCATGGGTTAGGCGACTTACCCCTCTTGGAGTTTGTGCTGGAGCAGATTTGGCGACACCGCCAACCGGGGGAATTAACCTTACAGGTCTACCAACAACAAGTCGGCGGGCTCAAAGGCGCGTTGGAACGGAAAGCCCAATCGGTTTATGACAGTCTAGACGCCGACGCTCAAGCCTGCGCCCGCTGGATTTTTCTATCTCTAACTCAATTGGGCGATGGCACTGAAGACACCCGTCGTCGGGTGTCCAAATCGGAACTTGTGGTGACGAAATATCCGGCGCCCTTAGTGGAGCGAACTTTGCAAGCGCTGGTGGCGGCGAAGTTGGTGGTGGTGAGTTTGGGGGATGGGGAGTTGGTTGGGGGGAGTCGGGGAGCAGGAGAAGCAGGGGAGGCAGGGGAAGCAGGGGAGGCGGGGGAAGATGTAGAGACGCAATATATTGCGTCTCGAGAAGATGGGGGAAATCGTGAGGAAAAAGAATTCGGAACTCAGAATTCGGAATTCAGAATTCAGGAGGATGGAGAGGACCAAATCCAAGATCCAAAATCCATGGGGAAAGATGTGGATGGATCAACGTGGGAATCCCAAGAGACCGATTCTGCTGCAAGTTCTATCGACGAAACAGAGGCGCTGCTTCAGGGGTTGAAGCAGGAGGTGACGGTTGAGGTGGCCCATGAGATTTTGATTCGCCATTGGTCGACGTTGCGGTGGTGGTTGGAGGAAAATCGGGCGCGGTTGCGATCTCAGCGGCAGATTGAGCAGGCGGCGTTGCAATGGCGGCAGAGTGGGGAGCGGTCGGAGTATCTCTTGCAGGGGGTGCGGTTGGATGCGGCTGAGGAACTCTACATTAAGTACACGGATGAGCTGTCTCAGGATGTGCAGCGGTTTGTGGAGGCCTGTTTAGAGGCGCGGCTGCAGGAACAGCGGGTGAGCCAGCGCAGGTTAAGGCGAGCCCAGGGCGCGATCGCGTTGATTAGCGCCTTGGGGGTTGCGGCTGGAGGATTTGGCGTGTTTGCATATGGGCAGCGGCAGCGAGCGTTGATCAATCAGATTTCAGCCCTCAATGCGCTGTCGGAAAGTCAACTAGCGGCCAACCAGTCTTTAGAGTCCTTAGTGACGAGTCTTGATGCGGGACAACAACTGCGACGGTTGTCTGGTTTTGGGGTGGGCGCTCAGCAATGGGCGACTGTGTGGGGGCAAACCCTGGGGACGTTGCAACAGGCGGTGACCCGTTCACAGGAGCAGAATCGCCTGGAGGGACACAGTCAGCCGGTTAACCGCGCGATTTATAATGCCGATGGTCAGCGGATTGCATCAGTGAGTGATGATGGATCGGTGCGGGTTTGGCGATCGGATGGGGTGCTGTTGCGGGTGCTGGAGGGGCAAGGCGAGCGCATGACGGATGCAGCCTTTAGCCCGGATGGTGAGCGCTTGGCGGCAACCAGCGCGGATGGCGACGTTTATCTGTGGAATCTTGCGGACGGTAATTTACAGCGGACGTTGTCAGGGCACGATGACTGGGCGACCAGTGTGGCCTTTAGTACTGATGGTCAAGTGTTGGCGACGGGCAGTCGCGACCAAACCATTAAGCTTTGGCGGGTGAGTGATGGGGCGCTGCTGAATACCTTAACTGGGCATCAGGGGTGGGTGAATAGTCTTCATTTCAGTCTGGATGGAAGGTTGTTGGCTTCTGGGGGTGAAGACGCCACGGTTAAGCTCTGGGAATTGGCCACGGGGAGGCTCTCCCAAACCTTGACAGACCATACAGGCCGAGTCACCCGAGTGACTTTCTCGCCGGATGGAGCGTGGTTAGCGTCCGCCAGTGGAGACCAAACGGTGCGGCTTTGGAGCTTGGCTGGAGGAGAGGGCAACCTGTTGGTAGGTCATCAAGAACAGGTGAATGATGTGGATTGGAGTCCTGATGGCGCGCTGCTGGTTTCCACTGGTGTGGATCGGACCCTTAACCTGTGGCGAGCTGATAATGGAGACCTATTGAAAACGCTGCGGGGTCATAATGCGGAGGGTTTAAGCGTTCGCTTCCAGCCAGGCAGTCAATTGGACCGGACTGTGCTCTATTCGCCGGAGGAAGCGACTACTCACCGATTATGGACAATTCGATTGATCTCCGCTGCTGCAGATAACACCGTCAGGCTGTGGACCACTCAAGTGGTCGATGATCCAAATCTGGGGATAGACTTTTCCAGTCTGGATGTGGGCCCTGAGGGGCAACAGGCAGCTATTGGCGGCTGGGAGGGCGATGTGTATGTCAAGTCCAATGTTTCGTCAGGCTCTATGTCAGGCGTTGCGTCAGGCGATCGCTGGCGCACCTTGAAGGGGCACGACTCGGTGGTGTTGAGGGTTAGATTTAATGCCGATGGGCGACTACTGGCCTCTGGCGGCGACGACGGGACGATTCGCTTGTGGAACCCTCGTAGTCAAACCCTGCTCCAAACCCTGACGGGGCATAAAGACCCAGTAACCAGTCTGAGCTTTAGCCCAGCTGGGACCATTTTGGCCTCAGGCAGTGACGATCAAACGGTGCGTCTTTGGAATACAGACGACGGTTCTCTGCTCAATACGCTTACAGGGCATCGAGACGGCGTCACTAGTGTTGCGTTCAGCCCGGACGGCGAACGGTTGGCTTCCGGCAGCCATGACAACACCATTAAACTCTGGCGCTCTGATGGCGCTGTGCAACAGACTTTGGCGGGCCATGAATTAGCGATCGCCGCTTTAGCCTTCAGTCCAGATGGCGAAACCCTGGCGTCCGCCAGTTGGGACCACACCATCAAACTTTGGCGGGTTAAGGATGGGACTCTCTTGCGAACGTTGACGGGGCATCAGGCGGGGGTGACCAATATCCGCTTCAGCGCCGATGGTAGGATCTTGATTTCCGATGGCGCTGATCGCACCACCAAACTTTGGGATCCCACAAATGGCTGGCTGATAAAATCCTTACGTCGGGACACCGCCGCCATCAGCGATGTCATTATCCATAGTGATGAAGTGGGGTTGGCGATTCCTGATGTTTGGCTGGGTGGGAAGCAACGCACTGAGATGCTGGAGCAGTTTTTGGGGCAGGGGTGCGATCGCCTTCAAGATTATTTAGCGACGAATCCCACTGCAGGCGATGCCGATGTTCTTTGCAAAGGTATTCTGTGAAAGCGTTGAAAATTCGAACTCTACGTTGCTCTGCTTGGGGCTAACGCCAACCGGAATCCCTCAAAAATTACGCCGAGTTGACTCCGTTGGGGGTTACAGTATGTCAGTAAACCTTGACATTGTATGCTTTAGTAACACATTCCATCTTTATACCTTGCTTCTTCAACATATCTGTAAACTTACGCATAGAAACTGCAGAGCCCTTTTTTGTTAGCGATTCCAACATTCTATGAGTACTGATATTGCTATTTATTTAGAGCCGAATAGGGTTGAAGTAATTTCTGAGGTTGAATTTTAAGATGCATTACAGTAGATTCTTTTGCTCGTTGGGGTTGAGTGCGATCCTAATGTTGGGAAGTGGATTCACTGCAATGCCCGCCAGCAGTTCAGCACTGATTGCTAGCAACCGCAAAAAATCATCTGACAAGGATAAAGAGGACCCTCCAGAGGATCCTTGTCCGAGTATCCGACAAGATGAAACCGATGACGGCGCCGGTAACGGAGAGCAATCATTCCGGAGCAAAAGGATTGAACTCTTTTATTATCGAAATGCTAAAAATTTAATCGAAATACTTAATAATTTACTCGCCCAAGAACCCGGATGCGCTATCTCATTACCTCAGAATGAAATTATTCAGGCTGGAACTGGAGTTGGACGGGGCGGCGGCAATATCATATTACTGTATGGGACTGAAGATTATATTGATGATGCGCATCGGTTAATTGCATCTCTTGATTTACCGCTTTCTGGAATAGATTTACAACTATGGGGCATACAAATCTCAAGTGGAAAACCCGATAAATTAGCCGAGGTTATGGTTGATGTTCGGGGTGAAATTAGTTTGACTCAGCAGTTAGTCAGGGATACGTTTGGTCGATTTCAACTCGGTGCAAAGACCGTATTGGAAGATGCTTCACGCTTCGATCAAGATTTTAAGGATATCGTAGATTTTCTCCAATACGAAGATGTCCTAAGCAACCGGCCTCGTCGTTTATCAATTCTGGATGTTTTCTTGATAGGAAAAGCCGTAAAAGATCCGGTCCGCTATTATAAAGAATTGTACTCTTTAGTGGTTAGCGGAGAAATTGTAGAGGGCCGTTTTAAAGCGTCCGATGAACGCTATCAAGACTATTTCGACGCCATGAAGGAGAGGGGAACTCCGCCTTTTGAGAGACTTTTCCGTTCTCGAGGTCTCAAACCTGTTTGTGAAATACCCAGTCCTGACGATGGAAAGTGTGAGCTATGGGACTGGGTGGAGATATTTGATGGGGCTGTAAAAAGCAGCGAAATTGCAAGCCGCAGGCCAATCTTGGAATTTGCTTTATATTATGCCGACTTTGTGACTAATCCTAATTTGTTTAATCCTGGAGAACTGCAACGAACATCTTCGGTTTTAAATGGTGAGTTACAACATATCACTAATCTACTTCAGAATGACATTGAAGATTTATTTGTTAGACCAACCTTGACTTATATTCAAGATAGGGTTGGCCGTACTCGATCGGTATCGTTTGCTCAAGTTGGAAGAACAACGATAGCGACGCTGAGTGGAGTTAAGACGGTTGTTAATTCACAGTCCCATAGCACGGTTGCAATTCCAGAGTCGCAAAATTTAACTGGCCTACTCACAAGAATCACTGAGATTCAAGATCAGCTTCCTGATCTGCCCGCTTCAACCTTTCCTGGTGCGGCTTCACCGGAGCTAATTGGGCTAGTTGCCGCCTTAGCAGAGCAACGATCCCTATCGGGGTCCATACAAACCGGAACCAACTTGACCTTTACACCGGGCGTCTTACGTGATTTAAACTCTGCAGAACTTAATATCCAGTTGACAGTGACGGATCCGACCTTCACGTCAACCCAGAGCGATGATTCTGTGAATATCTCACGGGTCGGTACGCAGACAGTGGAAACAACTGTGTACACCCGGGCGTTAGATTTTTTCGATCTTTCAACCTTTACCAGTCAAGCAACCCTGAATGGCGGGCGAGTATTCTTTCCTGTGATCGGTCAACTTTGGCAGGCTATCTTTGGGAGTATTCCTGTGTTTGGAAACTTGTTTAGCTTCCAAAGAGCGCCTCAAAATGTACTCCACGAGAGTCTATTGCTAACCAACTCTTTTATTACCCCCACATCCCTAGGGTTAGGGTCTCTGTATTATCCAGTGAAAGAAGGCGAGGAGTTGAATAAAGAGGAGTACTTCTGCTGGAATAAAATCGCCCTTTTTAAGTATTTAGATAGTCTCAATTTTTCAACAGAATCACCATTCAATTTCTATGATCAAGCATCGATTCTTGACTTCCCAAGCTATGAAGACGCCAGGTGGTATCTGACGCTTGAAGAACGTGAGAAGCGTTGCAAAGATGTGTTTTGACAGGTTATAGAATCCGTTATTTACTTTTTCTCTTTTTCTTTTTCTCTTGGGGGCGCTGTGAGCCAAAACCGGATTTCGGCTGAGAAGATTTAGACTTTCCAGTACGCTTGGAGCCTTTACCAAATTCTGGCAGTTGCAGTTCTTCTGAGGCTGTCTGCATTTTTGCTGGCGCGTCCGGCGCCTCGTCAGGCAATCCAAGTTCTATGAGCTTAGCGACTTTTTGAATGGGTTTCATCCATTCAGGTGTCTTGTGTCGCAATTCTTCAGGGGTAAAATCGGCGGCGGCGGCCAGCCCTAAACTTATCTGAACCCTGGCCCAACTTCCACAGACCATTTCATCCATGGGGCCTTCTTTGTAGGCTTTTTCAATTACGCTCGCTGCTTCGACGGCGTCCAGATCTAACAGTTTGGCGACCAGACTTGCATTCAGTTCTGGTTCTTGCTTCTGATGGTTAGACAGCGCCTCGGTTAAAATCTGGACGCATTGATCACGATGAGCTGGATGAAGCTCGGCAATTTTTGTTACTCCCCCAGCAGCAGCTATTTTACTCCAACAAGACGGTTCGGTATGGTTGAGATACTCTGTGAGGGCTGGAATACAGTCGGGACCGATCATGCCAAAAACTTGTGGCAGATCTTCCATGAACCAGTCAATGTCGTCAATGTCTAAAAGCCGGATTAGAGGTTGAATGGCTGCCTCCGACTTTAGTTGTCCCAGGGCTCGGTAAGCGTGGATGAAGGCGTAGCTTTCACCCTCGTCTTCCCAGTTCAGTTCCTCTTCAGCGGCTAGCCGAACGAGGTCAGGGATATGCTCCTCGGTGAAGCCATAGGCTTCGACATAATCGAACCATTGATTGCGTTCGCGATCCTTAGGTCTACCGTGGCTAAGGAGTTGGGAGACGGGAGGTTTGTAATCGGCGGCAGGCATAGTGTAGATGACAGAATACTTTGCTAAATTTTAAGTTGCAATAGTGCAGGAAACGCCTTTTCCGGGAGAAAAGTCTTGGAGCTGGAGTCTCTCCTGCCCCATATTCATCACGCTAGCATTCTCTTACAGTGAGGATTGCTAAACTTTTTCTAAGTTGGGATCCGTGGTTGTCGTCCTCACCCTAAATCCCTCTCCTAGTTATGGGCTACTGTGTACACACAAGTTATTTTTAATGCCTTGAATCGGTTGAAAGCCCTCATCCTAAATCCTTCTCCCAATTTGGGAGAAGGACTTTGAGTTTAGCTCCCCTTTCTCCAAATCGAGGGATGGCTTTGGGTTTAGCTCCCCTTCTCCCAATTTGGGAGAAGGGGTTGGGGGATGAGGGCTTTCAGAATATGGCAAGGCTTTCTGACTTGTGTGTACACGGTAGCCCAGTTATGGGAGAGGGACTTTGAGGTGTACCTCATTCCTCTCTGGGTGTATACATTGGGGCATAAGGCAACACTCCAGGTCTCAAGTTGGGTGTAGTTCAAATCCAAAATCTAAACTCTAAAATCCAAAATCCCGATGTCTGATCAAGCCGTTTACCTCAGCGCCGCCGAAATGGAGCAAATGCAGTCAAGTCTGCACGACTACGCCCCTGCCCACAGCGCCATGGCAACTCTGGAGCAGCATGGCGGCAATATTACCTCGTCGATTGAAGCTGTGCTGGAAGAAATGCAGGGGGCGTCCACCGAATTGGGTCGTCCGTCGCTGTGGGAGGTGACTAAGCAGACGCTGCGGCAGGAAATTTGTGAGGATGAGGGATTTCTGGGGCAGGTGAAGGCCTATACGGAGAAGCCTGAGCAGGCGGGGTTGTTGACGGCGTTGATTGTGTATCTGGTGGAACAGGTGTCGTTGCCGTTTACGATTAGTCCTTCGCTGGCGACGTTGGTGGTGCTGTATATCGTCAAGGTAGGGTTGACGATTTTTTGCAAATATACTGAGCCTCAAAGCGAACATTAGATAAGAAAGTCTTCTCTACAGTGATCTGTAATTCGTTGCCAACTGCCCAGGAATGATTGCCTATTGTCCAGCAACATTGCTCCTAACATCAATCACCAGAGCCGAGGTAAATAAAATTACAGATGTAGTCTTAAATTCACTTATTCCCTCTCAACCAAACCAAGGTACATTTATTTTGAAGTTGCGGGGATATAAAATACCAGTCGCAGGGTCAATATCCCTTAGGATTCGAAGCTTGATTGGTAAATTATTAAGCTTCAAATCCCTTGCCGTTCTAGCGCTTACGGCTTTTCGAGTCACACTGGTTAAAACACTGCTTAACCTTAAGTGTTTCAGTTATCACAAGGTGACAAATCCTATAGGATTCAGCCATGATGGAATGAAATTCATGGTTTATTTTGATGATGAGTTATGAGCCGTGTTGCCCTTGTTGTTGGAATTAGCCTCTACAGTCACTTCCCTAATCTGAGAGCGCCATCCGAGGATGCAGAGGCCATTGCACAGCGCCTTGCTCAAGATGGTGACTTCCTAGTATTGCGCTTACCTGAGGTGATTAAAGACGCTCAACCCAGGGTGGGTTCACAAACTTCTGTTACCAGGACGGAGCTTAAGAAAGCTTTAGTTCAGCTATTTAAGCCTGATAGCGAGCAGAACCCTGATACGGCTCTATTCTATTTCTCTGGCCACGGCACCCGTGACACCTTAGGGTTTTCTGAGGGCTATCTGGCTACCAGTGATGCAAATCCTGATCAAGATGATTTTGGGTTATCGCTGCGGTGGTTACGGCGATTATTAGAAGAAAGTACAGTCAAACAGCAAGTGATCTGGCTGGACTGTTGTCATAGTGGGGAATTGCTCAATTTTGGGGAAGCTGATCCAGGGGATCGAGGGAAGGGCAGAGACCGGTGTTTTATTGCAGCCTCCCGAGATTTTGAAGCAGCCTACGAAGATTTAAGCAGCCCTAATAGCGTCTTGACCCGAGCACTCTTGGCAGGCTTGGATCCACAATGCCATCCCAATCGCTGGGTGGATAACTTTGTGCTGGCTGACTTTATTAATCAGTCCCTCAAGACAGAGATCCAAAGTCCAGTCTGCAATAATTCGGGTGAACCGATTAACCTTACGCGTAGTTGGACAGACCCTAAGGAGTTGATTAGTCAAACGCAATCAGATGGGGTATGTCCCTATAAGGGATTAACTTTTTTTGATTGCAACGAAGATGACCCTAAATATTTTTATGGGCGAACCGCCCTGACCGATCAGTTATTGGATACGGTTAGACAGTCTAATTTCTTAGGCATTGTAGGCGCTTCAGGAAGTGGAAAATCGTCTGTTCTTCGGGCCGGTCTGTTGCATCAACTTAAAGTGGGTCGACGGTTATCTGGAAGTGATCGGTGGGAAATTCGTCTGTTGGTTCCTGGCGAGCATCCCTTACAGAAATTAGCGTTGGCGTTTGTTAACGACGGCGGCACACAGCTCTCAAGAGCTGAACAGCTCAGGCAGGCTGAATCGCTGATTAAACAAGGTGCTGACGGTTTGCGACGTTTAGTTCAAGCCTCAACTGCTCAGCGCGTTGTTCTAGTAGTCGATCAGTTTGAAGAGTGCTTCACCCTTTGCCAAGATACGAACGAGCGACAGCAGTTTTTCGCTTGTCTTCTGGGTGCTTTGGACCATTCCCAAGAAAAGCTTTGCATAGTGATAGCGATGCGAGCTGATTTTTTTGGCAAATGTGTTGAGCAGGAGTATAGCGGTTTAGCCAAACGCATTGAAGGTAATTTAGTCGCTGTTAAGGCAATGTCCCGTGATGAACTTGCCGATGCGATTACTAAGCCTGCGGAGAAAGTAGACCTTGCTGTAGAACCTGAGTTAGTGCAAGAAATGCTGACTGATATTGCTGGGGCTCCGGGTAGTTTGCCCTTGATGCAATATGCCCTGAGGGAGCTGTGGCAGCAAAAACAAGGAAACCAACTTCAGCTGAAAGTTTACATTCAGTTGGGGGGTGTAATGGGGACGTTGAGAAAACGCGCCACCACCGTCTATCACTCTCTTGATGAACTTCAGCAGCAAGCGACCAGGCATATTTTTCTTTCTCTCACTCATTTAGGCGAAGGGACTGAAGATACTCGACGGAGAGTGCTCAAACAAGATTTGGTTACCCCAGCCTATTCGGAAAAACTTATCAATAAGACTATTCAAGAACTTGCCGATGCGAATTTAGTGGTCACCAGTGAAGTTGCCAGAAAAAACGCTGGTACCCAGAGATTCGCCGTCGTTGATGTGGCCCATGAGGCTTTGATCCGCCACTGGCCTTTGCTCAGAACCTGGTTAGACGCCAACCGTGAGCTGATTCGGCGACAGCGCAAGATAGAAGTTCTAGCTGATGCATGGCAAGACCAGAAAAAGAAAAGTGATTATTTGCTAAGAGGAGCTCAGCTTGTAGATGCTGTAGATTTTCTCAAAAAACATTCACAAAAGCTGTCACTTTCAAAAAATGCCCTTAGTTTTATTGAGCGCAGCCTAAAGCGAAGACGGAATATCCGAATTCGATATTCAAGTTTGCTATTAATACCTCTGATTATTTTTGAATATTTATGGCGAGAAAACTCCATTACAGAACATCGGAATAGACTAAACGATAGGAACTACAGTGATAAAAGGACTTCTATTAGATCCTTAACTCGTGGTTGCGAAAAAATAAACGGAAAGCGTAAGGTCTCCTATATTTCAGAATGGTCAAGCTATGTGTCAGGAAATACTACATCGGTTGGCAGATATTTTTGGGAGCGTTTGATCGGAAATTGCAGGAAAATCTATTCTGGGCATTTAGCACAGTCAAACTTTAGTAATCTTAACTTGTCTTATTCGGATATAACAGGTACAGATTTGAGTTTCTCAAAATTAAAAAAGGCTAATCTAAGTAATTCTGTTCTCAATGGCAGTAATTTTATTTTTGCGGATCTTGATTCAGTTGAATTCACTAAATCTAGTTTACTAGGAGTTTACTTCAGAGATGCTAATCTAGGCAATGCTAATTTTAATCTTTCAGATCTTAGAGGAGCTGATTTCCGTGATGCTAATATTAGCAATGCCAGTTTTAAAAAGGCATACTTGGCTGATGTAGATCTGAGAAATACAACCCTGGATG
>JAAUYH010091072.1_pt1 | contig 17151 bp, 13 predicted proteins | sample 7278061 | NCBI WGS metagenome assembly JAAUYH01 (sample SAMN14350203, study PRJNA611818) | marine sediment metagenome | isolation source: surface marine sediment (0.6m) | place: French Polynesia: Moorea | collected 2018-08 | reverse complement strand
CTGCTTCTGCCACTGGTCGAATTCTTCATTGAAGATGCTCGAGCTCGATTATTGCTATTATGCTTTCATACTTCGATGTAAGGTTACTGGATTCATAATCAATCACTACAGTATCTCCTGAAATCATAGAAACGTGAAGGTCTGAATTTCTCATTACGAGTGTTTGACACTATCATTTCCAAAAAAACGAATAAAAATAGGATCATTGTTCTTAACAGTTGTGCTCAGCATGAATCTTTGCTACGGTACTAAATTTACTATAAGGAGCAGATTTTATTTCTAATTGGTTTTGAGTCGGTTGTCTTCCATGGTTGTAAATCGAAGCGACCCAACAAAAGTCAGAATTCGTTAGTTTGAATACCCTATCGAATCGAAGGGATTCCCTATCTGAACTATCTAAGCCAACAAGCATTCAATCACTTGGGCATTTCGACTCAGTGCCCAATTGGGAAAATGCATTGCTCAACGGTGAAGCCACAAGCTTCGCATCGTTGCAGCACATTTGCGGACATGCACAACAACCAATGGGAGTGGAGGAGGTGGTAGAAAAGAAAAGGTGCACTACGAATCACCGGCAAACGAGTTGCTGGCAGTGCACAAAAGAGCGACACATCTCGACGCCAATCACTGCGCAACTGCGCAGCCGGCCTACAATAAGATCCCGTCGATTGACCAACCGCAAGCGCCAGCGAGTTCCTCCAACACATTGCGAGCTGCAACAGGATGTTAGCGTGAGTTGTGCGAAATCCGATTCCATTCGAGAAAACCCTGACTATCGCACAGCACAAGGCGCACTCGCCAAACCGTCACGCCGATACGCCGCGTGCGACAATCACACCATGGTGGCCGTGGTCGCGTTCCTATCGCCCGCCACCCACGCACTGCTCGCCGCCGCGCGCCCCGCGTTTTGTTGCCGGAAACGGAGTCGGCAACGTCGCTACTTCGCGCCGCGTGCGTCCGCGTCGGCCGCGGGCAGTGCAGCGGGCAGCAGCGAACGCGCGAATCCATGGAGATCACGAGAACGGTCCGATTCCGCACCCGACGCGCCCGCACCCGACCCAGCTGCCCCATCCCTGTTCAACGCCGATGAGGTCAACGTGGAACCGTCGGAAACAAGCGATCCTCCGGAACCCATCACTACGTCGAACGTCGCCGCATTACAAGTCGATGATGGCTCGTTATCACAAACGGCATCGCTGCCGATTCCCATCCCGCGAAAACTGGTGCGCAAGCAACAACAACCGCTACGCACGGCCCGCAAGTCGCTCCTGGAAAGTTTCCAACGCTCCGCACTGGGTGTGACCGTTCTCGCGCTATTGTTCGCGACATGGTACGGGTCGAACGCGATGTTTAACGTTTACAACAAGCAGGTGCTGCGCGTGTTCCCCTACCCGCTGACCTGCACGGTGGCGCAGTTCGCCATCGGCGCGGTGGTGATGATATCGCTGTGGGTGACGAGGGCGAAGAAGGCGCCGCCGGCGACGGCGGCGCTGCTGACGTGCGTGATGCCGCTGGCTGTGTGCCACGCGGCGGGGTTCCTGCTGACCAACATGTCGCTGGGCAAGGTGAGCGTGGCGTTCACGCACACGGTGAAGGCGACGGAGCCGTTCTTCTCGGCCGCGCTCACGCCGTCGATCCTGGGCGACATCCCCACGTGGGGCATCATCGGCTCGCTCGTGCCCATCGTGGGCGGGGTGGCGCTGGCTTCTGCCACCGACGCGTCGTTCAACTGGGTGGGCTTCCTCTGCGCAGTGGGCTCCAACATCGCCCTGCAGAGCCGCAACGTGCTGTCGAAGAAGCTGATGAAGGACAAGACCGCGGGCCGCGACGAGCAGTTCGAGCGCGAACGCATCCGCGCCCTCGACGCCCTGGACAACGTCAACCTGTTCGCCACCATGACCGTGCTCGCCCTGTTCGTGCTCGCCCCCGTCGCCCTGCTGTGGGAGGGCGCGCCTCTCGCCACCGCCGCCGCAGCCCCCGCGGTCACCGGCATGTCCACCACCAAGCTCTGGTGGATGCTCGCCATGGGCGGCGCGTGCCGCTGTCTGGACGTGCTCAGCTCCTACATGATCCTGCAGCGCGTGAGCCCCGTTACGCACTCGGTGGGCAACTGCGTGAAGCGCGCCGTGGTCATCGCCGTGTCCATCGTCATCTTCAAGACCCCGATGACTTGGGTCACTGCGCTGGGCACGTGCCTCGCGCTCGCAGGCGTGCTGCTCTACTCGATGATCGTCGCCGGCTGCAAGCAGAACACGTTCGGCCCCGACAGCCCGATGTGCCGGCCCGTCTACGAGAAGGAGCTGCAGTTGGTGGAGGGCGGCGGCATCTAGCGACTTGTAAATACTCCTTGCTTTACCTAGTGGCGCGCGCACACACGTCGCACTCGACCAGCCCCGAACCACGGCACTCCTCGCACGTCCCCCACACGCCCTCCGTCACCAGTATGAACCCCAGCTTGTCGCACGGCTCGCAGTCCACCGCGCCGCTCCCCCCGCACACTGTGCACCCCTTCACCCCCACCGGCCGCGGCACGCTCTTCGGCGCGTTCGCCGACGGCACCCGCCGCCGTGCGCGTCTCGGCGGCTCGTCGCACAGCCGCACCGTCCGTGTGCGTGCGCGTATGCGTGGGTGGCTGGGCAGTGCTGGTGTGATGATGAACGCGCTCATGCTGTGACGCAATGGAATGGGGACGGGAGAGCGAGATTCCGAATCTCGCAATGTCCTTGCATTTACAGTCGGATACAGGTGTAGCATATGATTGAGATTGGATTCTCCTTGCCAGAAATCACAGTATGGATACCCTGCACGGCACGACAATTGCCGCACGAAAGCGTCCGATTCAAGAATCCTGATTGACGGGTGTTCGACTAAGATTAATTGGCAGTGTTAGGTGGGGATCTATTCAAGTGATCGTGGGATATGCCGCTGTTCCTGAAATAGTTCGAGGCAATTGCGCCATTCGTGCAGCTGCACCTTGCTGGAATCACTGATATACTTGCACACCGCAAAAAGCACACGCCCATGAGATCCCCGTCGAGAACCAACCGTCGTAACGAACTCCGCGTACAAGCCATGCCTCGCGCTTGCCAAAAATTTATCCAAAAATATCGCCGATATGCGGAACACGACAGCACAGAATAACTGGGAGAGTGTAGCAGCAACTGCAAGCAACGCGTCAAAAACGAGATAGAGTCCCGCTACCAACTCGTACACTCATTTCTGTCACAATACCACTGGATTTATTTCCGCGAGGATATCGAAGTGACGTCGACCCAAGTGTCGAGGAGTCAGCTAACTATTGCCGAATTCCACCTGATGCATCGTCATTTACTGCAGGCAAGTGCTTAGTTTCCATAGTACATCACCTTCGTCGTATTTTGTTTCGATTCTTGCGACTTGGAGCACATGGTTGGCGAAAGTGGGTAAAATGTAGTAAGCAGTTATTTTGCGTTTGACTCTGCTCTCCTGTTTTCTCATTGCAGAGCGCTGTTTCGCCTTAATCACTCGATTTCTCATCGTTCTACTTGTCATCGCAGCAACAAAAGCACACTTCAATGGCAATTCGTCGATAAAAGAGTTGATATTGTTCGATCGCCTTCCATGCTCTACCTAGGACTGTTGCAATTGTTACATGGACGACTTGAAAGCGAAACAATCTTATTCCAGTTGAAATAAGCTGGCGAGGTACAGTACACATTACCGAATCATCTCAGTGCACCAACAGATGCAGTAGAATCGCTTTTTCGCTTCTTTTCTATTCACTTCTCCCTAAATTACACCAAATGCCGCCATGGACATTTCGGCTGCTCGCCTTACAACCGCCCATGTCGTAAGGGAGTGGGGAAGGTGCGAGCCAGAATTCAGATCCCTCATGACTCGTGTACTTACAGTTGGGTGCAGGTGTAGCATTAACGCGACAATTGTCGTTCGAAAGCTCCCTATTCAAAAATCTCGACTGATGGGTGTTCCGTTGCGGTTCATTGGCAGTGTTGGGTGGGAACAACTCAATTGATTGTGGTATGCGTTTGTTCCAGAAATAGTTCGAGACAATTGTCTAATTCGTGCAGCTGCACCTTACTGGAAACATTCTTAAACTCGCAGACCTAACGAATCGCACATCCCCAACCTGCCAACACCACCTCTAACGCTCCCACCTGAAGAAAACCACACTATGCAGAACCTAGAAGCATTAGACGAGCCGCAGTGGCTCATCGATGCCTTGCAATATTTCCATGAGCGACACGTTCCGCTGCTTGCAGAGTTAATCAACCTGGCTGGAAATGACGGTGACACCGATATACTGCGGCTGCTAGAAGCGGGCATGGAACGCGAACAGCACTTGCTGGTGCAGACCGAGCAGCAGCAAGTCTCTGTCGAGAACCTGGAGCGGACGCACGACCAACGAAACGAACTCGTGTATAAGCCATACCACGCACTTGGCCGAATAGTCGCAAAATTCATCAAGAATGACATCGGCGAGATGCCAGAATACGACGGGACACGAACACCGGAAGAGTACGCTGAAATCTGCAAGCAACACATCAGGAACGAGTTGGAGGCCCGCTACCAGCTGGTAAACCCATTTCTGTCGCCGTGCCACCGATATTATGTTCGCAAGCAGATCTCAACCAAATTTTGTAGCGTTTACACGGGTCAGCGATTGATTGCCCTGGACCACTTATTACAGCAGCAGCATCCAGTATAGCCAGGTGCTTTGTTCCCATAGATCATCACTTTCATCTTATCTTTTTTCATTCCTGCGACTTGAAACACTTCTGATTGCGACACTGAAATCGCTGATAAAAGTGTTGATACGGTTCAGTCACACTCTATACCCGGTATCATTGCGATTTCTACATGCGCGACTTGAAACCAAAGCAATCATGTCCAACTAGGTTAGTTGTTGGAAATAGAAGGCGGGATACACACCACCAGATTATCTCCGCGTGCTCATAGAAACAGTAAAATCCCCTTTCCACTTCTTTTCTTCCCACACCAACCACCCCCACAGTCATCCTGGCTGCTCGCCTTGCAACGGGGAGCAGAAAAGTTGGATCGAAATCGAACTACACTCACGACTCGCAGGGGAAGATGATGTAATCGCCGACGAAGAATTGAGATTGCTAGGCGTGCCACCCGAAACGGAAACGAAATACGTCACCTGTGTTGGTCGCTACTTTGCACAGAAACGGGGGATGCGCCGAGACTATAATTGCGGCAACGGACATTGCAGATTCCTTCGAACAGAGGGACGTAGTAGCGATGGGGCTGATCGACGCGGTACTGGGCAACGCGCAGGGCGTCGACCTGAACGAGGCGGGGGAGCTTGTAGGGCCGCTGCTGACGGCGGGTGAGGGTGTAACGCACGCGTTCGTGGTGGGGCTGCGCGACATGCTGCTATTCACACCAAAGCGGTTGATTTGTGTGGACAGACAGGGCGTGTCGGGCAAGCGCATGACCATCGTCGCCTACCCGTGGCGCAATGTGCTATCGTGGTCGGTGTACACAGCAGGCACGCTCGACATAGACAGCGAGCTCGTTATCAATGCACTCGGAATGCAGATTCCTCTGCTTGTCAAGTTCCCGCGGCGCACCGACACACGGCCAGTCGCTCAGGCTATCGCGCAGTACGTGCTCACATGAGTGTGGTGTAGCGGTCCACCCCAGGGTGGTGCCCAAATAGAATATACCCAAGTAAACAACTTTTTGAGCAACAACCTGTTTGGCACTATTACTGTAATTCCGTCTTACAGCTGCGATATGACACCCAACCAGACGACGGTCGGCGCCCTACCCTTTCCCGGCCCAATCCGCTCACGCTCACATCGCAATCACAACAGGCGAGAAGATGAATCGCGCACTGAGCGGCTGCACGCTGAAGGATGTCCCCGCGGCGGAGTTCATCAACACGTACGCGATGTACCTGAAGCGGCTGGGGCAGGTTGAGCTGCCGTCGTGGGTGGATACGGTGAAGACGGGGACGTCGCGCGAGCTGGCGCCGCTGGACCCCGACTGGTTCTACATCCGCATCGCGTCGATCGCGCGCAAGATCTACCTGAACAGCGGCACGGGCGTGGGCACGTTCCGCAAGACCTATGGCGCCAGCAAGCGCCGCGGCATGAAGCCGTCGCGCTCGTCCAAGGCCTCGGGCGGTATCATCCGCAACGCCATCAACCAGCTCGAGCGCCTCGGCGTCGTCGAGAAGGACCCCCGCGGCGGTCGCCGAATCACTCGCAAGGGCCAGGCCGAGCTCGACGGCCAGGCCCTCGCGTGCCTCGGCATCTCGTCCTAATGGTAAACTAGCCGGCGTGCGCGCACGTTCTTCTGGTCCTGTGTCGTTCCGCGCCATGTTGCAACCCATCTCGCTCTCGACTTTGGTAAACTTCCTATTGCCTATGTACCCGCTAGGCTTGTGCTTAATAGTATCGCGTAGTTTACGATGACCGAAGTTAACGAGGTTAGTTCCTATCACTAACGCAATGTATTGAATGCGAGCCGAAACGCTAAATCTGCGACGTTACCATTTGCGACAAGGAAGAAGAGAGGAGTACAACTCAGTAATCCAAAACTGGTTCTCTAAACCGGTAGTTGCATTTGGCGCGCGAGCAGTAGAACTCAGAATTTCTCAGAAATGCTTCTTACTTGTCTTTATACGCATCACCGTGCATCATCCGGTATGCCCTCGAACGCGACGTACTCGTCCTCATCAGCCTCAGCGTTGGTCTCGTCGGTGGTGGAGGAGCGGAGGGGTTGACCAAACCAGGCGCTTGCAGCGGCGCCATCCCCATCCTTGTCGTTCTGGTAGGCGTTCCGGGCGGCGGTGAGGCGCTTCTCGAAGCGCGCCAGCTTCTTCAGCACCTCGGCCTCACGCGCACTGTCGCGCCTGCGCCTGCTCGTGGTGGGCAACGCGAGCTCGTCCTTCGCCTTGGCTTTGGGGGCCGGGCGCGGCAGTTTCGACACACGGGCGTCGGCGAAGCCGGCGCTCTTCTTGTCCTTGTCCTCACCGCTTTGTTTGGGCTTGCCCTTCTTTTTTCGTGCAAGACCCAGTAGCCGCGCGAACTCGCCCTCCGCCGCCGCTTTCTTGTTCGGCTTCGCGGTCGCGTCGAGTTGCTGCGTGTTGGCGGGTGCGCTGGTGGCCGGTTTCGACGGGGCCGGCACGGCGGACGGGAAGGCGCGCTTGGGCTGCGCGGTTTTGTTGAGCTCATTATCAGCATCATCATCATCGTCGTCGTCACCGAAGGAAAGGAGGCGCTGATTTCGCACGGCGGCCACGGTGGGCTTCTTCACACCATCGTCCTTCGGCTTCGGTGCGGGCGCGCGGGGTTCGATATCGGGGAATGGGTTGTCGAGAACTGTGACGGCCTTGACGCGGGGCGGGGTGTCGGAGTTGGCGGCGGCTTCGGCGAGTGCGAGCGCGTTGAAGACGGTGTCGCCGTCGACGTGGCCGATGATGGCGTGCTCGCCGTCGAGCCAGGGCGTGGCGGCCAGCGTGACGAAGAACTGCGGGCCGCAGCGGCGCGCGCCGTCGCCCACCAGCGCCACCAGCCCGCGCCGCCGGAACTTGAGCCGCCCGTGCGCCTCCAGCGGCGCGCCCGCCGCCGCGCCCACGTCGCCCCCCTGCACCAGCACCCCCGGCACCACGCGGTGGAACGCCGTGCCGTCATACTCCCCACGCAACGCGTGCCCCACAAACGCCCGCGCGCACCGCGGCGCGCAGTCCGCCCACAGCGCTATCGTCAGCGCACCGTGCGTCGTGTGCAGCGTCAGCCGCCCCCGCGTGCTCGGCTCCAGCGTGTACACACCCGACATCGCAGGATGGTGTGGGTGGCGTGGCGACGCCAATTACAGCGGGTGGGCAGATTCGCGCGCGCAGGCGTAGTATCTGGTTTCTGCAGTTGGGCGATAACCATACGGTACGGGAATGGATCGGCACATTTGAATTTGTTTCCGAACCTCACATGAATCCGACAAGATGTCAATTTTAATCAATTTATACGGGTTGTCGGCTTCATGTGATATCTGGGATAGACTGATTAAGAGATCTGGAAGAGAGAAATTGTTGTGATTGAGCCGTCCATCCGGGCGAGCGCTTCTATTAACTCGACACCACCAAGTGAATAGACAACGATCTAATCGAGAGGACAAAGTAAGTTGCACTGAACTAAGTAGAACAACTTGGGTAGATACAGTATAAGCGGCTAATTGATCAAGCTTCAAATTATGGTCTGAGAGCTGGTTTGCTTTATCCTCACCGATTGCAAATCCATTATCCGATTGTTTCTGCTCGCCCAATAGGACGCTCGTTTTCAGCTGGCTCAATTAATGCAATTTTGCAGTCCCGAGTTAAAACTCGGCAGAGGATTGTGAGTTGTGCAGACGTAAGGTGCAGTATCAGATTGAGTTAGCGTACAGTAATTGTATTGCGTTGTGTACAGTTGGTAGTAATTTGGTGTGGATGTACCGAGTCGCAGGAAGATGAACTGAGAGGTGCGGGTCGGATCGGATCGGATCGGTATCTCGGGAGGTACAGTACTCACCCAATGTAGTACTGTACTGTACTGTACAAGGACAAGGCGCAGGGGATAACACATTTTAGAGATCATCTAGTGAGGACTGAGACTGGGCGAGGGAATGACGGGATGACGGGGTTCATTACATGTATCGTAAGTTGATCAATAGTTCTACATGCACCGGTTCTATTCCCGAGAATCGCACCATCTTCTGGGCGAGCCCTACTGAGAGTGTATCAGCGGGTGACTTGACGACTGAGCTTAGTTGAAGTTGTGAGTGGTAATTCTTTTACACGAAACGGGCATGGTAGTTCATTTTTGGCGTGTTTACAGTCACATTCAGTTTACAAGACTGGTTGGCATAGACGCTGTGAACTATATTTAAATGTGGCTCGGCGAGAAGGGAACCGAGCTGCAATCAACACCTGTCAACGACGAGTAGGAAAACAATACGCAATGCTGCGCAGTTCAAAAATAGGCGATATCGAGCTGCTATTGCAGTCCAGTATCGCGACGAGTGCAAATCGGTACGAGCAATGTAAGTTTACCTTCTCCTGACTTCCATCGCCCCGCACGCCTTGTTCTGCACTTTTTCTCGCACAAATCGCAACCGTCGCACTTACTCTTGCGACCTGCTTCTACTTCCGACTCCACATCACTGTCGTTCTGAATCAGCCATCAGGTCCTGAGCGCCGGGAAGCGGCAACAAGCGTCCTCGCGATGGCGGCGCTATTCCCGTCGCGGCGTCCGACACAGCGGGCAGCGTAAGGGAAAGGTGGCCACCAACAAGCGGCGCGCATACCAACCCTCTCTTTGGTACAGCGAATGGCGGCACGGCACGGGTGATTTGGTTCGGCGCAGCGATATACCGTTGGTGCATCCACAGATCCGCCGGGAGAACGTAGTGTGTGTGCGCGCGCGAGGTCCTGCGCCCTCTACGTTCGGCGCGACGGCGCGGCGGTAGGAGGTGCATCTGATTTTCCGTGTGTCAGTTACTAGCCCGAGGCGGCATCGCCGCCGAACTGCGGCCGCGGTGAGCGGAATCTAGCGGTGTTTCACGCACGAAACGACGCGCGCGAGCCACGTCTGCCCGCTGCTAAACATATACCCGCGCAATAGTCATTCAGCCTTCCCCTGCCGTCACCGCCATGCGACAGGCCTGCTTCGGCCGCAGCACCTGACATTCCGCGTTGCCGCGCCCACCGTCTAACACGTCAACTGTCTCGCACCTCACATGAACACTTTATAAACACTGCAAGTCCGCAACAGTGAACAGCATCCCACCGCCGCATCCCCACGCCATGTACCGCATCGTCGCACTCACGCTGCTCGTCGCCACGGCTGCGGCTCACTCCAACCTGGGCTACCCGCTGCCCTACAGCCGCATCGCGTGCAAGGCCAGCGAGTCGTGGTGCAAGGGCGCGTGCCCGCCGATGTGGAAGTCTACGCGCGGGCGCTACAACAGCCCGGACAAGCCCGCAGCGACGTGGCGCCGCGGGCAGCGCGTGGAGATCGTGTGGCACAAGAACAACCACATCGGCGGCTTCTACCGCCGCTCGCTCGTGCCCGTCAACCACATGATGGACCGCAAGTGGCACCAGAAGGCCGCGTTCGAGTGGGGCTGCTGGTCCCAGGGCACGTTCAACTGCGGTCGCTCCGCACGCTGCGGCGGCGACAAGAAGGGCAAGGCCTACAAGAACATCATGACCGTGCCCTCCGTCTTCCCCGACGGCGACTACGTCTTCTCCCAGGCCTGGTACGGCGGCCTCCACTGGCAGGGTAAGCGACCCAAGTACTCCGATTATTACGCTTGCTCGTTCGTCAGGATTCGCGGCGGGAAGTTGACCCCCAGCTACAAGGCCACCTTCAGACCCGGGAAGAAGAAGAGAAACATCCCCGAGGGTGTGTGTGCCACCGGTTCAACGCGACTTATGCAGTGTGGCGGTGATGGCTGTGAGAAGGGACCTGTGTTTAAGACCAAACCTGCCGAGTTTCAGAGAAGCTCAGGTCCGACATTACAACTCCGCATGTTCGGCAATGAGGCCATGAAGCACGTGACCATCACCGAGAAGGAGCCGGACGCCGAGGCCAAGAAGGCGGTGGAGGAGGAGAAGCAGGACACCAAGGAGGACGCCAAGGTGGCCGAGGAGGAGGAGAAGGCGCTGAAGGAGTCGCCGGCGTTGGCGAACGAGATTGCTGGCGATGTGGTGGACGATGTGCCCCCCACGCCGTCCCCGGCACCGATGAAGCCGTCGCCGATGCGCAGAGCGAAGTCGCGCTCCGCTATGACGCTGGAGTTGCGCGTAGGCAAGAACGGCGTGCACCACTACTACTGGCGCGGGGCCAAGTCGAAGAATGACCGAAGCGGATGTACCACGCCGCCCCCGCGACCCACTGGCACCTGGGGACGCACCTACTCGAAAGTGTGGTGGAAACAACGCAACATGATGGTGAAGCGGCGCGTATATTGTGCGCAATGCGGTTGCTAACACGCTGCTCGCGTGTCTTGTAATTGTAGTTAGCTAGCCGCGCCTATTTCGAACTTGGCCACTCTAGACATCCGATTTTGCACCACGAAACTGAACAGTAAAACGAAACATATCTCGAACTATAGTCGTTTTCGTGTGCAGTTGCATGGCCATGGTGAATCGACGCGGTAGTGTACGGCGACAATTGTAGTATCTGTCTCTTATTTGTGCACTTTGCCGGCGCACTCAAGCATTTCAATTGTGGGCTGAGCCTGCCATCGTTCCATCGTAGACCCTTCTGCTTCGTTGCAGTCTCGAGGCGTTACAGGATCTTGTCAGCACCGCATGCCCAGAATGCATTCTCGGCGCCCTTTGAACTACCCACCCACACGATATCAGTGCAATGAGCATAAATATCAGAGAACTGCATACTGCATAAGTATGCAAACAGTACTGTGCACTGCACTATAGTGGAAAACTTAATTAACAGCGTTATGTTCATGTTATTAGAAATTTTGAGCACCTCGAAATCGCAAATTTCGGAAAATTCATTAGAATTTTGATGTATTTGATTATCGTAGAGAGTACTGAGAATGTATTCGTATTAAATTCTACATCACATTGATTAGGATTGGGTATATGTCCTGGTGAATTCCCGTATTCAACGAAACTAATTTATTTTCAAAACACATGTAATTGGTGAGCAGGGATTGCAAATTGTTACCAGTAATTATTAAATTAGCTAGGCAACTACTCTAGTTACTGGTAACTTTATTGGAACCAAATAGTAATGGAATTTGTGAATGAGTTAACAAAAGATAGCGAGAAAATATTATAACCAATCGAGGAATTCGATCTTTCATAGGTATTGATTTTTGCATTTTTCTTGTGCCATGGTGGCTTTATTTTTCTCGAATTAATAGACATTAGGCTCATTACTTTACTTTATTTGTGAAGAACAATTAAACAAGAGATTTTCTGTAGTTTACAATTACACTTTCATGTATCGGAACTCCCACCCGTAGGAGCCCGATTGACTACCGTTGGCTCGTTTCACTATTACATGAACCTTTCCTCGTCCTGGAGGCACAGTGCATACGAAGGATCGTCCGTCCTTTGAAAAATTTCGAGGATTCTGACAAAGTTTCTTGCCGAAATGCACTTGCAGTGGTGGGTACAAATTCCAACCTGTAATTGTCACTTGGAATTTACCCCAGCTTGGTCCTCTGTTCGGCGTCACAGTAGTCACTACTGTCACGCCTGGATTGTTTTCTACTGGTTTTAGAACAGCCACCGTACCTTGATAAACACGAGGCATTACTAGACCTCCTGTGGGACTCATAGCTACAGTTAATCCAGAGAATTCAGCCAGAGTTGACAAACTTTTAACACCTCCATTTTTGCCCATCTGTATTCTGTAGGTCTTTCCTTTACCTTGAATTGAGAATTTTGTTGCTAGAACATCACCTCTCATCTGCGCTCCGAACGTATTTGCGGTATACTCAATCACTCCGTTCGTGCTAGATTCGAGTATGGATAGCGGCTTTGTCCAGCCTTTTTTACCAGATCGTGGTGTGTGATGTCTGCACTGCCTAGCATCTCCATTCCGTCCTCTGTTAAGATTCGGGTATCCTAAATAACCTCCTTTCGGACAAATTTTAAAAGTGTCTGGTTCTTGAACGCTGGGTAATGATCCACCCCAACATGTCACACTTCTCTCTCCGTATCCTATATTTCCTCCATTGTCAGTAGCATAAATTTTCCCATTAGAATGTTCCAAGTGACCCATTGAATTCCTTAGACCTGATGTGTAAACATATACATTTCCAGCGATTTTTCTCGTTTTTGCTGGTTGGCTTGGAAGATTATACTTAATATTTCCGTTGAAACCTTTTTGATTAACCGGGGCTATTAGAAGGGCTCCTGATAAAGGAGAATCAGGAACACCGCCTAAGAAATCGTCCGGCTTACTGATTCCTGCATTCGTGAACCCACCAACAGAAATAAGCAAAGCACCATATGAATTGAATTCCAAAGAATTAACACCATGGTCATGATTTGAAACTGGAAGATTTGTTATCACAGTTTTCGTTTTCACCATACACGCCGCCTGATTGTTTCGAGGTTCAAACAGAACAATTTCACCATTTCTCCAGCCGTTATGAGGTTTCATCAGCTTTTTCACTTTCCAATCTAGCACATTCGAACTCGCATAAAGCCTGATCTTCGGATAATCGACTGGATTAAAAGCAAGACCAAGAATGGATCTTGAGTATCCTATGTTCGCTGATCGGCAATAATCTTGAACAACCATGTTTCTGCTAACCGTCAGAACATGAACAAAGCCGTTCAGACTGCCGATATAGTAGCGCAAATCGGGGCCAATAGTGATTGCGGTTAGTTGTTTCCCTTTGAATGCTTTTTTGTTCGGCCATTTTAGAACAGTGTGTTGGAATCTTATAGACTGAAAGTAACCAACTGTTCCGAATGTTAGGCTTCCTCGTTTCTTTTTCGCAATACCTATCTGTCTCAAATTATTCTTTCCTGCCATAAACAACTTAAGTTTTCCAGGAGGTACTCGTAGTGCCTTGGGAGGTACGAATTTAAATGATATGAAATTGGACACCTTTCCCATTCCTGTTACAACTCTTACATGAACCCTTCCTGAACCTCCTGGTAATATGCATTTTATCTTGCTTTCTGATTTTACATCCACTGCAATGCAATCGCTGTTACCAACTTTAACACGGGTAACTTCAACGAATGAGCTTCCGAATAGTGTGAGCACTCCTCCAACTGATCCACTTGTTGGAGTAACATAATGAATGATAGGTGGGTACGCGGAAGGATTCCGCGTAAAAGCAGTGGCCGGAACAAGATGCCAATTTGTATTCCAAGGAGATTTCCACCGCAAAATTAATCTCGGAGGACTCCAATTCGAGTTTCGTCTCACGAATACTATATCAACTAGCTTACTGCTTGCTCGAATAAACATAGGCATTGTTGTTGCCCTATTTCCTGCGGTTCTATGTCTAGATATAGCAACTTGACGGCCTTCCATTAGTAAGTTGCAATCAGCGCCGCCGCATTCGGCCTGCAGCTGATAAACACCTGATACAGAAAATTTTATCGAAGTATGTACTTTCACTGAGAAAGGATTTTTCCGAATAAATTCAGGAAAATCTGTTTGTGCGAAAAAATTAATTTGTCTCTCTATCGTTGAATAAGTGGGTGCTTCATGAGAATTTTTCGATTGAGGAAAGAGCTCTCGTCGAGGGTAGTAGAGAAATGAAACACCCGGTCTTGTCGGTGCTAATACATAAACAGCTGTGGAAGCTCGGGCTACATCCCCAGTGGAATCCCAAACTGTTAGTTTGACTCTATGTGTTCCACGCCTGAACCTTCTCTGGCAGTTCGCAGTTGTGCATATGACCTTTCCATGCGCTTTCCACTCGTAGCGTACAATTCTACCGACAGTACCAGTAGTAGGATTGAAGAAATGCGTGTGTGAGTTGCTTCCGGATAACTTCACGAGTGCGGATCCAGTGTTCCATGTATCTAGAACAGAATAGGGACCACCAGGCACAGAATGAGCTCTGTGATCGAAGCCACCGTTTTGGCTTTTCTTACCGAAACTTTTTCCGCCATCAGGTCCTGCTGTCGAAATTTGAATGAAAGTAAATGCGACGGCGAATATTAAGTAAATTAGACATCCTTGCATGACAGAAAAGACAATTTGCGGCTGCGTGAAGCAGCCGCTTCACGAATATTGCAAGAAATTCGCAAAGTTTTGTTACTTCGCCTCCTCGAAAAAGAGGCTAGAATTACAATAGTCAAGCACTGTTAGAGGTCGACTACTGATAGATGTGACGCATGCGAATGTTTGACAGGCCCAATACTTTCGAAAACCTATCAGTAGATAATTATCTTCGGGCCCGTCTGTTGCTTGAATTGGACAGGTCAACTTCATAAATGAATAGTTTTTCCACGCATATAAATTTAAGAAATAAAATCAAAATTATTAGCCTGCTTGCGTGTCCTCCAATAATTGATTGTGAGGGCAGGTCATGATTCGTTTGCAAGTATTACCAAATTCAATAATTTATCAGAGAATAAGTCAAACGATTCCATTGTTTCACACTGAGTATTCCACTCCCGTTATTTCATATTCAAATGCTGCAAAAACCGTTTCGGATTTTTTTCAGCAATGCCACTGTGAAAATGAAACCGACGATGCTCTTAAAAAATCATAGCATATAACATAATTCTATTTTGAAAATAACTTCATTTGCTGAATTGAATAGATAGGTATTACTTGCAACTATGAATATTGCATTTTGCGAAATTTTGCTATTATGAGTTCGATCGTATTGTTTGAGAAATCTACAATCGTTTTGATTCTTAGTAAATTAGAATAAGAAATCTTTTAATTAGTTTAATTATGCGTAAAGTAGAATACCGGGATTTTTATCCAACAGCAGAATGTATTGTGTATAACATGATTCATGTATAGTAAATGAAATGAAGCGTTGAACCTGAAATTGTAGCGCTCTTCAGAATTTGAAGAAAATAGGATATGAGAAATAATAAAGTTTTTGGCATGGTAAAACTAATAGTAATGATTTTTTTGGTATTGTAAATATCAGGTTAAGATATATTGAAATGCGATTATCATTAGGGGCAAACTCCAGATCATTCTGTTTCATCGATCAGTGATTAAAGATAAAATAAGTTCTCATCCATGATGCGAGGGTGAAGCTACTCTCCCAGTCTTGTTGGAATTTTATTAATCAATGGAAGTTGTTCTAAGCAAATCTGTTAGAATTTTATTAGTCTGCCAACTAGTATTCCTCTTTTCTGGATTGCTAAATGTAGCAATCCACTGCGATGGCAAGCCTCAATTTTTTTTGAAGTGGATGCTCCTAGCGATCGGTAACGGGCTATATATAGCATTTTCATCGTTACTTTTGACAGAAGTCAAGAAGTGCGGAAACAATTTGCTGACATTAGTCCTCGCAACAACAACTGCATTGCTCATTCTGCATACAATATGTGGCGTCATCGTCACGCTGATAAAGAACAAAACGAACACAGGAACAGAAGAAAATGAAGACTCAGCTCCTGAAATAAATGCCAGTGGCAGCGATAGAATACGAAATGCTTTACGGCAACCGATATACTTCAAATTTCAGGCAGCGCTCAACATATTCGAAAGACATTCATGCATAATCATGGTCATAGCGGCAGTTGCAGTTTTCTTGACCTGTATGTCGACACTTTTTTCAATTCTGGTACTTGCTGTATCCATCAAAATAGCCACAATAGATCGAACAATTTTATCTTGCAGCGATGGAGATAAGCATTCTAGTTTCATTCTGATATCTATATTTGTGTGCATGTTCGTGGTTGGTACATTTGGTTTGATGGACCGAATAGAAAATATTGTAAGGAGATGTAGAAAGAAAGAAACTTCGAAAATAACGGCATTTCGTGTCTTACGTACATTGACAAGTACAGTAGGCGGGCTATATGCTGTGATAATCTATCTTTGGCTCGTCATACGAATGTTGTCAGTGTTTCAAAACGGCCAGTTTACGCTATTTGAGTTCATTTCATTAGGAATTTTTACACCTCTCACTTGTGTTTTCATGAATCAAGAAAATGAAGAAAATGACATGGGCGTTCCAATTCCTAGATGGGGTAGTGAGAGAAGTCCAGCATGATTTAAAACAACTGGAAATTCCATTAAAGAACTAAAAAAATTCAAAGGTCACGGGTGAATTGAACTAACCTTTCCAAAATTAGTAAATACATATGTTAATTTCTTACGATGTATTTAGTTTCTGGAAGACCAGAAATTTCAGAAATCATCAATGACATGCTTTGGAACATCGTTGCCTGTACTTGATTGACAAAATCTAAACAAAACTTCTGAATTTCCGAAGGACTAGTAATTGCATTTGGTTTATACTAGATACGGCGAGTATATTTGTTATTCATCGAAGTGTTGAATAAGTTTGATCTTTTTTGATTTCAGAACATAAAAAATCAACCAAACTTTATAATATTACAGAAAAAAAGTTAAATTGTTACTGATTTAGACTGCGAACAACGCTTTTCATTGTATTTCCGAATCTTGAGAAACAAATTTAATACTAAGTTTAATGTATATT
>JAAUYH010052032.1_pt1 | contig 17162 bp, 12 predicted proteins | sample 7278061 | NCBI WGS metagenome assembly JAAUYH01 (sample SAMN14350203, study PRJNA611818) | marine sediment metagenome | isolation source: surface marine sediment (0.6m) | place: French Polynesia: Moorea | collected 2018-08 | reverse complement strand
GAAAGGCATCGCGTTCGGCCTCGGTCGAAAATGCGTTCGGCAGCATGGCGGCTATTGTAGCGCCAGTGTGTATGGAATTCACCTCGCCTACTTTACGGCACCATCGTTGTTGCCGTCGTCGCTGCCCTCCGTCGCAGCCACCGCGCGGCACGGCAAGCGGACATGGGGCCGACCGGGGCTGCGGCCATCGTCGGCCAGGTCGAATTCCCAACCGTGGTAGCGGCACACCAGGGTGGTGCCATCGACAAAAGCCTCGTCGAGGGGACTGCCGTTATGGGGGCAAAAGGCGTCGGTGACAAAGCTGCGCCCATCGGCCAGCACCGCCAATAGGTGGGGGGCGCCATCTTGATGACAGCGCATCACGCGTCCCGGCGGGCAGGCTTGTCGGGCTTGTTGCAATGTGGGAACGCCGTCGGGATCCGCGCCTCGGGCGCTGGCTGCGGGGGAGGCGCTGTCGCCGAGGAGATCGCGGAGGCGGGCATTGATGTTCTGGTCTGACATGGGTGCCCGCCATTTTGCCCCGCAGTGATAGCGGGGCAACTTACTGACAGATGCCGGGAACGGATCCGAGGCAATTTACTGACAGATAGCGGGACGCCGCCGGGCCATTTACTGACACATTGCTATTTGACAGTGTTTGATACAGTGTCATATTGCTGAGGATGCAGGTTGACGAGCAGGTGACCATTGCCGAACTGGGACGCCGGGTGGCCGACGTCCTGGCTGTGGGCTACGCCGGGGCCAAGAGCGGCCAAGTTCGCGCCGTACCCGACGTGCGCACCATTCGCTATTACGCCAGCATCGGTCTCGTCGATGCGCCGGTGGCCATGCGCGGGCGTACGGCCCTGTACGGGCAGCGGCATTTTTTGCAGATTGTCGCCGTCAAGCGGCTGCAGGAGCAGGGAAAGTCTCTCGCTGAGATTCAGGTCGCCCTGAGCGGCATCAGCAATCGAGCCTTGTGCCAGGTCGCCCAGGTGACACTCAACGAGGTCCAAGAGCCATCGCTTGCGCCATCGTCCACGGGCGACCGGCGCTCCAGTGGCCGCGGGCCAGGGGGCACGTTCTGGCGCGACGTACCCGAGGACACGACGACGGGGGAGGGCGTCCCCGTGCCGCCCGCAAGCGCCGAGCCTATGTCGGCCGCGGTCCCGCATGCACAATCGCTGCTTGAGATCGAACTGGCCCCCGGCGTCCGCCTGCAGATCCGGCGGCCCTCCGCCGACGAGTCTACCGCTCAGTCAATAGACCAGCCGTTGCCCCATCCCGACGATCTACAGCGTGTCGTCGAGGCCGCCACACCCCTTATCAAAGCACTGATTCAGTCCGGTCTCGTATCGGCCAAATCATCATAACCCGAGGAGGATTGCCATGACCCAACCCTTGCCCTGCATATCGGAGCCCGAGCTCGAGCGGTTGCCGCCGCCAGACGCCGACGGCTGCTTTGGCGCGCTCGCCTACCAGCGCGGCCATCTCCCACTCAAAGCCATGGACATCCATGCCCGCATCGACGGCCTGGTGGCCACCGTGGAGTTGCGCCAGACCTTCGTCAACACCATTGACGAAGCCATTGAGGCCACCTACGTGTTTCCGCTTCCCGACCGCGCCGCCGTCACCGACTTTCGTATGGTCGTCGGCGGACGCGTGATCGTGGGCGAGCTAAAAGAGCGCGGGCAGGCGCGACAGGTCTACGAGGAGGCGATTCGCACCGGTCGCCGCGCCGCCATCACCGAAGAGGAGCGCCCCGGGGTCTTCACCATGCGGGTGGGCAATATCATGCCTGGGGACCAAGCCCAGGTGACTTTGCTCATGACCGGGCCCCTTCCCGTGGACCAGGGCGAGGTGACTTTTCGCTTTCCCCTGGTGGTGGCGCCCCGCTACATGCCGGGCACGCCGCTGGCCGGCGACGATGTGGGCTTGGGCACCGCGCGCGACACCGATGCCGTGCCCGATGCCTCGCGCATTTCGCCCCCCGTGCTCCTGCCGGGCTATCCCAACCCAGTGACCTTGCGTCTGGTGGTGGATCTTGATTCGGCCGGACTGCCGCTCAACAATGTGCGTTCGAGTTTGCACGCCATTTTCGATACCGCCGCCCATGGAGGTGATGGCGGAGGTGATGGTGAATACGCCGGCACGCGGCGCCGCATTGCCCTCGCGCCGGGACAGCGTCTCGACCGCGATTTCATCCTGCGCTTTACCCTGGGCGATGACGCCGTGCGCACGGGGTTGCTCGTCGTCCCCGATTTCGTCGACCCAGATGAGGGCCAACAACACGCACTCGACCACAAGTCCCGAGGCGAGGGCGAACAAAGCGGCTGTTTCATGCTCACCGTCCTGCCGCCATCCTCGGAGGCCAAAGCGCAAAAACCGCGCGACGTGGTCTTGGTGCTCGATCGCTCGGGCAGCATGGGCGGCTGGAAGATGGTGTCGGCGCGGCGCGCGGTGGCCCGCATGGTCGACTCCCTCAGCGACGGCGATCGCTTCTCGGTGCTGGCCTTTGACCACAGCATCGAAGAGCCGCCGCAGCTGGCGTCCGGCACCCTATCGCCGGCCACCGACCGCAATCGCTTCCGCGCCGTGGAATTTCTCGCTCGCCTGCAGGCCCGCGGCGGCACTGAGATGCGCGCGCCCCTCACCCGCGCGGCGCAAATGCTGGCCGGCGGCTATCACGAGCGCGACAAGATCTTGCTCCTGGCCACCGATGGCCAGGTGGGCAACGAGGACCAGATCTTGCGCGCCCTGGGCCAAGAGCTCAAAAACGTGCGCATCTTTGCCCTCGGCATTGATCAGGCAGTGAATGCGGGCTTTCTCCGCCGGCTGGCGGTCCTCGGCGGCGGTGCCTGCGAATTGGTTGAGTCCGAAGATCGCCTCGACGAGGTTCTCGGCAAGCTCCACCGCCGCATTGCCACGCCCGTCATCACCGAGCTCAGCCTCGGGACTGCCAGCGCCGGGGATGCACTGCCGTGGCTGCCGAACACCGTGGTTCCGGCGCGCAAGCCCGATTTGTTTGCCGGAGTGCCGGTCGTCGTTTATGGTCGTTATCGGGGTCGTTATCGGGGCCGTTACAGGGGCCGATACCGCGGCGCGCTGCCCACAGGCGCGGGCATCACCGTGGCCGGGGCCGACCCCATCGGCGAGCGCTGGCAAGAGCACGTGCCCGCGCGCGTGGCCGACAATCCCGCGGTGCGCAAACTGTGGGCGCGGGCCACCGTGCGCGACTTGGAAGACCGCTACGTGCTGGCACGCGGGCCCCAGCGAGAGGCCCTCGAACGCGAGATCGTCAGCTTTTCGCTGGCGCATTCGGTGCTGTCGCGCTTTACCGCCTTTGTCGCCGTGGATAGCGGTGCCCCGGTCAATCCCTCGGGCAATCCCCTCGAAGTGATGCAGCCGGTGGAGATGCCGCCATGGGCAAATAATGCCGCCATGGGCGGGGCCGTGGGGGCCCCTACGGGCGCTATGCCCGCCGCCATGCCCGCACCTCGGGCAGCTCGTCCAGGCGCCATGAGGGCGCGTATGCAGATGGATACAATGGATGCGTACATGGATCAGAGCATGGAAGCGACATCGATGCCCGCGCCTTCCGGTCCGCCGGCCCCGCCCCGAGCCAGCGGCGCGGCCACCCCTCGGCGACGCGGGTCGGGGCTGCTGAGCCGCGCGCGCCAGGGCATCGCCAACTTGCTCGACAGCGGCCCACGGCCCGAGGCCGACTCCAAGAGCAATCTCACTTCCAACCCCAAGGCCGATGGTGACCCCAAGGCCGAGATGGCCCGCGAACGCGCGCTGCCGGCGGCCGACAGCTACCGCCGACGCGCATTCGAACTCCGGTCCCAACTCGACAAACATCGCAGCGAAGGAACTCTCTCCGATCGGGTCCTTCGCAGCTTCATCGGCGAGCTCATGGCCCTGGCCGAAGACCTGGCCAGCGTGGGCCTGTCGGGTTTGGCCCATGCCGTACAAGCGCTCGTGGATCGGGCCCGCGGGAGCCTGCGCGATGGCGCAAAATCGCCCGACACCGTCGCAGACACCCTGGCCACGACACTGATAGACGAGATCGACGATATATTCCGCGGTGGCCAAGGGGCCGACACGGACGGCGGCCAAAGCGCTGCGGCACCGGAGCCCGCGCCGGGCCACAATCGCAGAGACCGTGGCCGTGGCCGCGACGCCTTCTGGAAGTAGGCGCTCACCTGAGGCATACTAGGCGGCCAAATGCCGTATGCCGACCTCGGAGCGCGTTACGAAGTTCTCGACCTATTGGGGGAGGGCGCCATGGGCCAGGTCTATAAGGCCAGGCACTGCGAGCTCGACCGTATTGAGGCCATCAAGGTGCTCAAGCCACAAGTGGCCATGGACAAGCGCTTCATCGCCCGCTTTCGCCGCGAGGCCCGGGCCACCAACCGCCTGCAACACCCCAATATCGTCGCCATGTACGATTTTGGCCGCTTGCCCGATGGCCGCTTTTACCTGTCCATGGAGTACGCCGATGGCCAGCCGCTCTCGCGGGTTGTGCGCGAGGCCGTTACCTTGCCGTTTCGCCGCGCGCTCCGCATCTCGATGCAACTGGCGGCGGCCGTTGAGCACGCCCATTCCCGCGGCGTCGTTCATCGCGATCTCAAACCCGCCAACTTGATTTTGGTGCAACACCGCGGTCAAGAGGATGTGCTCAAAGTCCTCGACTTTGGCGTATCCAAAATCATTTCTCCCGACTACAACGAGAGCATCATGGTCAGCCAGGACGTCATCGTGTTCGGCACGCCGCTGTACATGGCCCCGGAGCAGTTTTACAAACAGCCGAACGATCCCCGCAGCGACATCTATGCTATCGGTTGCATCGCCTTTGAGCTCGTCGCCGGTCGGCCGCCCTTCACCGGCAAAATCCCCGACGTGGTGCGCGCCCATCTCGAGCGCTTGCCCCCGGCGATCCGCGAACTGGCCCCAGGTGCCGACAGCCCGGTCGAGTTTGACGACGTGCTCGCGCGCTGCATGGCCAAAGAGCCCGAAGACCGCTTCCAAACATCGGGGGACCTGTTGCGGGCGCTGGTCATGCTCGAACCCACAGGCCTGGGCGATCACATTGTCGAAGGCGACAGCACCCTGGTGCCTGAAGTGGGACGCGGCGAGTTTGCCGGCGGTGGCGGCGAGGCCAACTCCGTGACCACCCAACAACTGCCCGACAACGTCATCCGCGACATTATGAGCGAGAGTGGGCCCAGCGAGCCTGGCAACAGTCGCGTGCTGTCGAGCGAACAAGAGCAAGAGGAGGCCCTGCGCGAGCTGGCCGAATGTCTACTCGACCACAGTGCCAGCGATGCCCGCCTCACCCTGGCGATCGCCGATTTGCGCGCCATCGAATACGAACTTGAACGCTGCGACATCGAGATGCGCGAACTCAAAGCGCGCGAGGCCAGCATCGAGCAAGCGGCCCGGGAACGCGAGGGCATGCTGCGCTTTGCCATTGGCGAGCTGCGGTTCGATCGCGATCAGGGCGGTTCGCGGCGGCGCAGCGATCTCGATTTTCAGATCCGCGAGCTCAAGGCCCGACTGGCGGAAACCGTGCGCCAAAGTCAGGTGGAATTGGCCCACATTGACGACCAGAGCATCGCGGCCGTGGCCCGGCGCCACGATATCGAAGAAAAACGCCGCGGCGTCTGTGCCCGGCTCGAGATCTTGGTCGAGGAAATTATCCCGGCGTTCGACGCCGACCTCAACGTTGCCCCCTACATCGACCGGTACTTGAGCATGCGCGATGACGCGGTCTGATCACGACGGGACGGCGCGAAGTCTCTCACTTACTTCTTCTTCGCGACCACGGCGATCTCGCGCTGACCGCCCATGTAGGGCACGAGAGCCTCGGGAATGGCAATCGAGCCGTCGGCGCGCTGATAGTTCTCAAAAATCGCGATGATGGTGCGATCGGAAAAGCCAGTGGCGGAAATGGTGTGGGGCAGCCCCTTCTGCTTGCCAATCTTGAAGCGAATTTTGCCCCGCCGGGTCTGAAAGTCGGTCAGGTTGGTGTTGGAGGTCACTTCGCGGTACTTGCCCTGCGACGGCATCCACGCCTCGATATCGTACTTGATATAGCCGGGGGCCCCCATGTCGCCGGCCGCCATGAGCACCACCTGGTAGGGGATGCCGAGCTGGCTGAGCAACCACTCCTCGTTGTCGAGGCAGCGCTGATGCCAGATGTCCGATTCATCGGGATGGCAATACACGATCTGCTCCAGCTTGTAGAACTGGTGCACGCGCAAAATGCCGGCCGTGTCGCGGCCATAACTGCCGGCCTCGGTGCGAAAACACATGGAATCGCCGAGATACAGCACCGGTAGCTCGGGCAGCATCTCGTCCATATGCATGCCCAAGAGCGCCTGCTCGCTGGTGCCGATAAGGGCCAAGTCCTCGTCCTTGATGGCAAAGTTATCTTTTTGTTGAAACGGCAAATACCCGGACGTGAAGAGAGTTCGCTGCGTGGCCAAGTACGGCGGGCTCACCAGCTGAAAACCCTGCTTGCGGCAGTGGTCGATGAACATCTGCATAAGGCCCATGCGCATGCGCACGGCATCGTTTTTCAGGCAGTAGAAGCGGGTCTTGGCCGCATTGACCCCGCGCGGGATATCGATGGTGTCGGTCATCTGGCCCACCACCTCGTGAGAGCGGGGCTCGAAGTCAAAGCTCGGCACGGTGCCGGCTTGCCGCATGACCTGGTTGGCCTCTTCGCCGCCGTGGGGCACGCGGGGATCGAGCAGATTGGGCAGCCAGGAGATGCGCTCTTCGAGGGTTTCGTCGAGCTGGCGCAGGCGTTCAGCGCACGCGGCTTCGCTGGCCTTGAGCTTTTGCGCCCGCGCCCGGCGCTCGTCCGCACCGTCGCTCTGCTTCCACTGCTTGGCCAGTTGCTTACTCTGTTGGCGAATGCTCTCGAACTCGCCCAGCACTTCGCGGCGCTGGCGGTCGAGGTCCAAGATGGCGTCCACGTCTACATCGTGGCCGCGCACTTTGCAGGTTTCTTTGATGATATCGGGGTGTTGGGCAATGTATTTGATATCGAGCATAGTCGGTGCCGCCGGCCAGTTTCGATGTCGCCACCGGGGAAGTCAAGGCGGGACTCGCTAGACGATGCGGGCGGGAGCCTGCGCTTGCGCCACATGCGCGTCCCAGGCCCGGTGATTGCCCGCTGGATCGGACTGCCGCAGTGCTTCGAGGGCGTCGAGATCGACGTCGGCGTACACCCATGCTGCCCGCCCCATGGTGCCCAGAGCCAGAATTCCATTGTCCGATAGGCCGTGGGCCGGCGGCGCAAACACCCCGGCCGCGCCGACGTGAAAATCGATGATGGGCGACCACGAGGCCCGCGACACCGTGGTTGCGTGGACCACGTAGCACTGGTTTTCCACCGCTCGGGCCTGACAGCACCAGCGGCGGCGATGATAGCCGGCCTGGGTGTCGCTGGCACTGGGCACGAGCACGAGCCCGGCCCCGGCCTGGGCCAAGCGCCGCGGCAAGAGAGGAAATTCGGCATCGTAGCCGACGGTCACGGCAAACAGACCCGCGGGGCCGTGGAACACCCGCTGGCCCGAGCCGGGGGCCAAGTGCAGTCGCTCGCGCTCGGCCGCGGTGAGCATGAGTTTATCTTGGCTGCCGAGACGGCCGCTGGGGCCAAAGAGATACACCCGGCTGCGGTACACGCCATCGCCATCGCGCACCGGAAAGCTGGGGGCCACGAGATAACAGCCTGAGCTCGTGGCCAGATCGGCGTACAGGGCGACAAAAGCGTCGTGTACCTCTTGCAGCGCATCGAACTGCCGGCGAGGACTGGCATAGGTCTCAGCACTGTACAGCGATGCCAGCTCCAGGGCCGCGTATTCGGGAAATACCACCACGTCGGCGCCCGCGTGCGCGGCCTCTTTGACCCAGTGGGCGATCTTATCGCTGTAGCGCCGCCAAGAGGCCACGAACTCCACCGGATACTGCGCCGCCGCGATGCGCATCATGTTCTCGCCACAGTGGGGTCGTCGTCAGCTGTATCTACCGAGTGGGCTTCGTCGGCAGCGCCGCTGTCGTCCTCATCGATTGCGTGAGCCACGAGTTCGGCCAGGGTCACGACGCTCAGCGCCGCTTGATGGGTCGCCGATAGCACCACCGGGGGCGCTACCCCAGCATCGAGGGCTTCTTTCCAACGCGCAGCGCACAGACACCAGCGGTCGCCGGGCTTGAGCCCGGGGAATCCATACGCCGGCATCGGGGAGCGCAGGTCGTTGCCCCGAGACGCAGAGAATTGCAGGAATTCGTCGGTCACGTGGGCACAGACGACGTGAACGCCGGCATCTTGCGGACCGGTACGGCAACAGCCGTCGCGAAAGAAGCCGGTGAGCGGCTCATGGCTACAGGGACGGAGAGGCTTACCGAGGACGCTTTGTGCTGTGGTTTCCGTATTCGACATAGACGTGGATGATCCCTCTATCTGGCCCCGACTGGGCGTTTGTACCACCAAACCCAGCCGGCGCCCACTCTGTGATATAGCTCGTCGAAATGACCAATCAGGTAGCGCACTCTTCCGACTCGAGGCCCTTGGGGCGTTCGGGTATCTCTGTCTTTCCCTTGGCCTTCGGCATGTGGCGCTTTGCCGGCGTGTCGGTGGCCGATGCCACCAGCAAAATCGACGCCGCCCTCGATGTCGGCATCAACCTCTTCGATACCGCCGACATCTACGGCTACAACGGCCAAGACGGCTTTGGCGATGCCGAAGCGCTGCAGGGCCAGGTGTTTGCCCAATCGCCGACGCTGCGGTCCAAGATGATCGTTGCCACCAAGTGCGGGGTCGAACCCGGCGTGCCTTATAACTCGAGCAAGCAGTACATCATTGATGCCTGCGAAGCCTCGCTCAAGCGGCTCCGCACCGACGTCGTCGATCTGTACCAGATTCATCGACCCGACCTCTTGGCCCATCCGCAAGAGATCGCGGCGGCCCTGGACCAACTCAAGCGCGATGGCAAGGTGCGCGCGGTCGGCGTGTCCAACTATACGCCGTCCCAGGTAGAGGCGTTGGCCGCGTTTGTCGATACGCCGCTAGTCAGTCAGCAGCCCGAATTCAGCCCCTGGCATCTCGATCCGATCTTCGATGGCACCACCGATCAATGCATGCGGTTGGACATGGCGATCTTGGCCTGGAGTCCGCTGGCCGGCGGACGGCTGATGAAAGACGCGGAGGCGGCCCGCCAGAGCGTGAGTGGGGCTGAGGCCGGCGACCGTATTGCCAAGCTCATTCAAGTTCTCGACGGGTTGGCAAGCGAGCACGGCTGCAGCCGCGGCGATATCATCATTGCGTTTCTGCTGGCCCATCCGGCCAACATCATCCCCATTATCGGCACCCAAAACATCGACCGCATCCGGGCATGCACCAAGGCGGTGTCGATCGAGCTCCAGCGCAAAGAATGGTATCGCATCATAGAAGCCTCGCTGGGGAAACCGATGCCATAGCCGGCGGCGTCGGGCCCACACAAAAAGAGCGTCTCATCTTCGACGCCTATGCGTCCCAACTGGGTATCTCACCGGCCAAATAAAGTTGGTGTGAGGCCATGGCTCGCTGGGCGCTATAGACAGACGGATGGTCCGAAGTGCACCATGGCGAATCATGCGCTGCCCCAAGGATGCTCGGCCAGATTCTCGGGACAGTGCGACCGAAACCGTCACCCTGAAGACCGAGTCGTCTGTCAGTGGGACAGCTTCGCATCCGGTCTCCCTGCCTGCCGACGTCTTCGTCAAAGGTGCCGTGATTGGCCAATACGAGCTCATCCGCAAACTGGGACAAGGCGGTATGGGAAGCGTATTCTTGGCCCGGGATACCCGCTTAGCCCGCAAAGTGGCAATCAAATTTCTCACCACCGACAAGCCATCCTCCACCGAGCGCTTTGTTGCCGAAGCGAGGGTGACGGCGCGCTGTCGCCACGAGCATATCATCGAGATCTATGATGTCGGTGAAGCCCATGGCTGTCCGTTTATGGTGCTTGAGTATGTTCGCGGGATTACCCTGCGCGACTGGATGACGCAGCGTTGGGAGGCGACTGGTGAGCATACTACGACCTCGGGCGCTGACGGAGGAGCAGGGCAATCGCCCATTTCTCCCGCCCTGGCCATCAAAATCATTCGCCCGGTGGTGCTGGCCCTCGCTCACGCCCACGGACTCGGATTGGTACACCGCGATCTCAAGCCCTCAAACATCATGCTCGCCGATAACGGCGCGGTCAAAGTCCTCGATTTTGGCATTGCCAAAATACTCGATGTCGTGGGGTTTTATCAGGACGACCTCGAGATCGAGCCCTCCGCGGGGCAGGCAGTTGAAAACGCAGAGAGTGGCAGCGGCTCTGAGGGGGTCGCTGCATCCCCGTGGTCGCGCAAAGGCGTTGTCCAGGATAAGAGCGGTGTGATTGGTACCATGGCGTATATGTCGCCGGAACAATGCGGGCCGAAATCCGCTCAGCGCGCTCGCCGAGATCGTCGATGACGTCGTCGATACCGTCGAAGCTCCGGAGGTGAGCACGGACGTGAGCGATCGTCAAAGTCCGCTCCTTGCCACCATACGCCAGCAACCCGGTATGGTCGGCACGATCTTGCGACAAGCGTGTCAGCGCATGCCATGTCGCATGCTTTTGTTTGTCGATCAGTTTGAGGAACTCTTTACCTTGGTCGCCGATAACGACGACAGACAGCTATTTCTCCGCTGTTTAGAAGGCGTGGCCGACGATGCATCTTCGCCCCTGCGCATCATGTTGGCTGCCCGACTCGACTTCCTCGACCGGCTCAGTGAAACCCGCGCATTCAGCGAGGAGATCACCCGTGCGCTAGTCCTCTTGCCAGCCATGGGGCGTCGGGAACTGGAAGAGGCGCTGATCGGCCCCCTGGACCTGGTGAATCATCAATGGGAAGACCAGGCTCTGATCGACACCATACTCGATGCCCTGGAATCGGCCCGCAACCCGCTGCCGCTGTTGCAATTCACCGCCGCCAAACTATGGGACGTGCGCGATAGCGAACGCAAGGTATTGACCCGAAGCAGCTACGAGCGACTCGGCGGCATCGCGGGAGCCTTGATCACCCATGCCGACGCGGTTCTCGCCAGTCTCACAGCGCGCGAACGGACGCTCGTTCGCCCGGTACTCCGCGCGCTCGTCACCGAAGAGCGGACCCGCGCGATTGTCAGCATGGAGGAAATGCATGCGTTGGCCGAGGATGGCGACACCATTGACTATCTCTTGCACCGCTTGGCACAGGCGCGATTGATCCTGATCGATAGCGGGCTCGGTCAGGGTACAACCGTGGAACTCATTCACGAGTCGCTCATCGACCGCTGGCCGACACTGCAGCAATGGTTGGCTGAAGACCAGGACAATGCGGAATTTCTCACTAGATTGCGCGCAGCGGCCCAGCAGTGGGATAAGCAGGGACGCAGCGATGATCTGCTGTGGCGCGGGCAGTCGGCCGCGGACGCCGCGCTATGGCTGGACAAGATCCAGGCGAGGCCGCACGCGGGCGAAGCGACCTCTGGCACGCGCTTGGGAGCGCGCGACCGGGCCTATATCGATGCCGTTATTCGCTTATTCGAGCGTTCGCGACGCCGTCGTCGGCGGCTCATTGCCGCGATGATGGCGGCGCTGGTCGTGGTCACGGTCACGGTTTCCATGCTGGCAATACGGGCGCAGCGGGAAGCGTCCCGCGCCGAGCGACAAGCCGCCATCGCTGCCGAACAGACGGTGCGGGCCGAGGTCGAGTCGATGCAGGCGCGCAATGCCAGTCGCATTGCCAGCGCGCGGCAAATGTCCGCCGACTCAACCACGGTCTTGGCGCTGCTGCGCGAAGTCGAAGCCCCCCATATTCCCCCGTCATGGGCGGAACTCATGCACGCGACGCTGCAGCGCCGAATCGCGCAGGTGGTTTTGCTCCATCCCGAGGCCAGCTGGTCTGCCAACTTCAGCCCCGATGGCGGCCGCATTGCCACCGCTTCGATGGACAAGACGGTGCGGGTGTGGAACGCCGATGGCGCTGGCGAGCCCATGATTCTCTCCGGCCACAGCCAGGGCGTTCTATCGGTCTCCTTTAGTGCCACGGGCCGTCAACTTGCCAGCGCATCCTACGACCGGACCGCGCGCGTATGGAATGCCGACGGCAGTGGGCGTCCCATCGTCTTATCCGGTCACCGCTCGTACGTGATGACGGCGGCCTTTAGCCCGGATGGCTCCCGCATCGTCACGGCATCCTGGGATCGCACAGCGCGCATATGGAACGCTGACGGTCGTGGTGAGCCCCAGATCTTACGAGGTCATCGGGCCCCGGTTTGGTCGGGCAATCCGGCTGGTGATGGCGGCTTTGATCGCAGCGGAACCAGGGTGCTGACGTGTTCTGACGATAACACCATGCGCGTATGGGATGTAGGCGATATCGACAATCCGCTCATGTTCCATTTTGCCCCGATCGAGGAAGCAACATCGTGCGTATTTGCCCCTGATGGATTGCGGATTGGGTCGGCCTCGCATGCGGGACATACGGCCTGGGTGTGGACCGACCTGGAGCCGCCCACAGACCCGAACAGTCATAGGTTATGGTCTGTGACCAACTACTGCCTATCCGTTGAAACGCGCATGGCGATTCTGGGCGTATCCGAAGAAAGCGCGCGGGCCAATCGCCAGCGATGCCTGGAGCGCGTCGAGGCCGCGCGCAACAGCAAAGCGGTTTTGCGGTAGACTTCGTCCTATTATTCTCGTGAGCGGGTTACTGTCGACCGTATTCGGCAATTGCCTCGACGGGGTGGAGGCTCTCAAATACGCGTGCCGATTGCACGGTAACGCGCTCGTCATTGAGCTCTTGCGATGCCAGATCGTAAAACCACTGTGCTAGCCGCTCGGACGTCGGGGTGAAGGGAAACACCGCCACTTTCATGTCGCCAGGCCACTCGTTGCGTGCGCCCAGCATTGCGCCGGCCATCCCTGGTTGCCGTTCGCCTCGATTGCCCAGTATTTCTTCCCGGGTTGCGACAAGGCTGTGTCCCAATGCGAGCAGCTTGTCCTTGGTTTCGGCATAGGATTTCTCGCCAAGCGCAAGCGCGTGATCGAGCAACAGGTGACACCGGCTCAGCAGACTCTCCTGAAGATCGTCAAAATCCACGACGAACCCTTGCTGATTGAGCTTCGTCGCACCGACTGTTAGCTCAAACTTCCAGGTATGACCGTGAATCGAGATGCATGGTCCTCGGTGCCCACGAACGTGGTGTGCGAAGTGGATGTGTACGCCCGTGGTGATTCGATACATGATGAGATCTTATACATGAATCCGCACCATCGCGTGCCGGTGATCCTTGACTGCAGATGCAAATATATTGCATAAGCGGATTTTGCTGGTCTCCGGGGCGTTGGCTCAGGAGCTCGCTCTGGTGCACATGGTATGCATGGGCGAGCTGCTGCGGGAATTGCCCGGATACTGGCAAACGCCTTCGCATTCGTAAACTTGAGGGGGTCTTCGTGTCTATGATCAGCCCGAGTGTCACTGTCAGATCTCTGTTGTCGGCCGTTATGGTCGCTTCAATAGCCGCCGCTGTTGGCTGCAAAGAGTCCGCCCAATCTTCTAAGCCTGAGGGGAAGAAGGTTACGCCGGCCAAAGCGACGGAAGATCCAGCGGTCGGGGACGCCGACGCCTTGCCAACGCCGGCGTTGCTGCTTGCCCAAGCCCAGTTTGCCTGGGAGGAGGGGCCCGATGGCAACCGCACGGTCAAACCCGGACCGGCCAAGCTGTTGATGCTGACCCCGGCCGAGCCCACCTGGGAGGTCGCGGTCTTGGAGGATGAGGACAGCCGCGTATTCCACAAAGTCATCTGCCGGGACCGGGATGGCGTCAAGTCCCTGCTGACCATCGGGGGCACTGACGCCCACCTGAAGACCTGGACCCGCAAGGACGGGCGATGGCAGGGCCAGTCCCACTGGAAACCCACATTTGGCGGCAAATGGGATCGGCTGCGGGATTTCGAGATCGGGGACGTGACCGGCGATGGCAAGGATGAGTTGGTGATCGTCACCCACGACCAAGGCGTTGTGGTGGTGGCTGACGCCACCGCGGCCAACTACGAGCCACAGGAGATTTTCCGGCGCCAGGATACGTTCATCCACGAGGTCGAGATCGGCGATGTGGACGGCGATGGTAAGAGGGAGTTCTATGTGACGCCGTCGGATCCCAACAAGGCCGGCAAGTCCCAGGCCGGTGGCGTGTCGATGTTTACCGCGCAGCAGGACGGCTCGTACAAACACGAGCCCGTGGTTGAGTACCCCAACCGTCACCCCAAGGAAATCCTGGTGACAGACGTGGATGGGGACGGCAAGGACGAACTGTACGTGTCTCTGGAGGCTCAGCTGGAGAAGACCGACGAGGGCACCAAGGTCAAGGCGCCCTTGGAGATTGTCCAGTTCACCCGCAAGAGCGAAACCTGGGTCTCGCGTGTGGTCGCCACCCTGGACAAGGGCGTCCAGGCTCGCGTTCTCTTGCACGGGGATCTGGAAGGCCAGGGCAAGCGAGAGCTGGTGGTCACCACCTTCAAGGACGGTCTGTGGCGCATCACTCCTGGCACGGGCGAGGGGGCATGGGTGACCACCCAGATCGACGCGGAGTCATCGGGCTTTGAACACGCTGCTGCCCTGCTGGACCTGGACGGGGACAAAAAGAATGAGCTGTATGTCGCCGCCGACGATCAAGATGAGGTTCGCCGTTACGTGTGGAATGGCAGCACCTTTGACAAGACGACCCTGTTTTCACTGGCCAAGTCGGACCTGACCTGGTCCATTGAGGGGTGCTTGTAGCGATAAGGGTGCGCGTATCGCCTGCGCGTGCGCCCATTCACGGGCCCTTACTCCATGTAGCCCAAGGCCTCGAGTTGGCTGCGCAACTCGTCGTCCATCTCGACCTTCTCTGCCTCGGCCTTGACCCGCTGCTTGCTGGAGACCGCGCTTGTGCGCCAGGCGGCCTTGTCATTGGCGCCGTGGAACAGTCCCAACAGCGCGCGCAAATATGTGAGCTTGATCGGATGCGATGACGCCAGGTCGTGTTTGCTCTGTGGGTCGCTGTCCACGTCGTAGAGATAGGGTTGGGCCGGCCCGCGCTGCAGCAGTTTGTAGCGATTGCTCCATACCGCTTCGCGCTCGTTCTGATGCGTGGAGAAGCCCGCGTGGGGCCCCATGGGGGTGTGCCCGAGCGCCAGCGGCAGGATTGAGTTGCCCTCAAGATAGGATGGGGGCTTGACGTCAAAGGCGTCAAAGATGGTCGGCACCAACGAGGCGTGATCGCTGTTTTCGCCGATGCGCTGGCCGCCGGCAATTACCCCGCGCCAGTGGGCGATAAAGGGCACGTGGATGAGTTCCTGGTGGATCTGGTGGCCGTGACCAACGCTGCCGTGATCCCAGAACTCTTCGCCGTGGTCTGACACCACCATGATGAGGGTGTCCTCAAGCCAGCCTTTGCCGTCGAGCTTGTTGATGAACGCGCCGAACCAGTGGTCGTGGTAGGAGATCTCACCTTTGTAGAGGGCGCGAATGCGCTTTCTATCGCGGGGCGAAGCGATGAAGCGCTTCTTTTTGATGTCCTCTAGGAGTTTGCCCGTGCTTCGCGGCGCCACTTTGCCCGAGTACTTCTCTTTGTCATAGAGCTCAAGGTATTCGTGCGGCGGCGAGTACGGCACGTGAGGGTCAATGGTGTGGACGTAGGCAAAGAGCCGGGCGTCTGGCTGCGCCTGCGTCTGCTGCTCAATCCACTGGTAAGCCTCGGCAAAGACCTTCTCCGCGTCGCTGTTGCGGGACTCGCGGATGTAGTTGGTGTAGTGGTCCCAGCCGCGTTTGAAGCCGTACTTGCCCGACACGTAGCCGTTGGCGATGAAGGCGGCGTTTTTGATGCCGGCAGCGCCGAGCTCTTCGGGGAGCAAGCGCACGCTGCTGGACAGCTTGGACTCGGACAGCTGGGCGTTGTGTGTGACCGGATAGAGGCCGGTGAGCATGGTCGCGCACGATGGCTTGGTCCAGTCTTCCACCGCGCTGTAGCGCTCGAACACAGCGCCAGCATCGGCAAAGCTATCCAGCGCAGGCGTGCGTACCCGCTTATTGCCATAGGCCCGCAGGTGGTCGGCGCGAAGCGTGTCTTCCATGACCACGATCACGCGCTGTGCCGGCTTCTTGCTCCGGTTGTGTGCCTCGATTCGCGGCGGCGGCGTGTAGATGGCCGGGTTCACCAGAGCGACTCGGCTCTGGCCAGACGGTTCGCCATCCGCGCGGATATCGAGGCGGACGACTTGATCGGCCAAGTCTGCGAGGTCGGCGGTAACTACCTGAAACGGCTGCGTAGCCGACGGTGCTACGCGGGTCTTGAGCAGCTGCTTTTTCTCCTGGCCATCGACTGTGGCTGCGATGTGCAGGGTCACAGGCTGCGCGGAGCCGTCGTCGCCGTCCAGCAGGTGGGCGTCAAAACCGAGCTGTGCCGGCCCCTTGGGCAGCTGCATCCAATATGATAGGCCCGTCCCATGGCCGAGTACCAGGGCGGCAGGCGAGTCCGGGGCGTCGCTCAAGCGCGTGGCGACCGAGTGTTGGTCCGCTTTCATCCTGGGTTGGTCGGCGACGTTGGCCGGCAGGAGCTCAAGGGTGTCGATTGCGGCCGAAGCGTTGGTTGCGAGCTTGCTGCTGCCTTTGTTCCAGCGCAATAGCATGTAGTTGGAACCAGCGCGGACGAACTTGGCCGGGATGTTGGCAGTGTAGGTTTGCCATTCGCTGTCGGTGATATTGACCCTTTGCACCGGCTGGTTGTTGAGATACAGCGAGAAGGAGCGACTGGACCCGCGCTTGACGCGGAACTTGGCCACCAGGTCCTCGGCCACGTCGGCAAAGAAGAACAGCCGCGAACTGGCGCCAGTTGCGAGCGCATAGCGCACGCCATCGGCAGCCATGGCCTGGCTCCAGCCGCTGCGCCAGCCGCCCAGAGTATATTTGTAGGCATCGGTGGTGCCAAAGTCGATGACCAAGCCGCCGCTTACCAGTGAGGCTAGGTTGATGCGATCGACCAAGTCGAAGTGCTTGATGCTGTTGTCCCACGGCCTTGCGACGGGGGCGAGAGCGGGCTTGCCACCGGCGGCTGGCTCGGTGGCCACAGGATCTGAG
>JAAUYH010007143.1_pt1 | contig 17165 bp, 12 predicted proteins | sample 7278061 | NCBI WGS metagenome assembly JAAUYH01 (sample SAMN14350203, study PRJNA611818) | marine sediment metagenome | isolation source: surface marine sediment (0.6m) | place: French Polynesia: Moorea | collected 2018-08 | reverse complement strand
CTTGAACGTAGTCAGCTCACAGAGAGTATTCATCACAGATCCCGTCGGGATCACCAATTTAGTTTCAGTTATTGACACAAATCGAGAAACGAACTTCTACAAACAAAAGGTTGAAAGTTTACTCGGGGTCGACTGTCTATCTCCTAAATTATTCGAGCTTCCCGATTATTAATTCCGATCGCTATAAATATCTAGTCCGCGCTTGTGTGAATCCACGCTCTGCAGCCATAGAATTATATTCTCTTGGATAATTCATAAAGATATTAATCCTTCGCCGTGCCTCTCTCCTGCTTTTCGGTATTCCCATTCTACTATTTTTCGGAACCTAAAATTCATGTCGATACATCCATGACAATTCGCTAGTTTTTATGAATTTTAGACTTTTATGGTCTTACTTAGTAGGAAAAAGAAACATGGGCCGCAACAGTGCTCCTTGAGAATTAGTTTTCTAATCTAACTGGACAGCTTTTCAGAATTGACTAATAACTCTATTTCTAAAAATCTGCCGCTTTGCTATAGAGAGATGATTCCAATCTTTCGAGATTCACTGCAGACATAGCTAAGAGTAAAAAAATTACAAATTCAACTTTCCAGTAACAGATACATTTTTTTCTTCGCTATGTTCTATTGTCTAATCAATTCAACCTTGCAATGTCCAGTTTCCGTATGAGATATACTGTTTTGTCTCGAATTGATTGATCAAGAATGCTCGCATATTCCTCGAACCAATAAGTGCAGTCTTTGCATAATACGGAGGTTCGTAATCTCATAGTAATCCTTCAATTTCTAGAAAACAAGTTAATTGAGGCACCCAATATCCTTCAGCAAAAATAAATACCAATACGAATCTCATTGTTTTGGTACAGGTGATCAAACAGTCACTTAGGAATGTCTACAATTTTTAGTTTTTATTCAAACTACTCAATCTGTTCATGTACAACCCCGATATCTGAACCAAAGTTCTACTTGATCATTTTGTTATCATTAAGTAATTAATTTTTCATGGTTGTTCAGTCAATCATCTAATTCTATACCACCACTATGCCCTAAAATAGTAATTGCTAGGACCATTTTGTGTAAATGGGTCCCTCATCCAGGGTGGGGTTAGGACAGATCAAGAGGGCCTGACCCAAAAAGAAGAAACTGTAACCAAAGGTTCTGGTTTTATTACAGCGAATCGGTTCAGTGCTTTGATCTGACTATTCTCGCATAATGCCAGATGAACACCACATCGGTTGACTTGGACTGAATTGAATGTAGCAACTGTATTCTCAGTTTTTCATAAATCGGCTGAAAAATAGAATCAGCTTAATAAAAGCTGCCTCATATAGATTCTAGGATCAATCGCACCTCTGCAGATAAAATCAGTTACTGTTCGAAAATTATTCACGAGCATCGCTTTCTTTTTCTTCCAAATATACCTGCTAAATTTAGTTTGGAAGGGTCAAATATTAAATAAATTGCACTTAGCTTATTGAATTTCAGTGCTTCATCGAAAGTAACTAGTTGAGATCAGTTCAGCAATCACAATACTTTCGATCTCTCCTAGTACTACTAAATTTTACCTAGATATATTGAATCGATGGTATGTGGTTGTAAAAGCTATGAATCCAAAATAATCGTGAATGTTTGATTGAACAGTAATCACAGTTTTCAAAAATTTACAAAAAATATGCAGGAGGTTAGTAAAGCTCCTCATTCACACAGATTTCAAATAGATTGCTCTTCGAACCGGATGAATTTCCAATTTGTTAAAATTTGTCTCTCCAATATTCAAGCTATCGTTGAATACTACTCTCTGTGTTTCAAATTAATTGATCGATTTGAACGAGGACATGTTTTAAATAAGTAGACGCTGTACCAGCCTTCCAGATTCGGCGCACAGTACTGTCAGAGATGCTATTTTTTAGCTCAGTTTGGCGTAGGCTCCTCGTGAAGATTTCATATACACGGAAACAGCAGTTATCTTGTGGTAAACTGCATTGTTGAATACATTGTACTTCATTGGGCCATTCATGCTTCTTTGCGTTGAGAAAACTGGACTTTGAGCCGACGACGACATTGAATGATGGCGGAAAGCGGAAGCAAATTTCACAGTCAATTTTTGCGACCCTTGGAACTGTTATAGAATTAGTACTAGTCGTAGTCGATAGAGACTCGCGTGAAGAAGTATTGTACGAAGTAAAGATCCTAAAGTCAAGGCAACGATGATAAACAGGAAGTTTCACAAATCAGGTCAATTTATTTGAAACAGAGGGAGTATGGTATCCATATCAATTCGAAGTAGAAATACCTGATAAAACTTAATTCGCAGCATTTTTGCTTGCTTGCTTTATTCATGTGGTTTTCAGGAGAATACTATTCAGCTTGCATAATTGAGTCAAAGTCAATTCCACAACAAGCATATCAACTATTAAGCAACAATTTCTGCATCAGTTCATAGACTACATCATAATCTAAGATGTCACAATTGTGCCGAGGTAGATTTTACAACTTACTCTTGACTCATTAGTCGACCTTCATTAAAAACATACGCTAGACAAAGTACCAGTTCTATATTCCTTAAACGCTCTTTTCATATCTACACTTTTCTGTATTATATACGAAACCATAAATACAGGCTATCATGGAATTTGGTTATTTTTGTCTCCGTCACTAATAAAAAACCCGCATCTTTACTGGTTCGAATTTATTTTAGAATTTTTTGGATAATTGTATCATTTTATTTAATGCGCTGCACCACGCTGATACCTTACAGTTTAATTTATGCAGAAGCCAAAGTCGCGTAGCGACATTGAGCATCCGCCTTCGAATTTAAAATAAACTAGCTACATTCGTCGTAAACCTTAACCGTTTCAGCCTTGCAACAGACCTGTAAACAATGATTTTATTCCTACAAAATGCTTGAATATAGTGCAATCCTCGATGGAAAGACACACACTATAGCAAAAACAGTGGTTGAAGCCCCTGTACGAGTGGAATTCAACGAGTGATATCCACGGGTGTTTCGGCTTTTGGCTGAGCGATTCTTGGTGACTCACTGGAAAATCGAGAACGACTGCGGGCCCAGGACAGCTGAATAGAGTAATCGGTAGAAAACTTGCAGACAGTCCGAAAACGACTGCCGAACTCCTACAACGCATGCTGAAGCGTTCCAGTCGGAGTAAGTGGAAATCCACTCGTTCCTTCCTGGGCGACGCAGTATGAGATTTCGCACTAAATACGGTTTAGTTAAAGGGTTGAGAAGAGAATGACACGTGAGTCCTCGATCTGTCCTCCGTAGCAGCCAACTGGTAAGCTTATGGCAATCCACTGGGTAGGCGTGAAAACTGAGGCCCCAAACTCTTCTGGTTTACCTTTCGCCTGTCTATTCCTTCTAGTACTTCACACGATTACTTTCAGGCTACTTCTCGTCAATTCTAGCGCACTAATTCAAGCTATTTTTAAATTTTCGAGATAAACCATCAACATCAAGTCTTGACCACGATGTCTGTCGATCTGACACATAAAGATTGGCGTTGACTCTGTGTTTCGATCTGTAGCAGAGTTTGAGTATCTACCACCCTCAATTAGTCCTAGTAGTCTTTTTTAGTCCCACGCTAGGCTCAGTGCAATCACTGTTTTTTCGGAAGCATTTAGCTCGAAATTTAGAATTCATCAAACAAATTACAATGATTCAAAACTCGATTGCTACCGTTCTACACTAACACGCATATTTCTTGTGTTTGTTGCGTCTCACACGACGGTTACATTGTTCTTTATCGCAAACAGTAATGAAACTCCCCAAATTATGGCTTAATACATTTTTTAAACTTCCTTTTGAGAGATTTTCTTGTCCTACAGGGTGTTCCAAAAATATCTGACACATTTCAGGTTGTCATGACGGGAAAATTGTTCAAATTTTTGCCATGATATTTTGACAAGTCAGAGATTAAGAAATAAATTTCTCACACACGTATAGAATTAGTATAAAAATTGTTATTGAGAGAAGGACAGCGCAAAAGTAAATAATGGAGTTTTAAACCTTCACACTCCAAGAAAAAGCGCAATGCGTCACTTGGTATAATCAAACGCAGTCTATTACATCCATACAACGTCGGTTTCGAACCAAATACCAACAAACTCCCCCTGTGCGCAAATCCATACTAAGACGGGTGGAAAACTCTAATTCGCACGGAAACGTTGAAAGCTGAAGTAGGAGTGTAAGGCCTTCAACATCAAATGATAATGTTCAAGCTGCTTGTAACTACTTCAGACGCCATCCGAGAAGATCTGTGAGAAGAGCAGAATCTGACTTGGCCATATCTCGATCTACAATTCACAGAATACAGAAAAAAATGATTCATATGTTCCCATACAAGGTGACGCGAGTTCATCAACTACATCCTGTTGACTGTGTTCAAAGAAAATCATTTTCTGCGTGGTGCGTCGATAGTTTATCGGAAGATCGAATTTTTTGCGCCGCATGTCTTTTCAGACGAGTGCATCTTTCACGTGTTGAGAATAGCGAACACACAGAATACTCGTATTTGGGGCACTGAAAATCCAAGAGAGTATCGAGAGCATAAAATCCATTGCGAAAAATAACGGTTTGGTACGCAGCGCACGCCAACAGTGTGCTAGACCCGTACTACTTTGACAACCAAACCGTTCTTGGAGCCTATTGTAACCATTTACTTGATATCTACAATGTGTTTATAATATATGTGACACATTCTATGAATCTGTAGCTGTCAGGTTTGGACCTATTCTGTTAGTATGTGTGTGTGTGTGTGTTAAACATTTAGAGTAGATCATCAAATTTCAATGGACTTCTATAGATGCTCTATAAGAACTACATTTTCTCATATAATTGCATCCAAAGGATTTTTCTGATTTTCCCATACTTTAGTGATCATTTCTAGTGTCACACTTCTTGAAGCTCCTGTGATTCTTCTTTTAATCTGCGTTACGTTTTGCACTGGAGTCTTAAATACTTGATCTTTAACATATCCCCACAAGAAAAGTCGGTCGGTGTAAGATCAGGAGATCTGGCGGGCCAGTTAGTAGACCCATATTTTCGGATCCAATTTTGACCAAAAATGTCAGCTGAGAGACTTCGAGCTGCTAGACTTGTTTGTGGTGGATCACCGTCTTGTTGACGTAAAGCATTCTCAGGAAAATTTTCTGCTTCAGATCGGACGTAAGAGTCTAGTAGCTCACAATAATGCTCTTTTATCACAATCTAGTTATCGAAGTAGTAAGGGTCTAACACGCCTTTTGCAACGAATTGTGCACCACACCGTAAATTTTTCACTGTGCCTCTAGTGTTCATTTACTTCTCGTTGGTTTTATGTCCCCCAGATTCGCGAGTTCTGAGTGTTCGCTATTCCTGATACATGAAAGACAAATTCATCTGAAAAAGCTATGCGACGTAAAAATTTAGGGTTTGTCGACATTATGTGCTGGCACCCCTGTGAAAACTCAACTCGTTTGGTCTTAAGATCCTTCTACAATTGCTGAACTTTATTTATCTTATACGGAAACATGTGAATCATCTTTTTTAGTATTTTGTGTATAGTTGAATACAAAATCGACAAATCACTTTCTGCTCTTCGCATAGACATTCTAGAATGACCAAAAAAGTATGGATTGACCCGGTTTATAGTCTGGTGTGTCATCGGAAGGCTCTCTTGCCTTACAGTATTTTGAACGTTTCCACCAGAATTAAATATATCGACCCAACGTAGGAAAGTATTCCGAACAGGTGGTGAATTTCCATACCTTGTTTGAAATTTGCGCTTAACTCTTGTGATGGATTACGTTTCGATTTATCCAGTCACGCATTTCGCTTTCTGCACGCAGTATATGCCAAAAAGTCCCTTTTTCGAAATTGTACTTATATTATTTTTCTTTCCTAATTTTCTAACATTATATGGCATGGATAATAACTTGACAAGTATATATATTACCTGACAAATTAGGAACCAAAAATATTAGTTAATAATTCCGGAATAAACAATCAAAACGTGTCACATATTTTATAAACACTTTGTACGTTTGTGCGCAAGCATCAAACTTTCCAAGTAACACATTGGTCCAACAAGACGAAACTCTTATAAATACTTATCGTCAAGCTCGAGCTCTTCTTAATGAGATTTTCCCTGATTATTGGATTGGAAAGTATGGTTGTACATTCGGCCCCTAGATCCCCTGATTTGACCCCACCTGACTTTTTACTGCGGGAATATATGAAGGATAAGATGTATCGAACTCCATTACAGAATTTAACGCAACTGAAAAGAAGAATAAGTTAAGCAGTTCAGAGTGTAACACAAGAAATGCTACAAAATGTTTGGCAAAACCTTGAAAATCGCTTACATGCTATTATTCGAGAAAACAGAGGCCACATTGAACAATTTTAGAACACGTGCAAAACATTAGAATTTAATTCACAACTTACAATCCAAATTTTTGTCATGCCTTCTTTTCCGTCCTTCCTACATCCTTCCGAATTGTGTCAGATCTTTTTGGGACACCCTGCATATAATCGATGAACTAAGCCTCTTTTAATGCTGTCTATAGTTTGGCAATGCCGCAGACTGAGCCTTCTATCCACAATTCAATATAGATCGGACAGTCGCGTACCCCGCACCGTGATCGCGGTGGAGCGCATGATCTGAGGAGCAATCACACACATGAGCGTATTATCGTTTCATTGAGTATCCCGCCCAGCTTTGCGTACACGTTTCGGTGTATGTTTGTAGGTTGTGGTGCTATAGGACCTGTAGATAAGATGAGCCACACAGGTTTTTGAAGTGCTACTTGTCGGTACGATTGAAAGGGCACCGTTGCTTGTGCCTTTCATTTGACAGTTGACAGGTTCTCCATTCAACGTAGCCATCGACTATAGTTCGCGCCACAGCCCATAGAAAGACGGGTACTACTTGATTGGTTTCATCTTCCTAGTCAGATGTGGATATGAGTGATAGAACACATTGATACACCCAGCTTTTTAACAAGCTAGAAATCCAATTGCAGGTTGGTGTGAATAGCACGAGTAGAGGGTGTTGTCAAGTAGCTGACTTACCGTGAAGTGAGGTAAGCTGAGTTTCCATTGACTAGAACGACACAGCGAGAGAGTTCCTGGATTTTAAAGTTTCTAAACTCTTACCAATTAAAATCCATAACACTTCGAACGATCCGTTATACTGTACAGTAGTACTTTGAAAGATTTGTTTAAGTGTTACACCAAGTTATAATAGTGCTGCCGCTGTAGCAGTAAGGTGGGGCACAATCTGCGAGCAGTGCACGAAGGCTACCAGTTGGGAGCAAAGTCAGCCTCCCTCTTGATGGAAACTCGGTAATGCGAGTTTGTTTAAGAAAGTGGGTAGTTCAGTGGGAAGGGAGGAAATATTTTGGTCTGAGACGGGTTAAGATCATGCCTTTTACACTACTAGTAAAGTTGCAATTCACAGTTACGTCGTATTGTGATGGCCGTAATCCAAAGCGTATTTTTAAAAATCGCAGTCAAACCAACTCAAATTTCGAGTCCAAGTCAGACGGGAATATAACATCAATTACAAGAAGAGACATCAAAATAATTGGTACCAATTCGATCGAAATGCAACAGATCCAATTTCTGCTAACATGCAAACAAGAAATGGGATCAAGCAGATTTTACAGATATACCGCGGCATACAAATGCTATTCTTAGTTGTAAAATCTTCTGCATGAATTGCAGTAATTAGATCAAGTTAACACACATTGGATCTATAGGACCTCGACCGAAGTAGTATCACATAATTCATACCAACTGTTTCGTGCGGGCGTACGTCGGTCACAAACCTAACCATTTTCTTACTCCTCATCTTTGGCATAAACTAGCGACAAGAACTTGTGAAGTAATCGATCCTCTATTCCGTAGCACTACAGTAGCATGGTTTTCGCCGGCTTGTTTGGAATCTGCGCCTAACATCGTCCCAATTCCTTGCGCGAGAGTAGATAATGAATGAGCAGGTACGGAGAGAGCGCACTCTTACAAGTACAGTACCATGTCGGCCACGGGTACAGTACAGTACAGTACAGTAGACGAGATTTTGATAATTTACTTCCAACGTAGAGAGACGGCATTCATACCAAGTCAAGTGACCAACCCGACCAGCCTGTACATTACGCGGTACTTGATCGACAACTTCGTCTGGCCAGACGCTCCAAATCGACAAGAAGCACTGTTGAAGAAAGCAACGATTACCGTAGGATTGGCGAACCCAGGGAACACTTTCAGAGTGAATGGTACGTTTCGATAGTGCGGTTTTCACGGCTATTTACTCCACAGACCCACATTCATCAACACAATGAGTGATAAAGAAACCAAAACTGCTTACAAGAGAACACCCTACTGCGTGGATTCGGCGTGTTTCGCGGCGTAGTCGCGCAGCGCTTTGTCCCACACGTCCTGGGTCATGCCATCGGGGCAGTAGCAGCAGTGGACGCCAAGGGGGCGAACGGCCACGATATTGCGGTTTTCATTGTCGAAGAACACCATCTCGTCGTAGGGGATACGCGAACGGCGATGGAGCCCTTGGAAGTGCGTGCGTTTCGACCCCTTGTGAATCTCCTCCAAGTCGATGCAGTCCTTCATCGCGTACTCGTCGTCGACGCGAATCTTACGCATGCATTCGTCGGCCCAGTCGGGCTCGTCGGTGCTGCTCGCCACCCCGACTATGGTGTCGCTGCGCTTCAGCTCGGCGAGGAGCGGCGCCGAGTTCCCGAGCAGGCGCACGCGCGTGCCGGAGCGGTCGATGACGGCGTGCCCCGAGGGCGCGGGCCGGAATGGCGCGCCGCCGCCGCCCCACAGCTGATACATCTCCGGGTTCCACAGCGTGCCGTCGAGATCGAACACGACGAGCCGCGGGCGCCGCGCGGTCTGCGCGGTGGTCGAGGACGCGGTCGCCATCGCCGGGTGCCGTCGGTACGCTGCGGTGCAGGTGCGGTGAGTGTGGCGTGAGGGCGCGACCGGGATGGGGATCGAGTGGAAAGCGGTCAAGCTGGCAAGCATCCGTCGCGCCGAAGGAGCAGTGGCAAGCAGGCAAGACGAAGGAAACAGCGCTGAGCATGGACGGATCGTACAGTAAGGGCAAGCACCATGCAATTACGTCCTAGACCAATATAAAATTGCCACTTGTTCGAAACCGCCCTTCCTTGTGCTCTCACGACACGCCATATCGGGTTGTACCAATCACATGCACAGCGTCGGACAATGTCAGAACCTCACCCAGCCAGTTGTCACATGGCTCATGCCTTATGGCTGGGTCATCTGAATTTCGCATCGATGCGGATGAGGTATCGAGCTGCAGAATGATGGGAACTGAGAGATACGGTTGATATTTTACATTCGGGTCTAATCCCTATCGGAAATCAAGCTTTTGACCTCGATTACAACTACAGCACCCGACAAAAAGAGGCAGACGAAATTAGACTTGTGGACCCGAGGTGATACTCTTGTGGAAGTGTATCTTGGGGATGTAGGCAGCCAAGCGGATGTAATCGTCCTTGTGCGAATCGTGCGGGAACACGGGGATGATGGGACGTTGCCACACCTCGTTGATGAGGTCCGCGGCACACATGTAGAACGCGCCCGTGGCGGCTATACAGGAGAACGCGCCAGCGGCGACCTCGGCGCCACGGATGTGGTACGCGGCCACGGCGTCGAGTGCGAACACGAGGATGACGAACACGAGCGTAGTGCACAGGACACGATTCATCTTAATTGAAGGTGCCCACAACAGGATCGTCACGAACGTCAGCAGCGCGAAGTACGCGGCCACCGCGCCCTCCTCGCCTTGCTTGACGAACTGCGAGGTGCCCTTGCCGTACAGCAGCACACCCTGGATAATCCAATGCAGCCCGAAGAACGAGAACGTCGTGGCACCGTGCATATTGTTCTTGGCATAGCTAATCATCCCCGCCAGCACCTGGCCCACGCCGCCCACGAAGATGCCCGTGAGCGCGAGGACCCCGTCCGACTTGTTCCCGCTCACTATGAGCGGGAAGGCGGCGATTTTCGACACGCCCGACAGCCAGCTCACCATGCCGAACGAAATCAGGCCCAGCGGACTGGGATTGGCGATAGGCACGGGGCGTTGTGTCGGGTTCTTGGTTGGGGGTGGACTTGTTGGTGGTGGTGGTGGTGGGACTTCTTCCGCGCCATTACTGACGCGGACCTCGAGGAACTCGACGCGTTCTTTCAGCCTGCGCACTTCATCACTGGATTCGAACTGGGCTTCGAGGTCGTTCATGTTGGGAGTCTTGCACTTGCGATGTGGAGAGTAACGAAGGAGCACATCTCGCAATTAATAGTGCCGGGAGGTGGATCCGGTGTGACGTTGCCGGTTTCGGGGCTCTCCCCCAGCCAATCAAATTTTGACACATTGAAAATACTCGGCACAGCTCAGCTTCGGATTTTTGGTATCGTACGCGTCACCGCATTGGCTATTGGTGCCCAGCGAAACTAAGTTCTAGACCAAACGTGGTTGTACGGTGGCGTACAATTACCGTGTAAACGGTACTTGGTTGATTTCTGGTTTCGCCAGAATCAGTCATACCGTTCGCAATCCCGGTGCTCCCCGATATATGGCGACTGAGAACTGGCCAGAAACCGGTTTGTATGAGAAACATCGGCATAGTATGAGATTGCCGATGGTGCACATGTACACGGGATGCAGGAAATGTGTTTCAGGTGTGTATCGGTGAATGTATTAAGGAAGGCGCGGGGCGATGCAGGATGTTTTTCTCGGCAGTATCAGCGGAGCGCTCTATTGCGCCATCACATATGAGCGCAAGAAAAATACGGGCGGCGGGAAGTGGAATAATTCAGCCGAGTGCAAGTTGTGTACATAAGGAGATAGACGCGAGCTCTTGAAGTAGCGTCATCGGAATTCGAAAGATACAGGAAATCTCGCGCTCGCGAAAATCGTTGTGGTGTACGGAACGGACTCGCGTGAGGCCACGCTACCACGGGCAGCATCGCCGCGATCTTGATGTGGAAAGATTGGCGCACATACCAAAACGCGGCGCGCCTGGCGATACGCGGCTCAACAACATGTACACATCGCGTACAAAAATCGACGTGTCGCATGCACCTCGTGTGTCCCCAGCGTCGCTACCGTCGCCACCGGCCCGCGGGGCATGCGCACACTCACTCGGCGACGTCGCCCCATTCCTAACCCGCGCGGAACGGTGGGTCAGGGCTGCGGCGAGGTCGTCAGAGCGAGGAGCACGATGCCGGGTACGGAACGCTTTGAACTGGACAACGCAACAAACGGATGCGTGCGGCTAGCATAGCGGTGTGCGAGGTTTCTATTATGGCGGAGGCGTTGACGGGAGGGAAGGTGTGGCGTGACGGCTGAGAAAAAACGCGGTGCACCGGCTCTACCACGGCTGTGCGCCAGGTCTATCACGACTACGCGCCAGCTTCACCACGACTAGGCGCGCCACCGTGAATGGTGATGGCGAGTGGGCGCAGCATTACACGAGTTCGGTAAGTGGCACCGAACGCGAGTGGAGAGGACGGACAGGACGAATGATGCAAGCAGTGTAGCAGTATACTGAGATTGGGAAAGGTGGCAAGTGTAGGGGCCGACTACCGAATGGGGGAATTGCGTAGCAATGCCAAAACACGGATGTCATGGCCGAATCTGCGCGTATAGCGCGCTCGCCACGCGCAGCGCCTGACGTCAGTCCGCGCGCTAATCACAGTCGCGCTGGGACGTGTCCTCGCTTGGTTAGCTAATGCAGAGCGCAACCACGGTGCATTGTAGAAAGTCGAGGAACGCCGGCCGCGACGCCGCCGCCAACCGCGGGATTACGACGCCGCCCGCATGCGATGTTGACTGATGCGCGCGTGAAGTTGCATGCGGCGCGCGTTGTTGCGACCACGTTGCCCGGGGTGGTGCTCACTGCTGAAGCCTAAAAATAGGCGCCCTTGTGCACGTGTCGCGGAAACCTGAAAGTTGTTGTTCCGAAATGCGCATGCGTCGCGACTCGTGACGTTTGACGAGCGCCGCGAAATGGCCGCGCCCACGGCGGTGGCCGATGACTTATCACCGACTTGCTGAAGGCACAGTCGCAGCCGCACCAAGCCGCGGCTGAGCACACGGAATTGTCGCCAATGCGCGACGAGTGGTGCAATGTGAATAGTTACGCGTACACAAATTTGAAGCGCCGCTCACTGATTGGAAGGAAGGCATCGAAGGTTGCGAGCACAACGCAGATTGTGTTTGTTTTACTTCAGATAAAACAGAATAATAATTGGGCCGTCAAAAGCGGTAGGCGGTTGGGTACAGTGGTTCACTCTAATATACAATCGCTCGTGCATCGGCGATGGCTGTCTTCACGTCCTCGGGGTTGTCCACGCGCAGCGACATGGTCACGATTCGGTCGTCGTCCGCCACATCGAGCAGGATGTTGGGAACGGGTGGCATGGGCGGTGCACGAGCGCGAGTGCGCTCGCTCGGTGCTACCCGCTGCCACCAGCGTGGCTTCAGTAGTGGTGGTTTGGTGGCAGGCGGGAATCGAACGATCCCGATACGGTCGATATCGATATGTTTCTGTCCACCCAATATCACAGCCGATGGGGTGACCTCGAGTTGGTCGTCGCAGTAGAGGACACGGTCGAATGCGAACGTCTGTCTCGGCCCCATGAACGAGCTGTACTCACTGTGGCACATGCCATAAGTGCTGCAGCTGTGGCAGGAACTGCATGATGAGGAGGTGGTGGAGATGGAGGTGGAGCGTGTGCTTCTCGACGACGGGAGCATGTGGCGATTCATGGTGTGGGTGGTGCGGTGATGCGCGGTGTGGTGGGGTTGGTGCTGAAGTTGTTGTCTGAAGTAGTGTTCTTCAATTGAAGAGTTGTAAGAGAGCAATGTGTACGAGCCGCCGCAGCAAGCCGCGCACAGTGGCAGTGGTGCACGGAAACCCTGGCTGGCGCAAACGCCGTGTCCCATTGGCTTAATGTACGCACGCATCGCGCCTGCATGGATACCATGCTACCGCTACCGCCATGTCACACGGGGTCCATTCGATAGCCTCAGGCGCAATCACTCGCCATCGCCCATCCACTTCTTCTGCGCCATCCCTCGTGCTACACTCGGAATGCCGCCCGACGTGATCAGCGGGGTCGTGCATGACCTCGCAGATGGGTCCACATGTAGTTACCGTAACGAGACGTGATAATCGCGAGTAGGCGTCCTTATCGTCCCCGTCGCAGCAAGCTGCGACGTCCTATTTCTGGTGTTCACCCGCGCGATGCCCCGCACGCTGCGGTGAGCGCGTGCGTTACCTACCAGTCTAGAAGTGTCGCGCCGTTCTAACCGTACGAATCACAATATGGGTGCGCCACAACAGCGTGCGCTCACTCGTATTGTAATCGCCGGGCTCAGTTGTAAGCGTTTCGGAACTGAAACTTCAAATTTCTCCTGTTTACCGCTGCCCGCCGAATCCAACGTACGAATGATTGAACGATACCGACGCGATGCGGCACGTACAAGGCGGTTGAGTAAGCGCCGGTCCCTCAAACGTGCGGAATTTCACGGCGATGTGTACTATGTTCTATGCTTTAGATCGACCGCCACTCGTATGCGAGATCTAACCGTTCTCTTCTTCGGTGCTCGCCATATTGTAGCGTGGTATAGGTAGGGTGTAGTGTATTGTGTGTGTAGTTTTTGAAATCGTCGTTGTAACTCTCCTATCCCTAGTGGGCCGGGCCCGCACCTGTGTGTGCGTGCGCACCCCTGCACGTCAACACCCGCACCCCATCGTTCCCGTCATGAAAGAGCCGTGCGTGAGTATTGTGCATTGTGCGATTTGCATCTCGGCGCCGCTTTAAATGTTGGCAGTACGGTATGTCGGTGTGCTAGGCTGTGACTGTGCTCTACGTACGTTCGCGCGTGTGTTTCAAACGCATCTCAGATGGGGCGTGGGGCGTGGCGAACAAAGGTTAGGGCGCTGTGGTGCTGCTGTTGTAGATGCGAGGTTAGGGAACCGAGGGGGGCAATCAATCAAAAATGGCGCACTGTTGACCTAGTGCGCATAAGAAAAGGTTTTGTGGCATATGTACCACCTCCCGCATTACCCTCATACAAATATGGCGCTGGATACCGAGGTCTTACTGCGCTCACGAAGAGCTTGACGTGGGCGCTACAGTTTAGTGGATAGTGCACCGAGGGTCATTGCATGAAGCACAGGTTGGTGGCGAGCTATACGACAGACTGCGGAATATAAATTTTTACATAAAGATGAAATAAGCAGCAGAGCCCGAACTCAGTAGGTGATGCAACGCGCGTCGGCAATAGCCAGCTTCACGGCGTGCGGCTCTTCCACTCGCAACGCCATGGTGAAGTAGTCCGCATCCATGGGCGCGACCTCGAGCAATAGGTTGGCTTGTAGCGGCGCCTTGGGTGCGCGTGCACGAATGCGACGCGAAGGCGCAACGCGCTGCCACCAACGCGGCTTCATCAGAGGCGTTCGCGAGTCCAGTAGCGTGCGCACGCAGGCCACATCGTCGAGATCGATGGTTTGGTTCGTGCTAAGCGCGGTGATGGCGCTTGGTGTCACCTCGACGCATTCGTCAGCATACAACACACGGTCGAACGCGAAGGTTTCACGCGTGAGGCACGAGTCATCTTCGTTGCAGTTGTACTCGTGGGGCAGTTTGCATGAATATTTGATGCACGAGTCGCACAAGGTGGTGCAGTCGGAGCACGACGAGGACGAGGACACTATCGACGATACTTTCTCCATGGTGCTGTGTGGGAGAGTACGAGAGCCTGTGTGCGCTCAGGGTGCGCATGAGTGCTTTAGTAGCGCTCAAGTGAAGATGGTACGACAGTAGGTTGGTGGCCAGGGCAGGGTGCACGCACACACGACGTGGTGCCCTTCCACGAGGTGCAACCGACAGGAGAGAAGTGGTTTGTGATGGCCATTGCAGCAAGGTGCCACCGTGGTGCGGGGTGCTGTATTGCGCTATTGCACGTGGCGTAGCCAACCGCTCCTATCGCCCTTTACATGTTCAACACGTGCGTGTACGTGTGCACTCTTCCGTCGCCTTCTCATCGTCGTCCTCCTCGCAGTTTCAGTTGTGGTGTTAGCGTAATTACGGTGCGAGTAAACAGTAAATCGGCGAGAATGAAGCAGTCGACTTTATCTTGCTCCTGATTCATTTATTATGTCCACCACCTCCTACCCATCGTCGTCCTCCTGATTGTAATTCGATTTCTACAGTACAGTACACCACCATTCTTCCTCCCGTTACCCCTCGCGATTTTCGCCCTTCCTAACTGTAACATTGGTCTTGCGATTTGTCAACCCGTCTTGTCTACTGTACTAGCACTGTACCGTACAGTACAGTACTGGCTATGAGTTTCCAATCCCTTGTACAGTGTAGCGAACTGTACAGTGAATAATTCTTCGTTTCTTTCATTCTTTATTTCTCTTTGCTCCCCACTCGTCTTCCTGTCTGACACACTCAGTATTAACAGAGGAACACACTGTACAGTACCGTAATTCGGTAAACAAACCCATGGAATCCTAACGTTGAAACATGGATCATACAGATGCAAGACAGACTCGAGACCCGATTGTTTACGTTTGTGTGCGTGTGAGTGGCCCGCGTGAATCGATTGCCCACGGAATCAATGCAGCGACCTACCCCTCACACGCACATCATCGTTTATTTCTACCGCACCGGTTCTGTACTGTAGAAATTCGGGTGCACTGTACGGAATAGAACATCACCAACGTTTGCCATCAGCAAGGCTAACTCGGCCGTCAACTGTATAGTAACCGAACGCCGCTATTGCCTTTTTCACTTACAAAACCGGGTCCGCGCCCAACTCAGTACACGATGCCCTTGGCGTTCTCGATCGCGAGTGCGGCCGCGCCCGGGTTCTCCGCGTGCAACAGCACGTGCGACGCCACGGGCCAGCCACCCCGATCCGCGAACACCTCGACCTGCAGGTTGTGTAGCAGGCGCTGCTGCGCCGCCCAGCGGCGCCACCAGGGCCGCCGCCGCTTGCCGCCCAGCTGCGGCATCTTCACGTAGCCCACGTCCTGGATGCGGATCTCCCGCTCCCGCCGCCACTTCCCCGCGCACAGCAGCATCGACGGCGTCACCAGGATCGTCGCGTCGCTGTACAGCACCTCGTCGAAGCGGAACGTCTCGCGCCGCGACGCCCCCGGCTGCGTGCTGAACGAGTCCGTGTCTTGTCGCCGTCGCTCGAGCAGGTACCGCATTGTAGCGCTTGGTGCGTGCTGCCTGTCGGATTTCCAACAACTCTTCACCTTCACACTTACTTCTTATGCTTCATCTGCACGGAGCCGCGGAACGATCAGGTTGGCGGCAGTGCGCCCAGGTCAATCCATCCCTCTGTACTCGCCGCGTTTTGTCTCCATGCTTCGATTCATTTCTGCTGTTCGTTCATTGGTTGTACGCACCTTCACGCGCTATACGTTACGACCTGCCGTTCGATTGGCTTTATTCGGTGCTTTTGCCACCGTACCGCGTCGTGCATTGGTGTGAACAGTTCATTTTTTATTTCTTTCTCATTATTGCCGTAACTCATACCAAACTTTTTATTGACCGTACTTACTTTACTTCTCTTCTTCTTATATCCCTCTCTTCCACTCCGTCCTGCTTTATCCCTCAGCAATGTCTTCTCCCTTTCGTACAGTACAGGACCGTGGGTCGGTGCTGGCGACATCTGACGTCCGTGCGCTGCGATGACCCTAAGCCCCCTGCTGTACTGGCGACCCTAGTGCGTCGGGGCGGGTGCTTCGATTTCGCTACAAACAAGAACTCGCAGCCTGTCGCAGCGTACCCATCACTGTAATCTGTGCGCTTTTCTACTCTTGCCCACTTCGCGGTGCTGCGCAACACCGTACAGGAGTGCACGGCACCAACCGTTGTTCTAGTCGTCACTGTACTGCGCTGTAACCCCCCCAACTTCATCTCCCAACAAGTGTGCCGTACTGTCGCGTGCAATACCCAATTCAAATCGCTCTGTATTCCGTCCTGTCCGGAGCCGTTCGCAAATTTCGTTCAAACTTGAACCATTCCACTTCCCCAGCCCTGCGCTCGCCCGCCGCCCGACGATTACTGTAGTGTGAACGTTCTCACTTCGCCT
>JAAUYH010008899.1_pt1 | contig 17169 bp, 18 predicted proteins | sample 7278061 | NCBI WGS metagenome assembly JAAUYH01 (sample SAMN14350203, study PRJNA611818) | marine sediment metagenome | isolation source: surface marine sediment (0.6m) | place: French Polynesia: Moorea | collected 2018-08 | reverse complement strand
TCTACCATAATTAATCTATCTTTAATTCCTAATTCCGTTGCTGTAGTTTCAATTTGTTCCTTTAAGACTCCTCTTCCTAAAAGTAATAATTTCCAAGAAAATTCTTTGAGATAGGCTAAAGATTTTATTAAAGTTAAAATTCCTTTTTCGGGAACAAATCGACCAACGAAACCGATAACAAATTCATTGCATTTAAGACCCAATTGAGATGCTAATTGAGGTTGTTCTCTGGGAGCAAATAACTTTTCATCTACTCCCAATTGAGGTAATACTATTGCTCTACCTTGATATCCATGATTTCTTAATATATCGAGTCCATCTTGATTACCTACTATTAGACCATCAGTATTTTTAAGATTATAAGTTTCTAGAAGTGAAATGGGGAATTTATTCTTGTAAGGCAAATTCCACCAAGTAAAGAAGACATTTTTAGCTTTAACACCTAAAAGTTTATTGAGAGTGATTAACTGAGCATATCCTAAAGATTTTGCTCCTTGTTCTACCTGAATTATATCTGGTTTGAATTGTTTTAGTATGTTAATAATTTCTGGTTTGAAAGTAAGTAATCCTTGATTATTTTCACTAAAATTACCTACGGGAATAATTTTAAAATTACCTTCATCTTTAACTTCTGATTTAATAATTTTATTTTGAACTCCTCCTGGTCGCCAGCGTTTAGGGACTAAAACTATTACTTGAATATCTTTGTCTAAACCAGATAATTCTCGTAATTTCTCACAATTGAGATCGACAATATAAGTATGACTAGCAACTATAATTCTCATTATTATTAACTATTTTTTAAGTCTAACTTAGTATAAATCTGTCCATCATTCCATAAACCTTGAGTTTGAGTCCAAAGAGCATTAATAAATCCCAAAACATAAAATACAAAACGAGTAATTATTTTTATGGAAGAACCACTTTTATTACAGGGAGGATTTCCTAAAACATGACAATCAAATAATTTGGCATAAAGTCTGAGTTGTTGGGTAAAAGTTAAATTTTTCAGTGCCATCAAAAAATGATTGTGATAGAAAGTGAATTGATATTTCAGCGATCGCGTGCTAATATCATGACATCCTCCTGTCTCTTCTCCCAAGTGAACTAAATCAGCTTCGGGATCGTACCAAATTTTATAATTAGTCTTTCTCAATCGCAGACAAAAATCAGACTCTTCTCTAACAGCACTACCACGAAATCTCTCGTCAAACCAAATACCGTATTTAGTAAATATATCCCGACGAAAAGACATATTACAACCCCTTGCAGAAATAACTTGTTGCGGTTTGGTAGTATGGACTAAATCAATATAGTACCAGGCAATACCAGGATCTCTAGCTTCTTTAGGTAAATAATCAATAGAATAAGCAGAAGTATCTTCATTCGCTTGAGCAGAGTCAGCTAGTTTCATACGATCAAAAACTCTTCCTGCTACTGCTCCAATTTCGGCATTTTCTTGATAGTTTTTACTATGGGCTTGTAAATAATTAGGTTTGAGTTTAACATCGTCATCAATAAACATTACGATGTCTCCCTCGGCTCTTCTTACTGCATAGTTTCTCGCTCCTGGTAAGCTAGCCCAATTAACTTTATACCAACTTATTTTCTCGGATTTAGCTAAATTATCTAAGAAAGTTTCTGTTTCTATTTCATGATTTTGGGTTTGATCTATGATCAAAACTTCAAAATTAGCATACTCTTGTCGTAAAACATCCTTAATACTATGAATTAATGGTTTTTCTCGACCATAAGTGGGTATGATTACAGAAATTTTGGGATAGTTCATAATATAAATACTCTAAATCGTGAAGATTTTTTGCTTTTGTAAAAAATGTTTTGATGTTTTTTCACAGGTTCAAATAAAACTAGAGTGGTTAACTATATTGAGACAACGAACAAAATAGTGCTAATAATTGCAGTAATTATTAATAATACCCAAATGAAAAATAAAGTTTGCGATATTTGAAGTAATTGAGGTTTATCTTGAGAATTTTCTTGAAAAGTGAAAGGAATAAAAATTGGTTTATTCCACTTTTGTAGATAGCGCTTTTTTTCAGGGTTTTGTTCAATGCAGCGATTAGAAAAAGAACTATTTACTAGACAAACAACATTAGTTAATCTTTGAGCTAAACGAAAATTTAAACGACTTCCTGGCATACCTAATTTAACTTGAAATATTTCCAAATTAGGAGAAAAGATAACTGAACAAATCTGAACGACAATAGTAAAAGCAATAATTCCTTTCATTAACCAAGCAATAGTTTTTTTAGTGGACAACAGATACTGCATAGAATATGCTATTAGTGGAATCAATAATAAATGAACTGAAGTGACATGATATCTTGCTGCCCAAGCAGAATCACCATGCCAAAAAACAAAACGACTGTAGGCTGCTAAATGTAATCCAAGGTTAAGAATTGCCGTAATTAAATACCATTGAATATAAGGAGAAAAACGGCTCCAAAAAATAATTCCCAAAATCAAACATGGAAATAATAAAGGATCGTAAATAAAAATACTTTTAAACGGCGAAAATAAAGCCCCAAAAATACCTATATGGGGATCATTAATTAGAGGGTAGCCTGAGGGAAAGGCGGGTAAACCAGACCACATTGGATCGGTAGTTAATTGCAATTTTTCAACACTTTTTCCTGTTGCCAAAAAACTACCATAACGACAATAATCAATAATTCGCCCCAAAAGAGTGAATGGGATTAAACCCGATACCCATAATCCCATTGTTTGAAGAACTTTTTTATAATTTCTACTTTGATAAGCGATACAGCCTAACAAAAACAATAATCCAGTCAAAGCATGAATAGCACTCGTAATTCTGATGAGAATTGCTGCCCCTAATACCAAACCACTCAAAAAAGCAAAACGAGGTATTCCTCGCTGAACATAAGCCAAGGCTGTAGCATAACCAAGGGTGACAAAAAGTAGCACTTGATTATTATGCTGATTATCCATTGCATAGTATAGAAAGGTAGTACCAAGCAATAAACTAAGGCTTGTTAAACTAGCAATTCTTGCTTCAAAACCAAATAATTGAACCAACCAAAAACAGGAAACAATAGCGGCAACATTTAAAGGAATAAAAATCAATAAATTAACAGTTAATTCTCGCCAATCTTGAGAATCAAGAACAGGAAACAACCTATGTAGTTGAGTACCTACCCAATCCCCAGGTAACATTAATAAAGATTGTCCTGGCTCATAGGCAATATAACGTTTACCTCCTACACCAATAACACCAAAACGAATATCTCCTGGTACTTTGGGTTTGTCATCAGGAGAAACTTGTACTTCTTCCTTCCCAGTCCACCAAGCATGAGCCATTTGTAGCCTTAAGCCTGTATCCATACCCAAAGTACCTGAATTGATCACAAACATCCATAAACAGGCAATTAGGACTATTTTCGTGAAGGTTTTCATGGATTCAGTCCAATTCAGCTAGGGGATGAGCTAGATAAGCAAGACGTTTTACCTCTTGCCGACCACGGGCTACAGAATCTAAAATCAAACCACAGGTTAGACTTAGAAAAGCCAAAATCATCAAAGATGCAGCTAAAATCGCAGTGGGGAATCTTGGTACTAATCCCGTGACCACAAAAGTTTCTATAATAGGGATAGCTAAGATTACGGAGGTTAAAGCTAAAATTAGACAGATAATGCCAAACAAGAGCAATGGTCGAACTTCTTTAAACATTAGTAAAGCTGTTCCTAAAATTCGCCAACCATCGGTAAAAGTTCTGAGTTTGCTACTTGAACCAGGTGGCCTTTCTCCATAAATTGTAGGTTCTTCCACAAAAGGCATTTTTAACTCTAAGGCGTGGATGGTAAACTCCGTTTCGATTTCAAAACCACTGGAAAGGGCCGGAAAAGATTTAACAAAACGACGTGAGAAAATACGATAACCTGAAAGCATATCTTTTAGTTGAGCACCGAACAGGAATTTGACAAAACCTGTTAAAAAAAGATTGCCACCTCGGTGTCCTGGTCTATAGGCTCTAGTTTTATTAGCATGGGTGCGACGCATACCTACCACCATGTCTAAGTGTTCTATCAGCAAACGATTGATTAATCTTTCTACTGCTGCTGATTCATAGGTATTATCTCCATCAGCTAATACATAAATATCTGCCTCAATATCAGCAAACATCCTTCTTACTACATTGCCCTTTCCAGGATTATTTTCATAGCGAACAATCGCTCCTGCTTTTTTTGCTTCTGCTGCTGTGTTATCTGTAGAACAGTTATCATAAACATAAATTTTCGCATCTGGTAGAGAAGCTTTAAAATCTTTAATAACTTGGGCAATAGTTAAAGATTCATTACGACAAGGTAATAATACAGCAATCTGATAGTTGTTTAGGGGAATTATTGGAGTTTCAATTGCCTGGTCTAACATTTTATCAACTGATATCTAAATAATAGTTTCTGTTTAACCTGCAACGCTAAAAATCATGGGATTTTACTTCTTGTCTTAAATTTTTTGCTTTTGCGATTTCCAGAATTGACATTATCCTGAGATGCATTTTGTTTTTCCTGTTTATCTATTTCGGGTAACTTGAGTAAAACTCCTGCAAAAAACCAGTAATATACAGCTACAGGATCGGTGTCTAAAGGATACCAATAAGGGAAAAAGGAAATAATTAGAATAAATACCCAAAAACTAGAACCAAAACTACGAATGCTTGGTGTTTTAACCGACCTATAACTCTTAAAAGTTACTATCACTATATTAGTTGTGAAAATCAGAAAAGCAATTAACCCAGGATAACCAACTTCGTAAAGAATTTTGGGGTGATAAGTCTCTACCAAACTAGTATCACCAAAAACCCTAGCAGAGTTAGTTGCTTTTCCTAAACCTCTTCCTAAAATACCTTTTTGCTGTCTGACTGCATAGTCCATTTGTTTTTGAATAAAAAGATGGGGTGGAGAAGTATTCCAACGAGAAACAAAACTATCAACCCTTTCTTGAACGATGGCTGGATTGGCAAAAGCTACTGTTGCTAAAATTAAAGCTAATAACGTGCCAATGGGAATAAATCTTTTAAGATTAGCAATCTGTCCTGTCAAAATAAGAGAAATCACTACACAAACAGGAACTAATGCTAAAGCTATTCTTTGACCGCAAATGACAGAATTAATAAATACTAATGCTAACCCAGATAATCCAGCAGTGCGCCAGAATATGGCAGTATCAGAAAAAGCAACGGTAAAGGTGATGAAACTATTAGCTATCAAAAACCACGCCCAATGCCAAGGAGAGGAAAAAGTTCCTGGCAAACGAATTTGTCCTTGAGAAGGACTATATACTAAAGAACCACCGACCAAACATTTAGCTTTTGTTGTCGCTCTAAATAAATCTTCTGCTGATGCACCACGAGTTCCAGCACAAGTTCCAACAGACAAAAGGAAATATTGAATAATTCCCAAAGTACAGCACACTATGGCAAGAACTACTAATAATCTTCCTAAAAAAACTAATTGTTTTTTGCTTTCGATCAGATAATAAGCGCAGAAAATTAAAGGGACATAACCCAAAAATACTTTGAGTCCTAAAATACCTTGAAGAAAAGGAACTCCTGTTTTACAAGGGGTACGAATTACGATGCCGGTTTCAGGATTAAGAATAAAAGAGCCATCTGGTGCGCGGAGAACCTTCTCGTATTCACTAAGATCATTACAATAAGGAAGAGCTACTTGTTGTCCTCCGTTGACAAAAAAAAGAGTCATCAATGTAAGTGCTACGAGAATACCCAAAGTCAGCTTTAATTTGGAATTTACAATTATGGGTTTTCTTTGACGGCGACATTCTTGAACTAGAGCAACAAAGGCAGGAAGATAAAATACATCTTTAGCAATTTGAAATAGGGAATTACCCCCACCAATCCAGTAGGTAACAGTACCGCCAAAACACATATAAATTAGAAAAAACCAAAGAGCAGGGCGTGGATAAAAATAGGAGAAAACTATACAGGGAATGCCTATCGCTATCCCTGCTGCTAATTTAAAATTGTTGAAGATAAATGCCAAAGGTAAGGCGATCGCAATACCAATAATCAAACAGATAATCAATAAGCCGATCAGTTTTTTGCGAGCTTCCCTAGCTTTGCGTTTCTCTATCAGACGCTCTTTGATATTGAGAGTAGAAGTAGTACTTTGAGACTTTTTTTGCCTTCTGCGTTTGGCTCTAACCATAACTTGGGTTAATGATTCCTTTAGTCAATGATAAAACAAGACAAGACCTAAATTAATCAGGTTTGACACCGCCAAATAGAGCAATTTCTAGGAGTTTAAAAAAACAATCAACATCCCTAAACCCAATTTCTCTTAGCCACTGACACTGAGTTTCTACTAAAGTCAGGATATTGGCGTTTTTATCATCACGGTTATAGTATTGTTGAGCAGTCTCACTTCTTGATTGAGTAGGATTTTGGTTTTTGTGATAAGCATACAGAGAATCGACAAATAGCTCATCAAACGCTTTTTCCCCCAAAGGGGAATGAGAAGCAATGTGTTCTAGATTCAGAAAAATGCCTCCTGGTTTGAGTAAGTCATAAATTTCTTGATAAATTTCTTGTTTTCTTGGATCTGGTTGATGATGAATGGCGAAACCAGAAACAATTACCTCAAAAGCGGTTGTCTTCTCTAGAGAATTATGCCAAGTGGGAAATCCAAAATCTTGTAATAAGAAATTATACTTTCCTTGAGAATTATCTATGGTATCTTGAGCCGCTTGTAACATCGAAGGGGAGATATCAACGAAAATTCCCTGTGCTTGAGGGTATTGTTCACTTATAGCTTTGCCTAAAATACCGTTACCACATCCTAAGTCGAGAAAAGAGTTTACTTGAGATTGAGTTAAATGAATTATCCTCAATAAACAATCTATTTGTGCTACAGCTAGAGGAATAGCACCCCTAACTCCTTCTAGAAAGTTTTGTGCTACAGAATTGTTTGCCCAAATAGTATAGTCGGGTTGTAATGGCTGATTCATTTTGGATTTAATTCTTTCTCTACAATATTTGTCAGATGTAAAGCAATTTTTTTAGCAGCACCAGGATTTCCCATTCTCGTTTTACCGTTGTGTCTGGTTTCTTGCCATTGTTGAGGATTATTGAGCCAAGATTCAATGGCTTTTCCTACTTGTTGTGGTGTTGCTACTAAGGTTACAGAACAGCCTAACAGACGGTTTTGAGCTTCAGCAAAGTTATAGGTAAATTGTGGTCCTTCCCCTGGGATAATAAAAGCAGGTTTTCCTAAACCCACAAATTGTTCTGTTCCTGTACCAGTCATAGCGATCGCAATATCTGACTTTTGCAAGCATTCACTATAAGCATTTTGGGTTAAGCATAAAGTAGTGTTGTGCTGTTTCAATACTATTTTGTTGTGATCATTAATATTTATGTGATCATTAATATTTATAGTTTCAGGAGAAGCTACATTCCAACCTTGAGCTAGTAAGTATTGTTGAAATGGTGTAATTTCTAATCCAGGTGCGATCGCAGCTAGCAAGACTAGCTTGTATTCAGCTAAAACAGCGATCGCTTTTGAGACAGCAGCAATAATAGTTTGCCAATTTCTCAGAGCTTCTGGCATCCTTGAACCTGGAAGCAATAGTATAGATAGATGATTGGGTTGTTTGGTTTCTGTTGAGGTTGCTATCTCCCCAAGATAGTCCATCATAGGGTTGCCCAAATTGTAGGCTTTAATGCCCTGTTGTTGTAAGATTTCCGTTGTTAAGATGTCTCTAGGATAAACTGCCAAAGCACGATCGCGATTCATGAGCCATCTTTCCCAAGGGAGATATACTGAACCCAATTTTCTCTCTAACCAAGAAGTTTGAGGTAGCCACTTTCCTGTAATATCTCGCAAGTAATACTCCGATTTAGCAGTACCCACAAAAGCATAATAACTACCACTGAGCCAAGCAAACAATAAGGGTACAATATCCCCTACAGCTAAAATTAAACCCCCTTCTTTGCCCCATTCCCATTGTCTTACTGTTTGGATTTGTTCTAAAGTTAGATTAATTAAGCCTCCTTGGATATCTTGCCACAGATGTTCTTTTGACATATAGACAAAACCACCTGAGGGCATTTGTTCTACTTGGCCGATAATGGGAATCTGGAGTTTAGTATAGGCATAGCCTTTTCCTACGATAGGTAAAGCCCAAATTTCCCAATTATCAGTAACTAGTTGTAGTTGTTTTATAATACTAACTGCAATTACATCCTCTCCATGACCATTACTGAGTACTAACAGTTTCATATACTTTTGTTAATTGTGAAACTCGATGCTCTTTTTGATAAAGAGTAGCTTACCAGCACCAGAATTCTATCCATAACGGAAAAATATGATCTTTTTTGTGGTTAGTGTAAATTTGTTAGTTGCGATGTTTAACATTTACCTAGCATTTAGGGTATGGCAACTACGAAAGATAATAGCTTTAATCACAGCAATCATTACTAATTGTGAAATATACTTGAATTACGTACTCAGTAATGCTCCTAGTATTATTAAGCAGAGACAAGAAAATATTTATCAGTTTCGGCAACGCTATCAATTATTACAATTGCAGATACAACAAATACGCCAAATAATTATTGTCATCAGTTGGATGTATCGCATTTGGCGCAGATATAGTTTATTTATTTAGATGGGTTAAATATTCAGTAGTTATAGTGGTGCATCATTAGACCTCTTGCAAAAGTATTCTTCAGCTTTCATATTTAAGTACCTATGCAAAATTAATTTAACATGATTGTGAAGGCAGGCAAGAGGCAGCGCAAGGGGCTCGAAGGGGGCTTCAAACAACGGAAACTTGGGGCATCAAACCGACAAACCAGAAATACAAGCCCCCTTCCGCCAACAAAACAATCAGATGGTAGAGACTCACAGATCGACTCGGAAAAGTCCCCGAAGCTGGGCAACAGGAAATATAACTAAGTAGTAAATATATCAATAATTTTGCCTACCTACTTATCTGTTTTTGTCATTGGTCAAATAATAAAGGTATCTAAAATTGGTTCTAAACTTAAGATTGTCTTTAAGATTTCCTAGAAAACTATGAGATTTATTTAACGTCAGTTCGGGTTAAGACAATTTAGCCACTGATTTTAGGCAAGAATAGTATTTTCAGCCAACCCAAGAATCAGGGTTTCAGCTTATCCCGAATTCAGGTTAATTCTAGTAAAAATCTAGTTACAGAAAAAGTTTAACTATCAACTTTCTCAGCTTTAGCTTTTTCTAGTCTTTCGTCTGCTGTTGCCATTACTTGGTCAAATTTTTCTAACAATTCCCCTGGATACTCTTCCAAAACTTTAGTTGATAGAGAAAGACGATTGTTATATTCATCAACTTGAGCAATTACGACTTTAATCTCTTGTCCTACTTGAAAAATCCTATTAAGAGAATCTATATGAGTGCCACTGACTTGTTTGATATGGAGTAAACCTGTAACCCCATCGATATCAACAAAAACCCCATAAGGTTTCATATTAACAATTGTACCAGTGACTAATGCACCTTCTTCGATTCTCGTCAGAGCAGCAGCACGCATTGCATCCCGTTGGGATAAAACTAACTTACGCTGTTCGGGGTTAACTTCCAGGAAAGTAGCAGTTAATAACTGTCCGATTAAAGAGTCTAAATTATCTCTTTGTTGCAGGTGCGATCGCGGAATAAAGCCCCGTAATCCTTCAACTTCTCCCGTAACTCCTCCCTTGTTGACCCCTGTAACTCGTATCTGAGTAGATTTACCACTGTCAGCGATTTCTGCCAGTTTATCCCATGCTGCTTTAATTTGTAGTTGACGCAAAGACAGGGTAACTTGTCCTTCTGCATCTTGTTCTCTGATAATGAGAAACTCAAATTCTTCATTAAGAGGGACAACTTGTGCTAAATCATCTATTGTCTCTAAAGCTGCTTCTCTTTTCGGGAGAAACGCTGGGGATTTACCGCCAATATCGACGTATGCTCCTTCCGACTCATGTTGAACCACTGTGCCTTTAATGATTTGTCCCTTAGAGAATTGGTAATCATATTCTTCTAGGGCTTTGGTAAATTCATCCATGGAGAAGGATTGAGCATTGGCAGAAGAAGTTGGATCAGAATTCATGTTGTTAAGTGATTAGTGAAACGTTACCAGTTATCAACTATTTGGGGGTCATAACTTGGAGCTAAACAAGTCTAGCATTTTATTCCAAGCATCTTGGGCTGCTTCTGGATTGTAGCTATTTCGGCGATCGCACATAAAGCCGTGGTCTGCACCTTCATAGCGAAATACCTTGTGGGAGATCTGATATTTTTGTAATTCTGCTTCAATTTGAGCGACTTGTTCATTGGGAATCAAGGAATCGGCAGTCCCAAAGAAACAATAGATTGTACCCTTAATATCTTTAGTACTGGCGATCGTTGGCTCACCATTACCAGGACACCAATTGACAATTTGTGCACCATAAAAAGAAGCAGTAGCTTTAATCTCGTCTAGAGGTGCAGCTAAATAGGTTACATGACCGCCGAAACAAAAGCCCACTGTTCCCACTCCCGTAGTTTTTACTTGAGGTAACTGATAGAGATACTTAATGGTAGCTTGAATATCACTAAGCAATTCATCAGCTTGGGTTTGATTTTTGTATTCTCTTCCAAGCTCTACCTCTTCGGTTGTATATCCGACAGCAAATCCTGGAGCTTGGCGCTGATAGATAGCAGGAGCAATAGCCACATAACCTTGTTGGGCTATTCTCTCGGTAATATCGCGAATATGCTCATTAACCCCAAATATTTCTTGAATTACAATCACAGCAGGAAACTTACCCAATGCTTGTGGTGTGGCTAAATGGGCATCTATTGCCAAATTACCATTTAAAACTTGAATTGACTGAGTAGAAATTGCTACAGACATAGTCTTAGTTCATTAGATATTTACTTGCTACTTGCTACTTGCTACTTTACAAAACGCCTTTGGAACTAGGAATGGTATTAGCACGACGGGGATCGATTTCTAATGCCATTCTCATGGCGCGAGCAAAAGCTTTAAAAGTTGCTTCGATAATATGATGGGAATTAATGCCATCTAGCTGACGAATATGGAGAGTCATCTGGGAGTGATTGACTATAGCCACAAAAAACTCCCTGACTAATTGAGTATCATAAGTTCCTACTCTTTGAGTTGGAATATCTAAACCATAACTAAGATGGGGTCGCCCTGAAAAATCTAAAGCTACTTGAATTAGGGACTCATCTAGAGGTGCAACAAAGTGACCAAAGCGAACAATACCTTTGCGATCGCCAAGAGCTTGAGCTAAAGCCTGACCCAAAGTAATACCTACATCTTCATTAGTATGGTGATCGTCAATTTCAATATCTCCTGTGGCTCTCACATCTAAATCTAGTAATCCGTGGGAAGATATTTGATTGAGCATATGATCGAGAAAAGGAATACCTGTATCAGCATGACACTTTCCCTGACCATCTAGGTTTACTGTTACCTCAACATCAGTTTCTTTAGTTGTTCTTCTCACAGATGCGGTGCGGGATAAGACAAGTGGTTGGGATTCGGAAAAGTTTGGTGTTTTGTGTTCTGTTGTTGGCATGGCTGAGTAAATAAGTAGTTATGCGCTCATTAATTTGATGAATTGATAATTATCAATTGTCAATTATCAATTATCAATTAATAAAACTACATTCCCATGATTTCGTATCCAGCATCCACATAAATAATTTGTCCTGTAATACCACTAGCAAGATCGCTGGCTAAAAAGGCTGCGGTGTTACCAACTTCTTCTTGAGTTACGGTGCGTTTTAGGGGTGCAGTTTCATCCATATGCTTAATCATATCGAGAATACCTCCAACAGCAGAAGAAGCTAAAGTTCTAATAGGCCCTGCGGAAATTCCATTAACCCGAATATTTTCGGAACCTAATTCCGAAGCTAGATAACGCACACTCATTTCTAGGGCGGATTTAGCTACCCCCATCACATTGTAGTTGGGCATTACTTTCACTCCGCCTAAGTAGGAAAGAGTTAAGATACTACCGCCTTCACTCATCAGAGGTTTTGCTAAATGGGCAAAATGAGTTAGAGAGTAGGCACTAATATCTAAACATTTTAGGAAAGCTTCGCGAGGAACACTGCTATAGTCTCCTGCAAGATATTCTTTATCGGCAAAAGCCAAACAGTGAACCAGGATATCTAATTTACCCCATTTATCGGCGATCGCGTTAAAGATTCCCTCCACTAAAGCATCATCTTGAACATTACACGGTAAGATCAAACTAGGATTGAGAGGCTCGACTAATTGTGTGACTTTTTTCTCAAACCGTCCTTTTTCATCTGGTAAATAACTCACACCGATATTTGCCCCTGCTTTATGGATTTGTTGAGCGATCCCCCAAGCAATGGAGCGATTATTAGCAATTCCAGTTACAAAAGCGTTTTTTCCAGTCAGGTCTAACATAATGGCTCTTTCCTATTTATGTGGCAACTATCTATAGTACAACTGCCTGGACTTTTGGTTACGAGACTCATAGCTGGAAAAGCCAGGAAAAAGTCAAAAATTAAATGATAATGTGAATAATTATGAGCCAAGTAATTAGAGAGGCACTTCGTCGTTTGCCTACAACGGAACAGGTGCGGTTAAACAAAGATAAAGATAACTATGCACTAGGCACTTTAGAAAAATAGAAAATATAGAAAATCTGCAAATAGCCGTTACAAGGTTTAATATTAAACAATTAAATAGTACCCCTAATGAATGATGGTAAGTTCCATGGAACTATCACTAACTGAAAATCTACCCTTAGCATCCGTATTTCGCAAAATTAACCGTAGTTCTTTTCCTCCCATTGTCGAAACCTTTGAACGGGGAAAAACGATCTTTTTTCCTGGCGATCCAGCAGAACGAGTTTATTTCTTGGTCAAAGGTGCTGTTAAGTTATCGAGAGTTTATGAAGCAGGAGAAGAAATTACAGTTGCCTTGCTGCGAGAGAATAGCGTCTTTGGGGTATTGTCTCTAATTACCGGACAGAAGAGCGATCGCTTTTACCATGCAGTGGCTTTTACTCCTGTAGAATTGTTATCTGCTCCTATTGAACAGGTGGAACAATCCCTCAAAGAAAATCCAGAACTGTCGATGTTGATGCTACGGGGTTTATCATCCCGTATTCTCCAGACGGAAATGATGATTGAAACTCTAGCACATCGAGATATGGGTTCCCGTTTAGTTAGCTTTCTCCTGATCCTGTGTCGAGACTTTGGACTTCCAACCAAAGAAGGAATTAAAATTGATCTGAAACTTTCTCATCAGGCGATCGCAGAAGCCATTGGTTCAACCCGTGTCACGGTGACTCGCTTGTTAGGAGACTTGAGAGATAAGGAAATGGTCTCAATTCATAAAAAGAAAATTACGGTACACAACCCCGTTGTTCTCAGTCAACAGTTTACTTAAATATTGGGAAATGCCAACTGTATCGGATAATTCAGAATTGAGAATTCGGAATTTATAGTTCCCATGACTAGTGCATACATTTTGATTGCAGCTATCTTAGTCTTAGGAGGTTTAATTGCAGCATTAGGCGATAACTTAGGAACAAAAGTCGGCAAAGCTAGATTAAGGTTATTTAACCTTCGTCCCCGTCAGACTGCCACAATTTTTACGATAATTACAGGAACTTTAATTTCTGCTTCCACTTTAGGAATTTTATTTGCCTTAAGCGAATCTTTGAGAGATGGAGTTTTTAACTTAGATGAAATTCTCCGCGATCTCAGATACGTCAAAGCAGAACTAGATCAAGCTAATCAACAAAAGCAAGAAGTCGAAACTCAATTAGCAACAGTAAAACAACAACAGGTTGAGGCAAAACAACAGTTAGAAGTTATTGAGCGAGATTTTCAGGAATCTAAAACCAGACTAGCTGAGACTTCTCAACAAGCCAACCAATTACGCTCTGAGTTAAATACGATTCTCGCTGAACGAGCCAAGCAACTAGAACAGCTAGAGAATCTTAAAGCCCAAAGTCAACAACTACAAGTTCAACTAAAACAAAGAGAACAAAAAATTACGACTCAAGACCAAATTATCAAAAAAACCGAAACTCGCCTCCGAGAATTGAATCAACAACAACAGATACTACAAGAACAAATCACTCAAAGAGATGAACGCATTTTTGATTTAGATCAAGCGATCACCGTTAAAGACCAAGATTTACAAGCCAGAAAAAGCCAATTACAAAATCTAGAAGGACAATTGCAGTTTTTAGAACGAGAAGTAAAAATTCTAGAGCAGTATTACCAGACTTATCAAGAACTTCGAGAACGGAAAATTGCCATTTTTAAAGGGGAAGTTTTAGCTTCTGCTACCATCAGAATCATTGATCCCAAAGCTGCTGTTCCTGCTATTGACCATCTTTTAGCCAAAGCAAACCTTAATGCGATAAAAGCGACTTTATTACTAGAAGATAATCCCTCCGAGCCACAGCGAGTAGTAAGAATTACGACATCCCAAGTAAAACAGTTGGCAGAAGAAATCCAAGATGGTCGAGATTATGTATTGCGTATCTTATCTGCTGGTAATTATGTTCAAGGAGAGAAGGAAGTCAGAGTATTTGCTGACCTAACATTAAATAGGCAAATTTTTCAAGCAGGAGAAGAAATTGCCACAGTTTCTATTGATTCTCGACAGATGGATAATGAAGATATCCAAGAAAGATTGGATTGGCTCTTAGCTGCTTCTAAATTTCGCGCCCAAAGAGCAGGAATCATCGGGGAGCTACAAATTGGAGATGGACAAATCACCACCTTAATCAATTTCATTGAAAATATTGTGAATTCGGAAGAATCCCTGGATGAAATTAAAGTCCTTGTGGCAGAAACTACTTATACGGCGGGACCATTGAAGCTAAATTTAGTAGTATTTAAAGATGGCAGAGTTGTTTTTAGAACTTAAAACAGTTATCAGTTATCAGTCATCAGTCATCAGTCATCAATAATTTTTGGTTTCCAGAGTGATAAATGTTCAAGAATAAATGTTCAATGATACTAGGCTTTGATCCTGGAAGAGATAAATGCGGTATTGCGGTAATGAATTCTAACGGGGAAATTCAAGAGCATCAGGTAGTGTCGGCAACAGATGCGATCGCAACCATTGAATCACTATCTCAACAGTATCCCTTAGAGGTTATTGTGATGGGAAATCTTACTACCGCAAAAAGTTGGCGCGATCAATTGCAGTCTCGTTTTCCCAATTTCTCAATTGAGATGATTAATGAACATAATAGTACTTTAGAAGCTCGCGATCGCTATTGGCAAATGTATCCACCCAGAGGTATTAGGCGACTACTTCCCCAGGGAATCAGAATACCACCTCGCCCCATAGATGATATCGTAGCTATTATTTTGATTGAGAGATATCTTCTAAGTGAAGTAGCAACTAACAAATTTTAATTAAATCTAATAACCTAAACTCAATTGAAAATATCCTTGATTGATAATACGTATAGCTCTAATTATATTTTTTCCTAAAGTAGTTTTTAACAAATATCCTTTTGCTCCTGCAATAATCGCTCGAGTAATATACTTTTGTTCTTGATGATTACTCAGTATTAAAGTTTTAGTTTGGGGATAGCGTTGTTTAATAATCTCAATCAAGGTAATGCCATTAACATCTGGTAGCTCCAGATCAATCATTACTAAATCAGGTTGAAGTTCCTCAATTTTCTCTAAAGCAGAAATTCCATTCTTAGCTACGGCAACTATTTCAATATCAGATTCTAATTGTAGATCAACTTCTAGTGTTTGAGGCACTACTTGTTGAGCGTCAACTACTAACACTTTAATAATATTTTGACTGATATCAATAGTTTTCATAATCCTGTGTTTGTATTTTTACTGATTTATTTATTGATTAGTTTAGGAATAAGCTGTGATATTACTTAATTTACCTTAGTAAAAAATAGATAGTATAAAGTTTTACGTGTATTATGTGAATTTTTGATGAATTTCGGAGTTTTAATCCGTAATGATCCCAGCTAATAACCAGAATAATGAACCGATGCGGAGTGTTCACACTAGCAATTTTCCTCAGATACTTAAGCAATTAGGAATTTCTCTAGTGGTATTTACTTATCAGGCAGGAAAAGTAATTGTACTTAGGGAAGATGGAGAACGTATTAATACTCACTTTCGTATTTACTCGAAACCGATGGGAATAGCAGCAAATCGGAAAAGAATTGCTATTGGTTGTGCTTCGCAGATTTGGGAACTTCATAATATGCCAGCAATCGCCCCAAAACTAGAGCCACTAGGAAAACACAATGCTTGCTACATCCCCAGAAATGTCCATATCACAGGAGATATTGATATCCATGAAATGGCATGGGGAGAAGCTGACTTTTCAGTCATGATGAGTTGTCACGAATTTAACAATTATCAATTATCAATTATCAATTACAAGAGTCTATCTAACTCCAATTCAGCTAGATAGTCTATAGTCCAGTTAGCTCGTCTTTGTAACATATGAAGGGGATAAGTATTAGCAATTCCCACTACGGGAATACCAGCTTTTTTAGCAGCTTCGATCCCTGGATAACTATCTTCTATCGCTAGACATTCCGAGGGTCGTAAGTTGAGTTGGGAAACAGCCAAAAGATAGCCTTCTGGTTCGGGTTTGCTTTGAGTAATATCATCTCCTCCCACAATTACAGAGAAATATTTTGCAATACCAGACTTCTGTAAGACTAATTCTACTTCGCTGCGTAATGCACCAGTTACTAACGCGATCGCAATTCCTTGTTGTTGCAATTGAGTTAAGAATTCTTCGATCCCTGGATAAATAGGAAGATCATCTAAACTTTCTAATTTTTGTTGATAAGCTTGAGTTTTTTTCTGAATTAGGTTGTCAAGATACTCGTCAGAAACTACTCTACCCCGTTGCCCTAAAATATCTCTTAAGCAAGCGCGATCGCTTCTTCCCAAACACAAGGTATGAAACTCAGACTCATCAGGGCGCAAATTCTCACTAATCAATATATCTGCAATCAATTCTTGGTGAATTGACTCATCGTTAATAATTACACCGTTAAAGTCCAATAAAACAGCTTTTAAAGTCATTCGTTAGTTACTAGAAGGTGAACTACCGCAAACTGACACTGACACTAT
>JAAUYH010037764.1_pt1 | contig 17170 bp, 14 predicted proteins | sample 7278061 | NCBI WGS metagenome assembly JAAUYH01 (sample SAMN14350203, study PRJNA611818) | marine sediment metagenome | isolation source: surface marine sediment (0.6m) | place: French Polynesia: Moorea | collected 2018-08 | reverse complement strand
AGCGATTCCACCACAAGGCTTCATGAATCGACTGTACCACTCGGGGCGCGCAATTGACAGCTATAGTAAGGTGTGCTCTACGGTGGCGAAAAAAGTGCCTTGCAAGTATGGATACATTGATATGGGATGCTTTTGCTTGCGGGGTGCAAAGTTGGGGATGTTAAATTGTAAAAAAGACCACTATTGTGATAAAAATAGAGGTCGTTGCTATAGAAGATGCCCAAAATTTTATGTGAATACCGGTGAAAAATGTGTCAAGTCAGAGAGTGTGCTCGGCAGCGAGTACATGACATGTCGAATGGGAGAGCTGAAGTACAATACTTATTGTTTCCCGACGAAAAGAACATGTCCTAAACATTATGAGATTTGGGGATCGAGATGTACGAGATGCTACAGGAATTGTCCTGCGGGTTGGTTCCGTGCCGGGGTGTCTTCTTGTGGGTTCCGCCTGCGCTGGCGCGGCAATACACATCTCTGGATTGCGATGAAGGCTATCGAGTTATTGAAAACCAATCCAATTGGGAAGAGAGCTTACAAGTTCATGATGAGCCCTGTTTGCCGTTCTAAATGGATGGAAGCACTATCTGAAGCGTCCGAGTACACGTCGCGGTATACAGCGATGCACTCTCACTCACATTATTGGAACCCATCGGGTCTAGATTATCTTGGAAAACCAACTTCATACACCACGTATCCTGATATTAAGAACAAAAATCCAACTAACGCAGCAAATATTATTAACACTTATCTGAATAAGTTGCAGATTTCCGGATGCTCGGCTCTTGGAAAAGCACTGCACCACGTGATTGATCTTACTATGCCAGCGCATTCTAGTGGGTTCGGCCCATTGCAAACCCCTGAGGGATTATTAGCGGCTTTAGAAGCTTATGTACCGTCTATTCAAAAATATTATCCGCCAAATCAGCCTTGGGATGGACGATGGATGCATTTACGTGCTATGGGAATTGTTAAGGAAATAGCAAAGGCGAGCAACCGTAAACATGCCGTGGCATTGTTTCAAGAACTACTGAAAGAAGGACCGGTATGTAAGATGACTCCTCCACTCTGCTACCAGTCGTACACTGGATACTGTTTCGTTAACGATCCGAAAGTGAAGGTCATACTCGGCGACGCGCTGAGAGATGCGTACCAAGGTGCGGCTTCATGGCTGTTCAGCATTTGTACTGTACGGAACTGGGAGTGAAACTAGATATGCTCGGTTTCATTATACTGGCATTCCTTGAACAACATAAAATGTATGTTTAGCTTAATAGATTAGTATAGAATCATCTTCTCCTGCTTTATACTTAAACTAAAATTGGTAGATTCTTTCAATGGTGAACTTTGAATAGAATATAGTACGTAATAATAATTCAAACAGTCTATCCAATGGTTCCAACTTGATGCCTGTAAGAAAAACGGAAATTTCCTCTCGATACTTGGTAGCTTATCAAAAATTCATCTTGATATATCGGTAAGCAACAATTAAGAGTTGAGATAACGACTATCATTATATACTCCGTAATTTAGGTTGACTTATTGCACTTAACTTATAATTGTACGGAACGGAATCGAGTACGGATGAAAAGTTCCATGAATTCGGCCAAAATTATATTCTTTCTCATCAATGGGCTCTCTATTTCATATTCGATCGCGTTCTCGATTGAATCTGGGGGAAATATTGAGTTTTCTTCAAGATGGAAGATCTCAGGGCACAGAGAACACGTCGTGCCAGTGTTAACTTACCGGCCAGAAAATTGTTTTCGACGAAGTCAAAGTTGTTGTTATCGATACTATTCCTGTGGGAAACACTGCAAGAAAGATTTGTGTTCTGAAGTTACGGAATGTTCACTCTACGAGAATGGCCAATGCCAAAAATACAGCACAGTAAAAGTATGCACAGCTCGGTGTTATCATAAAATGTGCCCGAGATAGGAATGTGCCCCACTATCGACGTCAGCAACTTCAAGTTACGAGTTTCCCAAGCCGTACAAGTCTGTAGAGTCTTTGAACGATGATTACAAGCATTAGTCATTTAGTTATTTCTATATTTTGTCTAGTTTAATGATCGCACACTGTAATTTCAAGCACACCATTGTTAGTAATCTTCAGTTATTGTCAATAAATAGAATCCACTCAAGTAATTATATTTGCAATTCTATAGAATTTACTTAGCTATAACTTATTCCGCCCTCTTCATTGCTTTACATTTTTATGATGCCGTATAGCCAAATGATAGCCTTGTACGAATATAATAACCAAACGAAGAAAGTACGAAGACAGATCTCCTAAGCTCTTCCGATAGCAATTTCATAATGCTGTGATTTTAATGTATCAAAATCTTTTAATAATTTAATTAAGCATAGTTAAACTGGTTCAGATATTGAACCCCGCAACAATCAGTAGAAGAGTTTTACGAATTATAGTGTGGCACTTCGAACCGCTATGAAAGGTAGCTCAAATTTGGTATTACTGCTTTTTCTGTGGACACCTGTGTTTGGAAACAGGTTACTATTGCCAGTGGTTCGCAACGAAGAATTGGTACCCGAAGTTTCGTGGGAACCTACATCCTGTTATAAGCGTCAACAGTTTTGCTGCTACAAGTACACGAAATGTGGCCACTATTGTGAAACTAAATATTGCACACAAAAATCCATATGCGTTTCCACTAGGCTTGGTGCTTGTATCCAATGGAAAGCTGTGCAAACTTGCGAAACTAAGTGCTATGATAAAATGTGTGTTCTATTTGAATGTACTCCATTGGATGTGGTTAAAGAACCAACATACGTTTCACCGCAGATTCATAGCAGAGTTTATACCCCAGAAGGAAGCAAGGCGCCAGAACCAACGATTACGCCTCCCGAACCACCGCCATCACCATCGCCAAATAGTTCATTTGAGCCTCAGCAATTTCTGACGACACAGCAACAATTCCTCTTTCCTTCATCAGGGTCTCAACTTTTGCCACCATCAGGATTTGCGGTCAGACTCCTACAGAGACCCGGTCAGCCTTGATTTCGATTGCATGAAACGCTTCTCACACTGCCTCAAAATATTCCTTGTTATAAATGACTACAAAGACCACTTGTCCACACACCATTACTTAGCAGCGAAACGTTACCGCCGAGTAAACAATACGGGAAGAAACCGCATTAAAGAAATTAGTCCAAGTTCACTAACATTCCTTACTCAATTCAGACATAGAATACAATCTGAGGTGAACTTAGTATAGGATATTTGAAAATTGATGAAAAAGATGAAGGAAACAAATTTCCTGTGTATAATCTTGTACGAGAATCTAGCCCAGAAAATTATATAAATGTAATTTATCACCAGCCACTATTTAAAGTCGTAATTGTATGAAAGAATCGATGGCGTTTATTGTTTCATATTTTAAATAAGAGAGCAGCGAAGTTAATGCTTGGAAATATTTTGTGGTAATAAAAGTCTTAGAACAGTAGGATAGTGATAGTAAAAAGCAAATTACAAAACCATTGCTTGTATTGGACGAATAATTCGCAAATCATTTTAATCAACCAAAAGAACAATAGTAATTGTTTTGATTTGGAGTATATCGGCAGACAAGAATAACGCTTTCACAAAGATGCAGGGTCAGTTCCAAGTATAAGTTGAATTCAATAAATTTGATAGCTAAATGTAATAATTTTAATGGATCTAGACCTTCGACTTCGGGCGACGCTGAGAGTCTAAAAGTGTCGAGTTCAATTAGATTTTTCCATTGAATCAATTTCACATTTCATAAGATGTCCATCACATAATTTATTACAGAAGTGATTATTTCAACCACTTTCTAACGGAGGTCTCTATCTGATATCACCAGTGCCAGTTTATGGTTATCAGTTCAATGCTAAGTAGGATGCAATTTTTCCTATAAAGGATAAAACCAAATCCTCTAGATATCAGCCGCACTCCCCAAGATGGTGGGCCGGCCTTCACTCAAGAGTAGTGCACAAGAAAAACACCTTGGCTTACTTCAACTCATAGTAGCGCTCCCCCTTCTCTACACTTGCTTTGGATCGACTCTACCGGCTGCCGTACGATTCCGCAGACAAGTTTTAGTACCGAAAGTCAACTTCAATCCTCAAAACTGTTACAGAAGAGTGCAGACTTGCTGCTATCGCTATGTGAGATGTGGAAAAAGATGTTCGACTCAGTATTGTCGGCAGAAGCCGTCGTGCATATTGTACAAGTTTGGGCATTGTCACCGGTGGCGAACTGTGAGAGTTTGTGAACGAAAGTGTTATCATGTGACGTGCCCTAAATTCGAATGTACACCAATCAACCTCGATACACCTGCAACTTACACCCCGCCTACTATTCTTACTCGTGTCACTACCCTGCATGGTACACCCTTACCTTCTTCTGGAGCTGCACCTACTACAATTTCCCCTTCTTCCTCGCCACGACCGAGCTCAACTCGTTCAGCGACACCCAGTCGAAGTCCTGTGATTTCGAAAACACCCACTCAATCGCCATTGCACTCGAAAACACCCTCTCCATCACCATCGCACTCGAAAGCACCCTCTCCCTCACCATCGCACTCGAAAGCACCCTCTCCCTCACCATCGCACTCGAAAGCACCCTCTCCATCACCATCGCACTCGAAAGCACCCTCTCTATCACCATCGCGCTCGCCAATTGTGCTTCCGTCCCGCTCTCCGACACCGAGTAGAAGTTCGACGCCGACCGCCTCTCTTTTTTTTCCGAGCCCTTCAAAAAAACTATGTCCCCGTCTGTGGCGTTATCGCCCTCTACAAATACTTCCGCCAGCAAGACCCCTGTTGTGTCGACCTCTCCCTTACCTGCTCCGTCCGATCATGCAGTACCCCTGCCTTTTTAAGCCTCCGACTTTTAGTAATAGACTTAGTCCAAGCAGGATACCTCCTCCAAGTAAAAGACCAAAACTCAGACCACTTATACAACAACTCTTCCCCATTTTCCCTTTGCCGAAGCAAGCCTGTAGTCAAGCCTTTTATTCGACTTCCAATTTCCCAATTCTACCCTTTCCGCTCTAACCAGGACCTAAACCACTTTTTTGATCACCGCAACGACCCAGTCCTTAACCACCAGATTGCCCGAAGTATGAAAGAAGAAACAAAATAGACCGAAGCTAATAGATCCGTCCGAACATAGAACACCAAACAAACCTGAAGTCAAACTGCCAGCTTGGCCAGAACAATTCAGGCTGGTCTGAAAAGGACCTAAACGTAGACGCATTCGTCGGAAGCAGAAGAAATAAGCCTCTGGTGAAACGTCTAATCAAGGGGAAACCGAAAACAAAATGAAAAAAGCCGAAACGTAGACCGAAGTAGAAGCGACCAAAGAAAACTCGAAACCAAAGCCAAAACGTACTAGTTGACAGTGATGTTCAAAATACTACTTGAAATATATTTGCTACCAACAATAAGGTAAAATAAATTATCCACGGCTACTCGTAGATCCTGCATAATAACCCAAAGCACTATATGTGAGCAAGTAAATTATTTGGTTACACAAGTCAGAGGAATAAATTACTTTGCATCTTAACCAGAATTATCGGACGCATCGACCACGAGAAGAAATCGTCTGTTTATGAATGTTGCCTCAGTTTACCTGTTCTGCTCTTGAATCAAGTTATTAAGCTCTCGGTTACTGTTTCAAGCCGAAAACTTGTGTGATATGGTTATCGCCGGACGCGAATTATTCACGCCGAATAAATTTACCACGGAGCAGCGAGCCAAATAAATTATTCATGCATTCATCCTTGCCAAGTAAGTAAATTTGTCAAAGCTCTATCCATTCGTAAATACAGTAATCGAATAACTCAATTTGTTTAAGTGCAAAATACATTTTTGAACATCACTGCTAGTTGAAAGCTAAAAAGAGCAAGAGCGGAGAAGAAGATCTATCACTCCCACGTAAAAGAATTTCAGGCTCGGTATGTTGTTTTTAGAAGCTGGACTTATGCTCAGATATATGGTGTCGAGGATATATTGATTCTCCGACCTCACTGGTTTCGCGAAGAAAATACAGAAGTGTACAGGGTGTCCTCGTTATAAGCCGCCCTCACTTATTGACACACCTCGAAACAAGCCACTAGCACGGTTATGACAACGGTGCACAAAAATGTGAAAGGCACACCATGCAATAGAGCGCAAACTATCACCTGTGTGAGGTGTAACCTTACATCCGATATCTGAGAGGACATCGGCTCCTCTGATTCTGTTCATAAAAATTACTGAGCTCCATCACGTAGTTACGTAGAACATTACCGGTAGCGTTATGCTAAACGAGATCCACCCGAATATAGAAGGTCACTTGTGGAAACTCAACGAGAGCGCGACGTTATCGTTTGCTATTTTTGGTTGTAAAACATCTTTTTCGCTCAAATCTTTGCTGCATACAAATCAGCTATTAAAAATTAATATTATTTCAAGGTGCTCTATAGCGTGCAGAATTTCAAAAAAGTCGACGTCCTCGATTATTGACACCCCTCGTTAAAAGACACTGGCAGAGGGGGTGGATAACGAGGACACCCTGTACCAATAATATTTGGATTAAATTAATTCTAAGGTGAGGTTATTTGTGTACGATTGGATAAACAATTGACCTATTACTGTCCAAGTACTTCGCCGACGCAGAGATGGACCTAATATTAATCAACCCTAACTCTCATTTTCCTAAACTAATAAAACTTTATTCGAAAAAACCCTGTTCTGAACCAAATAGCGTCGAACATTACGGAAATTTTTAGCGGTCAACTGGTAAAGCCGATTTCAGTTGGAAATTATACTGCTTATGGTACATCAGATATAATCTTAGTGCAGGCACACTTCTTCTCCTCGTGAACATATTATAAGAGCGATTTCTGTGAATTTCTTCCTATACAGTATAAAGAAGTGCACAGTATACGATTCGAATAGTGGTATTCATAAATGTGTAGAATGAATAGTTCAATTTGGTTCTCGTATTTTTTCATTCCGAAAGGTTTTAGTTCAACTTACAGAAAGAGATTCTGGGTCATAGATAAGTTTGGTTTGACTTTTTCCTGGAAAACAGGAGAAACAATAATAATCATGTACGATTCACGGAAATTGACTTCCTACATAATCAAATTTCTAGTTCACTAGATTCTATTATTTTTTTGTTGTTGAAGGAACATACCCTAATTAATAATCAAGTGCACAGTTTAGTGGAAATCATGACTTGATTGTCTTGCTTTTTTTGAGCACAGGTCTAATCGTAATTTTGCTATAGAGCTACTAACCTATAATTAGTTAAAATATAACGATCGTTAATTTGATTTAAATGCAATCCTATATTATTTACTATACTTAATCGCCTACTTAATAATTTTACAGATAGAGAGAAGTAAAAACAAAGCCTAAATTTGAAAAAATTACTTCTCATGAATTATTGTTCAAAAGTATCTACTCCGCGCCTGGGTAATTCCTATCCTGAAACAAGAAATTTCAATCAACATTGCTTGACATCTTCTGCGTTCGAAATGACTTCAGGAATCCGATCTGGAGTCGTCACTCAAATAAACTCGAGATTACACCATGAGAAAGTGTTGATATTGGAGAATACTTTCACAAAACAAATTTGATGCACTCTTCATTCTTGTAACTTTAATTTCATGCCGCTGCGCATGAAATCTACAGTTCTTGAGATTGCCCATTTGATTGAATTCAAATACTTTAAATCTCTCTTATAATTTGCTAAAAATTTGAATACAGCTTGGCTGCCTACCGTCAGATGTTTTGGATCGCTGCGCTGCGTACTGCGCACGACATATGTTTAAGTTTATTGCAATAAAAGTTGCAATCATCTGATGTTTCGAAATGGATCGAAATGAAGCCGCCAATCAGACTCATAGAAAAAGTAGGGAATCAACTCTGTGCTGTTTTGATACATATTTTAGAAGAGTAATTCTCGCTCACAAATGTTTCTGCATCGAAAAATCCGGAAAATGAAACTATGATGACTAAACTATTCAACTATAAATGAAAATTATTATAACGGCAGTATTTTCTTTTTACCTGACAGTCAAGCTTGGCATACAACTAAGTGTATTGATTACATTTCACAGAAATATTGGGCATTTTAAGGAATAACAGCTCTAATTGCTTTCCAAAGCAAACTTCATGAAGCAGCGCAGAATAATTCGATTTTTCCGTGTTGCGTAAATTGCGAAAATATCGGAGGCATCTTTCAAGAAATAGCCCGACCAATAATCTATGGGCAAGGCTTGATAAAAATTTACAATTAAATAAGCGTCGAGGTTAAGCTGGTTTTTGAAAACGCCACATTTCCCTTTCTTACGCTGAATTACTGTAACACTAATTTCTCATCTTTCAGCAGCTCGAATAACAGCTCACATTGAAGCTCATTTATAAATCGATTAGTTTAATGCCAAATCACACCTTCGTAGGAAACCGTAAGCCCTAAATTCGCAATTGTTTGTACATTCATCATTACTTGTTTTCCGATTAAATCCAACCGCATTCCTTCAAATTTGCTTCCGATTGAATCTTACACCAAGAAAGAAGTACCCCCTCAGAACAGATTATCCTGCTGCAAAGTTTAAGTCATAATTTCGAATTCAACACGCTGCTGAGTGCCGGATTGAGTTCATTACTTACTCTGATTATTCAAATAGAAAAAGAGAATCCTTTACGAAAACAACAATTCACGGAATTAATAGTTGTTTTTGGAATTCAGAAATTACCATGCAAGTAGAAACACGAATTCAACGCCACCGTAAGTAGAAAAGCCTGACCTACCACATCCCCTCTAAACTTCCAGATTGTCCTAGAGAAGTCGAACACTACAGATCATTGCCCGTTTTCTTCAACGGCATGCGCGACAATCATGATTGGTGTGCAGTGCGGTTAAAATTGTAGCGCTTTGCATGTTTCGTACGCGAAAAGTAACCCCAACTATTCCTTTATCCGAGATCAGTGTAGTTGGAAGATGGCCGTGAATCGCAGCCATCTCGAGGAAATGTTGAGTGTGAATCAAACCGTACGCATGAAGGCAAGAAATCGTGCTGATCCCCGTTACGCTGATGCGGAACACGAAATAATCAAGCTCATGAATCCTGAGATGAATCAAAAAATCTAGATCACTGCTCTTAAGTTGCGTGCCCCGTAATTCCTTTGAGATCATCACCTCACACCGACGCAGTTACCTTGCGAACCTGGTCGGCATGGATGTACGAAAAGCGATCCTGCTCGGGCTGACGACGTGCTTAATCGGAGCAACGTTAGTGAACGGTGGTTTGTTCGACTTCTGGAAGCCGTCTACCAACACGAAGGACGTCGGCGTACCGCAATTGACGCAGAAAGCCGCCGTTACAAAGCGTGAAGCGATCGCCTCGAATCGCCGCGCGCAGGTCCCCGACTCAAAGGAAGCTGACGAAGATGTGAACATTCCGACCACGCTGCGTCGTCGTCCCCGTCGTCGAAGTGGTACTAAGAAACCGAAGGGAAGCCGCCGTGCTCGTCGTCGCAAGGGAAAGGGCGGTGAGAAGGGTCAACGTCGTCGCCGCCGCCGCCGTCGTCGCCGTACTCGTCGTCGCAAGACGACGGGAAGTGGCAATGGAGAACGTCGCCGTCGCCGCAAGACAACGGGGAGTGGCAATAGAGAACGTCGCCGCCGTCGCAAGAAAATGGGAAGTGGCTATGGACAACTTCGCCGTCGTTGCCGTACCCGTCGTCCCAAGGGAACGGCCGATAGCAAGGGAAAACGTCGCCTAAGTCGTCGTCGTCGTCGTCGTCGTCAGCTCTGAGAGATGCACGAAAAATCATAGCTAGCTAGGCCCTGAATTTCTCGAATGCCTGGTACGGGTGTGACCACAGGAAGTAGGATGAGAAAGGGCATCCTTGGAAGGCCAGCCATGACCAAAGGCGAGAAAACAACGCTTATCTCTAGGCACGTTTAGAGATAGGGTTAGAACTACATGGATGCCTAGTGAAATAAGCAGCTCCGCTGATTTGTTTGAATTTCGTTCGCCCTCACCTTCCTCAGTGTGCCTCGTAGCATGAAGGCACAGCACTAACTTGAATGCTCTAGTTTGAACAGTACAGCTGCTGGTCAAGGGGATAAGTCCCCAGGTAGTGCAGTAATAGAGTACGGCAGAAGACCAGATAATGGATTAAGCGTGTATGCGAGGTAAAGTCGCTTAAATGGGAAGTGGAAGGCGATTAATTGAAAATACACAGCGCATAATATATAGTACACATACAGCAACCAACAGGGATGTTTCCAAAGAGTGGCGGTGGACGGCGCAAAACTAAATTAATCGCGCTGCGGAATAATACAGAAACGCGCGGTTATCATGCAGTAATTAGGTTTTCTGTTTTCGATGCCACCACTTCACAATGAATTCAGTGACGTGTACTTTATATGTGATCTGCTAGAAACAAATCTAAGATGGCATTATTCGCAATCTTCCCCTATCTCCCACGTTGTTGTCCAGCGTTCGCTGTCTCAACCACCCACGCTCTCATGCATCACCTGCCGCCTGCTCATTCACTGGTCACACGCTTCATCTCATCGACATCCGACACGTAGAAACTCCATCTCCTATCCCGCGTGGCGTTTTGCAGGATGTGCCAAGGTATAGGCGATGTCTCGAACCATTGATCTCGATAAATCCGACACTGCACCCCTGTGCTGAAACGGGAGGATCATTGTATCGAACCTATGACTTCCCTGAAACGTCCCCGCTGAATATCCGTTTTGTGAGGACAAGCATCCGTAACAATGCAGAATTCAGTACGAGTCATTCAGCTGCTTCAAGCAGAGCAGATGATAGTCAGCAAATACGCTAAAAGTTGTTTAGACGGTACAAGTGTACTATGTCCAATATCTCATACAACTGTCGGATCCACTATTGTTCAGGTTAGGGGTGCGGATCGCCATTTGGAGAATTCGACCCATTTCCTGTATTGAGTGCAATGGAATATCCGGACAACTTGGAAGCCCACGCAGCGCACTTCAACTGTGCCATGCAATGAACTCATTCTGCGGATTCTTGGTCGTCAGGTAATGCCCTTCATACGTGATTTTTCTTCCCTTGCCCATTGTACAACTAACAAGTGATAAGAGTGTCGTTGCCCAATTTCGTAGCAAGCCAGCAAACTTTCTGAGCCACAGCCACTTCATTACTCGGCTACTGAGGATTTCGACGCACTACTAGGAATCGGGGAGCTCGGAATCCTAGGAATTCACGACAATCAGCAAAATGTAATAAGAAATCTAATGTTTCGAATATGAGGATCTGGGGAAACCTAAGCGGCCAATCATCGCATGATTTATAGAAACGCACAAAACAAATAACGCAAGGAAAAAGTAATTGCGTGAAATGCGGTTAAAATTGGGGGCTACAATTGTAATTGTGGCATCACAATGCACAATAGGGCGCACTGTATCCCTGCCGCGCCTCGGAATGTAGCATAACAAACAACAGCTGGTTTTCCTTTTCTCCTTCTCATTCACTACATTTCCTTCCTGTGCCACTCGCCACCTTCGACCACCACCACACCACACCACACGCCCGCTCTACGCGCACACACACGCCACCATCCCCGCGCACTCCCACCGAGTGCGACAGGCGCTACACCACCAGCAGCACCCCGGAACGCGCGCGCCATTTTGAGACGAGGCGCGCGCGGTGATTTTGGATTTCCACAAACACCCAGCTGTGAGCGCGAAAAGTGCTGAAATACTGGCACTAAAGGACAGCGCAGCGTTTTTCCCCCGCACAGCCGCCGCGCACGCCCTGAGCACGGCGCGCCACACACTACTCGGCACCACGGAGGGAGACGAGCGCAAGCGCACGACGCACACCCACAATATGGTGAACTACCGCTCGACGGCGCTAGCGGAGACCGCACCCGACCTCGTGTCGTCGGTCGACTCGAAGGACGTGTCGCGCATCCCCGCGATTCTCGCCGCGAACCAAGCCGCGGAGCGCGTGCGCGAAGAGTTCAAGAAGAAGACGAGCCGCTCGCGACGTTCCTCGGCCGCGAACAAGAACGGCGCGGGCCCTCTCGACGAGGAGGCCGACAAGGCGGGCCGCTACGACCGGCGCCTAAAGATGAACCGGCAAAGCGCGGCCGCCTCGCGCGTTCGTCGCGAAGCCTACATCAAAGCCCTCGAGCAGCAGTTGCTGCTCGAGCACGAGCGCTTCAGCACCCTGCGCGCGGAGTTCGACGCCGAGCGCGCCGCCCACTCGAAGCTGCGCAGCGACGTCGAGAGCGCGCGCGTGCTCGCCGCGGCGCCCGTGCAGCCCAAGCCCGCGCTCCAACCGCAGATGCAGGTAGAGCCCGAAGTGAAGCAGGAGGACTTTTTGAGTGACCTCTCGCTCCTCCCCCAGCCCGACCCCGCTGCCCTCAACTCCCTCCTCTTCACCGAGGTCGAGCAACAAGCCCTGCCCCCCGCCGCGCACGACTACGCCGCCAACGTCACTGAGCTGTTCTCCGACCTCGGCCTCCCGCTCACGCAGATGCCCCAGCAGGTCGCGGGCGACCTCGACCCTGACAACATCCCGCACAACATCGAGGCGCTCATGGACTTTGAGACCGAGTGAGGCGCGCTACCCGCCGCCGTTGACGGCTACAATATCTCCACACTGCAAGTTTAGTCACGCCAATTCATCGTGTCCCACCCTACAAACCACTTGTTCACTACCAACTACGCCCACCCACCCCCACACCCGCCTCGCACGTATCCGGCGGCTCGCGCACGTCGATGTCGCGCTACCTCTCGGGTGCCGCGCCACCCCCATCGGCGCCCCCGCGGCGCCCGCCCCCCAATTCATAGTTTTTCTCTGGCCTCGCGCGCGACACCGTCGCGCCGCCACCACGTGCTTGTTTTGTTCTGTTTCCTCGTGCCGCCGCCCGTCGCTACTCGCCGCGGCGCGCGTGCCCTGATACTACCTACCTAATTCACGCCCGCTCTGACGGCGGCTACGATTGTGTTAGTGTTTATTGCGTAAACCAATTTCCTCCCATCCACCACCCCCCATTACTTGCCCACCGCCACCACGCACCGCCCCACTCCGCATCGTCCGCTTCCCCGCCATTCGGCCACGCGAGATTGCGACGCCATAGCCCATTGTTGCTTGGCGGTACAGTCAACGTACACCCGATGTAGCTGCCCGTGCATGCCATGCCGCGCCATGCGCCCGCCACCGCTTATCACACCGCGCCGACGTCTTCTCTAATTTTTCGCCTCGCCGCCACGCCGCGCGTGCCCCTCCGCGTGCCCCCCCTCCCCCAACGCCGCTTCCTCTCCCAGCCCCCCTCGCCGCCGCCGGCCGACCCTACCTGACGGTCCGCCTCCGTCCCGCCGGCGTCCCGAAATCCGCGCCGCCGCTTCCGCCCCCCGCGTGCGGCGAGTAGCGCGTGGAAATGCGAACGCGGGGAGATGCGCACGAGGCGCGCGCGGCTGAACGCGGCGTCTGACGAGGCGCACTCGCAGCCGTTTCGCCGCGCGTCCCCACGAGTGCCTACGCCTCGTCTGTCTGCGTGCCTCGACACGTGCTATCCCTATTGCTACGCGCCGCACCTGATGCGGCGCAACACTGCTAACACGCGACGCGGTGGCGCCGCGCCGCCGCAGCCGCACATGCCAACGTCCGGCCGCGCCGCGCTGGGTAAGAGTTGTGAGGTGCCGCCTACCGCTCACACAGTGCTTCGCGCCGCTACGCCGCGAACGACGGCCGTGCGGTTGCGATGGGATTTACGATGCGATTCTACCTGTGAGTTTTATTGCGTGGCCGGGGAGAACTAGCTCTACGTGGGAATGGGCGCACGGGTAATTTGCGAACCGGCATTATTTTCGCAGTGCTCGCCCCAATCGTGTCACGAGTCTCGCAGCGAAGGAATGCGGCGATGGGGTGGGGGCGCCGATACGCGGTTGCACCTCGTTGGTGCGCCGCGTTATCTCGATCGGCGTGTGTGCCGCGTTTGTACAGCGAAGCGCAGGTGGCGATAGCCGCACCCGCCCCGTATGCCGGGTGTAATGCGCACCGAGCCTGCGGTGCCCGTAAAAAATATAGCTGACGACGCGCAGGCACCGATTGCGTTGTTTTTTTATCGTGGACCGTGGGCCCGACCAGCGGCTTATACAGTGAAATTGGGTCGTTTGTAGGAGGGTGCCCGGGGATTAAGTGCTCTACGCGGCGCTCGCTTGAGCCAGTAGGAAGCCGGGATTATTCATTTCAGGCTCTCGTCAATTCCTAGTGCACTGCAGTTAAAGCGCGTGGAATACACGGCTATACGTGACTTGTCGAATGTCGAGTCGTGCTTTATTGTAGCCGGTTGGCACGTTTGATGCAGAATTCAGTTTTTCTACGAGGAAACTGGTGTGCGACACCTGATTCTAGGACTAGGACAATTCAGATTCGTCTCGACCCCATTGGAGCGGGTAGGGTCAGATAGACACATCCCATCTCTGGTTGCACCCCTGTGAACGCTGTCCGTCATGTGAAATTGTGCCGCACCCCATAGGCTTCACCGTTCGATTATGGTGTCGCTGTTGTCGTTGCCCGAGACACGTAAATGACTGGACTACACGAGAGAAATAACCGAATTTCATTGAAACTGGAGTGTTGTCGTACGCCGCCATAATGGCACCTCTCACTGTAATGTTGATGCCGAGGCTTGTTTCCACTGTTGTGGGGTATACGGGCCAACGAAAACAAGGACACCCTGTTGCTGTAAGGCACGTCAACATACTGTAAAGTTGCGCGTAGCTCACGCCTATTTGTCACCCTTGTTACCGTTGTGGGCGCCTGCTCTCGCACACCGTCCCACAGCGCTCGTGGGTGGCGCAGGGATGGCTCAACTGCGGGCGGGCGCGGTGAGGAAGGCGGGCGCCGGGCGCCCGGGCAGGTCGCGCTACTGGAGCGCCGAAGAGCACCGCCACTTCATCGAGGCGCTGCTGCGCTTCGGGCCCAAGGACACCAAGGCCATCGCGCAGTACGTCGGCACGCGCAGCATGGCGCAGTGCCGCACGCATGCGCAGAAGTGGTTCTCGCGCCTCGCGCGCGAGGCCTGCAGGCAGACCGACAGAACCGCCGTGGAGCCCAGCTACGGCATCTCCCTCCTCTCCGTCGTGTCCGAGGACATGACTCGCGCGCTACAGCGCTGAACTTGCGATCGTGCTGTGTATAGCTCAACTAAATCAACTCATCCAATCGTAGCTGTATCGTATTTCTGCCCCCCAATTGCACGCTGATCGATATCGCCATTCGGGCGTGCGGCTGGCCTCAAGCTTGCTCCGCTCTACGGGGACACCTGAATTCTGGTGCTTTTCTGCTCATGTAAGGAATTTCGTTTTACAGTCGTATCCCATGTGTTTGCTACAAACCAGAAATCGCGCTGGTCAGATTGCACCCTTCTTCCACCGCACTACAACTGCCGTGATCCGCATGTTTTTCTGCTCTCCTTTTGTTTGTGCCTCACAGTGGCACGCTGTGGTGCCGCGTGCAGCCAGTAAGCACGTACTTGCTCGTGCAGCTGGCGGAGGTGAATCGATCGATAAAATACATCTCTTTAAAAGTCTTGTTTTTATTTTTCCTACTTGTACAGGCTTTGTAGATGGGTGTGCCCGATTTCGCAACACAAATTGTTACATACCGCACACAGCCATCCATTGTGTTACGCCGTTTCTGCGAGAATCTGCGCGTTACATGCTGGCACCCCATTGCCGTGGTCAAGGCGTTGCACTGCGAGTGACTTGATGCTGGCAGTCGACGTGCTGTGCGTTTCGGTAGCAAGGCAATGCGCGACAGCAGCAGGAATGTCAAATCACTCGTTGAAAGGAGCACACCAAAGCCCCCGTTCCAACCTGCCCTATTTTTGTTAAATTTCTTATACACTCCACTCCGCATACCTGTTTCACTTATTTATGCTTACGTCATATTTCCTCCGTTCCATTTTTGTTGCTCAATTTCTCGGATTCGATCGTGAAACGAACTCGCCTATTGTTTCGTGTGGCTTCACTCCTTCCAGCACTCTGTAGACTATTCGCTTCTGAAGTGAGACCGAATTTTCGGTACTAGAACGTACCGTAGGGGTGACGTAAAAAAGTGCAGAGCAAGTAATCAACATGCACGAGATTCCTCGGAGAATGGCGAATGTGTACCGGTAATTACTAATTTCGGGTCGTATCACTAATACTTTGCATGGGAAACTATTTTGAGCGTGGGGTAAGGCCTTAGTGTTTCGTTTTCTAATATCCGAAAAAATATGGTCGCATACAGTTCGCAACACGATATGCTGGATTTGTTGAGATAGAGCTGTACCGAATTCGACGAATAGTGTTCATTGAAGTAATATTCAAAGGCGTTAATTGGCTGCAACAAATTTCAACGGGCGTTGCCTGAACTCTACTGTAAGATTCTTTCTCGCTTCCAAATATTCAAGAGTCCAAGATTTCACTGTTCAAAATATCTTTTCTTTTTCCGAGGCTCAGTATTTGGAGTTGAATCTAGTTGATTTCAGATTCATATTTACATTTTGGCTCATTCAACCACAAGAGTTCTGCAATTCTTTTTCAAATGAAATCTAAACTTCAATAATGAAACGCCATGAAGATTACAATTGGTCTAGGATTTTTTTGTAATTCTAGCCTCCGATATTAACTTGCAGCCATCTCACATTTGTGAGGAAATATCGAACCAACACGCGTTCACACCTCGCTCTGACGCGTACGAGGAAGCGAGGTGGCAATCCAAACAAGTACTATGAACAACTTCGCGCAAGCTGCTTACGATATACTGCCCATTAAATCCGAATTAGAGACGCGTTTGCCTCCCGTCGAAAGTTACAGCCGATTTCTCCTGATTTTCTTTAAGAATCATCACATTATCTACACCTACGCCAAATTGATAGCTCGAATTTGTGCGAGAACTATTCCTCCGCGTGTGGAACTCGACCAAGTGCAAAAATCGCATGACTCGAAAATGCATACGTCCGCATCACGTAACAAGATGTGAGTGTGTGAAGAGTGATGAACTAAACGTAAAATTGATACCCAAACACAGTACTGTACACAATTCATGACGCTCGACGTACAAATAGCAAATGTCGTATCATATTTAAACTCATATCGTACTTGCGCCACAAGGTTCTCCACAGACCACCACCCGGCT
>JAAUYH010080420.1_pt1 | contig 17172 bp, 15 predicted proteins | sample 7278061 | NCBI WGS metagenome assembly JAAUYH01 (sample SAMN14350203, study PRJNA611818) | marine sediment metagenome | isolation source: surface marine sediment (0.6m) | place: French Polynesia: Moorea | collected 2018-08 | reverse complement strand
TTCCATTGGTAATTGGTAATTGGTAATTGGTAATTGGTAATTGGTAATTGGTAATTGGTAACTCCCCACTCCATAACTCCCAACTCCGTACAGACGCGACATGTCGCGTCTCTACAATAATGAAAAATGACAGAAAACTAAGGTTAGGGGTAGAATAGTCTTGTGAGATTCGTTTTTCGTCCTCTGCTATCTCCATCTCTCCAAAACTGATTAAACCCATAGCGCAAATAAGCACACAATCTCCTCTTTGTCATCAGTGTATTTGCGTATATTATTCCAAGGTGTTCTGCCCGAATTAGCTTCTTGGCTATTGCTTGTGTCCTAGTTGATTCAGGGCATTAGTATTTATGTGCCATCTTTTGGCAATTAGAAGTTAATTGTTTTTTTCTAAAGTATTGTTACCCAATCATGATATGATTCAACTGACTGAATGTGCAGTCAACATACCCAACTGTACTGGTTTCAAGTCCCGTGAGCTTGTTAGACGAATCAAACTCTCCCACGCCGACAACACAACAAAATGCTCAGTCTGGTTTTGAGGATCAAGAACCAGTAGCTTCCATGCAAGAGTTCTACCAACTCTCCCAGCAGTTGCTGTTAGTGACTCTTGTACTGACAGGGATTATTTTTGTCTCTGTGTGGATTTTTTACTCCCTCCACATTGCTCTCAATTATTTGATTGGGGCGTGCGGTGGTGTGGTTTACTTAAAAATGCTGGCTAAAGACGTTGAGCGGCTGGGAGGCGAAAAAAAACGTTTGAGCAAAACCCGTTTTGCTCTCTTCATTGGGTTAGTTGTAGTTGCAACCCAATGGCGTCAGTTGGAAGTTCTGCCCATATTCTTGGGATTTTTGACTTACAAAGCAACGCTCCTCGTCTATACAATGCAAACGGTATTCAAGTCTGGCTCTTGATAAAGTTAGACTTAAAAGGACAATTCTCCAATCCTCGCTGTCTGAGGAAACTGCCCGCATGGAAATGCTTAGTGTCTTCAACGCCTTTAATTCGTTTCCCCTTGCCTCGTTGGAAGTAGGTGAACATTTCTACTGGGAATTAGGCAACCTCAAAATACATGGGCAGGTATTTCTGACCTCTTGGTTCGTGATTGCCTTATTGGTGGTGGCTTCCCTAGCTGCTACAAGTAATGCCCAAAGAATTCCCAAAGGCATCCAAAACTTGATGGAATATGCCTTGGAATTTATTCGGGATTTGGCAAAAAACCAACTGGGAGAGAAAGATTACCGTCCCTGGGTGCCCTTTATTGGCACGTTATTTTTGTTTATTTTCGTATCGAACTGGTCTGGTGCTCTAGTACCGTGGAAGTTAATTGAACTGCCCGAAGGTGAATTAGCAGCTCCGACTAACGACATCAATACGACAGTCGCATTGGCGTTACTGACCTCATTAGCTTACTTCTACGCGGGTTTCAAAAAGCGCGGTTTGGGATACTTTAAGAAGTATATAGAACCGACGCCAATACTATTACCAATCGCGATTCTAGAAGATTTCACCAAGCCCCTCTCCCTTAGCTTCCGTCTATTTGGTAACATTCTGGCGGATGAATTAGTTGTAGCGGTACTGGTTCTGTTGGTTCCTCTATTCATACCTCTACCAGTGATGGCTTTAGGTTTATTTACCAGTGCCATTCAAGCCCTGGTGTTTGCCACCCTAGCTGCAGCCTACATTCATGAGGCGATTGAGGGACATGGTGAAGAAGAGCATGAGGCACACTAAAAGCCGCTCGGTTGATGTAATTTTAGATTTAGGATTTTGAATCACCTTCAAAATCTCCAATCCAAATAGTTCATTCTGTACTCAAGGTAAGGAAAATCAAAATGGATCCATTAGTTTCTGCTGCTTCAGTTCTCGCTGCCGCTCTCGCAATCGGTTTAGCTGCAATTGGACCTGGTATTGGTCAAGGTAACGCTGCGGGTCAAGCAGTAGAAGGTATTGCCCGTCAGCCAGAGGCAGAAGGAAAAATTCGCGGTACTTTGCTGTTAACCTTGGCGTTCATGGAATCCCTGACCATCTACGGTCTGGTTATTGCCCTAGTATTGTTATTTGCTAACCCCTTTTCTTAAGAGTTAAAACCCTGCCCTAGTGTAGAGACGTTGGATGCAGCGTCTCTGCCTCCGGCAAGGTTTTGCGCTTCTCATCATCGACCATCTGAAAATTTCCCCTTGTGGGGATGGAGCATCCAAAAGGTCATCAAAAACATCTGTACCATCCGCTTCTAGGAGAGAAATGTTTGATTTCGATGCGACCTTGCCTTTGATGGCATTGCAGTTTTTACTGCTGACAGCCTTGTTGAATGTAATTTTCTATAAGCCATTGACCAAGGTGCTAGACGACCGAGACAATTACGTCCGCACCAATCGTCTAGATGCAGCCGAGAGATTGGCAAATACAGAAAAATTGACCAAAGAATACGAGCAACAGTTAGCAGATGCTCGTAGACAATCCCAGAAAATTATTGCTGATGCTCAAGCTGAAGCACAAAAAATTACTGGGGAAAGAATAGCCGAGGCACAAAAAGAAGCCCAGGCTCAAAGAGAACAAGCTGCCAAAGAAATAGAACAGCAAAAGCAAGCAGCTTTAAGTTCCTTAGAACAAGAAGTAGATGCCCTCAGTAGGCAAATACTAGAAAAACTATTGGGACCATCTTTAGTTTAGAGCAAGCTTACTAAGTAATTAGTAAAGCAAGTAACAAAAGAGTTCCGAGAATTTACGCGCAGCAGGGCGTTCGTCTGGCAGCGCTTAACCTATTATTTCCCTTGGGGAAAAAGCAACTGAATAGCAAGGGAGCAGCGCAATTGTAGATGGATATTATTGGCACAGTCTTATTATTTGCCACAGAAGCAGCAGAACATGATGAAGGCGGTTTCGGTCTCAATTTTGACATTTTAGAAACCAATCTCATCAACCTAGCGCTGCTTATTGGCATCCTATTTTACTTTGGGCGGAAAGTTTTAAGCAATACCTTAAGCGAAAGACGCTCAAATATTGAAACCACCATTCAGGAAGCAGAAGCCCGTGCCAAAGAAGCAGCAGTAGCTCTTTCCGAAGCACAGGAGAAGTTGACCCAAGCACAAGCAGAAGCAAAACGCATCATCGCCGCAGCCCAAGAGAGTGGGAGAGCAGCAAAAGAAGCAATTTTGGCGCAAGCTACAACAGATGTAGAACGCTTGAGGGAAACAGCAGTCCGGGATTTAAACACCGAAAGAGAGCGAGCGATCGCTCAATTGCGGCAACAAGTAGTGGCAATGTCACTAGAAAAAGTGGAATCCGAACTGAGTACCGGAATTAGTGAAGAAAATCAACAGACATTAATTGACCGTAGTTTAGCGCTACTGGGAGGCAAATAATGGCAAGTAATGTAGCAACAGCCTCAGTAGCCCAACCCTATGCCCAGGCTTTAATGTCCGTTGCCCAAGCAAACAACCTCACCGAAGAATTAGGGACAGATGTGCGTTCTCTGTTGGGTTTACTCTCAGAAAATGACGAACTCAGCACCTTTTTGGGGAACCCCTTTATTACAGTTGAGGACAAAAAGGCAGTTATCAACAGAGTCCTCGGTGATGGCGCTAACGCTTACTTGCGCAACTTTTTAATGCTGTTAGTAGACAGACGCCGGATTATATTGCTAGCAGATATTTGTCAGGAATATTTGGCATTATTACGGCAGTTGACACAAACAGCATTAGCAGAAGTAACTTCAGCCGTTCCCCTCACTGAAGAACAACAGCAGACAGTCAAAGAAAAAGTCAAAGCCATGACTGGTGCTGTCAATGTGGAATTAGAAACCAAAATTGACAGTGACATCATTGGTGGAGTGATTATCAAAGTTGGCTCTCAGGTAATTGACGCGAGTTTGAGAGGTCAACTGCGTCGCCTTTCCCTGCGCTTAAGTTCCTAATTAGGGGTTAGGGGTTAGGTGTTAGGTGTTAGGGATTGTTCCAGAGGTGAGATGTCGCGTCTGTACAGGAGTTAGGAATTTGAACTTATAAATTCTGGGGGCAAGCTTTGCGTCCCTACAAACTCATAACTTCTGAGGTCAAGCTTTGCGTCCCTACAAACTCATAACTTCTGAGGACAAGCTTTGCTTTCCTACAAACTCATAACTTCTGAGGACAAGCTTTGCGTCCCTACAAACTCATAACTTCTGGGCGCAAGCTTTGCGCCCCTACGCGCCTTGTAACTCAATAACTGTCTCTAAATAATAAAGATACAAACATGAGCATTTCAATCAGACCTGACGAAATTAGTAGCATTATCCAACAGCAAATCGAGCAATATGACAAAGAAGTCAAAGTTGCTAATGTTGGTACAGTCCTTCAAGTTGGTGATGGTATTGCCCGTATCTATGGCTTAGAAAAAGCTATGGCTGGTGAACTATTAGAATTTGAAGATGGTACCGTTGGCATCGCCCTCAACCTGGAAGAAGATAACGTGGGTGCGGTGTTAATGGGTGAAGGTCGGCAAATTCAAGAAGGTAGTACCGTTACCGCTACCGGAAAAATCGCTCAGGTACCCGTAGGTGAAGCATTGATTGGACGGGTAGTTGATGGTTTGGGTCGTGCCATTGATGGTAAAGGAGACCTAAATACCTCCGAAACCCGTCTGATTGAATCCATGGCACCCGGTATTATTGCCCGTCGTTCCGTACACGAACCCATGCAAACCGGGATTACCGCTATTGATGCGATGATTCCCATTGGTAGAGGTCAGCGGGAATTGATTATTGGTGACCGTCAAACTGGTAAAACTGCGATCGCCATTGACACAATTATTAACCAGAAAGAAGAAGACGTAATTTGTGTCTACGTTGCTGTTGGTCAAAAAGCTTCCACAGTTGCCAACGTAGTCCAAACCCTACAAGAAAAGGGTGCAATGGACTACACCATCGTTGTGGCAGCTAACGCTTCTGACCCCGCAACCCTGCAATACTTAGCACCTTATACCGGTGCAGCCATCGCTGAGTACTTTATGTACAACGGTAAGGCAACCCTAATCATCTATGATGACCTCTCCAAGCAAGCTGCGGCTTATCGCCAGATGTCCTTGTTGCTGCGTCGTCCCCCCGGTCGGGAAGCTTATCCTGGAGACGTATTCTACATCCACTCCCGCTTATTGGAACGTGCTGCTAAACTCAGTGACGAACTGGGTAAAGGTAGCATGACTGCCCTACCAATTATTGAAACCCAAGCAGGTGACGTATCTGCTTACATTCCTACCAACGTTATTTCCATTACCGACGGTCAGATTTTCTTATCTGCCGACCTATTCAACGGTGGTATCCGTCCCGCCATTAACCCTGGTATTTCTGTATCCAGGGTAGGTTCAGCAGCACAAACCAAAGCAATGAAAAAAGTTGCTGGTAAATTGAAGCTGGAATTGGCGCAGTTTGACGAATTGCAAGCCTTCGCTCAATTTGCTTCCGACTTAGATAAAGCCACTCAAGACCAATTAGCAAGGGGTGCGCGTCTGCGGGAACTGCTGAAACAGCCCCAAAACTCTCCCCTTTCTGTGTATGAGCAAGTAGCTATTCTCTACGCTGGTTTGAACGGTTACCTGGATGACCTGCCTGTAAATAAAATCACTGAATTTACATCTGGTTTCCGGGAATACTTAAAGACTGGTAAGCCCCAGTACACCCAAGGAGTACAGACACAGAAAGTACTTGGTGATACAGAAGAAAGTGCTTTGAAAGAAGCGATTAACGAATACAAGAAGACCTTCTTGGCAACCATCTAAAAAGTTTAGAAGTGAGGAGTGAAGAGTGAGGAGTAAATCACTCCAAACTCCTAACTCCAAACTCCTAATTCCTAACTTCTAACTTCCAAATCAAGTTATGGCAAATCTCAAAGCAATACGCGATCGCATTAAGTCGGTTAAAAATACCAAGAAAATTACGGAAGCAATGCGGCTGGTGGCTGCTGCTAGGGTACGTCGTGCCCAAGAACAGGTGACTTCTACCCGTCCATTTGCTGACCGTTTAGCACAAGTACTGTATGGCTTACAAAGCCGTCTGCGGTTTGAAGAAGCAAACCTACCCCTACTGAAACAACGGGAAGTGAAATCGGTGGGATTGCTGGTAGTTTCCGGGGATAGGGGTTTGTGCGGTGGTTATAATACCAACGTGATTAAGCGTGCCGAACAGCGTGCCCAGGAACTAAAATCACAAGGTATAGACTACAAATTTGTGATTGTTGGTCGCAAAGCTTTACAGTATTTCCAACGCCGCAACCAGCCCATTGATGCAAATTATTCTGGCTTAGAGCAAATTCCCACCGCCAAAGAAGCCAACGAAATCGCCGACGAATTACTTTCTTTGTTTCTATCGGAAAGTGTGGATAGAATTGAGTTAATTTATACTCGGTTTGTTTCCTTGGTCAGTTCTCGTCCAGTAGTGCAAACCTTGCTACCTTTAGACCCCCAAGGTTTTGAAGCACATGATGACGAAATTTTCCGCTTGACAACCCGTGGTGGTGAATTTCAGGTAGAACGGGAGAAAGTTGCCTCTACAGCAGCTGCTCGTCCGTTACCCAGAGACATGATTTTTGAGCAAGATCCAGTACAAATTCTGGATTCTTTATTGCCACTTTATCTCAGTAACCAGTTATTGCGGGCACTGCAAGAAGCTGCTGCTAGCGAACTCGCAGCGCGGATGACAGCCATGAGTAATGCCAGCGACAACGCTGCCCAATTAATCGGCACTCTGACTTTAAGTTATAACAAAGCCCGTCAAGCTGCTATTACCCAGGAAATTCTGGAAGTTGTGGGTGGTGCGGAAGCCTTGAGTGGTTAGAAATTGTAATTGGCAACACAAAGCAAAAAAAACGGATTGATTGGTAGGGGTGCGGTTTCCGCACCCTTACAATTTACAGCAGTTTTCATCTATTTGAACCACATCTTGATGTAGGGGTAAAGCGCAGTGCTAAACCCCTACAGTGTGCTAAAAATCCCTGTAATTATGAATTTCCTCATTTATTCAGTTAATAGTGGCAAACTGACAAATAAATAACTATAATAAAAATAGAAGAACCTCGTGGGTCCGTACCGGTTTCGACAGGTTGGCGAAAGCTTCTCTGTGATACAGGTCGAGAGTGAGTCGTCTCTCGCAAATCAAAGACTCAAAAAAATAGTAACTGCGAACAACATCGTAGCATTCGCTCGTAAGCCTGTTGCAGCTATTGCATAGGTCTAAAAATCTCTTATAGATTCGAGCCTCCGTAGTTTGACTCCGTTAAGGACTATGGTGCAACCCCCAACGGATGCTCTAGTACGCGCCTCTGGTTCGCATACTAGCTAAGACTTAACCAGAGCATCCTAGCGTTCGGGATAATGAACGTTCCCCGCCTCTAGGGTAAAAGAGGCTAAACCTGTGAATGAGCGGTGGGTCAATACCCAGTCTGGACAGCAGTTCGACTCTGCTCGGATCCATTTAATAATTTTTGTTAAATCCACTTGACATTTGTGTGTTGGGTGGGTTTTGGTTTTGGGGAGAGGAAACTTGGAAGATTTATACCAACCAACGAAAACACCGTAGGGGCGCGGTTTCCACGCCCTTAAAATTGGTTTCCACGCCCTTAAAATTGGTTTCCACGCCCTTAAAATTGGTTTTCACGCCCTTAAAATTGGTTTTCGCATCCTTAAAATTGGAGATGCTTTCTATTTTTTGATTTGATATTAAGGCAGGGAAACTTGGTAGATTAGGGCGGGGAAACCCCGCCCCTACGGGGGTTATATAAATCTTTTTTCCAACGGTAGGGATTGTTGATGATGTATTGGCGCATTATGTGCAATGCTTTTTCTGTGCGGATAATGCGATCGTAAAAATTTCGTTGCCACATACGTTGTCCGGGGGTATCATCAATTTGATTGATGATCTTGGTTGTGCGGTATTTGTAATATGCAATAATTTGTCCCAAAGTCGGTTTCCGATCCTGTAGGGGCGGGGTTTCCCCGCCCATTTTACGGTGGGTTTCCCCGCCCATTTTGGGATTGGTTTCCCCGCCCATTTTGGGATTGGTTTCCCCGCCCATTTTGGGATTGGTTTCCCTATTATTAATTTCGCCAATATTATCGCTATCCCTAATTACAATAATGCCGTGAATATGATTAGGCATGAGGATAAATTGATCTAATTCAACATTGGGAAAATGGTGGGGAATTTCCAGCCAAAATAGAGACGCAATCATACCCCGGACGGTAAATTGAATTTCCCCATTTATCAATTCACCTAAATTGCATTCCCGGTGTTGGGTGCAAATGGTGATAAAATATGATCCTGGTTGTGAATAATCGTATCCCCGCAGGCGAATAGATTGGCGATGGTGAATATGGGGGTTGTATTTCACGATGGGAGTAATTGGTAGATATTGGAATGGATGGGGAAACCCCGCCCCTACATTCAAATAATTCCCAACATCAAACCGCCCATAACATCCTTAAAAACAATCATTATCAATCTTTATCTACAATTTATAATTATGTTTTGATGCCGATTTCCAAATAACTATAGTAATAGTATTTGAGTTGTATGTAGTTTTTCTGGGTAGCAACTTATCTTTGTAAATTTCATTATTAATATCCGTAAAAATCAGGATGTCTTCTTATAATTTTTGGTATTTGTAAATAAATAATAATTTTCCTTGGAATAGTTTGATTAAACGTGATAAGTAGTAATTGAAATGTAATTTATAGACTTATTATCTTCAAACTTTACTTGTAGAAAGCTATCTCTTCATTTACCGCTTAAATTCGTAAAGTTCTAGGTCTAATATCAGTGCTTGTAAAATATTTCATTATGTCCTTGAGTATGAGTAAGAATGCTCATATTTTGTGAAGTTGGATTTGGGAAAAATAAGAATTTAGATATTGAATGTATCAGGTTGTAGTTAATTTTGTACTCTGGCATTTTTAAGAAATTCGAGAAAATATCAGCTTTAGGAATTATAGAAATAATAGTTAGAGTTAAGAAGCATTAAATAAACAATTAAGCAAAAAAACAGATATTTTTGACACCAAATAATCGAAAAATTATGATAAAAATTATTGAGTTTTAAATGATGCTAAGTAATTGTCATATTTGGACAATTTTACAAAAACTAAATAGAATATTCATTACAAATTAAAAAAAAATATCCGGGCACAATAAAAAGCAGAAAAGAAAACCCATATTTTGTCCTCGGAGATAACTAATGGTTGCGATCTCAGAGAACGCACAACGTCGGCTAACTGTCCAAACTGTCGAAATTGCGCCCAACACAACGGCGATCCGCTCTCTGGACTGGGACCGTGATCGCTTTGATATAGAATTCGGACTACAAAATGGTACTACTTACAACTCATATCTAATCAAGGGAGACAAAATCGCCTTGGTTGACACCTCCCACACTAAGTTCCGGGATTTATATTTAGACACCCTAAAAAGTTTGGTGAATCCCAAGGCGATTGATTATATAATTGTTAGCCATACAGAACCAGACCACAGTGGCTTAGTGGAAGATGTTCTCCAATTAGCCCCTAGAGCCACGGTTTTAGCATCTAAGGTAGCGCTACAATTTCTGGAAAACCTAGTACACGAACCCTTTTCTAAGCGTATTGTCAAAAGTGGCGATCGCGTAGATTTAGGTAAGGGACACGAAATAGAATTCGTGAGTGCCCCTAACTTGCACTGGCCTGATACAATCTTTAGCTATGATCGCAAAACCCAAGTGCTATATACTTGTGATGCTTTTGGGATGCACTATTGTAGCGATGAAACCTTTGACAAAAGTCTAGAAGCCATCGAACCAGACTTTAGATTTTACTATGATTGTTTGATGGGTCCCAACGCTCGCTCTTTGTTAAATGCAATGAAGAGAATGGGTGACTTAGGTAAGATTAACATCATTGCTAACGGTCATGGACCCCTACTTTATCACCACCTAGAAATACTCAAAGAGTGCTATCAAGTTTGGAGTCAAAAACAAGCTAAAAACGAAACTACCGTTGGCTTGTACTACGTTCCTGGTTATGGAAATGGCGATCGCCTAGCACAAACCATTACCCACGGCTTGCAAAAAGCTGGTATTGGGGTGGAAATGCTAGACATCAGCAGTGCAGAAATTCAGGAAGTTAATGAGCTTGCAGGTAGGGCATCTGGCATAATTATCGGTATGCCTCCTTCTACTAATGCAGCTGCTCATGCTGCGATTTCTTCTCTGCTATCTGTAATCAAAACCAAGCAAGTAGTCGGTTTCTTTGAATGTTACGGTGGTGATGATGAACCCATTGCTCCCCTACGGAAAAGATTTATCGACCTTGGTGTAAAGGAAGCTTTCCCAGCTATTAAAATTAAGGAAACTCCCACTGACCAAACATACCAGCAAGTAGAGACAGCTGCTACTGAAATGGGGCAAAAGTTGGTGCGGGAACGCAATATCAAACAGATTAAAGCCATTGATGCTAATCTGGAAAAAGCCCTAGGACGGATTAGTAACGGACTTTATATCCTTACCAGTGCTAAAGCTGGCGATAAAAGTGCTATGCTGGCATCATGGGTAGCTCAAGCTAGTTTACAACCCCTAGGATTCACCGTTGCAGTTGCTAAAGAAAGAGCAATTGAATCCTGCTTACAAGTAGGTGATCGTTTTGTGCTGAATGTTCTGGAAGAAGGAAACTACAAAGAACTTAAAAAGCACTTTCTCAAGCGCTTGCTTCCCGGTACAGACAGATTTGCTGGTATAAAAACCCAAACTGCTAAAAATGGCGCACCAATTTTGTCAGATGCACTAGCATATATGGAATGTGAAGTCACCAGCACTATGGAGTGTAGTGATCACTGGATTATGTATTGTTCCGTCCAAGATGGTCGCGTTTCTAAACCCGATGGTATCACAGCGGTTCGCCATCGTAAAGTGGGCAACTACTATTAATTAGGGGTTAGGGGTTAGGTTTTAGGAGTTAGTAGGGACGCAATGCTTGCGTCCAGGAGTTAGGAGTTAGTAGGGACGCAATGCTTGCGTCCAGGAGTTAGGAGTTAAGAGTTAGGAGTTAAAAGTTAGGAGTTAGTTCTCCCCCCCTCTCCCTTGTCTCCCCCCTCTCCCTTGTCTCCCCCCTCTCCCTTGTCTCCCCCCTCTCCCTTGTCTCCCCCATCTCCCCATCTCCCTATTTTTCCATATTTCAAAAAGCATCTACATCCTTTACACATCAGCTTCAAGCTTAACTCTCCAGGCTTGAAGCTTCGGACTAAATCTTGATACCAAGCTATCTTTCATCTCTCATCAAAATAATCATGAATAATTCTCATCCCCGTGACGTGCAATACGTGCCCATTGCTACGGATAGTTTAGTATTGAGAGCACGTAGTTGGACACGTCTGCGATTTGAAATTGAATTTGCCCGGGCAAAAGGTACTACTGTTAATAGCTATATCATTGAAGGGGATAAAATTGCCGTTATAGACCCATCCCCAGAAACCTTTACCTCTATATATTTAGAGGCATTGCGGCAGTGTCTTGGTAAGAAAAAGGTAGATTATGTCATATTGGGTCATTTTAATCCTAACAGGTTGGCAACCCTCAAAGAACTGTTAGACAACTCACCAGATATTACCTTTGTTTGTTCTCTTCCCTGTGCAACTAACTTAACTGCTGCTTTCCCAGACAAAAATTTAAATATCTTAACCATGCGCGGGAAAGAGACTCTAGATTTAGGCAAGGGTCATGTGTTACGATGTATACCTACTCCTAGTCCCCGCTGGCCCGAAGGACTTTGCACCTATGACCCCCAAACCCAAATTTTATATACAGGTAAGTTGTTTGGGGCACATGTCTGCGCAGATGAAATGTTTGATGAGAAGTGGGACAGCCTCAAAGAAGACCAGCGTTACTATTTTGACTGTTTGATGGCTTCCCATGCACCCCACGTCCTGGCTGCATTGGAGAAACTCTCAGAACTACATGTAAGAATGTATGCGGTGGGACATGGTCCTTTGGTGCGTTACGGTTTACAGGAATTGACGGAATCCTATGAACATTGGAGTCGTGCTCAAGCTAACCGGGAAATATCCGTAGCTTTACTGTATGCTTCTGCATACGGTAATACTGCAACCTTAGCCCAGGCGATCGCCTTTGGACTGAATAAGGCTGGGGCTGCTGTTAAATCTATTAACTGCGAATTTGCGGAACCAGAAGAAATGAAAGCCGCTGTGGAAGAGTCTGATGGCTTTATTATTGGTTCCCCTACCATTGGTGGTCATGCACCAACACCAATTTATACTGCTTTGGGTGTGGTATTATCTTTAGCAGACAGGAGTAAACTGGCAGGGGTATTTGGTTCCTATGGTTGGAGTGGGGAAGCCTTTGATTTAATTGAAGGTAAACTGCGGGAAGCTGGGTATAAATTAGGCTTTGAAACTTTGAAGGTCAAATTCAAGCCTTCCGATGTCACCCTCAAACAATGTGAAGAATTGGGTACAGACTTTGTACAAACCCTGAAAAAAGCCAGCAAAGTCCGTTTACCACAAAAAGCCGCTACCCCTGTAGAACAGGCTGTGGGTAGAATTGTGGGTTCTGTTTGTATCATTTCTGCGAAGCAAGGGGATGTATCTACGGGGATGATGAGCGCTTGGGTATCTCAAGCTACTTTTAATCCACCAGGAATTACGGTAGCAGTTGCCAAAGACAGGGCAGTTGAATCTTTGTTATATTCAGATGCTAAATTTGTCTTGAATATTCTCCCTGAAGGCAGACATCAGGAATATATAAAGCATTTCCGCAAGTCTTTTGCCCCAGGAGAAGACCGGTTTGCCCCCTTTGATACCACAGTAGCAGATAATGGTTGTCTAGTGTTGTGCGACTCCTCAGCCTATTTAGAATGTATTGTTCAACAGCGCATGGAATGCGGCGACCACTGGGTATTTTATGCAACTGTTGACAACGGGAAATTACTGGAACCTGATGCCGTCACAGCTGTCCACCATCGCAAGACTGGTACTCATTATTAAGTATATAAGGGCAAGGCATTGCCCTGTTTAGCTCCTCGTTCCTTGCCAGAGGCAAGGAATGCAGCGATTGAGGCTCCCGCCTCAAATCCTGACTGGAGGCGGGAGCCTCTCGTGAGTGCATTTCCAGGCGGTCGCCTGGAAACGAGAGAAGGGCTGTGTCTTAACTTACCTCTCGTTACAAGGTTTTACCTTGCAATGCATTTTAAAGCGGGTTTAGCTGTCATTAGCTCTGGTAGCTCTCGTTACAAGGTTTTACCTTCTGATGCATTTAGGGCGGGCTGTTGCCTCCCATTCAGTCTGGAGGCAGAGCCTCCCAGTATAGGTTTCCAGTCTGGAGGCTGGAAACTAGTTGGGGTAAGGGCTGTATCTTAACTTAGTCAATTAAAATATTGTCTGATGAAATTACCCTTTGCTTAGGTGTAGTATTTTGGTTATATAATCAGCAATTTTAACCAGGACAATCCCATATACATTGTGTACGGTTTAACTAGGTAATTAGTGGCTAGTGTCTATAACGCTACTAGCTACTATCACCAGGAGTGTATATTATTGTACTAGTTCCATGATTCCAGAACCTAGCAAAATAGAATTTCCCCTTTGGCAGTATCTCAATCAACCCCTGTTTAGTGCTGATGCTAAACTAATCCTAAATCCGCGTCGTTTTGCCCATCTTCACAGAATAGAACTTTTAGAAAGGTGCTGGGCTAAAAAATGTGATGCTAAGGGTTCTTATTGAAATTTGATATGATGTAAAATTTTAGATTTTTGATTAACCAATATTAACACCTCCAGTGCTAGCTGTGGAGTGTATAGTCTTTGACAAGAGAGTGGGGGTAAAGAATAAGAAATCTTTCTAAATTTACCCTCTATTTGTAGAAAACAACGAACTATTTATGTAGTTATTCATACATTTATCAATAAAATTGACATTCCTAATACACATCTTGCACCTGGGTTGTGAAACCGGGTTTATGAACGAAAAATTGGGGTTTTAACAAGTCAATATTCGCATCGGAACCCGGTTTCTCGATACTTGCCCTTGAATGGTGCAAGATATGACTTAATTTATTTTTAGGATTAATCCCAAATTGAGTTAGGGTAAGATACCATGCTTTTGGAATCTTGCTTTTGGGGGAATGCATATGTCTTTTGTTCCTTTGCACATTCACAGTGACTACAGTCTCTTGGATGGTGCTAGTCAGTTACCAAGTTTAATAAATCGTGCCATTGAATTGGGGATAAAAGCGATTGCACTGACGGATCATGGTGTAATGTATGGTGCAATCGAACTGATAAAAACTTGTCGTAATAAAAATATTAAGCCAATTATTGGCAATGAAATGTATATTATTAATGGGGATATTGAGAAACAAGAACGTGGTCGTCGTCGTTTTCATCAAGTTGTTTTAGCTAAAAATACTAAAGGTTATAAAAATTTAGTTAAGTTAACTACAATTTCTCATCTCCAAGGTGTGCAAGGCAAAGGGGTTATTGCGCGTCCTTGTATTAATAAAGATTTACTCAAACAATATCATCAAGATTTGATTGTTACTAGTGCTTGTTTGGGTGGAGAAATACCCCAAGCAATTCTTAGTGGTAAACTAGATGTAGCTAGAACAGTAGCACAATGGTATAAAGATGTATTTGGTGATGATTTTTATTTAGAAATTCAAGACCATGGTTCCCAAGAAGATAGAATTGTCAATGTAGAAATTATTAAAATTGCACGGGAATTAGGAATTAAATTTATTGCTACTAACGACTCGCACTATATTTCTTGTTATGACGTAGAAGCACATGACGCTTTGCTATGTATTCAAACCAATAAATTAATTGTTGAAGAAAAGCGGATGCGTTACAGCGGTACAGAATATTTAAAATCCGCTGAAGAAATGAAACAATTATTTCGTGACCATTTACCGGATGATGTCATTGAAGAAGCCATAGCTACAACTTTAGAAGTTGCAGATAAAATTGAACCTTATAATAATATTTTGGGGGAACCGCGTATTCCTGATTATCCCATCCCATCTGGTCATACTGCTGATACCTTTGTGGAAGAAGTTGCTTGGGAAGGACTTTTAGAAAAGCTGAATCGTAAATTTCGCAGTGAAATCGATTCAACTTATAAAGAAAGGTTGGAATATGAATTAAAAATGATTCAGAGGATGGGTTTTTCTACATACTTTTTAGTTGTGTGGGACTACATAAAATTTGCCAGAGATAATAATATTCCCGTAGGTCCAGGTCGGGGTTCTGCTGCTGGTTCTTTGGTTGCTTATGCCATGGGAATTACTAATATTGACCCTGTTCATCATGGGTTATTATTTGAAAGATTTCTCAACCCAGAACGGAAATCCATGCCAGACATTGATACGGATTTTTGTATTGAACAACGAGATAAAGTAATTGAATATGTAGCAGATAAATATGGAGTAGATAAAGTAGCGCAAATCATTACTTTTAACCGCATGACTTCTAAAGCGGTGTTAAAAGATGTTGCGAGGGTGTTAAATATTCCCTATGCGGAATCAGATAAAATGGCGAAATTAATTCCTGTATCTAGGGGTAAACCAGCCAAACTAAAAGTGATGATTTCTGATGAAACTCCAGAACCAGAATTTAAGGAAAAATACGATAACGACCCCAGAGTTCGTCATTGGGTCGATATGGCAATTAGAATTGAAGGAACTAACAAAACCTTTGGTGTTCATGCAGCAGGAGTGGTAATTTCTGCGGAACCATTAGATGAAATTGTACCCTTACAAAGAAACAATGATGGTTCTGTAATTACCCAATATTATATGGAAGATTTGGATTCCATGGGCTTGTTAAAAATGGATTTTCTGGGGTTAAAAAACCTGACTATGATTCAGAAAACCATTGATTTAATCGAACAAAACCTTGGATATAGAATTGACCCCTATGATATTACAACCCAGGAACGAAAAGCTCAAAAAATATTAGCTAAAGGTGAACATACTGTTCTCCCCAAAGACGTAGAAAAGACTTACCAACTTTTAGAAGCTGGGGACTTAGAAGGAGTATTTCAATTAGAATCTTCGGGGATGCGTCAAATAGTCAGAGATTTGAAACCTTCTAACATCGAAGATATTTCTTCTATTTTGGCTTTATATCGACCCGGACCATTAGATGCAGGACTAATTCCTAAATTTATTAACCGTAAACATGGGAGAGAAAATATTGAGTATGAACACAATATTCTGGAACCAATATTAGATGAGACCTATGGAATTATGGTGTATCAAGAGCAAATTATGAAAATTGCTCAAGATATGGCTGGTTACTCCCTAGGACAAGCTGATTTACTGCGTCGTGCAATGGGAAAAAAGAAATTAGCAGAAATGCAAAAGCATCGAGAAGTCTTTATTGACGGTGCAGCTAAAAATGGAGTTAATAAAAAAGTTGCAGAAGATTTATTCGAGCAAATGCTAAAATTTGCTGAGTATTGTTTGAGCTATGATACTCCAGTTTTAACCCTAGAATACGGATTAATTCCTATTGGTGAAATTGTAGAGAAAGGAATTGAATGTCAAGTCTTTACTATTGATAAAAATGGCAATATTTACAGCCAACCAATTGCCCAATGGCACCAACGGGGAGAACAAGAAGTGTTTGAATATGAATTAGAAGACGGTTCCGTAATTCGAGCAACTAAAGACCATAAATTTATGACTACTGATGGACAAATGTTGCCAATAGATGAGATATTTACACAAGGTTTAGACTTGATGCAAGTGAAGGATTTACCACAATAAAATGTAGGGTGTGTTGTCCCAAAGCGCAACGCACCAATCACAACCTTTTTTAACACAATTGATAACTGAAGGTGGGTTGCCATTCTGCATAATGTACCCTAGGTCTTAAAAAGTCTAACAAACCAGATTTCTATAAGTTATACCAATTTGAAAAAAGAATGCGACACATGATTGGTTGCTAGGGGTGCGGTTTCCGCACCCCTACAATTGGATCTGTCGCAAACATTTTTTGATTTGGTATTATTTTTCACTTTAGCTAGACAGTAGTCATCAAAATAACCCCCCATTGCGGGGGAGTTAACAATTAGACTACAACCCCCTTCAATTCCTTAAACAATAACCTACAACCGTAAGCAGCAGTTTGGGAAATAACCAAATTACCAAATCCTCCCCTCACCTCC
>JAAUYH010013747.1_pt1 | contig 17174 bp, 8 predicted proteins | sample 7278061 | NCBI WGS metagenome assembly JAAUYH01 (sample SAMN14350203, study PRJNA611818) | marine sediment metagenome | isolation source: surface marine sediment (0.6m) | place: French Polynesia: Moorea | collected 2018-08 | reverse complement strand
TTGGCAAACAGAGCAAAAAACGACCGCACAGATTGCCATTGTCATGCTCCCCAGTATTGGTACTGAAGTCCCTAAAAACTTTGCCGTAAAACTTTTTGAAAAATGGGGTATTGGCCAGGCTGATACGGATAATGGCTTGCTGATTTTAACCGTAATGGATCAACGTAGAACCGAATTTGAAGTGGGTTATGGTCTCGAACCTATTTTGACAGATATTGTTTGCCACAGGATCGGTACCGATGAAATCGTTCCTCATTTTAAAAAAGGCGAATTTGGCCAAGGAATGCTTGCTGCGCTTGAGCGAGTCCGGCAATTCTTAGAAGATCCAGATGCCATTAGCGAGATCTATTCATCAAGTGTTAATCATAATAACGACTCCAACAAATTTTCATGGCTCTTAATACCATTATTACTTTACCTGCTTGTTACCGCTATTCTATCCTTTTGGAAATATGGTATTGCTTATGATATCGAACGATCGAAGGATGATTACTATGATAAATACCAGCGACTCAAAAAGCAAAAAGCGGGTTGCCTGGTTTTCTTATTTCCTTTACCCCTTTGGGCATTTAGCCGAATGCTGAAAGGACGTTTAAAAAAATATAGATATGCCCCACGTTATAGCAAGAAAAACGGACAACAACTTTTTTTGAAAGATGAATGGGCAGAAAATGAATTTTTGGAACAAGCCGAGATATTGGAAGAAAAACTAAACTCGGTAAGATATGATATTTGGGTCACAGATGATGAAAGCGATATCTTAATTCTTGAATATGAAGGTTCAAGTAGAAAATACTCTGATTGTAAAGAATGCGGTTATAAAACATTTGGCAAGGAGAAAACCGAAATTTTACTAACAGCAACGTATACCAGAAGTGGAAAAAAATTAGCACATTATAATTGTAGAAATTGCCATTATAAAGAACAAATAGAGAGCGTCATTCCACAACGTGTAAAGAGCAGTTCATCTTCTGGATCTTCGTTTGGAAGTTCAGGTAGTTTTGGCGGATCCAGTAGTTTTGGAGGTGGTAGCTCTGGAGGTGGTGGCGCCGGTGTAAGCTGGTAAGCTATATTTATGTAATTTTGAGAAATTCGTACAAATTTTAAAAAATGAAATCAATTTTTAACGAAGACGCTTTCGCGGAAATAACACAGCGAATGGAAAACCTCACTGCTGAATCTCACGCCAATTGGGGTAAAATGAATGCCGGTCAAATGGCACATCATTGCCAAGGGCCATTGAACATTATGTTAGGCAAAAACCATTATGGTCTGAAGCCAAGTTGGTTGGCCAAAGTATTCTTCAAAAAATCATTATATAGTGATAAATTATGGTCGAAAAATCTTCCGACTGCCAAGGTCCTTAAGGTAAAAGATCAGAAGGACTTCGAAGTAGAAAAAGGAAAACTGAAAGAGCTGCTAAACGAATTAAATTCACACCGGGAAAAAGAGGAATGGGACCCGCACCCCGCATTCGGCTACTTCACCAAAGAACAATGGGGTAAAATGCAATACAAACACCTAGATCATCATTTTCGTCAATTTGGCGTTTAAAACCAAACTATTTTGAAACAGAACAAACAATTATTACTACAAAAAAGACCTATTGGCTTACCAACAGAAGATACCTGGAAATTGGTAGAAACTGATATACCAAAACCTGAAGAAGGTGAATTCTTGATACAATGCGAGTATGTTTCCCTCGACCCTGCTATGCGCGGTTGGCTAGATGACAGGCGATCCTATATTCCACCTGTTCAGATCGATGAAGTAATGCGCGCCGGCGGTGTAGGAAAAGTTATCGAATCAAACCATCCTGATTTTAACGAAGGTGATTTTGTCTATGGTCAAACGGGAGTGCAACAGTATGTAGTCTCCAACGGAAAAGGCTATCACAAAGTCGATCCTAAATTAGCGCCGCTCCCGATGTATACAGGTACCTTAGGAATGACCGGTATGACCGCTTATTTCGGAATTCTGGAAGTTGGTGAATTAAAAGAAGGTGATAATGTCTTTGTATCGGGCGCTGCAGGGGCTGTTGGAAGTGTTGTTGGACAGATTGCCAAAATCAAAAATTGCAAGGTAGTAGGTATTGCCGGTGGCCCGGAAAAATGTAAATACCTGGTTGATGAACTAGGTTTTGATGCTGCGATCGATTATAAAAATGACAATATAGCCTCCAAACTCAAAGAATACTTTCCCGATGGAATTGATGTCTATTTTGACAATGTTGGTGGCGATATTCTTGAACTTGCTCTAAGTAAGCTCGCCATGCATGCTCGCATCGTAATCTGTGGCGCCATCTCACAATATAATAACACCACGCCTGTAAAGGGACCATCAAATTACCTGTCTTTATTGGTGAATCGAGCTTCTATGAAAGGTATGGTGGTCTTTGATTATGCCAAAGACTATCAAAAAGCCGCACTGGAAATGGGACAATGGATGGCACAGGGCAAACTAAAATCGAGAGAAGATGTGTACAAAGGGATTGAAAATTTCTATGAAACGTTTTTGCGATTGTTCACAGGAGAAAAGTTAGGAAAGCTTGTTTTGAAAGTCAGTGAATAAGCCTTGAATTGCTGTGAAAGCCGCATCTACATTCGATGGTTTATGAATGCGGTATTAGATCAGACTTTTCACCTCCTCAAAATCCAATCCACCATAATTACCCGAGCTCATTAAAAGTAAGGCAGTATTTTCTAAATTTTGAGAAAATAGAAACGCTTTAAATTCTCCCGGGTCGGTATAAATTAGTAGATCATCACGTTCAAAAGCACGAGCAATTTGATCAGCAGTTACTTTTTCAAGCTTTTTGATCTCAACGGCATGCGGAGAATAAAATACTACGGCCTTATCTGCCCGGTCTAAAGCGCCTTTGTATTCTTTTAAAAATTCGGCATTCAAACTACTATAAGTATGCAATTCCAAACATGCCAAAACTGTTCTTTTCGAGTATTGTTCTTTTACCGCTTTTGTTGTCGCTGCAACTTTACTAGGTGAATGCGCAAAATCTTTAAAAATGACCGTTGAAGCAGTTTCGGCAATCTTTTCTAAACGCTTACTTGCTCCCTTAAAGGTCGCTATTGCCTCATAAAAATCATCTTCATCTATACCCATATGTTGGCAAATCCATTTTGCACCTGCCAGGTTTTGCAAATTGTGAATGCCGAAAATTTCCAAGGGTAATTTACCATCAGAAGTATCTAAGAAAGTAATGCCATTTTCAATGGTATATTCAGGTGTCTGATAAGGATATCTTTTAATAGGATTGACACTCTCCTCCACTACGCTTTTTACCTCAGCATCCTCTTCATTATACACCATCGCACCTCCATTCGTGATGGAATCCACAAATATTTTGAATTGCTCTACATAATTTTCATACGTCGGAAATACATTAATATGGTCCCAGGCGATACCACTTAACAAAGCAATATTCGGTTTATATAAATGAAATTTCGGACGCCGGTCGATTGGTGAACTCAAATATTCATCGCCTTCCAATACTATAAACTCATTATCATCGGTTAAATGAACCATCGTTTCAAAACCTTCTAACTGAGCGCCAACCATATAATCGACTTCCTTTTCATGATAATGTAGCACATGCAATACCATAGACGTAATAGAGGTTTTACCATGGGATCCGCCAATCACAACTCGCGTTTTACTCTTCGATTGTTCGTATAAAAATTCAGGATACGAATAGATTTTTAGTCCCAATTCTTGCGCCTTTAACAACTCTGGGTTATCCGCTTTAGCGTGCATTCCCAAAATAATAGCATCCAAATTATCAGTGATTTTTTCAGGAAACCATCCGTACTCTTCAGGCAACAGCCCCTTTGCTGCTAAACGTGATTTAGAAGGGTCGAAAATCGTATCGTCACTTCCGGTGATCTGGTATCCTTTTTGATGTAAAGCTAAAGCAAGGTTGTGCATGGCAGCACCGCCAATGGCGATAAAATGTATGTTCATTGATCGAAATTTGACGCGTAAAAATACGAAACAAAACCACAATAAATTCGATATCTTTAAACCAAACTCAACCAAATAAACCGTTTACTTTTAAAAGTAGGGCTTTTACTCATTTTAAATTGTAAGTTCTTTTTTATGAGTGTACTTTGAGTGGAATAAATACCATGTTATGCAAAAATCAATCACAACTACGGTCTTCATTATCTTGCTTTCAACAGTTTTGAATGGGCAGTCAAACCAGTTCGATAGTTATCAAAAAGAATGGAAGCAAGTTGAACAGTTTGAATTAAAGGGACTGACAGCCTCCGCCTCAGACGCCGCAGAAAAGATCTATAAAAAAGCAAAGAAAAGGAAGAACCATCCTCAGATTATTAAATCATTGATCTACAAGTCAAAGTTTGCATTATTATTAGAGGAAGATGCACAGTTAAAGGTTATTGACAGGCTTAAGGCTGAAATTGCAACGAGTTCATATCCCACAAAAAATATTCTGGAAAGTATTTTGGCTGACCTCTATTGGCAATATTTTCAACAGAACCGATGGAAATTCTACAATCGTACAAGTACTTCAGAGAAAGTAGACCCCAATGACTTTAGGACCTGGGATTTACAAACTTTGTTCGAAGAAGCGCATATTCATTACCAAAAATCACTGCAGGATGCTTTGCTGCTTCAAAAAACGTATTTAGGATATTACGCTGACATTTTAAGTGCACAACAAGGTTCCATAAAATTGAGGCCCACTCTTTATGATTTTTTAGCACATAGAGCTATTGACTTTTACAAAACTGATGAACGAAATCTACAACGTCCGTCCTATAAATTTGAAATTAAAAACGAAAATTTATTGGCTGATAATGAATCGTTTATCAAAGAAGAACTTGCTTCCAAAGATAGTTTATCTCAGCAGCTGCATGCCTTGAAGTTGTTTAAAAATTTAACCCTGTTTCATTTAAAAGATAAGTATCCAGATGCCTTAATTAATCTGACCTTAGCGCGTTTAGATTTTGTAAAAACGAATGCAGTATTTAACGATAAAGAAACGGTCTATTTAGAAACTTTGAAATCACTTTTCGATACGTATAAAGATAATGATATCTCTACTGAAATCGCTTATCGCGTCGGGCTTGCTTTACATAAAAAAGCAAACAAATATGTTCCTTTTGAGCAAGAAGAGAATCGCTGGAAAAACAAAGACGCTTTAGAAATTTGCGAAACTGCCATTGCCAAATTCCCGGTATCCTCTGGAGCACAAAAATGCAAATCATTAAAGCAGCAAATCCTTCATAAAAGTTTGAAGATCACCAATGAGAAATTTGTTCCCATAAATAAATCTTCCCGACTGTTGGTAAGTTATAAGAATATGAAGCGATTGTCATTTAAAACTTATCAAATTACAGAAGAAGAAGAAAGATCTTTTAACAAGATCTATAATGACTCTGCTAAAATAGCTTTCATCAATACGTTAGAATTAATTGAAAACTGGGAGGTACAACTTAAAGACGAAAAAGACTATCAAACACATAAAACAGAAGTGATTGTTCCCCAACTAAAGCAAGGACGGTATCTTTTGGTCGCTTCTTCGAACGAAAGACTTTCGAAAAATGAAACATTCGGATATAGCTCAATACAAGTGACCGATCTTGCGCTTATTGACAATTCTAAATATGGTACTCATACCTACCAGGTGGTAGATCGAACTACAGGAAAGCCAATACAAAATGCTCGGGTCGACTTTAAAAATTACGATACCGGAAGATATAATAAAGCATATCAAAACACCTTAATTACCAACAGCAAAGGGCTTGTTTCTTTTAGTGTTGATCAGCGCTACAGTAATATTGTGATAACGGTTACAAAAGATAAAGACAAAGGAGTTTTTGGTAACTATTACCTGAATAAAGGTTACAAGCCCAAATATGACAACAGTACACAATCACGCATCTTCTTATTTACCGACAGAAGCATTTACCGACCGGGTCAGACTGTTTATTTCAAGGGGATTGCCGTTGCTATGAAAACCAACAGATCAGAAGTGATTGCTAATAAAAAGATTACGGTAGCACTAAAAGATGTCAACTATCAGGAAATCAAAAAAATAGAGTTAAAGACGAATGAGTTTGGTTCCTTTAGTGCTGAGTTTCTATTGCCAGGTTCCGGTTTAACCGGTAATTTCCATATCGAAGCAGGCGGCCACACGGGCTTATTGAATCGACGTATATATGGTAGCACCTATTTTTCTGTTGAAGAATACAAAAGGCCCAAATTCGAAACCGAATTTAATCCTATAACTGATACATTCCGCATTAATGACAGTATTTCAGTAAAAGGATTTGCCAAGGCTTTTGCCGGAAGTACTATCTCTGATGCCAAAGTAGCTTATCGTGTTTATCGAACGGCACAATACCCAAAATGGTACTGGTATTACCGACCACGGGTCACTTCTGAAAGACAGGAAATAACCCACGGTGAGACGACTACAGATGCTGAGGGAAATTTCGAGGTGGTTTTTAAGGCGCTCCCCGACCTAAAAGTCAGCCCAAATACACAACCTACATTCAACTATCGTATTACCGCCGATATAACTGATATTAATGGTGAAACCCGAAGTACTGAAACGACAGTAAATGTTGGTTATCATGCTTTAGACATTTCGATGGCGCTACCAGATAAATTAGATAAAGCCAAAAATCATAAAATACTAGTAACAACAAATAACCTTAACGGGGAATTTGTTCCCACTAAAGGATCACTAAAAATATACAAACTCAAAGCTCCTGACAGGGTACTTCGAAAAAGGCCTTGGGCAGCACCTGATTATCAAGTAATTCCTAAGGATGAATTTCAGCAGCTATTCCCAAACGACGCCTTTAGTCATGAGGATAATCCAAAGAAATGGGAAAAAGGTGCATTAGTTTTTGAAACACAAATAGATACCGAGAAGTCAAAAGAAGTCAACCTTAACTATATTTCAAAGTGGGTATCAGGCACTTATATTGCTGAGTTCGTCTGCAAGGATAAATTTGATCAGGAAGTCCGTGATGAACGTCGTTTTGCCGTATTTGGTACTAATGACAAAAAAGTGGCAGATAGCCAGTTGTTTTTCATTAAAACAAATAAAGCGGAATATACTCCCGGAGATAACGTGCGCATTTCATTAGGTACCGCTTCAAAGAATACCTCTGTGACCTTGCTAATTGATAAAAACTATTCGACAGTTGACACGAAAGTTGTTCATTTATCTGATGAGATCAAAACGATCACCATTCCGGTAAAAGAAAAAGACCGGGGTGGGTTTGCCATTCATTATCAATTAGTAGCTCATAATTCCTTTGAAAATGGCATGCTTCCAATTTCCGTACCTTATCCAAAACATGAACTTGAAATAGAAACCTCAACATTTCGGGACAAACTACAACCAGGTCAGGAAGAAACCTGGAGTTTCAAAGTCAAAGGAAGTAAGGGCGATAAGGTAGCGGCCGAACTGCTTGCCTCAATGTATGAAGCTTCGTTAGATCAGTTCAGGGGTCATCAATGGTATTTGAACGCAGTTAACTATAGATATTATTATCCATACAGAGCTAGTAGTGCAGGGTACAGCTTTGGTATCGTGAATTTCAATGTATATAACTTAAACAATATATATCATGGATTTAGTGGTCAAGGCTACGACCAATTAAATTGGTTTGGACTTTCTTTTAGAAATAACGATTGGGCCAACAGAAATTATATTCGAAATTTAAAATTAGACCGTGATAAATGGGATAAGGTTGTCAGCGGAACCGTAAGTGATGAAAGCGGACCCTTACCGGGAGTTAGCATTCGTATAAAAGGAACAGCTTATGGAACAGAAACTGATTTTGATGGCAATTACAGTATCAAAGTAAACAATGAAGATGTCTTGGTGTTTAGTTTTATAGGTTTTACTACCAAAGAAATTAATGCATCAAAATCCAAGAGAATAAATCTTGTCATGGAAGGAGACCAACAGCTGGATGAAGTTGTGGTAGTCGGTTATGGCACGACAAAGAGAAAAAGAGCAAAACTCGAAAGAACTGCAGCACCGATGCAAGTCTTGCAAGACAAGATCTCCGGCGTGCAGGCTGAGGCTATTGTGGCAAATGAGGAAGAAGTTGAGGGAGATGTTGCTTTTGCCATATCTGAAAATGGTTTTAAACGAGCACCGGAAAAAGTAGATCTCAGTGGTATTGTCGCTCGCAGAAATCTGCAGGAAACGGCCTTTTTCTATCCGCATTTAACAACCGACGCAAAAGGAAATATCAGTTTTAATTTTACGGTTCCAGAAAGTTTAACGCGCTGGAAATTGCAGTTATTAGCTCATACCGAAGACTTGCAAATAGCAACCCAGCAGTTAACCACGGTTACACAAAAAGACTTAATGGTACTACCGAATCCTCCCAGGTTTTTCAGGGAAGGTGACCGTATCGTATTTGCTTCGAAGATTGCCAACCTATCAGAAAAGAATTTAAATGGAGTCAGCGAATTACAATTGTTTGATGCTTTAACGAACAAACCAATTGATAGTAAATTGGGTAACTTAAAAAATCAAAAATCATTCTCTATTGGCGCAAAAGGGAATACCAATGTAAGCTGGAACCTGAAAATTCCGGATGATGTACTCGCTGTGAAATATAAGATCGTTGCTAAAGCCGGTGAGTTCACTGATGGTGAAGAAAATGCTTTACCTGTACTATCAAATAGAATGTTGGTTACTGAGACCCTACCGATGTGGTTACGCTCAGGTCAAACCAAAACATTTACATTAGACAAGTTGAAGAGCAATGAGTCAACTACTCTGAAAAATCATAATCTTACTTTAGAAATCACTTCCAATCCGGCATGGTATGCCGTGCAGGCGCTACCTTATCTAATGGAATATCCATATGAATGCTCTGAGCAGACCTTTTCACGCTATTATGCGAATGCTTTAGGGAGTCATATTGCCAATTCAAATCCCAGAATTCAAGAAGTATTTAAGCACTGGAAATCGGGTGAAGCCTTGCTATCAAATCTTGAAAAGAATCAAGAGCTAAAGTCACTGATCATTCAGGAAACCCCATGGTTACGGAATGCCCAATCGGAAACTGAGCAAAAAAAGCGTATTGCCCTGCTATTTGATCTGAATAAGATGAACAACGAGTTGTCTTCTACTCTACGTAAATTGAAACAGCTACAAATGAACAATGGAGGTTTCCCCTGGTTTAAAGGTTCTCGTTATCCTAATCGATTCATTACACAACACATTGCGTTAGGTTTTGGCCACCTCAAAAAGCTCAATGTAAATCTGAGTAGCGGTCAAGAATCTCAAATAAGAGAAATGACTGTGAAAGCGGTCAAATTCTTAGATGATGAACTGTTGGAAGACTATCGCAAACTTGAAAAACAGGCAAAACGCATCCACGAAAGTGCCAAGAACAAAACAGAAGGTGCAAAAAGGGAAGCAGCATTTTGGAAAAAGAATCACACAGGCCATTATCAGATCCAATACCTATACATGCGTAGTTTTTATAAAGATATACGTCTAAATGATGCTGTGCAAAAGGCAATAGATTATTACACAGGTCAGGCCTACGATTACTGGTTAGATAGAAACTTATATACTAAAGGCATGATCGCGTTGATCGCAAAAAGAAATGACCATGCTGCAGCAGAAAAGATTTTGGCTTCACTTAAAGAAAATGCCATCACCAGTGAAGAATTAGGGATGTACTGGAAGGAAAATACCGCGAGCTGGTATTGGTACCAGGCTCCTATTGAGACACAAGCACTTCTGATTGAAGCTTTCAGTGAAATTGAAGGTGACCCTAAGGTAATTGATGAGTTAAAGGTTTGGCTGTTAAAGCATAAACAAACAAACCGATGGAATACGACCAAGGCCACCACCGAAGCGGTGTATGCATTATTACTGCAAGGCTCCGATTGGCTCCAAATAACTGATTTTGTAACGGTAAAGATTGGCAAGGAAAAAATTGATCCGCTGGTTTCAGAGGATACTAAAGTCGAAGCCGGAACAGGATATTTCAAGACCTCATGGAAGGGTAATGAGATTCAGCCGGAAATGTCGGTAGTAAAACTATCTAAAAAGTCTGACGGGATTGCCTGGGGTGCTTTATACTGGCAATACTTTGAGGATTTAGATAAGATCACCTCAGCCGAAACACCTTTAAAATTGAAGAAGCAACTCTTCTTAAAAAGAAACAGTGACAAAGGGGAGGAACTATTGGCGATAACACCTGCAACCGATTTGAATTTAGGCGACTTGGTGAAAGTGCGCATTGAGTTACGCGTTGACAGAGTTATGGAGTTTATACACATGAAAGACATGCGTGCTGCTGGATTTGAACCCGTAAATGTACTTTCACGATACAAATGGCAGGATGGTTTAGGTTATTACGAAAGCACGAAAGATGCTGCTACGAATTTCTTTTTTGATTATTTGCCAAAAGGGGTGTATGTGTTTGAATATGATTTACGCGTGAACAATAAAGGCGATTTTTCAAATGGTATTACTACCATACAAAGTATGTACGCCCCGGAATTCAGTAGTCATAGTGAAGGTGTAAGAATTAAAGTTAATTAGAATGGACCTAGCTCCTTTAATTATAATTGCTTTACTAATTATTCCAGTTTATCTTTTATGTCACCTGGCAATTAGAAAATTGAAAATAGGAAATTCGGATAGTAGAAATTATATAGCGATTATTCCCACATTAATTATTAGCCCGATATTATATTTAGGACTTATATTAATTTGGATGTTTTCGGCTTCGTACTATCCTAGAGAAAATTTCGATAAAATTAAATGGCATTTTAACAACGAGGAGCGCTTTAAAATGTCTGAAGACATTATTGAAAGCAAAATTCTTATCGGAAAAAACAAAGAAGAAATCATCAATTTATTGGGTTCGGATTATACTACCTCCAACGAAAGTCATATTTCGTATTATCTTGGTCATGTCCCGGGTTTTTTCAACATTGATCCCGACGTTTTAACTATTTATTTTGAAGAAGGGTCAGTAATTAAAGTTTGCCAATATGAAGCATAATGCTCAAATATTTTCATTTTTATTATTCTTAAGTGGTTTTTTGAGTTTCAGCCAAACAACCGCAGAGAAACTATTGCTGTCAGATGCTGCCTTAATGCTTACAAAAGATGATGTAACCTATGACCCCAGTTATTTTTCAATCAATTATCCCAATGGTGATGTGCCGAGTGATAAGGGGGTTTGCACCGACGTGGTCATTCGGGCTTATCGCAAATTAGGTGTAGACTTACAAAAAGAAGTCCATGAAGACATGAAATCAAATTTTAGTGCCTATCCTAAACTATGGGGGTTAAAAAACACCGATAAAAATATCGACCACCGACGCGTACCCAATTTAATGACCTATTTCAAACGGAAAGGCGCCTCAAAACCGATTACTAAAAACCCAAACAATTATCTGCCCGGCGATGTGGTGGCTTGGCGGCTCAATAGCGGATTGACACATATCGGCATTGTAGTCAACAAAAAATCAAAAGATGGTAAGCGCCATTTAGTCGTTCATAATATTGGTGCCGGACAAGTACTAGAGGATTGCTTGTTTGATTTTAAGATTATTGGGCACTATCGTTATCATTACTAATTCAACTTATACAAGACCTCTTGTGTTTCTAAAGTATTGAGAAGTTCCTGCGAGATCTTCACTTTAGAGGTCCGGCTGGGCATGGTCAATTTTAACTGATCTTCTATATCATAGACAACAAAATTCAAGATGTCTTTTCCTTGATGGTCCTTAACTATTTTTTCTAACGAACCAATACGATCTTCATTCAATTCATCAATATTTAACTGTAGTGTTAACTTTTTTGCCATGGCCTCCAACACATCTTGTAATAGTTGTACTTGGTTAAATTGAATGCGCACATCACCTTCGCGCCATCCGGGACGTACGGACATCTTGATATGTAAAAACGAATTAGGTATCAAGAAATGCTTGAACTTTAAATAGTCTTCGCCAAACATTCTAAATTCATGCGCTTCGGTATAATCTTCAATGGTAAATGCAGCCCAGCCCTTTCCATTTTTTGAAATACGGTGTTGCACGTCGGTTACGATGCCTCCAATCGAAAGGTCCTTGCCTAATAAATCATCTTCATTAGCAAAAGCGCTGACCGGTGCATTGCAGAAATACTTGATCTCGGTCTTATAATCATCCAACGGATGCCCTGAAATATACATTCCTATAACCTCTTTTTCCTTTGCCAATTTTTCCATGATACCCCATGGTTCACAATCAGGAATTACCGGTTCATCAAATTGCACTTCAGAGGTCTCTCCGAACATCGATATCTGTGCTGAATTCTTGTTTTCCTGGTACTTATTTCCAAAACGGATGGCCTTTTCAATGAACGTTTGTCCGCGTTCATCAATCTCAAAATACTGCGCCCTGTTCGTATCAAAAGAGTCAAAAGCACCGGCTAGAATTAATCCGTCAAAGGCTTTTTTATTCGCTGCACGCAAGTCTACTCGCTTGGCGACATCAAAAATAGATTTATAATTGCCTTCTGCTTTTCGTTCACTTACAATCACTTCGACAGCACTCGCCCCAACACCTTTAATGGCTCCCATGCCAAAACGGATGGCTCCTTGTTTATTCACGGCGAACTTGTAGAATGATTCATTAATATCAGGGCTCAATACCTCGATACCGGCACGCTTGCATTCGTCCATAAAGAATGACACTTGCTTGATATCATTCATATTATTAGATAGCACTGCTGCCATGTATTCGGCCGGATAATGTGCCTTTAAATAGGCTGTTTGATAGGCAATATAGGCATAACATGTAGAGTGTGATTTATTAAAGGCATAAGCCGCAAAGGCTTCCCAGTCTTTCCATATCTTTTCCAAGATTTCCTCCGGATGACCATTGCTCTTACCACCCTCGATAAACTTTGGTTTTAATTGTTGCAGCAGGGCAAATATCTTCTTACCCATTGCCTTACGGAGTACATCAGCTTCACCTTTGGTGAATCCCGCCAACTTCTGTGAAAGCAGCATCACCTGCTCCTGGTACACGGTAACACCATAGGTCTCTTTGAGGTATTCTTCCATTTCCGGAAGGTCATATTCGATGGCTTCGATACCGTGCTTACGCTGGATGAACAGTGGAATATATTCCATAGGCCCAGGACGATATAAAGCATTCATGGCAATCAAATCAGCAAATTCCGTTGGCTTTAAATGCTTCATATGTTTTTGCATCCCGGGAGATTCGTATTGGAAAATTCCTACGGTTTCGCCTCGCTGGAAGAGCTCATAAGTCTTTTGATCATCTAATGGGAAGGAATCCGGATCTAATTCAATACCATGTAGCGCTTTTATAATTTTGCATGTATCCTTTATAAGCGTTAAGGTTTTTAGACCCAGGAAGTCCATTTTCAACAGACCCGCATCTTCAACAGAATAATTATCGAATTGAGTCACATACAAATCAGAATCTTTTGCCGTTGCTACCGGTATCAAATTCGTAATATCTTCAGGAGTTATAATCACGCCACAAGCATGAATTCCCGTATTTCGCAGGGAGCCCTCCAGAGCGACCGCCTGTTGAATGGTTTGGGCTTCGATACCTTCACCATCTGCCAGGTTTCTCAGCTCATTTACCCGTAAAATCTCATCCTTTCGAAGTTCCTCGATTTTTTTTATGCTCTTTTCATCATCACCAAAAATGGTCTTGAGTTTGGTGTTTGGGATCAATTTGGCAATTCTATCGGCATCCGGCAAGGGTAAATCCAATACGCGTGCGGTATCTCGAATCGATGACTTTGCCGCCATAGTACCATAGGTAATGATCTGTGCCACCTGATTCGCGCCGTATTTTTGGATGACATAATCCATTACACGGCCACGTCCTTCATCATCGAAATCAATATCGATATCTGGTAGCGATACACGATCTGGGTTTAAGAAACGCTCAAAAAGTAAATCGTATTCAATAGGATCAATATTTGTAATCCACAAGCAGTAAGCTACTGCAGAGCCCGCCGCCGAACCACGCCCCGGCCCCACAGATACATTCATCTTTCGGGCTTCAGCAATAAAATCTTGTACGATCAAGAAGTATCCCGGATACCCTGTATGCTCAATCACATCTAACTCAAAATTGAGGCGTTCGGTAATCTCTTCTGTCAAATCACCCCAGCGTTTCTTTGCGCCTTCAAAAGTCAAATGCCTGAGATAAGCATTTTCACCTCGTTTGCCACCATCGCTGGCGTCGTCTTCATGAATAAATTCTTTTGGTATTTCGAATTTGGGAAGTAATACATTCCGTGCCAATTCAAAAGGCTCAACTTTATCGATGATTTCCTGAATGTTTACTATGGCTTCAGGTATATTTCTAAAAAGCGCCTTCATTTCGTCAGCACTCTTAAAATAGTATTCTTCATTGGGTAATCCATAACGGAACCCTCTGCCTCTGCCTTTGGGAGTTGCTAATTTTTCGCCATCTTTCACACACAATAAAATATCGTGAGCTTCTGCACTTTCTTTGTCAACATAATATGTGTTATTGGCAGCAACCACTTTTACCTTATGTTTCTTTGAAAACTCGACCAGAGTTCTGTTTACAATGCCTTCGTTTTCCTGTCCATGGTCATTGAGTTCGAGGTAAAAATCATCACCAAAGGTCTCTTTCCACCAAATTAAGGCATCTTCCGCCTGTTTCTCTCCTACGTTCAGAATTTTACTCGGAATCTCTCCATAAATATTTCCACTTAAAACCATCACATCTTCTTTGTACTGCTCGATAATTTTTTTATCAATTCGAGGTACGTAATAAAAACCATCGATATAAGCGATCGACGACATTTTTGCCAGGTTATGGTACCCTTTTTTGTTTTTGGCAAGTAAGACGATTTGATAGCCGTTGTCTTTAACAGATTTGTTCATATGGTCTTCACATACATTAAACTCGCACCCTACAATTGGTTTAATGGGGTGTTCAGCATCTTTATTATGCTTCAGAATTTCTTTGACGAAGTTGAAAGCACCCATCATATTGCCGGTATCAGTCAATGCTACGGCGGGCATTTGATGTTTGATTGCGGCTTGTACCAATTTTGAAATACTTGCTGTTGATTGCAGTATATAAAATTGTGAGTGATTGTGAAGATGTGCAAAAGAAGCTTCCGTTAATACTGAACCAGTGTCTGCCGCAACATCACCAGAATCAACTTCATCTTTCTTTTTCAGTTTGGCACTTTCTTTTTTGAGATTTTGATGTTTTAATCCAGCTAAAGCTATTGTTTCGGGGTTTTCCTCTTGAAACGACCTAAAATAATCTTCGGTCACATCCAGTTCATCTTTGGTATAGATTTCTTGGCGGATCAATTCAAAAAAGCAACGTGCGGTAGCTTCTACGTCGGCGGTTGCGTTATGTGCTTCTGCAAAAGGAACTTGAAATAAGTGGTCATGAAGTTCAGTTAGGGTAGGAAGTTTGAACTTACCACCACGCCCGCCTGGAATCTTGCACAACTCTGCGGTCATCTCCGTACAGGTATCTAAAACGGGAAGGTCGTTCAATTTGGTAGGAATTTCTTTCCTATGGAACTCACAGCCCATAATATTCAAATCAAAACCTACATTCTGGCCAACTACATAATCTGTTTTATTTAATACCTCATTGAATAACTCAAGAACATACTCCAAGTTCTCCCCTTGTTGTTCTGCAAGCACCGTGGAGATTCCATGAACTTGTTCAGAATCAAAAGGAATATTAAATCCTTCTGGCCGAATCAAAAAATCCTGATGCTCGATCAACTCGCCATATTTATCGTGTAATTGCCAGGCGATTTGCACACATCGTGGCCAATTATCGGTATCGGTTATAGGCGCATTCCAGCTCTTAGGTAGACCAGTGGTTTCGGTATCAAATATTAAATACATCTAAGATTTTTTGAAAAAAGAAATAGATTTTAAAAGTACGTAAAGAGGTACTTTTAAACCGCATTCGTAACACTGATTTTATCAACAGTGCGTTGAAAAGTTTTTAATTCTTTTTGAGAAGTTTTCTAACTAGCTCAACATCTTCTTTGGTGTCAACGCCAATGGATTTAGAAGTGGTTATTTCAACTTTGATCTTTTTGCCATTTTCCAACCAGCGATTTTGCTCTAGTGATTCTGCTAATTCCAAAGAGGTTTGTTGTAAACTTGCGAATTGATTTAATGCCCTCGGCTTGAAGGCATACATCCCAATATGTTTATAATAAGTATGTTTCTTGGGCCAATCTGCTTTCTTTGCATCTCGTAGATATGGAATTACAGAACGGCTGAAGTATAAAGCATTCTTAAGTTTATCGATTACTACAAACACCCCTGATTTTAAATCATCATCTTCCTCCACCGGAATTACCAACGTTGCCATAGGAATTCTGCCATTATCAAAACAAGATACCAATAGGCGTATTTGTTCAGGGTCTAATAAAGGTTCATCGCCTTGAATATTCACAATGACATCAAACGTGGTATCAGCTCTTTTCTTATAAACACGATATGCTTCTAAACATCTGTTGGTGCCGGTGTTATGATCAGGCGATGTCAGAACCACCTCACCTCCAAAGTTTTGGACAGCACTGACAATTCGCTTATCGTCTGTTGCCACAACCACATGATTTAATATTTTCTTGGCACGCTCATAAACATGCTGTATCATAGGTTTACCACACAAATCAATTAAAGGCTTTCCTTTTAATCTCACTGACCCATACCGTGCGGGAATAATGCCAAGTACATTCATCAACTAAAAATTTACCGTACAAATATCCATAAAAATACATCAAATAAATAATAGACTATTAGCTCGTTATATTTAAAAAACTTGTTATCTTTGCGCCCACTTACCACGGGCTGGTAAGATTTTTAATAACCGGGGTCGTGTACCCCAAAAAATTAATAAACAATGTCAGTAAAAATCAGACTACAAAGACACGGAAAAAAGGGAAAACCATTTTATTGGATCGTTGCTGCCGATGCACGCGTAAAAAGAGATGGTAAATTCTTAGAAAAATTAGGAACGTACAATCCGAATACCAATCCGGCAACAATCGATTTAAATATTGATGGCGCGGTAAAATGGTTAAATCATGGTGCGCAACCTACCGATACCGCTAGAGCTATCTTGTCATATAAGGG
>JAAUYH010014679.1_pt1 | contig 17177 bp, 15 predicted proteins | sample 7278061 | NCBI WGS metagenome assembly JAAUYH01 (sample SAMN14350203, study PRJNA611818) | marine sediment metagenome | isolation source: surface marine sediment (0.6m) | place: French Polynesia: Moorea | collected 2018-08 | reverse complement strand
GATCGCGCTGGTCATGCCGGCGCCGATCGCCATCGGCAGGAAGGCCGCGTTGATGCCGTGGCGGTGCGGCAGGCCGAAGGAGATGTTCGAGGCCCCGCACGTGGTGTTGACGCCGAGTTCGTTGCGCAGCTTGCCGACCAGCGTGAAGACCTGGCGCCCGGCAGTGGCCATCGCGCCCACGGGCATCACCAGCGGGTCGACGACGATGTCATGGGCAGGGATGCCGAAATCGGCGGCGCGCTCGACGATCTTTTTGGCCACGGCGAAGCGGACCTCCGGGTCCTCGGAGATGCCGGTGTCGTCGTTCGAGATCGCAACCACGGGCACATTGTATTTCTTCACCAGCGGCAGGATCGCCTCGAGCCGCTCTTCCTCGCCGGTCACCGAGTTCAGGAGCGGCCGTCCCTTGGCGACCTCAAGTCCGGCCTCCAGTGCGCCCGGAACGGAGCTGTCGATGCATAAAGGAACGTCCACAAGCCCTTGAACAAGCTCAATCATCTTGGTCATGAGCGGTGGTTCGGTCTCGTTCGGATTGGGGTTGGAGTTGTAGACCACGCCCGCGTTGACATCGAGCACCATGGCCCCGCAGGCGACCTGTTCCAGCGCGTCCTTCTCGACGGTGGTGAAGTCGCCGGCCTCGAGCTGGGCGGCCAGGAGCTTGCGGCCGGTGGGGTTGATCCGCTCGCCGATGACGCAGAACGGCTCGTCGAAGCCGATGGTGACGGTCTTGGTTTGCGACTCGACGATGGTGCGGGTCATTGCATGTCCTTTTCTCGGCATCCTGCGCCCATGTCGGGCGGGTCGGTGTTTGCGGTATTCATCGGGCGATTCCCGCCGGTCTGCGAGGCGCAATACGACCTCTATCGGGTCGGATGAGACACTTGCAACACCGAGTGGCGAGACACGCGCCTCTCTTGGTCGAAGGGGGAACTGGTTGACCTATAAATAGGTAACTACGGGTGCTCGCCGGCGTGGCGACGAGATGTTTTGTCGGGGTCAAAATGATTGGCAAGCGAGGCGTCCCCGCTGATCGCGGAAGACCGTTGCATTCAATCTCGCCGCGACGCTGAGAGTCCGGCTTACTGTATCCGCGCTCAAGGCCCGAGCCGGGTTGTCGGCAAAAGAATCCGGCGGCTGTATTCATGAAACCAGTGTTTCCGAACTTGGCACAGGTCCGATCGACGCGTTTGCGCATGGGGTCGAGACAGGGTTATTCGCGCGAGTCCCAAGAGTTGAGAAAGCGGTTGAAATATCAACAGAATTGATCGACTAAGTTAGTGCTTGAGCCTGGAGTTTTGGTCCCAAGGACCTAGGAGGAAGAGTTTTGGGTGCTTTTGCCGTGCTGGCCATGTTGGCCGGCTTGATGATGTCTACTTTCAGTTCCGACGACGAACCCGATCGTCCCGACGAACAGGATACTCCCGACACGCCCGATAGCGTCAACAGCTCGGATGACCCGGATCTATGGCTTGATACCGGCGCGAGTTTTGTCGAAACCGAAGATGGCGTGGACATCGAACTTGGCGAGGATGAGAGCCGGTCCCTCGCGGCGATCTACTATCGTGACCCGGTAGCGAATGCCACCGGGGGCTATGACGCGGCCTATGAGGTTCGTTTCTACCTTGTGCCCGAAGGGACCGAATGGCTCGATCCGACCTATTTCACCGAATCGCCTGTGACCGAGCAATACAACATTCCCGGAGCATCAGAAGATCCCGGCGAGTATCTGTTGGAGGATTTCGAGGCGGTTTTCGATCTGGAACTCTTGGGCGTGGTTGACCTGCTGGGCGAGCTGACGATCGGGGAAGGCGGACAATACGTTCAAAAGAACGACCGGCTTGGGGACGTCACTTCGAACGCGCCGGTTTCGACCTACAGTCTGCAAGCGGCGACCGACGGGGTGCACCTGATCACGTTCGAATCCAAGGACTATGAGTACGCGCCATTCGATTTCTTGCGACAGCCGGTTTCGGAAGACACCATTGGAACCGAGGCGGATGACTGGTTTGCTGCAGAGGCCGACGGTCTTCAATTGGGTGGTTCTGGTGGGGACGACACGCTGGATGCCGGCGAATATGCCGATGTGACCCTGATCGGAGGCGATGGGAACGACCTGATCAGTTCTGCCGGCGACGGCACGGTCGTGGAGGCGGGAGACGGGGACGACCGCGTTGTCGCCGCTGGCGACTCGACGTCCGTCGACCTCGGGGCCGGCGACGATTACGCCAAACTCACCGGCACCGGTACAGTCCTTGGCGGCGACGGAGACGATTTCATCGCGGGAGGAGTTGAAGGCCTCGTGCATCTCTTCGGGGATGCGGGCGACGACACCGTAAAAGCTCTCGGAAACGGCTCGGAAGCCCACGGCGGGAGTGGCGATGACAAGATCACCGTCTACAAGGGCGCTTTCGGGTATGGCGGGCTTGGAGATGACGAGTTCTATCTCTTGCCCGGCGCAACCGCCCATGGCGGCGCGGGCGATGACTATTTGTTTGCCAGACCTTACACACCCGACCAGATCGCAACGACGATTTCCGGTGGCGAAGGCGAGGATACGATTGCAATTCGCGGCAGCAGGATTGCCGTCGAGGGAGCCGAGACAGATCATGTCGCCGTGGTGGTTACCGATTTCGATACTGACGATGACGTGCTGCTGATCAGACGCGACTTCAGTACGCAATCGGCCGTCGTACAGGACGTCGAAATCCTTGAGGCCGCAGATGGAAGCCATACGGATGTACGGGTGACGTACGAGCCTCTGGACAACGGGACTCTCTTTAACGCGGATATTATTCGTCTTGTGGGCACAACGGGCGTGACGGCTGATCACATCGTGATTGAAGCCTGATAAGGGCGCGCGCAGTTGCGGGTGCTCGCGCGGCGCCGGTCCTCAACACGCACAAGCCAAAGGGGCGATCAGGCCGCGCTGGCCGGCTTGGCGGCGGCGCCACCGTTCTCGGTCGCCCAGGCGGCACAGGTCTTTATGCCGCCGAGCGGGAAGAAATGCACCTGTGCGATGCCGAAGCCGGGGTTGGCGGCCTTGTGCGCGGCCAGCGCCGAGACGACGTCGGTGGGCTCGTAGGGCAGCACCAGCTTGGTGACGTCCATCGCGCGGCGCTGCAGGACCTTGAGCGAGGGGCCGACGCCGCAGGCAATGGCGAACTTGATCAGGGTCTGGAGCTTGGCGGGCCCGGCGATGCCGATATGGACGGGCAGGGCGATGCCCTCGCGGCCCAGACGGTCGACCCAGTCGATCACCGGTTGCGCGTCAAAGGCGAATTGCGTGGCGATCGCCATCTCGGCATCGGTGCGCTCGTTGAACTTCTGCTTCCACTGCAGCGCCTCGGTGACGTTCCAATCGGAGCCGTCAGGGTCGATGTCGCGGTTGCCCTCGGGGTGGCCGGCGACGTGCAGGCGCTGGAAGCCGGCCTTGTCGAAGAGGCCCGTTTCCATCAACTGCATCGAGCTGTCGAAATCGCCGTGGGGCTCCTTGACGCCACCGGCGAGCAGGAGGGCCTGCTTGACCCCGGCCTCGCCCTGGTAGCGCGCGATCCAATCCTCGAGCGTGGCGGCGTCCTTGACGATGCGCGCCGGGAAATGCGGCATGACGTCGAAGCCTTCGCCGGCAACGCGCTTGGCGGTGGCGACCATGTCCTCGATCGGCGTGCCCTCGATATGGGCTATGTAGACGCGGGTGCCCTGGGGCAGGTGCTCGCGGAAATCGTCGATCTTCTCGGCGGTGCGCGGCATCACCTCGATGGAATAGCCTTGCAGGAAGGCCTCCATCTCGGGGCCGGAGGCGGTGGGCGCGGGCGCGCGTTTCTTGAAGTTGAGCAGAGCCATCGCGGCCTCCCATATGCCTTTGGGCGTCAGGCCCATCCGTCGTTTGCAATCAACGCCTTGAGGCGTTCGGTGTCGTATTCCGCATCGATCCGCGCGGCCTCCGCGGTCGCCACGCTGTCCTGCTCGCCATCGACTGGGTAGGGCTTGGCCTTGCGAAAGCCCTCGAGGTAGTCATCCGTGCCTGCAGCGCCCGTCTTCATCGCCGCGCGGTCGATCGCCTGCTCGAAGCGCTCGGGCAGCGGCGCCTTGGCCCCGCGCCGGCCCTTGCCGACGATGACCTGGGCAGGGATGTCGCGCCAGTAGACGATGGTGACGTCGGGCATCGTGATTCCTCTTCAACTTGACCGCTTCTACGCGCAGCACAGCCGTTCGCGACGCCGGATTTCGACATGATGCGGCCGTGTTGCGACGGATCGGGGTAAGCTATGTGCGCTCCCGCCGGGGGACCAGCCCGTGGACTGGGAAAAATCCTCATGAACTTGTTGAGTATCCGCTCGGACAAAGCTTGATCGAAATTCGCGTCGCGCCTAGGGTGGAGCCAACTACAGTTGGAGGGCGATTTCATGGCGCCCAAGCGTCCCCGTGGTGCGGGCGCGTTCCCGGTTCCGGTTGAGCCACCTGCGCCACCGAAAGCCGATCCCGCGGAGCTTTATGCCGCGCTGGATCTCGGCACGAATTCGTGCCGCATGCTGATTGCCCAACCCAAGGGCAACCAGTTCCACGTTGTCGACAGTTTCTCGAAATCGGTGCAGCTGGGCTCCGGGCTGGAACGGTCCGGGCGGCTCAGTCGTGCCTCGGTGGGGCGCACGGTGCAGGCGCTGCGGATCTGTCAGTCGAAGCTGCAGAAACACAATGTGCGGCGGATGCGGCTGGTGGCGACCGAGGCCTGCCGGCGGGCCACGAATTCGGATGAATTCATCGGGCTGGTGAAGCGTGAGACCGGACTCTCGCTGGAGATCATCGAGCCGCAAGAAGAGGCGCAGCTTGCGGTCGTGAGTTGCGCGCCACTGGTCTCGACGAAGACCGAACAGCTTTTGGTCGTGGATATCGGCGGCGGCTCGACAGAGCTTGTCTGGATCGACCTCACTCGCGTGCCGCGCCATGACCGGCCGCGCGCGATCATGCGGCTGCACAACGGGTTCCAGCCCGGCGACAGCCCGTTTCCCCATGCCAAGGTCGTGGATTGGATCTCGGTGCCCTTGGGGGTGGCGACCCTTCGCGACCAGTTCCGCGATGTGGAGGATGACGCGGGTCGCTTTGCGCTAATGAGTTGGTTTTTCGAGGAGAACCTCGCCAGCTTCGCGCCCTATGACGCGATCCAGGAAAAGCGCGGCTTCCAGATCATCGGCACCTCCGGGACGGTGACCACGGTGGCGGCGAGTCATCTGGGCCTCAAGCGCTATGACCGCAACAAGGTCGACGGGCTGCGCATGACCTCGGACCAGATCGACAAGGTCATCCGGGAGTATCTGGCGCTGGGGCCCGCCGGGCGGCGCTCGGACCCGCGGATTGGGCGCGACCGGCATACGCTGATCATGTCGGGGGCGGCGATCCTGCAGGCGTTGCTGCGGGTTTGGCCGACGGACCGGCTGTCGGTGGCTGACCGGGGCCTGCGCGAGGGTCTGCTCTATGCGCAGATGAGCGCGGACGGGGTGCTCGAAGACGGGCCGTATTGAGCGCTTGACTGTGCCGGGCGGGCAGCCGATCTAGGGCCCGCGAAGGGCATAGGTTTCATGGCAAAGAAGACATCCGGACGCGGGCAGCGCGATTTGCGCACCAAGGTCAAGACGGCGCGGGGGCGGAAACTCTCTTCGACCCGCTGGCTGGAGCGTCAGTTGAACGATCCGTATGTCAAACGCGCCCAGGCCGAGGGGTATCGCGGCCGTGCGGCCTTCAAGATATTGGAACTGGACGACAAATACCGGTTTCTGGTGCCGGGCGCGCGAGTGGTGGATCTTGGCTGCGCGCCCGGCGGTTGGTGCCAGGTGGCGGTGAAACGCGTGAATGCGTTGGGCGAGAAACCGGGCAAGGCGGTGGGCCGCGTGTTGGGGATCGATCTGCAAGAGGTCGAACCGATCGCGGGCGCGGAGCTGCACCAGCTCGATTTCCTCGACGAGGGCGCGGATGACAAGGTGAAGGACTGGCTCGGCGGTCAGGCGGACGTGGTGATGTCGGACATGGCGGCGGCCGCGTCGGGGCACAAGCAGACGGACCACTTGCGGATCATCGCGCTCTGCGAGGCGGCTGCGGAGTTTGCCTTTGACGTGCTCGACGAGGGCGGGACCTTCGTGGCCAAAGTGCTCGCAGGCGGGGCCGAGGGCGAGTTGCAGAAGCTGTTGAAGCAGCGGTTTGCGAAGGTGGCGAATGTGAAACCGCCCGCGAGCCGCTCGGACAGTTCAGAGAAATTCGTCGTGGCAACGGGGTTCAGGGGATAGGGCATGGCATTGCCGGCGTTCAAGGCCTACGACATCCGTGGCCGGGTGGGTGACACCCTCGACGAGGACCTGGCCTTCCGCGTCGGCCGCGCATTCGTCGAGGTGATGGACCCCGGCGCCGTGGTGATCGGGCGGGACATCCGGGAAAGCTCGGCGCCGCTGCAGGATGCCTTGGAAAGTGGTGTCTGCGCGGCCGGGGCGGATGTGCTGGATATCGGGCTTTGCGGGACCGAAGAGGTCTATTTCGCGACCGATCATCTGGGCGCGGGCGGCGGGCTGATGGTGACGGCCTCGCACAACCCCATCGGCGACAACGGGATCAAGCTGATCGGGCGCGGGGCAACGCCGATCTCGCGCGCCTCGGGACTGGAGGCCATCGAGGCCCTGGCCGAGAGCGGGGCCTTTTCAGTGTCGGGGCAGGGGGAGCGGAAGGCGGTTGACCCGCGCGCGGCCTACGTGGCGCGGGTGTTGTCCTTCGTCGATCCGGGCGCGCTCAAGCCATTGAAGGTGCTGGTGAATGCGGGGAACGGGGCGGCAGGGCCGACATTCGACGCGATTGCCAAGGGCTTGGACGCGGCTGGCGCGCCGTTGACGTTCGAGCGGATGCATCACGACCCCGACGGCAGCTTTCCAAACGGCATCCCGAACCCGCTCTTGCCGGAAAACCGTCCGGTGACGGCCGAGGCAGTGCGTGCCGCAAGGGCCGATCTGGGCGTCGCCTGGGACGGAGATTTCGACCGGTGTTTCTTCTTTGACGAGAGGGGGGCGTTCGTGGACGGCGAGTATGTTGTGGGGCTCTTGGCCGCCGCCGTCCTGGCACAGACGCCCGGGGCCTTGATCGTGCATGACCCGCGGATCGAGTGGAACACGCGCCGGGTTGTCTCGGAGGCCGGGGGCAGGCCGATACGCGCCCGCACCGGCCATGCGTTGATCAAGGAGAAGATGCGCGAAGTCGACGCGGCCTATGGCGGCGAGATGTCGGCGCATCACTATTTCCGTGACTTCATGTATTGCGACAGCGGCATGATCCCGTGGCTGCTGATCGCCGCGCACATGTCCGCCGCCGGCGCGCCGTTGTCGGCCCTCGTGGCCGACATGCAGGCGCGGCATCCATCCTCCGGCGAGATCAACTTTCGCCTCGCTGATCCGGATGCCGCGGTAGCCGCAGTGCAGGCCGCTGAACTGGAGGGCGCCGAGTTGGATCGGCTCGACGGGCTCAGCGCGGCCTTTCCGGGCTGGCGTTTCAATCTGCGGCGGTCGAACACAGAGCCGGTACTGCGGTTGAATGTCGAGACCCTTGGCGACCGCGATGCGCTGGAGCGCCATGTCGCGCGGTTGCGAGGACTGATCGAGGCGTTTGCCTAGACCTCATCCGGAGCGGGGCCGAGAGAGCCGCGGAGGCGGAGCTCGGTGGCAAGCTCGACGCTTTCAGGCGGGTCTTCGCCGCGGATCAGTGCGAGGAGCGCGAGCGCGGACCGGCGGCCCATCTCGCGGTGCGGGACATGCACGGTGGTCAGCGCGGGCTCGGCGATGGCGGCAAGTTCGATATCGTCGAAGCCGGTGATCGAGAGATCTTGCGGCACGCGGTAGCCCAGCCGTTTCGCCTCTCGCAGCGCGCCAACAGCGAGCACGTCGTTGCCGCAGAGCACGGCGGTGGGGCGGGGCTCCGCCATCAGTTCCGCAAACGCCGCGCCGCCGGCTTCGATCCCATACTGGGTTTCGATCACGCGCAGCGCATCCTCGGGAAGGCCGCGCGCCTGCATGACGTTACGGACGGCGGCGACGCGACCCCGGGCCCGGTCGTTCGTCGCCGTCTCCGCCGAGATCACACCGAGCCGCCGGTGGCCGTGGTCTAGCACCTCGTGCACCAGCGCGCTCATCGCCTTTTTGTTGTCGAAGCCGATGGCCGGAACGGCGTGCCCGGGGTCGTAGGCCCAAGCGACGACCGAGGGCACACCGCGGCGAGCGAGGTCGTTCTGCAGCCGGGCGCTGCGCTCGTAGCCGATCAGCAAGAGCCCGTCGGCGCCCCGGGCGAGCAGGGCCCGAATCTGCTCTTCTTCGATTTCAGGGCGGTAGTGGGAGGTGGCCACCAGAAGCGTCACACCATGATCGTGCAATGTCTCCTGAAACGCCTGCAGCCCCCGGGCGAAGATGGCGTTGTCCATCGTCGGGATCACCGCGCCAACGGTGTTCGTGCGATTCGCGGCAAGGGCGCGGGCGCCGAAGTTGGGCGTGTAGCCCAACGCCTGGATCGCCTGCTCGACCTTTTCGCGGGTCTTGGCGTTCACGCGCTCAGGCGAGTTCAGGCAGCGCGAGACGGTCGCGGTTGATACCTGCGCGGCCTCGGCCACGTCGGCGATGGTGGGAACTTCCAACTCGTTGTCTGTCCGCATACCCCGTCTCCTCAACGTCCCTTATACACAAGATGTAAGCGCTTGCATGTGGAAATGTAAGCGCTTACAGTCCGCGCGGAATCGCAAGGGAGGATGACGGGAGGACCATGGCAATTCGGATCACGGATGTCCTGTGCGCTGGTTCGTCCGCTAACGCCTCCAGACATCGTTCAGACATCTAAAGGCAGGACCTTCATGGCACGCGAATATCTCAAAAAGGCCACCCTCACGGCATCGAGCGGCGCCTCGGACGTCCACGAGACGGTGACGAACATCCTCGCCGATATCGAGGCGGGGGGCGACGAGAAGGCGCTGGAATACGCGGCGAAATTCGACCGCTATGAAGGCAATGTGCTGCTGACCGAAGCGGAGATCGCGGCGGCCTCGGCCCTGGTGCCGGAAAAGCTCAAGCGCGACATCCAGTTCAGCCACGACAACGTGCGCCGCTTCGCCGAGGCACAGAAATCGACGCTGCAGGACGTGCAGCTCGAAGTCGTGCCGGGTTTGATCGCGGGGCAAAAGGCGATCCCCGTTGATGCCGCGGGCTGCTACGTGCCCGGCGGGCGGTACAGCCACATTGCCAGCGCGATCATGACCGTGACGACGGCAAAGGTCGCCGGCTGCCGCCATATCACCGCTTGCTCGCCACCGCGCCCCGATGTGGGCGTTGCGCCCGCGATCATCTACGCGGCGCATCTTTGCGGCGCCGACAAGATCATGGCGATGGGCGGCGTGCAGGGTGTGGCTGCGATGACCTTCGGCCTCTTCGGGTTGCCCAAGGCGAATATCCTCGTCGGCCCCGGCAACCAGTTCGTGGCCGAGGCCAAACGCATCCTCTTCGGCCGCGTTGGCATCGACATGATCGCGGGGCCGACCGACAGCCTGATCCTTGCGGATGCCACTGCGGATCCGGAGGTCGTGGCGACCGACCTCGTCGGCCAGGCCGAGCATGGCTACAACTCGCCGGTCTGGCTGGTGACCGACGACCGTCCGCTGGCGGAGAAGGTGATGGAGCTTGTCCCGAAACTGATCGACGATCTGCCGGAGGTGAACCGCGACAACGCCACCGCCGCCTGGCGCGACTATGCCGAGGTGATCCTTTGCTCCGACCGCGAGGAGATGGCGGCGACCTCGGACGAATACGCGCCCGAACATCTCACGGTGCAGGCCGAGGATCTCGACTGGTGGCTGGAGCGGCTGAGCTGTTACGGCTCCTTGTTCCTGGGTGAGGAGACCACAGTGGCGTTCGGCGACAAGGCCTCCGGCACCAACCACGTGTTGCCGACGAGCCGGGCGGCAAATTACACCGGCGGGCTCAGCGTGCACAAATACATGAAGATCGTCACCTGGCAGCGCGCAACGCGCGAAGGCGCCAAGCCGATCGCCGAGGCCACGGCCCGGATCTCAAGGCTCGAGGGCATGGAGGGCCATGCCCGCACCGCCGATATCCGCCTGCGCAAGTTCTTCCCGGGCGAAAACTTCGACCTTTCGGCGGAGGGCTGACGCGAAGCCAATGCCCGGCCTCTTTGATCTTTCTGGACGTGTTGCCTGCGTGACCGGCGCTAGCTCTGGCTTGGGCCGGCGTGCGGCGGTGGCGCTTACGGGGGCCGGGGCAAAGGTCGTGGGCGTGGCGCGGCGGGCGGAGGCGCTTGCGGCCTTGAAGGACGAGATCGGCGCGGCCTGTGAGGTGGTCGTGGCGGATGTGGCGGACCGGGATAGAGTCGTGGCGCTCGTTGGGGCCGTTTCGGCTCCTTTTGGAGCGCCAGACATCCTTGTCCATGCCGCCGGGGTGAACCCCCGCGAGCCCGCCGACGACGTCACGCCCGAGGGCTGGGATCAGACCATCGGGTTGAACCTCACAGCACCCTTCTTTCTCAGCCAGGCCTTCGTGCCGGCGATGAAGACCAAGGGTTGGGGCAGGGTGGTCAACTTCGCCTCGCTGCAAACCACCCGCGCCTTTCCCGCCGGCATTGCCTATGGCGCGTCGAAAGGCGGCGTCGGCCAGCTCACCCGCGCGATGGCAGAGGCCTGGTCGCCCCATGGCATCAACTGCAACGCCATTGGGCCGGGGTTCTTTCGCACCGAACTCACCGCCGCCGTCTTCGCCGACCCCGAACGCGCCGCCCGAAATTCCGCGCAGACCTGCATCGGGCGAAATGGCGAACCCGAGGATCTCGACGGCCCCTTGCTGTTTCTCTGTTCACGGGCCTCCGATTATGTCACGGGGCAGGTGCTGATGGTCGATGGGGGGTTCACGGCGAAATGAAGGCGCTGGTCTATACCGGGGTGGAGGCGCTGGAGTATCGCGAGGTGCCGCGCCCGGCCGAGGGCGAGCATCTCATCCGGATCGACAGCGTCGGCATCTGCGGGTCCGACATGCACGCCTATCTCGGCCATGACGACCGCCGCCCGGCGCCATTGATCCTGGGCCATGAAGGGGCCGGGATTGTCGAAGGCGGGCCGATGAACGGGCAACGCGTGACGATCAACCCGTTGGTGACCTGCATGAGCTGCCCGGCCTGCAAACGCGGGCAGGAGAATCTCTGCGCCACCCGCCAGATCATCTCGATGCCGCCGCGCGAGGGCGCGTTCGCCGAATACGTGACCATGCCCGAGCCTAACCTGGTCGCCGTTCCGGATGATGTCTCGCTGGAGACCGCAGCATTGGCCGAGCCTCTTGCTGTCAGCTGGCATGCGGTCCGGCTGGGGGTAGAGGCTCTGGGCAGCACGCCCGCGACCTGCGCGCTGGTCATCGGCGGCGGGGCCATCGGCGTCGCCGCGGCGTTGGCACTGCGAGCGTTTGGGGCGGACGAGATCACCGTCGTTGAGCCGAACCCGATCCGGCTGGCTTATCTGAAGGAACGCACCGATCTGGACGTGCGTCTGCCGGACGAGGCGGCGCGAGACTACGACATCACCGTGGACGCCGTGGGCTATGACGCTACCCGCGCCTCGGCCTCGGAAACAACGCGCCCCGGCGGGGTGATCGTGCATGTGGGGCTCGGTGGCGGCAACGCGGGGCTCGATATCCGGCGGCTGACGCTGCAGGAAATCACCTTCATCGGCACCTACACCTACACCATGCAGGACTTTCGCGACACCTGTGCCGCGATCTACGACGGGCGGCTCGGGCCGCTCGACTGGATCGAAACGCGCCCGCTGGCCGATGGCGCCGCCGCCTTTGCAGACATCCGCGCAGGTCGCACGGCCGCGCCCAAGATCATCCTAAAACCCTGACGAAACCGGAGACTGGCATGTCCATTCCAAATGAAATCCCACACCTGCTCGTGCATGAACACGAAGACAATGTCGGGGTCGTCGTCGTCGAGGGGCTCGCGGCCGGTACCGACATGCTGTGCTGCGTGACCCACGACAACTCGACCTTCCGCCTGACCTCGGGCGCCGATGTGCCGATCGGGCACAAGGTGGCGCTGAAGGACCTCAAGGAGGGCGATACGGCGATCAAGTACGGCGAGGATATCGGCAAGGTGATCGCCGACATCCCCAAGGGCGGCCATGTCCACACCCACAACGTCAAAACGAAGCGCTGGTAAGGAACCCAACCGATGGCATCGAAATATTCCAACATGACCGTAAAGGCCTACCGGCGGGAGAACGGCCGAGTGGGCGTGCGCAATCACGTGGTGATCCTGCCCGTGGATGACATCTCGAACGCCGCCTGCGAGGCGGTGGCGAACAACGTCAAGGGCACGATGGCGATTCCGCACGCGTATGGCCGGCTGCAGTTCGGCGAGGATCTGGAGTTGCACTTCCGCACCATGATCGGCACCGGCGCGAACCCCAATGTCGCCGCTGTCGTCGTCATCGGGATCGAGCCCGGCTGGACCAAGCGCATCGCCGACGGCATCCGCGAGACCGGCAAGCCGGTGGCCGAATTCTCCATCGAGCAGAAGGGTGATTTCGAGACCATTCGAGCGGCCTCCTGGGCGGCGAAGGAGTTCGTGCATCTGACCTCCGAGTACCAGCGCGAGGAATGCTCGATCTCGGACATCTGGGTCTCGACCAAATGCGGCGAGAGCGATACCACCACCGGCCTCGGGTCCTGCCCGACGGTGGGCAACATGTACGACAAGCTCCTGCCCGAGGGGATCACCGGTTTCTTCGGTGAAACCTCGGAAATCACCGGCGCCGAGCACATCTGCCAGAAGCGCGCGATCAACGAAGAGGTTGGTGAGCGCTGGTACAAGATGTGGAAGGCCTATCAGGACGAGGTGATTTTCGCGCACCAGACCGATGACCTCTCGGACAGCCAGCCGACCAAGGGCAATATCGAGGGAGGCCTGACCACCATCGAGGAAAAGGCGCTTGGCAACCTCGAAAAGATCGGCCGGACCTCGCAGTATATCGACATCCTAGAGCCGGCCGAGATGCCGAAATCGGGCGCGGGTCTCTACTTCATGGATTCGTCCTCGGCGGCTGCCGAATGCGTGACGCTGATGGCCGCGGGTGGCGCCGTGATCCACACCTTCCCGACCGGGCAGGGCAACGTGGTAGGCAACCCAATCGTGCCGGTGATCAAGATCACCGCGAACCCGCGCACCGTGCGCACGATGGGCGAGCATGTAGACGTGGACGTCTCGGGTATCCTGCGGCGCGAGCAGACCATCGACGAGGCGGGCGATGCGCTGATCGACATGATCCGCCGCACCGCCAACGGGCGTAACACGGCCGCAGAGGCCTTGGGCCATCGGGAATTCTCGATGACCAAGCTCTATCGCAGCGCGTGATGTGACGCGGGCGGGGCCCTTGGTCCCGCCCGCGAGGACCGCATGAGCGAGACCGAAACCCTTTCCCTCGACGCTGCCCGCGCGTTGATCGCCTCGGCGCTGACCGCGAACGGCGTGCCGGATCCGGTGGCCCGGTCGGTCGCCACCGCGCTGGTGGCGGCGGAGGCGGAGGGGCAGGTGGGCCACGGCTTCTCGCGGCTCGAGGACTATGTGGCGCAGGTCCGGACTGGCAAGATAAAGGCGTCGGCGGAGCCGGTGCTGACGGAGACCTCCACGACCGGATTGCTGATCGACGCGGGCCACGGCTTTGCCTTCCCGGCGCTGGACGTCGCCGTGGCGCGCGGGGCCAAGGTTGCTTTTGCGCATGGCGCCGCCACCATGGCTATCACCCGCTCGCACCATTGCGGGGCGCTGTCGGTGCAGGTGGACCGCATCGCGCGGCAGGGGCTGGTCGGCGTGATGATGGCCAATACGCCCTCGGCTATCGCGCCCTGGGGCTCGGGCACGCCGATCTTCGGCACCAACCCCATTGCCTTCGCGGCCCCCCGCGCGGGGCGTGATCCGTTGGCCATCGACCTGTCGCTGAGCCGTGTGGCGCGCGGCAAGGTCATGCATGCGAAGAAATCCGGCCAGCCGATCCCCGAGGGCTGGGCGCTCGACCGGGACGGCAACCCGACGACCGATCCCGAGGCCGCGCTTGCCGGGTCCATGGTGCCGATCGGTGGCGCCAAGGGCACGGCGCTGGCGCTGATGGTCGAGATCTTCGCCTCGGTGATGACGGCGGCGAACCCAAGCTACGCGGCGTCGAGCTTTTTCGCCGCCGAGGGCCCGCCGCCTGGCGTGGGACAATTCCTGATGGCGTTCCAGCCGTCCGTCGGCTTCGGCGATCGGCTTGAGGCGCTTCTCAGCGAGATCGAGGCATTGGAGGGCACACGGTTGCCTGGCGCCCGGCGCGCAAAAGCCATCGCCGACGCCGAGATCAACGGCATCGCGGTGCCTGCTGGTTATATCGCCGCCGCGAAACGCCTCGCCATCGAGGCCGACGGATAATGGGTCTGAAAAATGCGAGATCTGGCGCTATCGTGCGCCATCTACTGGACCTATCGCGGGGGGCGTTCGGGCCTTACCACCTGACGAATGCTCCGGGGAGGGACGGAATCTGACGGTTGCGCAGCAAAACGACCTCGCCGAGGGGACGCCCCCCACGGCCACGACGTCGGAAATGAAATGCAAATGCGCGGCGATGTTGGTAAGCCTAGGCTCAAGGCTTTGCATAGACGGGCCAGAAAAGACCAAAACAGGGAGACTTCCATGAAACTGAAATACACCGCTCTTGCGGCCGCGTGCGCCGCGGTGATGGGGACGGCGCAGACCGCGTCGGCCGAGGATATCACCGTCGCCTACTTCCTAGAATGGCCGATGCCATTCCAGTACGCCAAGGTGAACGGGCTCTACGAAGAAGCCATGGGCGTCGGCATCAACTGGGTCAGCTTCGACACCGGCACCGCGATGTCCGCCGCAATGGCGTCGGGCGACGTGCAGATTGCCGTGAGCCAGGGCGTGCCGCCCTTCGTCGTTGCGACCTCCGCCGGTCAGGATTTGCAGATCGTCGACGTGGCGGTGTCCTATGCCGACAATGACAACTGTGTGGTCGCCGAGGCTCTGGAGATCGACAAGGACAGCGTCAGCGAACTCGAGGGCAAGAAGGTTGGCGTGCCGATCGGCACCGCGGCGCATTATGGTTTCCTCAAGCAGATGGACCATTTCGGCGTCGATATCTCGACAATGGAAATCGTCGACATGGCGCCGCCCGAGGGTGCTGCGGCCTTCGCCCAGGGCAACCTCGACATGGTCTGCGGCTGGGGCGGCGCCCTGCGCCGGATGAAAGAGCATGGCAACGTGCTGCTGACCGGCGCCGAAAAGACCGAACTCGGCATTCTCGTTTTCGACGTGACTTCGGTTCCGGCCGAATTTGCCGCCGAAGAGCCGGAGCTTCTGCAGAAGTTCCTCGCCGTGACGGCCGAGGCGAACGCCAAGTGGAACGCCGGCGACAGCCGCGACGAGATGCTTCCCGTCATCGCGCAAGACGCCGGTATGGATGTCGACGCAACCGCCGAGACCATCGACACCTTCGTCTTCCCCAGTGTCGACGAGCAGCTCTCCGAGGCCTGGCTTGGCGGCAATGCGCAGTCCTTCATGCTGGGCGTGGCGAATGTCTTCGTGGACGCCGGCTCGATCCCGTCGGCGCGCGACACCTACGAGGATGCCGTGGACGCCAGCCATCTGAACGCGGTCAGCGGCATGTAAACCCCGGAAGGGGCGGCGCGGGAATCTGCGCTGCCCTGTTTCGAACGGGCCGTTTGCGTCCGTTCCCTCTTTACGGATTGGCAGGGTGGAATGACCGACACGACCGCCTCCGGGCTCAAGATCGACAATATTTCCATGCGGTTCGACCTGCCGAATGGAACCCACGTCCAGGCGCTCAAGAACGTCTCGCTGGAGATCAAGACCGGTGAGTTAATGTCGGTGCTGGGCCCTTCGGGTTGCGGCAAGACCACGCTTCTCAACATCATCGCCGGGTTCCTGGCCCCGACCGAGGGCCGGATCATCCTAAATGGCCACGACGTGCGTGGACCCGATGCCGAACGCGGCATGGTGTTCCAGAAGGGCGCGCTGTTCGAATGGATGAGCGTGCGGGAGAATGTCAGCTTCGGCCCCCGCATGGCCGGCCAGCGCGAGGCTCAGTACGGCGAACACGTGGACCATCTGCTCGACGTCGTGGGCCTACAGGATTTCAAGGAGAAGGCCGTTTACGAGCTTTCGGGCGGCATGCAGCAGCGCGTGGCCCTAGCCCGGTGTCTGGCCAACGAACCCGATGTGATCCTGATGGACGAGCCCTTGGGCGCACTCGACGCGCTGACGCGGGAAAAGATGCAAGGCCTGGTGCTAAAGCTCTGGAAAGAGACCGGAAAGACGATCATCCTGATCACCCATTCGGTCGAAGAGGCGCTTCTTCTGGGCGAGCGCCTACTGGTCATGGCGCCGCGCCCGGGACGGATTCACAAGGAATACCAGCTGCCCTTCGCCGATATGGGCGTCGGCGCGGACCTGCGCGAGGTCGAGCACGACCCGAAATACGGTGAGACCCGCGAAGAGATCCTCAGCATGATCTGGGATATGGAAGAAGAGATCATGGGGCGGACGGAGGCAAGCGCATGACCGGTTTGATGATCCTCGTGATCTACATCGCGCTCTTCGTGGGCGGGTTCTTCATTGTGAAGATGATCCGGCGGCAGATGGAGCCCGAGCACGATTTCACCTCGCTGAAGACCGTGACCTTCGGGGATGAGAGTGCCGTGAGGCCCGACCGCTGGGCCTCGATCATCTCGATTATCGTGATTTTCCTGATCTGGGGCGCGTTCACTGGATCAAAGCTTACCCCACTGCACATGCCGGGGCCGTTCATCGGCGACACGTCCTTTACCTACACCGCGCGCAATGCTTCAGGAGAGACCGATGACGCGGAGGTCAGCGTCGCGGTGTTCAAGATCGGTGAAGATGTTGAGGCGCCCGAGGTTGAGCTGGGCGACGGCTTTGCCAAGAACGACAGCGACGAGGTTGCCGCCTGGCGCTCGACCCTGATCCGCGTCAATCGCAACGACGAGGGGCGCGAGGAAGACGGGTTTTCGATCGTCGCGGTGGACGGGCAGGAAATCGCGGCCGGAGAGACCGTACGCGTGTCGGACGGCTCGGTCACG
>JAAUYH010042023.1_pt1 | contig 17181 bp, 13 predicted proteins | sample 7278061 | NCBI WGS metagenome assembly JAAUYH01 (sample SAMN14350203, study PRJNA611818) | marine sediment metagenome | isolation source: surface marine sediment (0.6m) | place: French Polynesia: Moorea | collected 2018-08 | reverse complement strand
TAGTAGGTAGTAGGTAGTAGGTAGTAGGTAGTAGTTAGTAGTTAATAGTTAGTAGTTAGTAGTTAGTAGGTAAAAAATAAAATTGTCATAACCTTTGCTTCGACTGCTATAAATAGATTTATTAGCTCTCCGAAAATATTAATACCATTTCTGAAAAATCAGGCTATAGATAACACTAAAAGCTAGGATTGGCTAAAGCCTTATCTGACCCCTGACCCCTGACCCCTGAACCAACTGTAGCAATCTTAAATAGAAACGGTATAAACTAAAAAAAAGCAACCCGGCCCGGGCCAGATTGCTCCCTAGAGAACTTCTATAATTTAAAACTTAACTAGCATCAGCTAAAACAGAATGAGTCGTTAATAACTTAACCGCTTCTTGATATTGCTTGTCTGCTTCAGATCCTATTTGTTGGAAGCCGATCGGATCTTGAGCAACAATATCATCGGGAAGAATGCCTAATTTATTGATATCTTTATGGCTCGGAGTTTCGTATTTAGCTACTGTAACAGCCAATCCAGCACCATCAGGTAACTCGAATAAAGATTGAATTAAACCTTTACCAAAAGTTTTCTCCCCAACTAACTTAGCGCGATCGTTATCTTGCAAAGCACCGGCTAAAATTTCGCTAGCACTAGCAGTTCCTTGATTGACTAGGAGTATCAAAGGATCTTCTGTAAGGGGCGGCCCGTAAGATTCAAAACTGTCAAAAACTCCTTGTCTATTTACCGTGTAGACAATCGTACCTTCGTCTAACCACATCCGCGCGATCGAGATTCCCGCTTGTAACAAACCTCCTGGATTGTTTCTTAAATCGAGAATATAAGCATCTGCACCTTCTTGTTCCAATCTAACCACAGAATGGGCAATTTCTTTAGCTGCATTGGCACTGAATTGATTGAGACGTAAATAACCGATTTTTTCTCCAGATCGCTCGTCGAGATTGGCAACAACTGGATTTAAAGAAATGCGATCGCGCACTAAATCGACAATTCTACTTTGATTCGGGTTTTCTCCTTGAGGGAGTATTTTCAGGGATACGCTCGTACCAATTTTACCCCGCATTCTTGCTGCTGCTTCATCGAGACTTAAATTAGTAGTTTTGACCCCGTCTATTTCTAAAATTAAATCTTTTGGGGCAATACCTGCCATTTCTGCCGGAGATCCTGCTAGAGGAGAAACTACTTCTAATTGTCCCGTTTCTGGATTATTATTAATTTGCAAGCCTATCCCCGATAGCTCTCCAGAAGTGTTAATCTGCAAACTTTTATATTCTTGCGGTCTGAGCAGTCTCGTATAAGGGTCGTCGAGAGTTGCCAGCATTTCTTCGATCGCAGAATAGGCCCGATCGCGATCGCGCAAGTCTTTTTTCAGAAATTTTTGACGCAAGAACCACCAATTTTGACCGTTAAAGGTTTCATCTACATAAGATTGATTGACAATTCGCCACGATTGTAGTATTAATTTTTGTTCCTCTGTAAAAGCAGAGGCCGTAGGCACCCACCAAACCAAAGATATTATAAAGAATAATCCGAGAAAGGCAGCCACCCCAATAACTTTTTTTCGCATCAGACAAACTAATTTTACTTACTTTTAAGTATTACTTAATTTTTGACTTTAGATAGGGATTTTAGCAACTTTAACAGAGCAAATGTTAGAAAAATTGTTTATAAAAGGGCTAGATTCGCTGAGGTTACCTTAAGATCGATAGTGTAAAAAACAACAATATTTTCAATTTTTTCCGCAAGCAAGGCTCAATATTTGTTGTGCTAAATTCATGGAGAGAGGATATTTAAATTAAAGTTAGTAAACCTCGTCTAGATAGGTATCGAGCCGATCTAAGATTCGAGAATAATAAGCTCAAACTACATCACACTATAATCCTGAAACAAATCCAGCAAAGTAGAGGATTAAGTGAAAACGCGCCCGGTAGGACGCACCAACACACAAACAATCTTAAATAACTAACAAGGCTTCATGTTTTCCAAACAAGTAACCGAATCAAAAGTATATCAGTGGTTCGAGGAACGCTTAGAGGTTCAAGCGATCGCTGACGACGTTACCACTAAATACGTACCTCCTCACGTCAACATTTTCTACTGTTTGGGTGGAATAACCCTAGTATGTTTCCTGATCCAGTTTGCTAGTGGTTTTTGTATGACTTTTTACTACAAGCCCACTGTAACCGAAGCATTCTCTTCTGTAGAATATATCATGAATGAGGTCAGTTTTGGTTGGCTGATCCGTTCGATTCATCGCTGGTCTGCCAGCATGATGGTGTTGATGATGATTTTACACGTTTTCAGAGTTTACCTCACTGGCGGTTTTAAAAAGCCCCGCGAATTAACTTGGATCACTGGGGTAGTTATGGCAGTAATCACCGTTTCCTTCGGGGTAACTGGCTACTCTTTACCTTGGGATCAAGTAGGCTACTGGGCTGTCAATATCGTTTCTGGCGTTCCTGCGGCTATCCCTGTTGTCGGCGATCAAATCGTCGAACTAATGCGCGGTGGTGCAAGTGTCGGACAAGCAACTTTAACCCGTTTCTACAGTCTGCATACCTTTGTTTTACCCTGGTTGATTGCAGTGTTTATGTTGCTGCATTTCATCATGATTCGCAAACAAGGTATTTCCGGCCCCTTGTAAACCGATCGCTCGTCACGGAGATCGAATAGCAACAAAGTTCGATCTCTTTTTGAATTCTCACTTTATTTAGGAGAAATCGCATCAATGTCTATCTTAAAAAAACCGGATCTCAGCGATCCGAAATTACGGGCCAAACTAGCTAAGGGTATGGGCCATAACTATTATGGCGAACCTGCTTGGCCTAACGACCTGCTTTATGTCTTTCCGATCGTCATTCTCGGTACTTTCGGCTTAATAGTAGGTTTAGCGGTACTCGATCCGGCTATTATTGGCGAACCGGCTAATCCTTTTGCTACTCCTCTGGAAATTCTTCCAGAATGGTATTTTTATCCCGTTTTCCAAATCCTGCGCGTCGTTCCTAATAAGTTAATTGGAATCGCAATGATGGCAGGAATTCCTTTGGGATTGATGACTATTCCTTTCATTGAAGGAATGAGTAAATACCGCAATCCTTTCCGTCGTCCTTTAGCGATGACAGTCTTTTTAGTCGGACTCGTGACTGCTCTTTGGTTGGGAATTGGTGCTACTTTCCCCATCGACGAATCTCTAACTCTCGGATTGTTCTAAAATAGGGGCACAATAATTTAATTTGAGTTGAAATACCTGAATTTACCCGAACTACAAGGTAAATATCGGGTATTAATTTTATCTACTAGTTCTCAAGAAGCATTTATGCCAAGACAAACAGTCAAAATTCTTGACTATAGAATAAAATCAGCATCAAATGAATTTTTACCTCAACCTCCCATACTTTCAAGTTCAAGATGGGATGGCATTCATTTGGAAATGCACCGACAGCCAGCATTTGAATGCTCCAGACATCACCATACAATGCATGTAATTGCTTGGGATGTTTCTAATTCACCAGCACCAGGGGAAAGATGGTTAGATGGGAAGGTTAAATCAGAAAGGCGAAATCAAGGAGATATTGCCATTATTCCTGCTGGGATCGTCCATCGCTGTAATTGGAATACTTCAGCAGAATTCGGCATTTTGGCATTTGAACCCGAACTTTTGCAACAAGTGGGTCGAGATTTAGTAGACTGCGACCGCATCGAACTAGTACCTCGATTTATGGACGATCGAGATACACTGATAGGAGGAATCTTGTCTACTTTAAAAGACGAATTAGAGTTGAGCCAAATTGGTAGTAATTTATTAATCGATAGCCTCAAAACGACCTTAGCAATTCACTTGTTGCGTAAATATACTACTAAAAAAGCCAAACTTTCTAGCTATCAAAATGGATTATCTCAATCGAAAATTCGACAAGTCATAGACTATATCCGAGCACATCTCGATCGCGATTTAAAAATCGTTGAACTTGCTAGTCTGGTGCAGATGAGTCCTTATTACTTTATCAGATTGTTTAAAGAGAGTACCGGTAAAACCCCTCACCAATATATATTGCTTTCTCGAATTGAAAAAGCCAAGTATTTACTCAAACAAGATCGATTCAGCATCGCGGCGATCGCTACTCTTGTCGGTTTTTGCGACCAAAGCCACTTTAGTAGATACTTTAAGCGACTTGTGGGCGTTACGCCAAAACAATTTATCGACAAATCGCAATAACGTACTAAAATACCGCAATTTTTTTCTAGAGTTTAAAATAGCATCTTTTTTAAAGTATTTGTAAGTTGAAAAAAATTTACGAAGGTAATTAAGATGCAAGTTAAAAGCGCGCAGATTGAGATTGCTACTCCCGATGGGGAAATGCCTGCTTTTTTATCTAGTCCGATCGCAGATGGCCCCAAACCTGGTATTATCCTGTTGATGGAGGCTTGTGGATTGACACAGCACATTAAAGATGTGGCCGTCCGAATTGCTCAGGAGGGTTATGTTGTTGTCACACCCGATTTATACTATCGTTCCTTGCCTAATAATAAGTTTGGTTACGATGAAGTAGAATCGGCAAGGACAATAATGTACGGCCTCGATTTTGATAAGACTGTAGCAGAAGATATTAAAGCAGCATTAGACTATATTAAATCGCGATCGGATGTATATTCGGATCGCATCGGCGTGACTGGGTTTTGTTTTGGTGGAAGTATGACCTTTGCTACTGCTACTAAGTTGTCTGCTGAAATCGCTGCTGCTGCACCTTTTTATGCCGTCGTACTCGATGAATGGTTAGAGGCCGTTACTGAGATTACCGTTCCGATTTATTTATTTTTTGGAGATAAAGATTCTTTTATTCCCAGCAATCGCGTCAAACAAATTGAATCTCGGTTTCAAGAACTTAATAAAGAATATAAATTAAAAGTCTATCCCGATGCCGAGCATGGCTTTTTCTGTCACGAGCGTTCTACTTACAATCGCTTAGCAACTGAAGACTCTTGGCGCGAACTAACAAGTTTTTTCCGCACCCATCTCCATAAATCAGAAAATTCTCTCTCAGAAATTAACAATTAACTAAGATTATTAAACCGCGAATAGTCTGGATTGCTGCAAGGTGTTTTCAAGCCCCTAACGATTCGATTATGATAGCGAGAATACTTACCCGATTCGATCGCTTCGGTAAATTGCTTTAAGTTCATGACCCGACCCGTTAAGTTATCTCTAAATTGTAGGTTTCTGCCAGTTTTACTTTTTGCGATCGCCGAAATCTGTTTTGTTAACATCTTTACTTAATACTTATGTACTAACAGATATATTCTACAACAGAAAATCAAATTTGTACTAGATATTGTACTAAATCAGCGAGGGCAAAAGGCAATGGGCAAGAGGTAAGAGGGAACAGGCAAAAAAGTTTTGTAAATTACTCTATATTAATTTTTACTTGCTACTCTTGAGGGATTATTTGGCAAGGATCTATCTGGGGTAAAATTGCTGAAAAATTAAATTAAAAATATGTCTATTTTAGAATCGCGGTTTTTCTACGAGTTTTTAGGGGCTGTTAGTGCTGTAGGGGTAATAGCTATTCTTGTTTGGGGCAAACAAAGATATCTTTATAATGGTCTGCGAAGTCTCCCTTCTCCCCAAGGTGGTAATTGGTTATTTGGCAATGGACCCCAAATATTAGCCGCAGTAAAAGCAAAAAAATATTTTAAATTACTATTTGATTGGGCGAAAGAATTAGGCCCGATATACGTTTACTGGGTCGGAAATAGGCCAGTTGTGATTTTGAGCGATCCGAAACTAATTGAAAATACGATTATTAACGGGATGAAAAATGGTAGTTTAATTAGAACCGAGCGATCGTCTAAGGCTTGGAACGATATTAGCGGCCCGATTCTTTTAGGTACTAGCGGGACGGAATGGCAATGGCGACGCAAAGCTTGGAATCTTGAATTTACTCCTAATGCGGTTGGTAAATATTTACCGATTATCGATCGCGCTTGCGATCGCATTATTGAAAAAATTAAAGCAGCACCTTCAGGATCGCCAGTTAAAGCAGATCCTTTATTTGTCGAACTGACAATGAGAATTATTTCTTGTTTGTTATTAGGTGTTCCCGTAGAGAAAAATAGTTCTAGTCATGAAGGGCCTCCTTTAGATGTCCCTCGCGTCTATCAAGCAATGTCAGTTCTTGGCTATCGTTTTTTAAAGGTAGCGATCGGCGAAAAAATGTGGCTGAAATATCTGCCGACTAAATCTGCGCGAGAATACTGGGAAGCGAGAAAATATATTGAAGAGTTTTTAACTCCTCGGATCGATTTAGCTTTGCAAATGAGAGATAATCCTGACAAAGATTGGTCTGAAGTTAGCCCTCTTTTCAGAGAATCGATGTTGGTAAAAATAGCGGCTAAAGAAACAAAATACGATCGCGCAGGTTTAATTGCAGAATCGATCGAGTTATTAATCGCGGGAACGGATACCACAGCTCATAGTTTATCCTTTGCATTGTCTGAATTGAGTTTAAATCCCAAAGTTGCAGAAAAAGCAAGAAATATCGTCGATCGCACTTGGGAAAAATATGGCGGTATTACTTCAGAAAGTTTCAAAGAATTAAGTTATATCGGTGCAATTTTCAAAGAAACTTTACGCCTCTATCCGGTAGCTAACGGTTCGACTTCATTAGAAGCTAAACAAAATACTCCTATTGAAGATATCTTCGTTGCGCCTCGAGGAACGAGTATCTACTGGTCAGTCTTAGCTGCTGGAAGAGATGAGAGATACTATCATAACCCTGAAGAGTTGATTCCCGATCGCTGGTTGAGAACTGAAGAATCGCAAACTTTACCATTAACCATCGGTTTTGGTTCGGGTTTGCATCGCTGTTTGGGAGAGCATTTATCTTTATTAGAAGGAACGATGATGTTAGCGATGCTACTACGATATTTTGACTGGGAATTAGTTAACAGCGGTTCTTCTTTAGAGAATTTACAACACAATCTTTTAGTATTTCCAGTCGATGGAATGCCGGTTAAATTTAAACAGAGAGAATTACTTGCTCCAAATAGAGTTAGCTAAAATTGCTGCTTGAGTGCGATCGCGCACTTCGAGACGACGCAAAATATTAGTAACGTGATTTTTAACCGTCTTTTGGCTGATATAAAGTCGCTCGGCAATTTCGGCATTACTAGCACCAGCAGCGATCGAGCTTAAAATTTCTAATTCTCTGCTGGTTAATTCCGACCAACCTGGAGGTGGTTTAGGTATAGAACCGGAAGAGTTATTAACCACTTTGTCAACTATACCAGGCCCTAACTGATTGTATCCTTTTTGTACTGCTTGAATTGCTCCAACTAATTCTTCCGATGGGGTATCCTTGAGCAAGTATCCCGACGCACCATATTTTATGGCTCGCACGACATAATCGTCATCGTCAAAAGTTGTCAAAACTAGTATTTTAGATGCTGGAAAACGCTGAGAAATTTCTTTAGTCGCCGCTACACCGTCCATAATTGGCATGCGAACGTCCATTAGCACTACATTCGGTTGCAATTTTTCGACTTGTTCGATCGCAGTTTTGCCATTATCTGCTTCGCCAACTATTTCCAAACAATCTTCTAATTTCAATAAAGCTTTTAATCCGCGTCTAATTAAACTTTGGTCGTCAACTATTAATAAACTAATCATAATTCTAAGTTACAAGTAAATAACAGATGGACAACTAAAAGATGGGTAGTGAAAGGGGTAAAGATACTACAATTTTACAACCGCGATCGGGGGCAGTAATTATTTTACAAGAGCCGCCTAAAGCTCTCGTTCTTTCTTGCATTCCTTGGAGTCCAAATCCGGTGGTATTTTCATCTAAAATAAAACCAATACCATTATCGTAAACAATTAATTTTAAATCCGTATTTACTTCAATTTTAATAATTACTTCCGTTGCTTCAGAGTAGCGACAAATATTAGTAATTGCTTCTTGTAAAATCCGATAAACAGTGATTTTTAGATCGTCTGAAACTTGCTTAAAAATATTAATCTCGCATTGGGGGACAATACCTGTAGATCTTTTTAAATCGTCAATTAAAGATGCGATCGCATCTTCTAATGATTTTCCTTCTAATGGATTAGATCTTAAAGTTGCCACTGATTCGCGAACTTCTGTTAATGCTGTTTTGCCGACTTGTTTGGCTTCTTTTAACAATTCTGTGGCTTCTTGGGGATCGGAAGGTAATAGTTTTAAAGCGGCTTCTAAGTGCAGGTTGAAAATTGTTAATGAATGCCCTAAAGAATCGTGAATTTCGCGGGCAATTCGATTTCTTTCTTGTAGGGTAGCGATGTCTTCAATTTTGGCTGCATAACGACGTAATTTATCGTTGGCGATCGCTAATTTTTTTCTACTGTAATTTTCTGACAACACAGCATTTACTAATAACTGTAAAAAGAAGACAACTATGCCAAATAGGGTAGTAGTAATTGAAAAAATAATTAGTTTTTCGTCTTCTAATAATTCCGGCTTAGGTATTGCTAGATTTTGCATGCGATGAAACTGGGCGATTGGAATTAAACTAAAAACGGCGATCGTGACGATAAAGCGATTTGATTGAGATAAAATAAATGAGTTTCTTACCAGTAAAATCAGACAAAATAGAACATAAAGTTTCATTCCAGAAAAATAAGATAAAATAATTAAAAATAGTTCTAAACTGACATAAATAAATTTTTCTAAAGGTCGATTTAAACTAGAAATTTTAAATCCCATTAATGCAAAAACAATTAAACAAAATAAATTCAACCAGTAAGAACCGTTATAAGGGAAATGTCGAGGAAAAATTATCGACAAAAATACAATAAATAACAAAATCCAATTAAGATAAAATAAAAATCTTAGAGGAGAATTCTGAAAGCGTTTGGGTACGATACTGTAATTCATAAATTACGTTTTAGTTTTATTCTCATAATACAAGAAGTCAGGTAAGTTAATAAACATCTAAAAAGTTTAAACTTAATTTTCTTATTTTCTTCGATAAAGCTTGCGGTCGATCGCATTTAAATTATTTGCAAGCTTGCTATTGAGTAATCATTTACTAAATGTTATTCGACTTTCAATTTTATTTTCAAATACGAGCGGGAATTTTGACAAGTAGCTTTAGTCCCGTTCAAAGCTAGGACTATAGTCCTAAGAAATCGATTTGAAAGTTTTAAATTAAGCCAAGAAGATCGAATTTAACTGCAATTTTATTTAAGTAAATATTTGATAAACATTTAGAAACAAGAATCGATTTTTAGTTATATAGCTGAGGTGACAAGATTGAATTCGATTCGATCGCATTAATTAAAAAAAATAATTCAAATGAATTGCAATTAAAATAATGTTAGGACAAGAATCTACGGTAGAAACGTTAAAATTATACGATTCTAAAATGCAATACAAATTCAGAAAAATAACAATCAATTGCTGGTTCGAGCTAAACAAGAATTAGAAAAAAATCTGAGAACAGATCCAATTACAGGGTTGGGTAAAGATCGCTGATTTGCAGAATATTTTGCGCGAGAACGATCGCTCTTGGATATCTTTGATTAAATTTGAACTTGATTATTTTAAAAAATACAAGCAATGCTATGGTGAAATAGCAGCAAATAGTTGTTTGCAAGAAGTAGCTAAAGTAGTGAAAGAATCGGCGAAAAGACCGGCAGATTTGGCAATATATTCTAAAAAATGACAATTTTCCCTGCTGCTTCCCGAAACAAATACCGTCGGAGCTGTTTACATAGCAGATAATTTGTTTAATAAAATTAAAGACTTGAAAATTATCAATTCTCAGTCTTCAGTCGATAATCATTTAACTATAAGTGTGGGAATCACGAGTATCAAACCAACTCAATTAAACACAGAAGCTGGTTCGAGTATATTGATACTTTCGGTAGAAAATGCCCTCCAACGAGCTATGGAAATCGGTAGAAACTGTAAAATTATTCAAAGCTGCTCCGATCGCTTTAGCTAAGCAATACATCTAAACTGGCAAAAAAGGATTCTTAAATGAGGTTTGCAGGCGATCGCATTATTTTTTGGCGATTCTTTCCGTGCTTTCTTGGGGAATTGCCTGCTCTTGTTCTGCTACGCTATCCGTTACCGGTTTTGTTTTAACTTTATAGATTTTAATATTTTCTGAAGGCTCTGCTGGTTTGCGCTCAATTTGAACCATTGTCGACTGAGGACGAACCGAAAGTACGATTAAACCGACTAAGAAAAGTAATGAAGTTCCTGTAAGTGTTAATTCTTTGAGAATGTTATTTTTCATATCCTATCCTTTAAATTGAGTTTGTTTATTATTTTTTTATTTTTTTGACTCTCGATTTATTTTTAATTGTCAATACCTATTTTGAATCATTTTTATTTAATTGGCTGTACATGATAAGCAATTTAAAAGATATTTTAATTGTAATTTCTTGGTATTAATAAAAATGGTCACAATGTAAATATTTGTATATTTACGAAAAAAATCTAAATCCCAATCGCCAAGGACTATTGAGCGGTCAGATCTAGATCGGAAAATTGCAATTTAAGCGATCGCACCAAGAGTGTAAATTTTTTTTAAGACCGGAATAATCGCATCTATTTCTTAGAGAAATGTTAACTTGCCACGGAAATTGAGAAAAATAGAACAGATCGTATTAATTAACGATAGTGTTTAAACTGTCACAATTTAATTTAACTATTTCAATAAATTAGATAATAATAAAATTAATCAAACTAGTATTAAAATTAAAGGCGATCGTGGTTTCAGAGAAATTTCGCCATCAACTACGCAAAGAAGCCAAAAGATGGCAAACAGACGGATTAATTAACGAACAAACATACAAACAAATAGCCTTACGCTATGAATTTGAAAATTTAGATACTGCTGCTAGCAATCGTTTTGTGGCAATTTTACTGGGTTTAGGGGCAATTTTTTTAGGTTTAGCGGCAATTACTTTTGTTGCTGCAAACTGGCAAGCCCTATCAAAAGAATTGAAAGTATTGCTGTTAATTAGTATATTCGCGATCGCGAATATATCGGGTTTTTATCTTTGGAAAAATCCCTTGCAGGGATGGAGATCCCGTCTAGGACAAGCATTACTATTATTAGGCGGATTGACAATTGGTGCAAATTTGGGTTTGATGTCTCAGATTTTTCACCAAAGCGGCCCCGTTTATCAGCTATTTTTAGTTTGGGGTTTAGCAGTAGTATTGATGGCTTTTAGCCTCAGATTGACTAGCTTGGGAATCTTAGGCATAATTTTAACGATAATTGGCTATTTATCGGGGATTTCAAGTCTATATAGTTCCGATTATTTTTCTATTTTTAAGCTTGCAATTTCCCATTTACCGATTTTAGTGAGTTTAATATTTATCCCTTTAGCTTACTGGTGTAAATCTCGGTGGATCTTTACTTTAAGCAGCTTATTAGTAATTTTTGCTCTACCAATTAATTTACTTCCTTTAGGATATAAATTTTACTCCATATCTCCGCTATTTTCTGGGTTAATATATGCTGGTATTACGATTATTCCTGGAAGCTTATTATGGGCTTATCGCGATTCTTTTTGGTTTCGCTCTTGGCAAGGAGTTTCTAATTTTGAAAAAATTGCCTGCAATCTAGCTATTTTTTCCCTTAGTCTGGCGTTTTATCTCTTTTCTTTCAATATTTTCTGGCGCGAGAGTTTTCCAGTTGATACTTCAGCTTCAAAAATAGTTTGGCAAGAATGGTCGATGCTTTTCGAGCTGTTTTTCTTTTTCTTTTTAATGGTTTTATCTTGGTGGCGTTTGGGTTATTCTTTTGCAGCAAGATCGCCTTGGAAAATAGATTTAAATAGCACTTTAGTCGGGGTTTCTCTTGCTATTACAGCTTTAATTATTTTTTACCAAATAAATATCAATCCCCTCGGCGCGATCGCTACTTTGATTTTTAATATCTTTCTATTTGTTTTAGGGATTTTGGCGATCGGGAACTCTCTTAAAACTGGTACGAGATTGGGATTTTGGTGGGGAATAACAATTTTAACGATACAAATTCTTTCGCGAATGCTCGAATACAACACTGGGTTAATGTTGAAAGCGATCGTTTTATTTGGTTGCGGCGTAACAATTATTTATGCCGGAATTAAGTTTGAAGAATATCTAAAAAAACAATTAGTAAAAGATTCGAGCCAAGTTTTGTAAAAAGTTGCTATTAATTATGAATTTACCTCGTTATCGGATTCCTCAATGGCGTTTTTGGCTGCCTTTAATTTTACAAACAGGATTGATTATGGCAGTACCAGCTAGGGCTTTTTATACTTACGTTTCTGGTGAAACTGTAGTCTTACAAACTGTTCCGGTAGATCCTTACGATCTCTTACGGGGCTATTCCCAAACTTTGAGATACGATATTTCTAATCTCGATCGCTTTAAAAATCTTCCTGGTTGGGAGGAATTAAACGCCACTCGCAGCAACGGCCGCCCTTTTTACGTAATTTTAGAAGCACCAAAATCAGCCAATACAAAGCCTCCTCTAGCTTGGCAACCCGTTGCAGTCAGCTCGAATTTACCGGATAATTTACCCGATAATCGTATCCCCCTCGAAGGGACTATTTACTATAATTCCGTTCGATACGGTTTAGAAACTTATTATATGCCTGAAGATCGACGCAATAAAATTAATGCTGAAATTAATAATCTCAACTTTCAAAATAGAAGGCCTTTTGTTGTTGAAGTCAAAATAGACAGCCAAGGTAAAGCCGTTCCGATTAGTCTCTGGATTGAAGATCGCAATTATCGCTTTTGAGATTTTTAATGCGATCGCATCGCTGGAGCAAAATAATTGACTAGTCTTTTAATGGCAACTTGAATTGCTTCGGGTGAGTTATCTTGAATTAGCGCGTTCGATTTTCCTGCTTCGCTAAGAACTCTAATTAATCCCGCAACGACTAAATCTAATTTCCAGTCGAGTTCGTTTCTCGATTGCTCGGGTAGAACCCTCTGAAGGGCATCTAAATAGGCAACGCATAGCTCTTCAAATTCATCGTCGGCAATTTTTTGAATTGGATCTGGTTCGGTGCGACAGCGTCCCATCAATCTAGCGCAGTTCGTGCTGCGATCGCCACCACCATTTTCAATGAATACTTGCAGCGAAGGGGTCAAAAATGCTTCTAAAATGGTTTCAACGTTGGGAGTTTCTTCTCTAGCTTCTACTATTGCTAATTGCTCTAAACTTTTTTTGACAATAGGTTGTGCAGTTTTGGCAACCACTGCGCGGAATAATTCTTCTTTAGAACCAAAATGATAGTGAACCGCAGATAGGTTAACTCCTGCTTGTTTGATTACTTGACGCAGGGAAGTTCCTGCAAAGCCTTGCTCTGCAAATAATTCTTCTGCAACATTGAGAATCTGTTCTTTGGTGTCGATCGCGCTGGCTGCCTTCATATTAAAACGAACGTTTGAACTTATTTCTATTAAACTATATATATCTCATTATAGAAATTCTTTGCTTCTAAAGTATTTTAGCTTAAACATCTTTAAACACAGCCTCGATTTTTTTTCAAACGTATGTTTTAATAGATCGTATCGCTGAGCAAAATCTAAAGCAATCGGAAAAGGATTGTCTTTAAAAAGCTAGGGCGATCGCCCATTGCTTATTTATTTTTTGACCGTATTAAAACGGTCGTTTGATTTTAAAAATTCGAGCCATGGTATCTAAATCCTTGAGTAAAAAATTAGCAGCAATCGGCAGTGTGGGATTATTAGTAATTGGTATCCCCTTTGCCACATCAAAAATAACAGCTCGCAGTTCTGTGGAAACAGCAAGTAAGCTAACAATATTGCCAGTTGAAATAGTAGAAGTTCGACAAGCCAACAGCTATCAAATAGTCCGTAACTATACTGGAGAAGTAGCAGCGCGAAGAGCGAGCGAATTAGGTTTTGAAAGATCGGGGAATTTAGTTTGGTTTGGAGTCGATCGCGGCGATCGAGTCGTTAGAGGAACTGCGATCGCCAAATTAGATACTCGCAACTTAGAAGCACAAAGGGCGAGATTATTAGCCCAAAAAGCACAAGCTTTAGCAGTTTTATCGGAATTACAAAATGGCGCGCGATCGGAAGATATCGCCGCAGCAAGAGCAGAAGTAAGCAATTTAAGCAATCAATTACAATTAGAAAAAATTAAAGTCGATCGCAGAAGATACTTATATTCTCAAGGAGCGATCGGCCGAGAAACTCTTGACGAAGTAACCTATAGAACAAAAGCTTTAAGCGATCGATTGAATATTGCGCGCAGTAGACTGGCCGAACTATTAAACGGAACTAGAAAAGAGCAAATTGCCGCCCAAAGAGCAGCCGTGCGCCAACTAGATGCTAGTATCGCCGAATTAGACGTAAATATCGATAAAAGTACGATTCGCGCCCCATTTTCTGGAATTATTGCCGCTCGCAAAATGGATGAAGGAACGGTAGTAGGAGCGGGCCAGTCAGTAGTGCGTTTAGTCGAAGATACGGCCCCAGAAGTAGAAATTGGCGTTCCCGATCGCATATTGTCAGAACTACAAATCGGTAGCCAGCAGATGATCAAAGTAAGCGATCGCACCTATCAAGCCAGAATTACCGCAATCTTACCAGAAATCGATCCGGCAACTCGAACCAGAACGATCGTTTTAAAATTAGCGGGAAATAGTCATGCGATCGCATCGAAACAAATAGCGAGATTAGAAATTAAGCAAAAGGTTAATACTGCAGGATATTGGTTGCCAACAACCGCTTTAGTTAAAGCAGAAAAAGGATTGTGGTCTTGTTTTGTGGCGATTGAAAAAGCAGGCAATTATCGCATTGAAAAACGAGATTTAGAACTCTTGCATACCGACGGCGATCGCGTTTTTGTTAGAGGAATGGTTTCGGAAGGGGATAAAGTAGTTGCTGAAGGGACGCAAAGAATAGTACCCGATCGGTTAGTTCGTCCGATTCAAGTAGCAAGTAAGGATTAGTGACCCTTCGCTCAAAGGCAAAAGTATTGAGTGGGGAGTAAAAATGAGTAAATCTGACTCCTATCCTCAAAAAGATGCGCCTTACTTCCTGAAAAATACAAATTTTTAGAAAACAATATCTACAATAATCATGCAGAGTTTATTTTATCGTAATTCTCGACTGCTTTTGCTGACAATAATATTAATTATTGTTTGGGGTCTTTCTTCCTTCTTTACTTTACCCAGATTAGAAGATCCAGAATTAGTATCGCGATCGGCAATCGTACGCACCGTATTACCAGGAGCGGATGCAGAGCGAGTCGAAGCATTAGTGAGCGAAAAAATCGAATCAGAAATAGCCGATGTTGAAGAAATTAAAACCTACGAATCAACATCGCGATCGGGCATATCGGTGATTAACATCGAATTGTTAGAGACAGTGACAGCATCTCAAGCCGATTTAGTTTGGTCGCGCATTCGTGACAAAATAGACGATGCCAGAGCGGAATTGCCAGCAGCAGCAAGCGAACCAGAATTAGACAAAGTCGATCCGAAAGCTTATGCCAAAATAGTCGCGCTGACTTGGGAAAAAGACAGCGATCCAAACTACGCTATTTTGACTCGCAGAGCCGAATCCTTGCAAGAGCAGCTCGAAACTTTACCAGGAACGGAAAAAGTCGAAATATACGGCCAGCCAAACGAAGAGATTACTGTAGAAATAGATCCGGTCAGGTTAGTCGCCCTCAATCTTACCGTCGAACAAATTTCTCGTCAAATCCAACAAAGCGATGCTAAAATTTCTGCTGGAGAATTTCGCAGCGCAAATAACAATCTTGGTTTAGAAGTAGAATCGGAATTAAATTCGCTCGATCGCATTAGCAATATTCCGATTAGTTTTGGTAGCAACGGACAGTTTACTAAATTAGGGGATCTTGCCGAAATTAAGAAAGGAATTAAAGAGCCACCCGACGAACTAGCAACAGTTGACGGTCAAAGGGCGATCGCCTTAGCTGTTTTTGTCGAATCTAACTATAGAATCGATTTATGGGCAGATCATGCCAATAAGACCTTAAAACAATTTCAAGAACAACTGCCAGCAGGTTTAAATTTATCGACAATTTTCGATCAAAGTAAATACGTTACTAACAGACTTAACGAGCTAATTCTCAATCTTATATTGGGAGGATTGTTAGTTTTTGGCGTAACTTTATTAATGATGGGTTGGCGATCGGCTTTAATAGTTAGTTCTGCCTTACCTTTATCATTATTGATGGTTTTAGGTTGGATGAAAACTATCGGCATTCCATTGCATCAAATGTCGATAACCGGTTCGATCGTTGCTTTAGGATTATTGATCGATACGGCGATCGTAGTAGTAGATGAAGTAAATAACCATCTCAAAGCCGGAATTAAACCACAAGAAGCGATCGCCAAAACCGTTAAATATTTATCCGTACCTTTGCTAGCATCGACATTAACTACAGTGCTGGCATTCATGCCGATCGCAATTTTGCCAGGAGGTGCAGGGGAATTTGTCGGCACGATTGGGGTTGTCGTAATTTTAGCAGTTTGTTCTTCTCTATTTTTATCTTTAACTGTCATTCCTGCTTTGGCAGCGATCTTTCGGAGGTCAAGAGTCGTTAAATCTAAATTAATTACCAATATCAATAATTCTCAAACGAATTCAAACTTAAAAGATATTAACTCTGAATCTTTAAATTGGTGGGAAAATGGAATTTCTTTTCCTCAACTAACATCCTTTTACAATAAAACCTTGCGGTGGTTGTTTGCCAAACCAGCAATAGGGATATTCTTAGCCCTAATTTTACCCATAACCGGATTCGTGCAAGCTGCCAGTTTGCAAAGTCAATTCTTTCCAGCAGGCGATCGCGATCAATTGCAAATTGAATTAGAATTACCATCTTCGGCTTCTTTAGACCAAACCCTGGCGATCGCAAATCAAGCGCGGACTTTAATTATGGAACGCAAAGAAGCCGCTAACGTTCATTGGTTTGTCGGCAGTAACGCGCCGAGATTTTATTATAATTTAGCAGCAGGAAAACAAGGGGAATCAAACTACGCTCAAGCAATGGTGCAATTAAATACTATTGCAAAAGATAGTTTTATTAGCAGCTTGCAAACAGAAATGGACGCAGCTTTTCCCGTTGCCAGAGTATTAGTGCGAAAATTAGAACAAGGGCCGCCTTTTGATGCTCCGGTAGAGATGCG
>JAAUYH010023452.1_pt1 | contig 17182 bp, 10 predicted proteins | sample 7278061 | NCBI WGS metagenome assembly JAAUYH01 (sample SAMN14350203, study PRJNA611818) | marine sediment metagenome | isolation source: surface marine sediment (0.6m) | place: French Polynesia: Moorea | collected 2018-08 | reverse complement strand
CAACATCACTGGCAGTAGAACCAATAGAGTTCAAGGCTTGAGTGATATCTGTCGCCGTCGAGTTAAATTCACTAATTAAAGCATCAGCGATCGCTGAGGAAGCATAACCCGCATTGTTTAAGAAGCCTGCAACTTCATCTTTGGTTGCACTATAAGTATTACTCAAACCAGAAGCAATATCATCAGCAGTTTGACCAAGGGTTTCGGCAGCTTCAATAAATGCTTCTTCTGTGGCATCATAAGCAGCAACAGCAACATCAGCAACATCTCCTGCAAATTCTACTGTGCCATCTGCGATCGCATTTGCCCACTCGGTAACATTGCTAAAGATATCCTTGGCAGAATCTTTGATTTCTTGGATGATTTTGGCTTCTAGCTTGTTGTAGAGGTCTTCCACACTGCTAAATGCAACATCAATGTCTATATCAAAACTGATGTTTGTATTGTTAATGCTGAGACTACCGCTAAAGGAACTAGCAAAACCAGATTGATCCACACTAATGGAAGCATCAGTATTGACTTCAAGGTCAACTAGGGAAATTTTACCCAAGCCGAAAGGCAGGTTGATATCAGCATCAATATCGAGATCGACACTACCGCTAGCAGCAAAACCAGACTTATCGAGAACTATAGCTAAATCAGTAGTCAAAGTTCCGTTATCTGTTGCCATGGCAAACTCTAAACCGTCGCTACCTGCTTCTACATAAACATCAATGCTTTCGCCAAGGAAGGTAATTTTACCGTCTCCTCGGAGGTAGCTATCGATATCAGAGAGCTTGAAGTCTAGATTGAGGTTGTCATCACCAGCAGCCAAGTCTTTAACCGTGTCGCCGTTAACTGAATCACCGTCAAAGTTCCAGTAACCCACTAAACCGCGTTCCTCACCAGTTAGGGGCTGTTGGAAATAGGTTTCGATTTGGCTGGCACTACGGGCAATATCCCAAACCCTTACTTCATCGATTTCTCCCTGGAAGTAAGAGCCTGCTACTTGACCGATAGTAAGCTGATCTGAACCGTAGGGAGTTTTACCTGCAAAAGCATCTGTAGAATATACCGTTTCACCATTGACATAGAGAGTATAGGTTCTGCCGTCAAAAGTAGTTGCCACGTGATTCCAAGAGTCAGGAGTTAAGACGTTATTGGCAGTTTGTTGAGTCCAACTGCTGCCGTCGCCAAAGCCAAAGGTAATTCCTGTTTGATTAACAACCCACATTCCAGGAGAACGCTCATTAATATTACTACCTTGAGAACCAATAAATCCGTGGTAGCCATTATCGTCATGATCTGGATTAATCCAGGCTTCGAGGGTGAAAGTCTTGTTGATGCTGAGATCGAGAGTGCGATCGCTGGAAACATCGACATAATCGTCAGTATCATCTAGCTGAAGCACCCCATCAGGCGCAGAGTTAGCAAATTCCAGGTGATTCTCAGCGACATCTTGAACGGTGTTACCCTCAATAGACTCATTTTCAAAGTTCCAATATGCAACTAAGCCTGCTTCTTCACCAGTAAGGGAGTTTTGATAGTTATCGCTAATTTCGGCTGCGCTACGAGCAATATCCCAAACCCGAACCTCATCCATTTCTCCCTGGAAGTAAGTGCCTGCTATTTTACCAATGGTTAAACTATCCGAACCATAAGGAGTTTTACCAGCAAAAGCATCTGTGGAATATACCGATTCACCATTGACATAAAGAGTATAGGTTATGCCGTCAAAAGTAGTTGCCACATGATTCCAAGAGTCGGGGGTTAAGACGTTACCGACAGTTTGACCTTTCCAACTGTTACTGCTGCCTTCACCAAAGCCGAAGTGAATACCTGTTTGACCGACAATCCACATTCCAGGAGTACGCTCATTAGCATTACTACCTTGAGAACCGATAAATCCGTGGAAGCCGTTATCATCATGATCGGGATTGATCCAGGCTTCGAGGGTGAAAGTGGAGTTTTCGCTGAGATTGAGGAGGCGATCGCTGGTAACATTTACATAATCACCAGAGCCATCTAGATTGAGAACACCATCAGCAGTGACATCTTGAACGGTGTTACCCTCAACAGACTCATTTTCAAAGTTCCAATAAGCAACTAAGCCTGCTTCTTTACCAGTCAGAGAGTTTTGATAGTTATCACTAATTTCTGCTGCGCTACGGGCAATATCCCAAACCCGAACCTCATCCATTTCTCCCTGGAAGAAATTGTCTACTTTACCGATAGTAAGCTGATCTGAACTGTAAGGAGTTTTGCCAGCAAAAGCATCTGTGGAATATACTGATTCACCATTGACATAAAGAGTATAGGTTATGCCGTCAAAAGTAGTAGCAACGTGATTCCAAGAATTGGGAGTTAAGACGTTATTGACCCTTTGACCATTCCAACTGCTGCCGTCACCAAAGCCGAAGTGAATACCTGTTTGACCGACAATCCACATTCCAGGCGTACGCTCATTAGCATTACTACCTTGAGAACCGATAAATCCGTGGTAGCCATTGTCGTCGTGATCTGGATTGATCCAGGCTTCGAGTGTAAAAGCCGAGTTTTCGCTGAGATTGAGTAGGCGATCGCTGGTAATATTTACATAATCACCAGAGCCATCTAAATTGAGAACACCATTAGCAATGACATCTTTGACGGTGTTACCCGCAACGGATTCCTCTTCAAAGTTCCAATAAGCAACTAAGCCTGCTTCTTCTCCAGTAAGGGTATTTTGATAGTTATCGCTAATTTCCGCTGCGCTACGAACGGTATTCCAAACGCGGACATCATCTATCGTGCCTTCAAAAAACTCCCTAGTGCCATTAGAAGAGCCAATATGAAAATCTAAACCTTGTCTGCCAGAGAAGCCTCTGTTCATTATGCCTTGGGATACACCGTTGATAAATACTTCAGTGTTAGTGCCACTTTCTACCAGTGCGACGTGATATTCAACTCCTTGCTGGAAGTTATAAGAAACAGTCCCAACTTGGGAACCATTCCAAAGATCGATGCCGTCAAGATTTCTCCGAATATGAATGCTGTAGTTTGTTCCAGTTGTGTCGCGATTTGCTAAAACTGCTGGATTATAATTTTTCTCTCCTGGTGCCCAATCTGGGGTAACTCTGAACTCAATTGTGCCATCAGTTAAACTTAGCTCTGAAGCACTTGCTACTTTAACATAATCATTAACACCATCTAGCTTGAGCGCACCATCAGTAATAGTTCCATCAATCAGAGTTCCGTTATTACCTTCTTCACTGACATTTGCATTACCAACTAAAGTGCCGTCATTAGCTTCACCGCCAACATTTGCATTACCAACTAAAGTGCCGTCATTACCCTGGTCGATGTACTTATCGGCTTCAGTTACCGTACCGCCAACTATAGTACCCTTACCGTTATCATCAGCAAAATCACTCCCTTCAATTTTCAAGATGGTAGTGTCGTTAACATCAATGTTAATCTTGTCGATTTCCAGTCCACCAGAAATTTCTCCAGTCTCGGCATTGGCATTAAAGTAAAGGCTGGCATCTTTGCCCCAGGCACTAACCGCCGCATTAATACTAAAGCCCTGCTCGTATAGTTTACCTGCAATTTCTGTGTCTTGAGGAACGATGTAAATTAAGGGTTCTAATTCAGGATCTTCGTCGGTATTAGTGGAGACTACCTCTACGTCTAACACCTGATTCATAATCTCTGTGGCATCTTCGATAAAGCCCACATTGTTAGCCGCCTGTCCCAAAGCATAGGAAGCAGCGGGACCTGCAATTAAATCGAGGACGGAAATGGGGGTATTGAGGGTAGCAGCTAGGGCAAATTCATCGGGGTTGGTTAAATCTATGCTGAAAGCCGCATCAAAATCAAAATCGCCAAACTGTAAATCACCGCGAATGCCAAAACTATCTAACCCAGTAACACCGCCAATACCCAAGCTTAAACCGAAACTGCGAATGCTAGAGTCAGGAAGTCCAAAGGGATTATCCCAACCATCTTGACCTGCATCTAGAGCAAAATAGCCTTTGGCTTCAAAGCCACCAGTACCTACTTCAAAGGAGATTCCTCCGCTTAGGTCTAAGGAAGTCTGAGCTGAGTCCTTGATGTCTAGTCTGGCTCCTGCTTCCAGTGACAGAGAGGTTTCAACGCTGCTGCTGCTGTAGTCAACGTCAAAGCTTAAAGCCACGTTAGTTAAGAAAGCATCAAGGTCTTTAGTGCTAACTAGCTCAAATTCTCCCGTTACTCCTGCATCCAGGCTAATTGAGCCACTGGTGTCGTAAATAAAGTCAACATCTAGAGTGTCGATATCAAGCTTGTTGTGAATCCACTGGAGATAATCGTTGCTGGAGCTAGCAAAATCGATCGCACTGCCAAAGCTTAGTTCAGACTGGGTAATGGTGACATCAATTTCAGGTAAGGCATCACCAAAAACATCATCTACCTGAGTAAACGCACCACCCATCATGCCAGTAAGAGTACCGATGGAGAAATTGGGAATCGAAAGCTCCTGCCACTTTAAAGCACCGCCAGCAGATTCTTGAGTAAAGCTAGTGCTCAAATTAAAGGTTTCTCCTAAGACAGAGAAATCACCAGCCAACTCATAGGTATTGGTGTTGTCTTCAGTAGCGATCGCAAATGAGGGGTTAGCGATGCTGAGATTTAAACCAGGTAGGAAGCTGTCTAACCCGACTAACTTACTTACGTCGATATTTTCTGCGAGGGTTAGCTCAATTTCGTCTTCGGTGATGCCGACGGTTACCTTGGGTAAATTGGGCAGGTTGTTATCAAAGAAGTTATCTACTGCACTAAAGCTATCGCCTAGTAAACCAGTAATATTATCAAGATCGAATTCAGCGATCTCAATTTCTGACCAGCTAAATTGACTACTTCCGTCTTCTGCTTCCTCTTGGACAAAGCTACTGCTTAAGCCAAAAGGTTCTAGACTACCAAGCTTGATATTCCCAGCAAATTCATAGGTAGTGCTATCTTCTTCTAAAGCGATCGCAAATGTAGGAGTATCAACGCTTAACTCAGGCAGGAAACCTCCCAGACCAAACAACGAAGTCAGGTTAATCTGATTATTCCAACTCAATTCAGTACTATCTGGATTAATAGTGACATCGATGGTGGTGGAGGTATTACCAAAGAAGCTATCAAAGCCTGAAATTGAATTGCCTAATAGGTTAGTGACGCTATTTAGAGACAAGCCATCAATAGCAATCTCTTGCCAGCTAAATTCATTACTTCCGTCATTTAGCGTCTCTTGTACAAAGCTACTGCTTAAGCCAGCAGTTATACCAGGAACATTAACATTACCAGCAACATTATAGGTAGTGGTGTCTTCTTCTAGGGCGATCGCAAAAGTAGGAGTATCAACGATTAGATCGGGTAATGAGCCACCAAGACCAAACAACGAAGTTAGGTTAATATCATTATCCCAAGCTAACTCCGCCCCATCTTCACTTATGTTGATATCAATGGTGGTGTCAATACCAAAGAAGCTATCAAGTCCTGAAACCGCTCCCCCCAGTAAGCTGGTCACATTGCTTAGGGAAACTTGGGGAAACGCAATGTTATCCCAGCTAAAGTTACTAACTCCTTCGATGTTTTCTAAGGTAAAGCTAGTATCAATATTGAAGTCCTGCTCTCCAACACTAATATTCCCAGCAAAGCCATAACTATTACCGCTATCTGCTTCTGTAATGGTAAAAGTAGGATTCTTAACCTCGACCTCAACATCGGGTAAGAAATCACTAACATCAAACAGCTCCGTTAGTTTAATCGAATCTTGCCAACTCAACTCATATTGATTATCGGCTGGCTGTTCGATAGATACTGTATCCCACAGATAACTCAAACTATCGGGCAACAAAGTAGAAATTGCACTATCTAGATAATCAGCGCCGGTGTAGTAGTCAAACGCCGAGTCGTATTCGATAATTACTGGTAAGGATAAGTTAGCGTCAGGGGAAGCGATAAATGACTCCCCTAAAGCTGCTCCAAAAACACTACCTGCATCTCCACCAACCCAATATTCCCCAGTAGAGTTGAGACTTTCCTGTAATAGGGTTATTTCTGAGGGATTGTCAAGAGATACAAGATATCCTGGCTCACTAACTTCATTTGTGGCATCTGTCCATGATTGATAATTAGTATCGGTGACTTGATAATAATGTTGATTGTTAGAATTAAAGATTAAATTGTCAGTATTAGTCATATCAAAGTTGCTTTTAAAATTACATGTAAAAGATTTTTAAAGCTTTCCATCGCGTTATCAAGAACACTTTATCTCTTTTAAAATAAAACTAGGATTGATCTAAAATGATTTTTCCATAAAAGCTCAAATCTTCAGCAAAGCTTTAAAAACGAAAAAAATTTAAGTATTTTTATCAACAAACAAAATACTCAAGTAATATTTTCTATGGGAATAGAATTATAAATAGGAATCTTTGTCAGTATTTTCCACTAGCAAAAAATGTATTATCACAGTAAAAAGCTGTGAGTATAAAACCATCAATTATTTCTCAAGAATTTAGTTGAAAAGTCGATAAACAGTTGCCAATTGTCATATTCTTCGATAGCTTGCCAGATAGTTTCTATTTTTGATTTTGATAATACAACCAAAGGATTTGCATCTTGTAAATTTTGGGTAATCCGTTTGATTTCTTTTGGCGATCGCTCTAGCAATAATTGATGATAAAGCCAGCACCAACGCTTTAAAATAGCTACTTCTTCTCCAGATACTAAGGATTCCAAATCTTGCAAAATATAGTTAGCATCTTGACTCCATTGAGGAGAAAATTTTTGTCTTAATTCGCTAAAGAACTTACCATAATTAACTTTAGTTAAAAACAAGAATTGTAAAGTCAGATCGATTAATTCTTCGGTTTCTAGAAAAGATAAGCGGTCAAATCCTAGCTTCCGCAACATTAGCTGATGATAGTAATGGGTATAAGACTCAGAGAAAGTATTTAACACTGCCTCCATTGCCGATACAGGAATGACTGCTGACAGGGGACGCTGCAACATGGCTAAATTCCAACGACAGACACTAGGCTGATTACGATAGCTATATCTACCCTGGCGATCAAATGTAGCAGCGGTAAAAGCAGGATTATAGGTGTCAATAAAAGCATAGGGTCCATAATCAAAGCTTTCCCCTGTAATGGACATATTATCGGTATTGAGAACACCATGACAAAAACCCACCGCCATCCACTGTGCCACTAATTTTGCGATCCGCTGTACCAATTCGCCATAGAAGTTAATATAACTGTCTGGTTGCTGCCACAGATGAGGATAATAGTATTGAATTACATGATCTAATAGTTGCTTAATTAGATCGGGGCGATCATAATATTCTAGGCGTTCAAAAGTCCCAAAGCGCAAATGAGAGCGGCTAAGGCGCACCATAACCGCACCCCGAACCGTTTCCCCGTCTCTGGTAAAAGCGCCCGTTTCAATCAAACTCCAACAACGAGATGTCTTTACCCCCGCATCATGTAACGCCTCCGCAGCCAAAACTTCCCGCACTCCACCTTTTAAGGTTAAGCGACCGTCTCTAGACTGGGAATGAGGAGTTTGTCCCGATCCTTTAGTGCCAAAATCGTATAGTTGACCATCAATTCCCCATACTTGACCGTAAAGAAACCCCCGTCCATCACCTAAATAAGGATTGTATTGACCGAACTGATAACCGTGATAACGGAGTGCTAAACAAGATTGACTACTGCCAAAACGACCGCCAAAATCGATAAAATCCTCATTCGTAACTGTAGCTGGATCTAGACCAAAAATCGGCAGCAGCTTATCATTACGAAAGTGTAGAATATGCCGAGAGAACTTAGCAGGCTGGACGCGATCGAAATATTCGTTACCCAAAGACTCTAAAGCAGGTTCGTAATTGAGACTGAAGAAAGGATTTGTCATTCGTTGTTTGTCCTTTGTCCTCTACTAACGACCAACTGTAAGGTGGGTAAAAATAACCTACTTAAATATTTTTAGTGACTTAAGAAATTTGCCCACCCTACCCCTAACAACTAATAACTAACAACCAACAACTAAATTAAAAATGTTTAGCAGTCTGCTTATCAGGATTGAACTGAAATCGTTTATTACCAAAGGTTTCCCCGTATAAATTGAAGGTTACAGTTGGTTTGTCTCCTACTGCTTCAATGCTATGAATTGCCTCGCTAGTAAAGCTGATGATATCTCCTGGTTCGATAACTCTTTCCCCGACGCGATCTATTTTGTCAGGAAATTCGGTGGTAGGATTACGTTTCCAAAAGGTATTTTTCTGTTTACCTTCCAAGACCATAACAATACCCCAAGTACCGTGATTATGAACAGATGAAGTAGTTCCAGGTAGATTCATCTCTGTTTGAATAGTCAGGGGAAATCCCAGTTCATCATACAGCATGACGACAGAAACTCCAGTCTTCTGGTTTGGTTCGGGTAGACTATTTTTGACAGTGTAGCAGTTGAGCACCAGTTTCCTAACTAACATTCGCAGTGCCGATAAAGAAGCTTCTTCATCTCTGCCTTCGATCACAGCTAGTCTAGTAAGATCCTCTACTTCTGTTAAAAATCGATATAGGCGATATTCTTCGGCTAATAAATTCCACTCCCGCACCGATTTACAAAGACAGCAAATGCCATCCTCTTTTACCAACCAATCTGCTGTTTTCATTACTTTTGTTCTTCGTCTTGTATTCTTGGTCATTAGTTATTCGTCATTTGTGTAACTATAAGAAACCAATAAACAACGATTAACTACTAACTACTAACTACTAACTACTAACTCACTACCTATGCTTCCTTTCTGCTATCAATACTTGTGCAATCCAATCAGGTAAATCTTCGAGATCGCTATTAGCTTCTGAATCTTGGATGGGTGAAGAAAATTCATAATAAGGCTCACACCTACCATTATCATAAACTTCCACGATCCAGCGATCGGGAAAACCATCTATGCCAATTTCTATACCATAACCTTCTTCTCCCAAAGTACGAGTGGATAGTATGGTGAACCAATCTCGATCTTCTGGTGGTACATTCCACTCATGAGTCAAAAATGTAAAGGCTAATTTTTCTGCTTCGGTTGAATCGATCATCTTTTTTGTCTTTTGTCTGTCTGAAAACTAATAATTAATAATTAACTCTAAGGTGGGCGACGCGCAGCTAGTACTTTAGTGCAAATTTCTCCAGCTATTGAAAATTTATTTTCAATATGTTATTCTTGCCCACCCTACTGACTAACGACTAACGACTAACGACTACATTCTCACGTTCCGAGCGCAATATTTCGGCAATACTTTCGGGCATTTCCGATAATCCTGTTTCACTCTCAGTTGCTTCTATTGGTGAGACAAAGGTAAAGCAAGGGTCGCAATCTTTGGTTTCGTCGTAAACTTGAATTATCCATTTATCGGGTAATCCTTCTACGCCAATTTCTACTACATACCAGCGATTGTCTACGCTGTGAGAACTTAGAGGGACGAAAAAATCGCGATCATCTTCGGGAAGTTCATAATCTTCTAAAAAAAATTCTAATGCCATCTTTTCGGCATTTTTTGCAGTTAAATCCATAATGAGTAATATCTAATGACTAATGACTAACGACTAACGACTAATAACTAACGACTAAACTAATGACCGATCACTTTTTCTTTATGCCTACCAGAGTGTTTATCAATGTGTAGTTCTCCGCCAACTGCCCAATTTTCTCGACTAAACTCATCAATATGCACAGTTACCCATTCGGGTTTGGTGCCTAAACTAGAAACAATAGTATCGGTAACTGCCTTAGCTAGTTCTCGTTTCTTGGCTACGGTGTGCCCGTCGGCAATTTGAATAGTTACAAATGGCATTATACTTCTCCTAAATTATTGGCGCTGCGAATAAAAGTAAAACTTGAATTTATTGCTATTAATCTCTGGAGCTAAATCTTTCTTTAATTAAGGCTAGATTAAAATTTTGTAGATTAAGCGATCGCCCAAAAAGTCCTTTGCTAACAAAGTTAACTATGTAATATTAAAAATCTAACTTTTTAGGATTTATATTTTTAGTAGTATTGGCTACCAATTAATCTAATTGCCTTTAATATTTAGAATTAATTAATTATTTTGTCCTTTTCCCTTTCCCCTTAACCAACCCTAATAGATTAATTTGTTTGTTAAGAGTAATTAATGATCACTAGATTTCCCTTCCCAGCGACGAAACAAAAATATCCACAGTGGCAAAGATAAATTTAGCGCCATCAAGCGCACTGAATGAGCTACTGTCACAATCTCTGGATTATGGTCTAGGGCTAATGCCACCAAAATCATCTCCGTCGAACCTCCTGGGGCAGTTACCAGCATACAGGTGAGCCAATCCCAAGAAGTAAAGCAGGTAGCAATGGTTGCAGCCACAAATCCACTGACAATAGTCATGGCGACAGAAATGAAGGCATAAACAATATTTTTACTGGTAATATTTACCCGCTCACTCCAGGCTTCGCCAACAGTAATTCCTAATAGTATTTGACCAATCAGACTAATAAGTTGGGGCGGTGTAAAGCTGAAATTGTTAAGAACAGGGAGATAAGCGATCGCCGAATTAAATACTATGCCCACAATTAAGGTACCAAAAAATGAAGCTGCGGGAATGTGTAATTTTGCTGCTATTTTAACTCCGCCCCAGGCTGCAACTAGGGCTAAGATTAAGAGAAATAAATAGCTCGGATCGCTGTTAACAACATAATCTGCGATCGCTAAGGTGTCACGTTCGACAGTGCGATCAGATATTCCTGCTATCAAAGGAATAATTAGAATAACGCTGGTAATTCGTAGTGTTTGTACCATCGCTACCAAAGAAACATTGCGGTTATACTCGGCAGCAATACCAGACATCGTGGCAACTCCTCCCGGCACAGTAGCTAGCATAGCGTTGAGTAGATTAGTGTGGCTGATGCGAGAGTAGAAATAACCAATACCGCTACCACACAGCAGCATAAATAAAGTGAGAAAGATGAATAACGGCAAACGAGACGATGCCGCTAACAAATTACTATCGGCGATCGCAAAGCCAATCGATAAGCCCACCATTGCCTGTCCAATTTTTCTGCCTGTTTTATTCGGTTTAAATGTTTTGTGGGATATAAGTTGATGAGTTTTAATGACCGACACTCCTGCGCCCATTCCCCCAAAAATCCAGGCAATGCTCCCTAAACCGAAACGAGCGATCGCTATTCCTAAAAATAAAGCGACAATTATCTCTATTGTCACGATTAAAAATCTAGAAACTGCGGCTGTTTTAGCTATGGACATTGCATGATACGCTCAGTGTGATTTAGCGATGAGACTTCCATCGGGTTGATAAGTTTCTCTATTTCCTAATAGGTTGGTTTCTTCTCATGAACTAATTCTAATTCTGACTGGTTCTTTTTAATGGTTGGTTTAAAATTTCATTAATAGAATAGTAAAAATAGATACAAAATTAAATTAAATTGTTATATTAGTTACAGATTGCCAATAAATTAAAAGACCAAACATTTAAGGTTAAACTGTATTGAGTGCAATATTTTTTCATAGGAAGTAAATTGCTAAAACTGTTATATTCTATGGTGTTTACTAACAAAAAAAAGAGATAGAACAAATACCAGAGTCTCAAGAAATAAATACTAGTCCCCTATTACCTAAATACCAGTCCCCTTGACCCGCTAAAAAAATTTTCTCTTCATCAGCAAAGGGTTTTAAAGGGTGAGTACATTCTAAGTAATCCAATAAAACTAATCGAGTGCAAATTTCCGATTGAGTCAAAACCTCGGTGATATAACTTTTATAACGTCATCTAAAACAGTCATTAGTTACCGAGAAAAGAAAGACAAACAATTAAATTATTGCGGAATTCAACTCAATGTCACCAACTACCACCCCCACCCTAGCAACAGAATCAACGACCAAAGCAAAGAAGTCTTCTAAAGGAGGTTGTGGATGTAGTTCCACTAAACCTCAACCAGCGCTCGATCCAAAAATACAAGAAAGAATCGAAAAGCACCCCTGCTACAGTGAAGATGCACATCATCATTATGCACGGATGCACGTAGCAGTCGCACCAGCCTGTAATATTCAGTGTAATTTTTGCAATCGTAAGTATGATTGTGCCAATGAAAGTCGCCCTGGAGTAGTTAGCGAATTGCTTACACCAGAAGAAGCGGCTCATAAAGCATTGGTAATAGCTGGCAAAATCCCCCAAATGACAGTTCTGGGTATTGCTGGTCCTGGAGATCCCCTAGCTAATCCCAAACAAACTTTTCGCACTTTTGAATTAGTAGCTGATAAAGCACCAGACATTAAATTGTGCTTATCTACTAATGGTTTAATGCTTCCCGACCATGTAGAAAAAATCAAAGAGTTAAATGTCGATCACGTCACCATGACCATTAATATGGTTGACCCCAAAGTCGGCACAAAAATCTATCCTTGGGTACGCTACAATCGCAAGCGTTGGAAAGGAGAAGCCGCAGCGCAGATCCTCCACGAACGTCAGATGGAAGGTATTCAGGCACTTCAAGAAAACGATATCTTGTGTAAAGTTAATTCCGTAATGATTCCAGGGATTAACGACGAACACTTAGTCGAAGTAGATGAGGTGATCCGTTCTAAAGGTGCATTCCTCCACAATATAATGCCTCTGATCTCCTCACCTGAACACGGTACTTACTTTGGTTTGACAGGACAGAGAGGTCCGACACCAAAAGAATTAAAAGCTTTACAAGACAGTTGTTCTGGCAATATGAAGATGATGCGTCACTGTCGCCAGTGTCGTGCTGATGCCGTCGGTTTATTAGGGGAAGATCGTTCTCAGGAATTTACTAAAGAGAAATTCTTAGAAATGACTCCCGAATACGACCTCGAAAAACGCCAAGAAGTTCATGCAGGTATCAGCAAAATTAAAGATGCCATGAAAGCTGCTAAAGCCGAACGAGCAGCGAAGAATAAATCCAGAGGAGAGAAAATATTGGTTGCAGTAGCTACTAAAGGTGGTGGTGTAGTCAATCAACACTTTGGTCATGCTAAAGAATTCCAAATCTTTGAAGTGGATGGCGTAGATGTCAAATTTGTCGGACACCGCAAGGTAGACCACTATTGTCAGGGTGGTTACGGTGAAGAGGCAACTCTGGATAACATTATCGGTGCAATTAAAGATTGCAAAGCTGTCCTGGCTTCAAAGATCGGAGATTGTCCTCAAGGAATGCTCAGAGACGCTGGTGTAGAACCAGTTCAAGGTTACGACACTATCGACAAGGTTGCGTTGAAATATTACGAAGAGCAGTTTGCTGTCAGTGGTTAATTGTCAGTAGTTGGTTATTAGGTTGTAGGGTGGGCAAAACCACAACTTTGCGATTAATAGAACAACAAACTATTGCCCACCAATTCAAAGAATAAAGGACAAAAAAATGTCAGACGCTATTTATCTTGATAACAACGCTACAACGAAAATAGATGAAGATGTATTAGCAGCAATGCTGCCCTATCTCACTATTTATTACGGTAACCCTTCTAGTATGCACACCTTTGGCGGACAAATTGGTCGCGTTGTCCGCAAAGCCAGAAGTCAAGTAGCTGATCTGTTAGGCGCAGAAGAGTCGGAAATCGTCTTTACTAGTTGCGGGACAGAAGGAGACAATGCCGCTATTCTGGCAGCACTAAAAGCTCAACCGAAGAAAAAGCATATTATTACTACTGAAGTTGAGCATCCAGCTATTTTAAATCTTTGTCGCAGACTCGAAAGAGAAGATTATACTGTTACTTATCTTTCAGTAAATGACAAAGGACAAATTGATTTTGATGAGCTAGAAGCCTCTTTGACAGGTAATACCGCAGTAGTTTCTGTGATGTATGCTAACAACGAAACTGGTGTTATATTTCCCATCGAACAAATCGGACAAATAGTTAAAGAGTATGGCGCACTATTCCATGTTGATGCAGTGCAGGCTGTGGGTAAAATTCCCCTAGACATGAAAACTAGCTCTATTGACTTATTAACTCTTTCTGGTCATAAAATTCATGCTCCTAAAGGTATTGGCGCTTTATATGTGCGCAAAGGTGTAAGATTTCGTCCCCTATTAATTGGGGGACACCAAGAAAGAGGACGTAGAGGAGGAACAGAAAATGTCGCCGGTATAGTTGCGTTAGGTAAGGCTGCGGAATTAGCACAGCAGCATTTAGCAGGTATCGGTTGGGAAAAAATGCTGCGGGATAAACTAGAACAGGGAATCTTGGCTGCTATTCCTAATACAGCAGTTAACGGTGACCCAGATAATCGCTTACCCAACACAAGTAATATTGGCTTCAAATTTATTGAAGGGGAAGCAATCTTGCTCTCTTTAGATGATTATGGCATCTGTGCCTCTTCTGGTTCAGCCTGTAGTTCTGGCTCTTTAGAACCTTCCCACGTACTCAGAGCTTTAGGTCTACCCTACAGCATTCTGCATGGTTCAATTCGCTTTAGCTTATCTCGCTATACTACTGAAGCAGAAATCGATCGCGTCTTAGAAGTTCTCCCTGGCATAATCGATCGCCTCCGCGAACTTTCTCCCTTTAATAGCGACGATGCAGACTGGCTACAAGAACAAGAACAAGCCGTACTCGCTAGATAGTCAGTAACTACTAACTACTAACTACTAACTACTAACTAAAGAAAATGTGGGACTATACAGACAAAGTAATGGAACATTTCCATAATCCCCGCAATCAAGGGACGATTAAGGAAAAACAGGAAGGAGAAGAAATCGTCACAGGACAAGTAGGCAGTATTGCCTGTGGAGATGCTTTAAAACTTCACCTCAAAATTGATGAAGCAAGTCAAACTATTAAAGACGCGACCTTTCAGACCTTTGGTTGCGCCAGTGCGATCGCCTCTTCTTCTGCCCTAACTGAATTACTCAAAGGCAGAAAAGTCGATGAAGCGATGAAGTTAACCAACAAAGAAATTGCCGAATCTCTGGGTGGTTTACCTGAAGAGAAAATGCACTGTTCGGTGATGGGGCAAGAAGCTTTAGAAGCAGCGATCTATACCTACAAAGGTATTCCCCTGGACACCCACGAAGAAGATGAAGGAAATCTTATATGTCGTTGTTTTGGTGTCTCTGATACAAAAATCAAAAGAATTATTCGCGAGAATGATCTTACAACCGCAGAGCAAGTTACTAACTATGTCAAAGCGGGCGGCGGTTGTAGCTCTTGTTTACCAGATATTGATGACTTAATTGAAGAAGTTACCAGCGAACAAAAACAAATTAAAGTCGAACAAGAAAAGAGTGTCGAAGTAGCAACCGCTATGGCGACTGCTAAACAAGATTCAACTACACAACCAACACGAACTTTAACTAACTTACAAAAAATAACTCTAATTCAACGGGTAATCGACCAAGAAATCCGACCAATCTTAGCCGAAGACGGCGGTGATATGGAACTGTTCGATATTGAAGGAGATGTCGTCAAAGTAATCCTTAAAGGCGCTTGTAGTGGCTGTGCTTCTTCTACCGAAACTTTAAAACTAGCAATTGAAGCTACATTACAAGACCGCGTATTACCTACCCTAACTGTTGTATCAGTATAAAAATTATGTACATATCCAATGCTCAAAATCACGGAGAGCGATCGCCCCCAAGTCCCGTGATAATAAGGACGAAAGGTTCGCAACTTAGAGAAATTAAGAGTTCGCAGGGAACGAAATTTCCCATCATCACAACAAATTAACTTTCAATCATCTCTCCATAGTTGCGTTGCGATCGATAGTTTCCATTCATCAGAATCAATTCCTTATTTCCACTATCTATTTCTGGCAAATTCCATAACCTCCGAATATTTTCGATGACCGCAACACCAAAGAATTAAAGGGTTCGCCAGGACGAAATTCCCCAGACTAAATAGTATTAGACTCAATTACATTCTTCTGTTGTGTCATCTGCAATCTATTCTTGTTCATCTCAATTGCTCCATAACAATTTAACGAGAAATAATCATGAGACAAATTGCATTTTACGGTAAAGGCGGAATCGGTAAATCCACTACTTCTCAGAACACGATCGCAGCACTATCTGAAACTCAAAGAGTCATGATCGTTGGTTGTGACCCTAAAGCAGACTCCACTCGCTTGATGCTGCACACTAAAGCTCAAACTACTATTCTCTCCCTAGCAGCAGAAAGAGGTTCAGTAGAAGACCTTGAATTAGAAGAAGTACTACTCACTGGCTATAACAACGTGCGTTGCGTTGAATCTGGTGGTCCCGAACCAGGTGTAGGCTGTGCTGGTCGTGGTATTATCACAGCTATTAACTTCCTCGAAGAAGAAGGTGCTTACGAAGACCTAGATTTAGTCTCCTACGACGTACTGGGTGACGTTGTATGTGGTGGTTTCGCGATGCCTATTCGTGAAGGTAAAGCTCAAGAAATCTACATTGTTACTTCTGGTGAGATGATGGCAATGTACGCAGCTAATAACATCGCTCGCGGTATTCTTAAGTATGCTCAGTCTGGTGGTGTTCGCTTAGGCGGTTTAATCTGTAACAGTCGTAAAGTTGACCGTGAAGTTGAATTAATCGAAGCTCTAGCAGACAAACTAGGAACTCAGATGATTCACTTCATTCCTCGCGACAACGTGGTTCAAAGAGCAGAATTACGTCGGATGACTGTGATTGAGTACGAACCCGAGCATCCTCAAGCTCAAGAATATCGTGCCTTAGCTCGCAAGATCGAAAATAATACCAACTTAGTAATTCCTACTCCCATCTCCATGGATGAACTCGAAGAATTATTAGTTGAGTACGGATTTATGGATTCTGATGCCGAGTACCAAAAAGCGATTGAAGCAGATAAAGCTGCTGCTGCTTCCGTTTAATTTGGTAAGGGCATGGCATTGTCATGCCCTCGAACAAACTACTAACTGAACAGGGGAGAACACCATGACAACTGTCGAACAGAACAAAGAACTAATTAAAGAGGTACTGGAAGCCTATCCAGATAAGGCGGTCAAAAAACGTTCCAAGCACCTCGGTGTATACGAAGAAGGTAATTCTGATTGTGGCGTAAAATCCAATAAAAAATCCGTACCTGGAGTAATGACTACTCGTGGTTGTGCCTATGCAGGTGCAAAAGGGGTGGTTTGGGGTCCTGTAAAAGATATGATTCATATCTCTCACGGTCCTGTGGGTTGCGGTTACTATTCT
>JAAUYH010072317.1_pt1 | contig 17184 bp, 10 predicted proteins | sample 7278061 | NCBI WGS metagenome assembly JAAUYH01 (sample SAMN14350203, study PRJNA611818) | marine sediment metagenome | isolation source: surface marine sediment (0.6m) | place: French Polynesia: Moorea | collected 2018-08 | reverse complement strand
CATGCTTTCCATGGCTTTTTTAATTTTATTCATATTAGATGTTTACGCAATTTGATGAAAAGGTTGTCTACTCATTACTATTATCTAATTTAAAGAACAGGACGTTTTCCATATTTCGATATTTTTCATGCTTTGATCACTTCACTCAATCTTTACACGATTTATACTCGAACGATGTGCAGTACTCATGAAACCTATCAGACTCCTCATGCTATGTAAAATATTTTCTGTAGCATTTTCGCTATCGAGATAGGATTTCCTCTCATTTTGCGGACATATTTTTTCGGATGTTGAGTCATTCGAAGCAATTGTGAGGATAATTATAAATTTATCGTTGTTAACATGTAGAAATTCGAATTTCTATACTGAGATAGATATTTTTTCAAATGCATGGTTGTTTGTTTCAGTTTCATCAACCTTGAATCCTCTGCTGAATTAGCAGGACACCTTATTCGGCTAAGATACTAAAAGATTTCTCTGACAAGTTTCCTTTTGATCGAAATTATCAATCTACACGCATGTATGTTTGAGATTACCACTCTTTTTGTAGGTGTAACAAAGCGGTTTAATGTAAAAATTACTGAATACAAATAGAAGTAAGGAAAGTAGAGATCACGCACTGTATCGTAGACCACACGCTTGGAACTATATTTCAGGAACTGTTGAATACCATAATATGAAAACAGCGCAGAGGTCTGCAATAGTCGAAATTATTTGATCGATTCAATATCCTATATGTACCGTACATCACACTTTATTTCTCTTTAAGCAAATACATTTGCCTAACATTCAGGTTAACATTATTTCTTGTAGAAAGATGAGGTTGCCAATACGGAACAAACAAATCTTGGAATCATAAAAAGTAATCAATTTTCATTTTCTTGCTCAACAAATTTAACCTTGTCTAGTGTGTGCCAAGACAAGGCAGGGTTAGATTATGATGGCAGGTCTCACACTACAGTACCCTGCAAACAGACGACTCATTTCCAGTGTTCACGCTACACCTTGAATCGAAGCGAATCTACAGAGTGATTGCGACAGATATAGCGAGTAGGAAGCAGGTACAGGAGCGGTGTAAAGTTGAAGCGCGGTGAGAAACTAGAAGCAATGAATGGCGACCACAGAAAGCGGGGTGTCTATAGCAATGCAGCACCGGGAATCTTCTATAGGATACCAAGTGTTCTACGATGATTCCAAACGATTCGTGGTGATGACGTGCCTACTTCACTGTAACGGAAATTCGACTGCCGCCTGTGCGGACTTGAATCAATTGCGAGAATGCGCAGGAAGAAATGATACGCAGTCGTGGGTTTCAGAGTTAGTACGAAACTGAGCTAGTTCTGAGACAACGACGGTTGACTGGAAAATCGCGGCCCCAATTGGCTGTCGCCGCGAGTTTGATCTGCGTATGACACTGCGCACTGAAAATCTGCGGCCAATGTTGCGCACAATTGAGCCTCACATTCTGACACCTCACCTCGCGCACCCTTTTCTTACCCCATCGCCCATTCTCTCTCACCACCGTCACCACCGCGCTCGCCACCGTTCCGTAGCGCACGAGACAAACGAGCGACTCTCCTAGCATGGCCGAGGACGCACACCGCCGCGCATGGCAGGATAACAAGGATGGGACCGCTTGCATCAAGGACGACCGCTATCTCGCGCCTTACGCCGAATCGCTTCGTTACCGCTTCAACAAGTTTACCGAGCGATTGTCCGACATCGAGGAGGCCGAGGGCAGCCTCGACCACTTCTCCACCGCGTACAAGCGCATGGGACTCAACGTCGTCGATGGCGGCGTAGAGTATCGCGAATGGGCGCCAGCCGCGAAAGAGATGTATATTTTTGGCGATTTCAACAATTGGAACCGACATGAATACCCGATGAAGAAGGACGAGTTTGGCATCTGGTCCATCACCATCCCCAACAAACCCGACGGGTCCTGCCCCATCCCACATTCCACCAAGGTCAAGGCGACCGTCGTTTCGCAAGGTGGAATGCCACTCGACCGCAATCCCGCGTATGCCACGTTCTGCATGCAAGACCCCAACACCTTTCTCTATGACACCGTGTTCTGGAATCCGCCCGAGAAGGACCAGTTCAAGTGGGACTCGCCCGACCACGTTGAGAAACCGGCGTCGCTACGCATATACGAGTGCCATGTCGGGATGGGCAGTTGCGAGCCGAGAATCGGAAGCTACCGTGAGTTTGCCGACAACGTGTTGCCGCGCGTGAAGCGGATTGGCTACACGGCCATCCAGATCATGGCCATCATGGAGCACGCGTACTACGCGTCGTTCGGGTACCACGTGACCAACTTCTTCGCGGTGTCCAGCCGCTGCGGCACGCCGGAGGACCTCAAGTATCTCATCAACACGGCGCACAACCTGGGCATCTACGTGTTCATGGACGTGGTGCACTCGCACGCGTCGTCCAACTCGATGGACGGCATCAACCAGTTCGACGGCACCGACCACCACTACTTCCACGAAGGTGAGCGTGGCCGCCACTCCCTGTGGGACTCGCGCCTGTTCAATTACGGCAGCTGGGAGGTGTTGCGCTTCCTGCTGTCCAACCTGCGTTGGTACATGGACGAGTACCACTTCGACGGGTTCCGCTTCGACGGCGTCACCTCGATGCTGTACACGCACTCCGGCATCGGCGTCGAGTTTTCTGGCAACTACGACGAGTACTTCGGGATGCACGTCGACGTCGAGGCGTGCGTGTACATGATGCTCGCCAACAAGTTGCTGAAGGACCTGTACCCGAACGTTGCACTGACCATCGCGGAAGACGTGTCGGGCATGCCGACGCTGTGCGTGCCAGTTGAAGACGGTGGGGTTGGGTTCGACTACCGACTAGCCATGGCGGTGCCCGACATGTGGATCGAGATCCTGGAGAAGGAGAAGGACGAGAACTGGAACATGGGCCGCATCACGTTCACACTGACGAACCGACGGTGGAACGAGAAGACGATAGGCTACGTCGAGAGCCACGACCAGGCGCTGGTGGGCGACAAGACGCTTGCGTTCTGGCTGATGGACGCGAGCATGTATACGGACATGGGGAGTGAAGGCTACCCTTCACCGGTGATTGAGCGCGGTATCGCACTGCACAAAATGATTCGCGCACTGTGCTTCTGCCTGTCAGGTGACGGGTACCTGACGTTCATGGGGAACGAGTTTGGGCATCCGGAATGGATCGATTTCCCGCGCGAGGGCAACGGCAACAGCTACCACCTGGCGCGACGTCGCTGGGACTTGGCCGATAGCGATTACCTGCGCTACAGGCACATGCAAGAATTCGAGCGGCAGATGTACCAGGTCGAGGACAAGCATCCGTTCTGCCGGCACGCGGTGCACCAGTACGTGTGCCTGGCGCACGAAGAAGACAAGGTGATCGCAGTGGAGAAGGGCGACCGGCTTTTGTTCGTGTTCAATTTCCACCCCTCGAATTCGTACACGGATTACCGCATCGGTACGTACTGGGGCGGGCGGTATCGGTGCGTGCTGGACTCAGACGACGTGAGCACGGGCGGGCACGGCCGTATCGACCACAGCGTGATTCACGAGAGCAACTCGCAAGGGCACGACAATCGGCCGAATTGGATTCAGGTGTACTCGCCGAGTCGCACGATGCAAGTGTACCAGTGCTTCGAGACCTGGGAGGAGATCGAGGCGCGCAAGGCGAAGGACGCGCAGACGGCGGCGGCGGTGGCGGAGAGCGTGAAGCTAGCGGACAAGCTGAAGGCGGTGTCGGTGAACGGGGAATTGGAGAAGCCGGGCGCGAGCGTGGAGAAGGTGGCGGTGACAGCGACCAAGTCGTAGGCGGCGGGAGGGGTCAGGAGGTGCATCGCTGTGCGGGCTACAGCAAGGGATAAGGCGGTATTGAGGGAGCATAGAGAGATCTATGAGGCGGTCGGATAGAGTAGAGAAAAGTCGCAAGATCAAGAGAGAGGCGCACTGTAAACCGCAGGGTAAAAGCGCCGGAATTGATTGGTGCGAGTGCGAGATGCCATCATTGGTGCATTCAAACGTAGGCAGGCGCCCAAAAATTAGCGTAAAACTCACACCCCGGCGTCGCCTTCTTGGCATTTCTGTGATCACGGGTGCGAGGCACGGCGCTCACGCCTGCCTGCGCAACACAAAGAGCGTGCCCCCCGCGCACTCCCCGTTCGTCCGGCGACCGCCCAGCTGCTACGTTAGCCGCGCCGCTGCGCGTGCACGTGACACCCGCTCTGCCACCCCGTCCGTCTCGTCCCCCGCTCTCCCGCCTGGGCGCGGCTGTGCGCCTCGCAACTTCCACACACCGCCGCACCACTACACTTGCTTGCACCCGCCACACCACTCGCCCGCCCCCCGTGGCGCGCTTTCATACCGCACCTCGCCACGCAACACCGCCGCAGCAACACCTCGTAGCAACTCGCCATGGCGACAACAGCAGCACCTGCTGCTGCTGCTACAACACCTGCTGCCACACCCACGAAAGACCAAGGCGACGCCGACGCGCTATGTCTCGCATGCCTCGACGCGCCCGCCACCTGCGCCCTGCATCCGTGCATGCATCGCGTCACCTGCGTACGTTGCACGGTGAGCCTGGAGGCGGCCATCTGTCCCGCGTGCCGGCACACCGTGCACGCGCTGGACACGGGCGACGGCCCGCCCGTGCCGTTCGCCGAGGTGCAGCGCGTGCGCGCTAAGAACGACGAGGCCGCGCGCGCCGCCACGCTGCAGATCGTCTTCGCCGCCGTCCCCGACTGCCGCGACGAGGCCCAGAACATCGTGGACGCCGCGATCAACGCCTACCCCCTTCCCACCACCGTCGCCACCACCGAGTCACGCAGCCTCGCCAGCGCCGCCGCGTCGTCGCTCACCGTGCCCAAGAGCCCCGCGCTGTGCGGCCTGCTCCGCTTCATCACGGCGGGCAAGCGTGCATTTAGCAATTCTCAGCCCCCCGCCAAATCCGCATCCAACTCCTCCATGTCCGTACCTGACATTAGCCCCGCCGCTTCTCTACCTTTACCCGCGCCGTTCGCGGCAAATGCCTGCGTCGCCGGGAGACATGCGCAATTCTCCGTGTTCGCCCTACCCGCGGCGGCTGAAGGTGCGGCGGATGTGCGTGCGGTGGCAGCCTTGCTGAGAGCGAGACGGCCCGACTTTGTGTTTGTATGTGCGCCCGCCCAACCGAGAAGGGCGGCAAGAGCAGCGATGGACTGGGACGCGCGACTGAGATCGGTGCTGGGCGCGGCGGAATTGCCAAGACGCTCGTGGCTGCTGCTGGGCGCAACGGATGCGCGTGGTGCGGCAGCGAAGAGCGCGCCCGACGTGGTGGCGGCGTTGGAGACTTGTCCAACACGAGAACGGCCGTCCGCGGGCGTGCGTGTGCTGCCCAGCACGGTGGAAACGCCCAGAACTGCAGTCAAGTTCGGGAAGACAGCGGTGCGATATGCAGCCAAGGCGAGGGCGGTGCAGAACCAGCGGGGGTGCGCGCATGCGGCGACGACTCAGGAACAACCGCGCGCGACAGAGGTCCGAGAAGAGCCTGCAGCGAATAGTGCGAGCGGCATCGTAAGGCGTATCGGACAGGCGTTAGCCAGAGGCGCCGCCTCGAGCGAGGACGCCGCGGTGACGCTGGATGTGGAGCTGGAGGAAATGGAGACGGCGACGATGTAGACCGCGGTGTACAAGGGAGTAAAGGTCGACGTATGTACGTGTTGAGTAAAGGCCGCGCGCACGACGCGTTGCCGACGCTTGCGGGGGTAGGGTAGGCTGCGTGCGCGGGGCGGTGCGCGCGGTGATGGGCTGGTACTGTAGTGTGTAGTGTCTGGCGCGTGAGCTGGACTGGAACAGGTTGAGGGTGTTGCGTGAGAATTGAGGTCGGGTGTGTGTGATGTGTGCAATCATGTGCTGGAGGGTGCAGTGCAGTACGGTACAGGAGCTAACACTTCGAATCCTCATCGTTTCTTCTTGCTCAACCTAACCTCAGCAAATAGCTGCACTCATTCGATTTCGCTATCTGCACCACGAGTGAATTAGATTAGAAGTTCGATCATACACCACGCCCGAGACAACACTGTTGAGTCGTACCTCGGCTACAGTACTCGGCTGGTTACAGCGCAGCTGGGACGCGCGAGCCACGATGAGCGACGCGGCGTCGAAGAGCGGGAGCGCGGCGGGGCGGAGGCTGGGCGCGGACGAGCTGGACAAGCTGATCGCGGAGGTGGTGGCTGGGTACGCGCCGCGGTCGGTGGGCGACGACGAGATCGCGGACGGGCTGGCGGGCGTGAGCGTGACGAAGAAGGAGCGCGCGATGGCGTACAACCGGCTGCTGAAGCGGTGCCGGCTGGAGCTGTTCCACGGGGGCGAGGGCGGCGTGCGCTACGGGCACGTGGACGCGCAGGTGGCGCGCCGCATCGTGGGGCTGGACCCCGCCGAGCGCCAGGTGTACCAGTGCGTGCGGCAGGCGGGCGAGGCGGGCGTCACGCGCAAGGACGTCAAGTTCAAGACCAACATCCGCAGCACCGGCGAGCTCTCCCACATCTTCACACGCCTCAAGGGCCGCGCGCTTATCAAGGAGATCACCTCCGTGCAGGGCCGCGGGAAGGTCTTCATCCTCGCAGGCCTGGACGCCAGTGTGGCACACACCGGCGGGCCCTGGTACGACGACAGCGGCGTCTACGACCAGGAGTTCATCGGCGCCATGTACGGCGTCGTCCTCAGCTACATCCGCAAGCGCGCAGGCGTCACCGCAGAGGACGTCGCCGCCTACGTCGTCCAGTGCAAGGTGTCCAAGGAGACGCTCAGCGCCGCGGATTTGCGCACGCTCATCAACACCATGGTGTACGACGGCGAGGTCGAGGTCACCAAGACCAAGGACGGCGTCGAGCGATACAGACGAATCCGCCCTACCCCCGCGGTTAATCAGTTGGCCTCCCTCCCCTGCGGGTCTTGCCCCGTGTTCAAGCAGTGCACCCCCGATGGCGTCATCTCCCCCACGTCCTGCGTGTACATGGACAACTGGCTCAAGGCATGCGCCGACTGGTAGCACACGGCTGTTGTGCTAGGCATCGTCGTCGTCGTCGTCGTCGTCTATTCGCTTATCATTATTTCTGATATTATTCATGCGGCGGGCTGCTCCCGCGAAAGTGGAGCGCTGCATATTGTGGTTGTTGACGTCGCAAGCGCGGAGAGCTGAAATCGCGTAGCGGTCATGTACAGGGAAAAACGCAGGGGCCGCATAGAGACTTGAACTTGTGAAATCCAAGGTATCCACCAGTACAACGCAAACAGAAAAGAGGAATGCCCCTCACTAATGAACGATTCAACGAAACTCATGTATCGGAGCTTCTCATCAACTTGAGCAATTAAACCAAACCAACTTAAGCTTACCTACCTACAGTATACAACTCTTGCGATAAAGGCAACTGACGGGGTGAATTTTTGAACCATAGGTAAATCTATGCAAGGTACTCCCGCCTCGTAGACGATAGATTTCTGCCGTCCTCTGCAACTGCTGAGACTAATCGACTGAAGCGCACGCCTCAAGGACGAATTCGTATACCATGAATACGTAATAGTGATAGAGTGTACTTTGCCTGAACAGAACCATCAAGGTCCAAGTTGATTACCGACAAGCAAAACTCACAGAACACGACGACTGAGACGATTGCCAACCTAATGCGCCATCACTGCTTTATTTTCAATGCGCGCCACTAGCGTGTGCGACACTTACTTGGCCTCTTCACGCACAAGGGTGAGAGAGCAGCGGCCGCAGTACATGCGGTCGGTGTGGGCGGCCATGAACACGCCGGGACCGCACATGGGCTCGGGGCACTCGCGGCGGAGGCGCTCGACCTTGCCGTCCTTGTCGATCTTGTAGTACTTGAGCACGGCGAGCTTCACCTTCTTCTGCTTGTGCTTCACCTTCTTCGGCTTGGTGTACGTCTTCTTCTTGCGCTTCTTGCCGCCACCCAGCAGGCGCGCGAGCACGTGCACGGTCGCTTCCGACTGCAGGTCCAGCAGCGTGGCGTCGTCGCCACGCAGCTCGCTGCCCGAGCAGAGTAGGCGCGCATCGGGCACGTTGGTGTGCGCGCGCAGTTCGCCTAGTGTCGACACGCGCGCCACGGTCGTCTGACCGTCGAGCCCCTTCACGAACAACTGTACGGGTGCCATGGTGTTGTTCACCTCGTCCGGTCTCGTCAATGCGCTTCGCAGTGAGTCCCAAACCGAATGCAGGTGATGGTGATAAGTGCGGGTGGAGCAGCGAGGCGACGACGATCGATAGACCGAGACCTACCGACGACGGGAAGAGATTACACTGTAAACCGAGATTAGAAATCGCTCTTCAGCAATGGAAAGGTTCCGAACAGGTTGGTACTACTGAAGTTTGTTAATTAGGCATGTACAGTTGTTTCACCTAATTAAGCAAAGTGTACAGCCACCCGATGGCACTCACAACCAGCCCCGTGCCTTCCCGATTCAGACAAATTGTCGTCCCTCGCAATATGTGTACATCTTTAACGTGCCCCGCAAAAATCGTGCAGGCATATAGTAGCAAAGAAAACGCATGCAAATAGTGGCAGTACATGGGGCTTGCCAAGAGATCAACGTCGGGCCTGCCAGAAAAGTGTCGAGGCCATATGGCGAGCCGTTCTACTATGTAACATGGAGTGATGAAATCATAGTGCAAGATCCCAAATTAATCAATCGCTCGCTTGCTCGCTCGCCCGCCGACTTGTCTAGGACGCCATGAAATTCGCAAATGTTTTACTAATTGGAGCGCTTTTGTCCGGGGTCGTGGTGACGGCAATGCCGGTTGTTCAGCGAGCGGGGGTGATGGGCAGGATTGACGAAATTAAAACGAGCGCGTTCGGGCACTCGGCGGCCACCGCCGGGACGGACGGGAAGGCGAGCTCGTTCGCGGGCGCCACGGACGGAAAAGGATTCATAACGGGTTTCGCACAGCCAGGGGCGGTGCTCGGGTTCGTGCTGCCGAGTCCAACATTGTAACAATTGAAATAAAACGTGTGACACCTCTTTGTACTTTTAACTTGAAGCGATGTACTTGTGTGAGCGCGCAGGCACTGACGAGTAACGGGGTGGCGTTTCCCACGAAATGCGACGGTCGATTCGTTGCATTTCTTTGAGTATATTCAGATGTGTGAGTCGAGTCGAAATTTTAATGGCTATTGGTGGTCGTTCGTACGGTAACGATGAAACGTCGTGCGGAAAGGCGACGGCAAGCGCGCCGCGCCAGTACAGATGTACCAACTGGGACGTAGAAAAAACATGTTGCAGTTACAAAACTTATATTCGCGCGCGCCCGGCTGCTTGCGCACCGTAGCACTCTCGTTGAAACCCGCAGCGCACGGCCGACCTGCGCCACACGGAGGATGGACGGGGGCGAGAAGTGGATACGCGTGAACAAGCGCGAGTTCGTGATATCCATCGACGAGAGCGATCCGGGCGAGGTGATGACGGTGCGCAACATTGCGGGCGAGGACCTCGCGTTCAAGATGAAGACGACCAACCCCAAGCGCTACGTGGTGCGCCCTAACGTGTGCTGCATCCCGCGCGGCGGCAGCGTCGACGTGCGCGTGTTCCTCGTCGTGAAGACCGGCGCCGCCGCCCCGCCCCCCGGCCCCAGCAAGGACCGCTTCCAGCTGCGCGTCGCGCTCGCGCCCGGGCTCGCGCAGTCGGGCGACGTCGACGAGTTCTGGCGCATGTACAGCGAGCCCGCGCGCCTGCGCCTCAAGTTCCCCGTCACGTTCGTGGCGCCCGCCGAGGCCGGCGACGACTACGCCTCCGAGTGGAGCATGCGCGTTGGCGGCTGTCCGCACTTCGCGCGCAAGGTCGACATGCTACGCAAACAGTTGGAACAAATGGAATCGCAGATAGCGCGCGTGCGCGAACAACTCGAAGAAACACTTAGAGAGAAGGAAGAAAGCTTGGTAAACGGGCAGGATCGACAAGCACCTTGCAAGCATTGTCAACGTTAGTCGTCAACCTGGAAGAGTTTTCTCTGCTGCGGTTAGCTACTGCTCGAGGTAAGAGCGTTCCGCTCTAATCCCTCGCTCGCTTGCTCGCTCATTCGCATTTTCGACATAGAAGAGTCTTAGCAGTGCGCTGTATGCGCGCCCAGTGTATCGATAATAGTTCTCGTTTTATCGAAATTGCAAACAACTATTCGGTAGTGGTGATTCGCTCGCTCGCTCGCTCCCGCATTACAAGGCGAGTCTCTCCCTCAGCGTGTCGATCACACGGTTCGGGTCCGCGGGGATGCGCACGACTTCGTTCGCGAACGTGGAGCGACACTGATGCAACTTCTTCTCATGATACAGCACCTTGCTTTCCGTGAACTTCAGCCCATGCGCTGTGGACACGACCACCACACGCTCGTCGCCCTTGATGGTGCCTCTTCGTAGCAACTTCTCCAGCGCCGCCAGCGCCACCCCGGTGTGCGGGCAATTGAACATGCCAGTTTTATCTGCGCGTGCCACGATGTCCATGATCTCCTCCTCGGTCGCCTGCTCCACCACCCCGTTCGTCGCCTTCAATGCGCGAATCGCGCGATGTATCGATACCGGGTCACCGATTTGAATCGCCGAGGCGAACGTCTTCTTCGCCGTCACGGGCTCGAACTCGTCGTAGTTCTTCAGGTAACTCAGATACAACGGGTTCGCATTGGCCGATTGCGCCACTGCGAAGCGAGGCATGTTGTCGGTGAGGCCCAGCTCCTTCATCATCGCGAAGCCTTTGTAAAACGCGTACACATTGCCCAGATTGCCGCCGGGCACTATCACCCAGTCGGGCACGTTCCAATCGAATTGTTGTGCAATCTCGATGCTCACCGTCTTCTGGCCCTCGATTCGCAGGCTGTTCATACTGTTCGCGAGATAGATTGGGAACTCCTCGACAACCTGCTGAATCAGCTTCATGCACCCGTCGAAGTCAGTGTCCAGGCTCAGCACGTGGCTGCCGTTCGCGATAGGCTGCACCAGCTGCGCGGTCGAGATTTTGTCGGCCGGCAAGAACACGATGCTCGGGATCCCCGCCGCCGCGCAGTACGCGCCGAGCGCGGCGCTCGTGTCGCCCGTGGACGCGCACCCCACCGCGCGGATGTCGACGCCTTTCTTAATCATGTGGTTCACCTGCGACACCAGCACGGTCATGCCCAAATCTTTGAACGACCCCGTGTGACTGTTGCCACACTGCTTCACCCACAAGTCCGACATGCCCAGCTCCTTGCCGAACCGCTCCGCCCAGAACAGATTGCTGTTGCCTTCAAACATACTCACCACATCCGTGTGCGGAATCGACGGTAACACCCACTCTTTCTTACTCCATACGCCAGATCCGTACGGCCACACCGTACGGCCGCTGCGTTTATCGAAAAGCGTGCGCCATTGCTCCGGCGAATATTTCGACAACGCCTCCATATCGTGTTCGACGTCGAGCAGGCCGCCTTGTTGCGCACGATACACGACCTGATCCAACGGATACACCGATGGATCGTCGGGGTCGAATGCTGCGTACTTCGCGGAGAAGTTCAGCGCGCCTTCCGGTAACGCCATTGCGCGTCGCTTCTCGTCATCTGAAAGGGACCAGAAATTCTCGCCCACCACCGCGGGCGCCAGCGTCATGCGTGTGGCGCCGCATCTCGACACGGTGCCGGTGCGGAAGGGAGCGCTACGAAATGAGGATTGCCAGGAGGGCGCGATGAACGCGGTGTCGCTGAATAAGACTGCCATCTGTGGGGTGCGATGAGCACAATGTCGATCGTGGGGTCCGGGTGTGCAGAGTGGCCGGGTCAAGGGTTCTCTCACCCTTGATGAAATTGTGGAGATTGTGGCGGCGCATCGGATAGTGCGGATCCATTGGGATTTGGGATTTACTGCGGGTGTTAGATTTCCATGTGATGCAACGAGTCGAGCATTGCATACGGCCCGCACTTGGCCAATTATGGGTGGACAACGCGAGGTTACAGCTTTGCAGCATTGCAGATTAGCAGTTCATCTAGATTTTTCGATATCACACTTGGCGCTTCCTCATTCGTATATCTACTCGTATCCACCTCCCCGTTCTCCACTTTTCGACGTCGTCGAACAACCCAAAACGCGTCTTCTTTCTTCATTCGCGCGACCAACGCACCGATTCGCTGTTGATACACACCTGGTTTCGTCGAGATGGCGTCGCGCTTGTTTGGTGATGAGCAATGGGCGAAATTGCTGAGCAACCCTGAGACCGCGGCGCTGCTGAATGATCCCGAGTTCTCCGCGAAGATGACGGAGCTCAGCAAGAACCCGGCCAAGCTCAGCGAGTTCGCGTCGGATCCTCGCATCGCCACGCTCTTCACCGCGCTGGCTGGGAAGTCCACTGGCCCCGCGCCGATGGCCAGCGAGAACAAAACCGAAGTAAAGAAGGAGGAGCCGCCGCAAAAGGAAGAGGAGGAAGACCTGTCGCAGTTGCCGGAGGAGGAGCGCAACAAGAAGCTGGCGTTGCGCGCGAAGGAAGACGGGAACGTGGCGTACAAGAAGTTGGATTATGCCGCCGCCATCGAGAAGTACACCAAAGCCATCGAACTCGATCCCAACACTGTGTCCTACCTCACCAATCGTGCGGCGGCGCATCTGATGTCGGGCGCCCCGGAAAGCGCCATCGCGGATTGCAAGCTGGCCGTCAAGCTGAACACGGAGAAATCGCTGCGTACAGATTTCAAGATCATCGCCCGTGCGTACGGGCGGATGGGCAACGCGTATCTCAAGCTGGAAAACTATGACGAGGCGATTAACGCGTTCGAGAAGTCGCTTGTGGAGTACACGGATTCGAAGGTGCAGAAGTCGCTGAATGAGACGAAGAAGCTGAAGAAGAAGCAGGACGAGTTGGCTTACATCAACCCGGAAATTAGCAAGGCCGAGCGAGAAGCGGGAAACGCGCTGTTCAAGGAGGGCAAGTTCCCGGAGAGCATCGCCAAGTACACCGAGGCCATCAAGAGGAACCCGTCGGATGCGGCGCCCTACTCCAACCGCGCCGCTGCGTACATGAAGCTGGGCGAATTCCCCATGGCGCTCCGTGACTGCGACCGATGCCTGGAGAAGGACGAGAACTACGTCAAGGCCTACATCCGCAAGGGCAATATTCATTTCTACATGAAGGAGTACCACAAGTGCATCACGGTGTACGAGAAGGGACTCAAAATTGCGCCTGAGAATCGTGAGTTGAAGCAAGGACTCATGAAAACACAAATGAAGATTCAAGAGTCTCAGGGTGGGCAAGTCGATGAGCAACAAGTCCAGGCGGCGATGCGAGACCCCGAGATTCAGGCGATTCTGCAGGACCCCCAAATCAATACGATCCTGCGCCAAATGGAACAGGACCCGTCCGTTGCCGCCAAGGCGATGCGTGACCCTGACATTTCGTCAAAGGTCCAGAAACTTATCGCCGCGGGCATCTTGCGCGTCGGTTAACTCTGTAGGGTGGTGAGCGAAGGAGCGTTGTATGAGTAGTGTCTGTGTGAGGTATAAACTTCAGTTTATCAATACCGATTAGGAATCTTTTGTGCATGTTAGAGTTCGTAGAATTGGGACCGGCTCCTCTCGCTTCCGAAGTATCACTTGCGAATCCTCGAGTCAACACGGTAACTCAGATTATTAGGTTCGGGTGGCATTTCTTCATTTTGCGTGCGGACCTCTCACTGGCGCGATACGTGAGCGCAGGAAGCATCAACTCGACAGTGTGTTTCCCGGCGGTGAAACGAATGACGGCGACGCTTTTGGGAATGGTGACAACGCGGTCCTTCTTCGTCGCGACCAAAATCGTGTTGGCCGTTTCAGCGACGATTATGCCCTGCTTCCCGACGAGACTGGGATCTTTCGCACGCACCACTTCGACGAGAGCGCCGTGCAGGTCCATTCGCAGCACGCGGTCACCGACTTGCTTCGGGTTGTCGGGTAGCACGGAACGCGCGTAGCTGGCCCACAGCTTTGCGAGCGGCTCGTACAACGCGTACTTCTGCTGCTCTTTCGGAATCTCGACCTTGCCCGCGGAACGGCGATTCTCCGCTGCGGCGGGGGGTGCGCGCTTCTTCTTTTGGATGGTGTTGCGGTCCAGCTGCAGCATGCGATTGAGGAGTTTGCCCTCGAGTGGCTCGGTCGCCTCGAAGTTCGAGGGCAATGGAAGTAGCGATTTCATTTCGAATGTTGGCTCCTCGACGCGTTGCCGGTGTTTCTTCTTTTTCCCGCTCGACTTGGGCCCGGGTGCAGGTATTGGCAAACGCTCGTAAAGGTTTGTTGGTTGTTGTGTCTCCTGGGTCGCCATCTTGCTCAGAGAAATGGTGGGAGGTTGGAGCGACTTGGTAAGTCTATGGTAGCAATTAAATGAACAGCGGGCGGTTTTAATGCATGCACTATTCGCAGTACGGGATGAACCACCACGTCACGCTGTACATTGTTCACAGTCAATGCCGTATTTCCTGATGAAAATTCTCTTCTCCCGTACTCCCTCTGTTCCAAAACAATTGACCAGTTTGGTTTTTGCACTGCTCTGTCACTTATCTGCTGTTTTTTACGCCATTGAATGCAGTTCAGCTGCAAAATACGGTTGCGAATCGCTGTTCCAGCAGGGCCGTGGCACTGCCTTTTCGTATTCTGTCCAAGATGTGAAGTCAGTTCTTACCTGACAGAATTCAAAGCGGTCTATACGGGATGGGCTAACGTCTCTTCCCATGATGTATCAGAGTCAACTTGTCCGAATACTGAGCTTCGGACGTCGATAAACTCAATGACGTTGACGTTGAGCACGTATTATTTAATGAAAGCCTTCCGAAGTGTATTGGACTTGAGATGGACACATCTTTGTGGATGATTCGTATTAACCTGCACGGGGCAAGATTGAAAAATCAGGTACTAGAACAATGGAATAGCTAGTTAAATTTTTCGATAGCATGCATCGAAGAGTCCAAGATTGATACACCAACAAACGGCGAAATTCTCTGCAAAAAGTCGGGAATCGGATCGTCCGGTGAGATTTGTGGTCGAAGAAGCGAAATTCAAGAACATGGCGTTTGACTTTGGCAAATATCAAAACGACTTATACGGCATCTGGCTATTTCTACTCGAGCGTGTCAAGAAAAGCACAAGCACGACAGCATTCAGTGAATGTGGAGTTCGAAGAGAGTAGTGTTAGGCCGAAAAATTGCTTTGAATGAGAGATTACTAGCATTTCGGTTTACCTAGTCTGTATTTGAATCTATAAATAGACTATGGTATCTGCTGTGGCTATTGCCACGTCAAACTGCTTTTCGAATATTTTCTGGATGTGCTGTTGCTATGCCCAAGGCACAGAGTGCGTATAGTGAATGGCGCTTATGACAGATTAAGCTTAAGCTGAAAGCTTTCCCCAAATGGCTTCTGTCTAGAGTCCTCTTGACGCGGCTAAGTGGCACATTCTCAAAGGACACGATCTGCCACGGATCATCAGACCAAGAGCGCGTAGGCCAGTAGGGGAAGCTTTCTAAATGCCTCGTCGGGATACCTATTGTCGAGGTTCCGAATTCGATTCCCGCGTGGTCATAGATTGGTTTCCGTGGTGAATGGTCCGTACTTGGATAAGTCACAAGAGATATAGCAGAAAGATGACTCCTCTCCCTAATTTGCCTGAATTAAAGCCATTGGCTATCCGATAAGTGTTCGATACAGCCAATCAATGCACAGCTTGTGTCAAAAGTTAGCCCATAGCCTGTAATTCTAGATGATGGCAAGATCTAATCAGAAGAATAGAGTCGCTCGATGCTTCTTGTACAGAAAGCTGAGAGTGACTTGAGCCAACACATCAAATACATCGACTCGTCTGGTTCTCAGGACATCATTGGCCGTTGTGCCTATTCGCTTGCCAGCGCGCGCGTCTGTCTAACCTAATCTTCAAGGTCACTGGTCCCCGCGCTGCGGGGTTAGCCGAACGAGTGACATGTACTTATTAGTATGTAAAGCACGGTCGCTCGCTTTCGCCTGACGGCGGAGCAGGCGAGCGACTCTCTCTCTATTCTACCATCATATCGATTGCCCACCCGGCGCTTCGGCGTGGCTGCGGCGGGCAACATACCTTCTTCGTCATCAACACCAAACGGTTGCCAGCTCCTGCTTGTCGGCGGTAATTACGGGCAACAAGTCTTCATTACAGTACACCTTCGTCTACTCCCGCTTGCCAGCGGGGACGATGGACGACATGTGCTCTCAATCTAGCGACACTGCTGCTCTTCTCCGCCCTCTGGCGGAGTTTAGGGCGACATATTTCTGCTTCGACCTCAACATAGCACTGTCTCTAGAGGCGCGACATGCGACAATAAGCCGTCTGGCAGTACTTGCCCGAGATAATGGAAGATCTTCTTAACGTGATACGCACAAGTTTCTTCTAAGGAATAATCAGAATTGATGTGCGTTAATAAGAAGCGTAGGGCATACATGAGTTTGTTGACACTGACAATGAACTTGTATGACTAAAACAAGGCAATCCGAAGTATATTCAGCTCAGCTTACATACATCTTACTCAGGTATTCGTAATATAAAGTGTAAAGCTAGAAGTGATTGCGACAGCTAATAGTGGACGTATCGATAAGCAAGCAAGCAGGCAACCATACGAACATCGAAGCAGTTGCATACTCGACCATTACTGCTATATCGTATGGTCGAGTATGCAACAGATTCGTGGATCCGACGTTGATTGGTTGGCTGCAAGCATCTCCCTTCAGTTCTCTCAGTTTAGTAGTATAGGACAAAAGTAACTACTTTACATTTCACCCGACTATCGGACGCTTCAAAAGCGAATTCAGCGCGCGCGATAATAAGCACAAAACTTACTGAATTTTTGTTTTAGGACGAACTGACAGAACACGCTTCGTCGAAATGGTCATAAAACTCCAGTGAGCAAACCAGCTACATCGGTACATTTATGTTTGAGCCCCGAACGTTCAAACAACTATTATTTCAAACTCTTGCCACGCATCTTATTAAAAAATTTGGGTCTAAAAAGCTTTTAGTAACCACTTCTGCTCAAATACTCAGTCGAGAAAATGCTTCATTGACTAGGCTTGTAGACCTTGGCGACAACTACAGTTCAATCAACAAAATTTTTAACATTGCGACCACTAATGACGTTAATTAAGCTGGCGCAAACATTTTTACAATATTT
>JAAUYH010058958.1_pt1 | contig 17189 bp, 14 predicted proteins | sample 7278061 | NCBI WGS metagenome assembly JAAUYH01 (sample SAMN14350203, study PRJNA611818) | marine sediment metagenome | isolation source: surface marine sediment (0.6m) | place: French Polynesia: Moorea | collected 2018-08 | reverse complement strand
TTGCGGCTTGCCACCACGAGGCCCGTGGCAAGCAGCAGGGTTAGTCCGCCGAGGGCGCCGATCGCGGTCAGCGCGAGCATGATCTTGTTGTCGCCTCCGCGCTATCTCTCAGTGGCGAATCCTACACTACCCTATGATCCGGTCTGTACGTGTATACCGAGGACGTGTTTCGAGTTTGTTTCTTTAGAAACAGCCACTTACCAGCCCTGGAAGAAGCTGCCGTCGGCGAAGTCCCAAAGCAGGGTCAGGTAGGCGCGGTAGTCCCAGCTCTGGTCCGACAAGGGCAGTTCGACGCCGAGATTGAGCGCCACGTGACCGCCCCGGGTCAGTCCGAAACGTACCTGCGGCATGGCGGTCCACTCGAGGTCGCCATTGCGTGACCGGTAGGGTGCCTCGGCCACGACTTCGAGCGCCGGGAAAGCGCGCCGCGGCCAGGGTGAATGCGTGCAATGCACGATGCCCGCCCACTCGACGGAGCCGTCGCTGACCTTGTCGAACGGGAACTTGAACCGGAGGCTCGACTGCAGCGTCCAGGTATCCGAGAAAACCCGCCCGTACGCGAGGTAGGTTTGCAGTTCGCCATCGCTGTCGGAAGAATCGACCGGCATGGCGACGATCGCAGCAGCCGACAGCACGTGTTCCATGCTGAACGATAGCGCCTGCTTGTACCCGACCTCGACCTCGGTCAGTTCGCCGCTGCCGCCGGCAGACTCGTGCACGAGTTCGAGGATGCCCTGGCCCGCTTTACCGAAGCGCTTTTCGATTTCGAGCACGTTCTTCCACTCGTCGTCACCGCCATCGACGGGCGTGAATCGCCCGTTGTAGACGATCTCGTCTTCCGGGAAGGCTTTCTTCGTGCGGATCGGCAGCATCAGATTCATCTCGCCGGGCGGGTAGCCGGCGGTATCGACGAGCGACTTCGCGAAGGCGGTAACGTCGCGAATCTGCTGTTGATCCAGCACGCTGCCCTGCGGCGGCATTTTTTCGCTCAGCCCGAGCGCATGGCCGCCGTGCTCGATGACCATCTCCCAGTCACCGGCCGGCTCGCGGCTGTTGAACAGCGGGTCGGTAAAATCGGCTGGCACGACACCGAGCGCCCGGACGACCGGGCTGCTTTCGTCGGCGCGGCCCGTGGGTCCGTGACACACCGCACAGGTCGTCTCAAAAATCTCCTGTCCCGCGTTGACGTCTGCAGCATGGCTGCCGCCGACTTGCAGCAACGCTGCTGTCGTTACGAGGAAAGCTCGGACGTCGACGTGCATCTTGATCTCCTTTGCAATGGCGCTACTGTCGCGCCGCCGGCGCAGCGCCACAATTAGTGGAAATACTTGCCATTTTCGGCATATCCGCTGGCGCTATTGCGATTGGTAGTAGTACTGATTCATGGCGCACAAGGATGGTGCGAACATCTTGCCGGGCACCGGAGGCAGGCGCCCGTTCAAGGGAGACAACAATGCAGGCAAGTGGATTCCGATTCTGTGATGACCTCGGCCCCAAGACCATCATGCACGTGTATCAGCCGACGGTTGGTCTCAAGGCCATTGTGGTAGTCGACAACGTTGCGCGGGGACCCGCGATCGGTGGCACCCGGATGGCACCCGATGTCTCGCTTGAAGAGTGTTTTCGCCTCGCCCGTGCGATGACGCTCAAGAACGCCGCGGCGGGACTTCCGCACGGAGGCGCAAAGTCAGTCATCTTCGCCGACCCAATGATGCCGGGACCGGACAAGGAACAGCTGATCCGGGCATTCGCGCACGCAATCCGGCCATTGAACGACTACGTCCCGGGTCCGGATATGGGTACGAACGAGGCTTGCATGGCGCTGATCAAGGACGAAGGTGGCCGTTGCGCCGGCCTGCCGACGGACTGCGGCGGCATCCCGCTGGACGAAATCGGTGCGACGGCACTCGGCGTCGTCGCCAGCGCCGATGTCGCGAAACATCGCGTTGGTATTCGCGTCAAGGGCGCTCGAGTGGCGGTCCAGGGCTTTGGTGCCGTGGGCAAGAACGCAGCGAAGTTCCTTGATGAGCGTGGCTCCGTCCTGGTCGCCGCGGCCGATATCACCGGCTCGGTTCACGATCCGGACGGGCTCGACGTTGCGGCGCTCGTCGCTCACGTCGATGCCGGCGGCGACATCTGCGACTTCGCCGGCGGCCAGCAGATCGCGCGGGACGACATCATTGGCGTCGACTGCGACATCCTGATTCCGGCGGCGCGGCCGGACGTGATTCGTTCCGACAACCAGGAAGCCGTCCAGGCCAAACTGATCGTACCCGGTGCCAACATCGGTATCACCGAGGAGGCCGAAAACGAGTTGCACCATCGCGGCGTGCTCTGCGTGCCGGACTTCATCGCCAACGCGGGCGGCGTCATCAGCGCAGCCGTCGAATTTGCCGGTGGCCGCAAGCGCGACGCGCTTACGACAATTGACGAGAAGGTCAGCAACAACACCGCAGAGATGTTGAAGCGCATGGACGAGAAGGGCATCCTGCCGCGCGAAGCCGCAACTGAGATGGCGCGCGAGCGCGTCGAAGGTGCGATGAAATACACGCGCTTCGACGGGGACTGGTCGTAGGGCGGCAAGCGGGGTATCTCTTCCTCGCTGGCGTCGGCGATACGCTCGATCAGAGACACCCCGCTCGCCGCCTTTTGCGTCGTTCCAGAGTCCGCTCGCGCGCACGACGTATGCCGGTCTCGAATGCCGGATCGAAGGGAAGATCGCGGTATTACGACCGCTCCTACAGTTGCTATTCTAGTTAGATGAGAGAATCACGAGACAACTGGTACGAAGGCGGCTGCCATTGCGGCGCCGTTCGCTTCAGGGTACGCATCGAGCGTCACGAGGCGCTCGAGTGCAATTGCTCGATCTGCGCGAAGAAGGGATTCATCAACCTGATCGCCGCACCTGAGGATTTCGTTCTGCTCGCAGGCGAGGAAAGCCTGTCGACCTATCGATTCAATACGCGCACGGCCGAGCACCGATTCTGCAAGGTCTGCGGTATCCACCCGTTCAGCCGGCCGCGGTCGCACCCGGGCAGCTACGACGTCAACGCACGCTGCCTGGACACGGGTTTCGACTTCCTGGAAATCATGCCGTTCGACGGGCAGAACTGGGAAGAAAGCGTTAGCTCGATCACCTGACCATCGCGGTTTCACAACCGCTCCTACAGCTTTCTATTGGCACCTGTAGGAGCTGTTGAGCGCAGCGAAACTGCGATTGGGTAGATCGGTCCTCGGCTAAGCAGACACTAAAGATCAATCCGCACCAGCCATGCGGGATCTTTCGATATCGAGGGCGGATTGGGCTGTAAGACCGCGATCAGGGCCGATAACTGGCGTAATAATGTATCAGCGCCTCGATGTCGTTCTCCGTGAGCTCGACGAGTTTCGCTGCCATCGCAGGGGCCAGGGTGGCGCGGCCGCCCTGCAGGTACGCGTAGGTCGCATAGCGCAGGTAGGCAGAACGTTGGCCATTCAACGGAATGCCAAGCGCTTCATCGGCATCCTCGTCGTCGGGCAGGACGTGGCAACGGGCGCAATGCTCGCGATGCAGCACTTCGCCGAACGTGGCGAGCTCGGGATCGTACATGTCATTGGACGCCACGCGCTTTTTCGCGCTGTAGTAATCGGCAAGCGCAATCACCTGTTCCTGGGTCAGTTCCGATACGGTCGCACACATGGCCGGTTCGTCGCGGCACTTGCGCGCGCCATCCTGATACGCGTACACCGCTTCCTCGAAGTGCGCAGCGGGAATCGCCGCGATGACCGGCGCGTACTGGTTACTGACCTTGTTGCCGTCGTCTCCGTGGCAGGCGGCACATACCGACACGAGTGCGGGGTCGGCAGCCATGGAGGCAACTGCCAACAGCATTCCGAAGAGCGTGGCCGCGCTACGCATCGTCCTCCGCGGCCTTGAGCAACGCGGAAGAGATTTCGTATCGGGAGCCGTCTTTCGCTACCAGGTTTATTTCCCAGAGTTCCTCATCCGGGATCTGCGTGCGCTCGAGTCCGGGTAGCTCACGTTCATCGTCGACCTGCAGCCCCCAGACTCGCACTTGCCTGACTCCGGCAACGGGAATACGTTTCGCGTCAAAGCGGGCCAGCATCGCCGGATCCGTCGAGGCGCGATCTGTCCAGATTGCAAAGCCGGCCTCGACTATTGCAGCTACATTTTCAGGCATGCTACTCACTGGAATCTCCGATCCGATATCGGAACCCTATGCCGATCGCCCACACGTCGTAGTCCCAGGCGCTGGCGCCCATCGTCAAAGCGGTCGGGATCGTCGCCGGACCGACGCCATCGAGTGCCCAGTCGTCGACGTCCATGTGCTCGTAACGGATCTCGACGTTCGCATCCCAGCGATCGTTGACGAAGAAATCGACACTCATCGACAGCGAATCCATCACCGACTCGAGCGTCGGCAATGTGCTCGTGGAACCGGCGAAGCGGTCGACCGTGATGTCGGTCTCGCCTGTGCTGCGCGTGTAGTCGAGCACGATGTCGGCCTTGCCGCCGACGCCGAGAACCCGCAAGCCGCCGCCGTAGTGGCGGAACGTGTCTTCGTGGTCGGCCTGCCAGTCCGCCGCGTCGAACGCCTCGCTGCCAAGCTGCCGTGCTTCGATCACCTCGCCGCCGCCCGAGACGAAAAACGATACGGTGTCGCTGACAGCCCAACTGAGGTCCGCTGTATAGCGATCCTCCTGGCCGTCGGTCATGCCGAGTTCGGATCCGGTATAGCTGTCATCCGCGTACAGCCACGTCACGCCTATCGAGAGTGGAGTCTCGGGAAGCGACAGTGCCAGCGAAAGATCGGCAAACTCGCGATAGCGGTAGGCGAGGTGGTACTTCCTCATCAGTGGGTTCTGCCCGAGCGTTGCGGCGAGAACCTCATCGTAGCGATCGATGTCGCGCCGCGAGGTACCGCCGCGCGCGCTGATTTCGAGGCTGTCCGTAGCCTGCCAGCGTACCTTCCCCCAACCCGTGTCTTCGGTCTGCTCGGCAACTTCCTGGAAGTCACGATCGATTTCAGCGCGATCGTAGCCGGCCGACAAACGCAGTGACGCAAGCAGTCGGTAGCTGCCGCTGAGGGACAAGCGCGAACGCTCGAAGCTGTACGGGACGTTATTGCGGTCTTCGACGGTCGTAAGCGCGTCGGTAATGGCCCGGGACCAGGCATCGATCGGCGTCTTGTTGTCGCGCTCGTCGTAACGATAAGAAAGTCTGACACGCGTCTTCGGGATCGGCCTCGACGTTACCGTCAACGCGTAGTTCGTCGTGTCGACTTTGCCGTTGAGCGCCGCAACCGGCAGCGGTTCCGGCGTCAGCGTCGCGTTGATCGTGTAAGGCAACAGCGCAGCTGTTTGCTCGCCCTGGCCCATCGCCAGGCTGAACGCGACGTTCGTGTCCATCGTCTCGGCGAAGTAACCGCCCGAGATCGAGAACTGCTGGAAGTCGTTATCGGGCGCCACGGCCGTGCGGCCCTGGTCCTGGCCGGCGAAGGCTGTGAACGGGTTGTCCCAGGTCAGCGACGTCAACTCGTTGCGATAGAACGAGCCGAGGTAGGCGAGGCGGACATTGAAACTGCCGCGCGCAAAACTCGCGCCCAGATCGACACGGTCCGTGTAGTCGTCAATCGGCGCAGGGAGGAACGATGCCTGGCCGAACGTCGATCCCGTCGTAATCGAGACACCGTCACGACGCTGGCGGTCATAGTCGGCGAACAGCGCAACCTCCGCATTGATGCGATAGTCGCCGGACAGTTCCAGGCTCTGCCGGTCGGTCTCGATCGTGCGCCCCGCCAGCGACGCGCCCAGCGCGGTCATGCCCGACGTGTCGGGCGCGCGGACCCAGCCCGATGGCAGCGACAGCTCATTGGCGCCGCCGGAGAACACCGTGCGCGTCGTGTCGAAGCGCCGGTACGGGAGTTCGCTGTACGTGAGGCTGCCCGTGTAGTGACCCTGCCGCCCCCCCTCGATGCGCAGAACGCGCGATTTCAGTCCGAGGTCTTCGGCGTACCAGCGCATCTGCACACCGTCTTTTGTGTAGCTGCCTTCGCCGCCCAGATCGACGTACGCACCTTTTTCGTCGTAGCCGGTGCCGTTGCCGAAGCGCGCGGCATCCTCGTCGACGTACACGGCACCGACGTCGACATCGGCCCGGTAGCCTTCCTCGAACGGGCAGTACTCGCAGTCCCAGTCGCTGGTGTCGACCTGCGCGAGCGCGGCCGCGGGCGCCAACAACGCCAGCGCGATTGAACGAGACAGGGTGTTCATCGCATTAACCTCGAACCGGATGGGTGATTGGAGCCATGGACCGCATTGTGGCAGTTCATGCAGTTCTGTCCGAGCAGGAACGGCGACGGGGAGCCACCGGGCAGGCCAGCCTCATCCGTTGCGATGCTCGGATGACCGGACTGGGAGTGACAACCTTGGCACAACATCGGGCTGCGCAGTTTGACCATGCCCGGGTGATTCGATCCGTGCGGGTCGTGGCAATTGCTGCAGTCCTCGGCAACTGGCGCGTGTTCCCACAGGTACGGGCCGCGCTTGTCCGCGTGGCATTGGAAACAGGTGTCATTGACGGTCTGCAGCGCGAGCTGCCATTCGCCGGCCGTTGCGCCGTGCGCGCTGTGGCAATCGGAGCAGGCCATCTTGCCCTGCTGCAACGGGTGCGAATACGGCTTCAGCATCTGTGTGCGCTGTTGCCGGTGGCAGTCGTTACAGACGTCCGCCTGGGTCGACGCAGCGAGTACGGGATCGGTAGCTGCGTGGCTCGTGTGGCAATCGGCACAGGCGATGTTCCGGTCGTGCTCGCTGCCGTGCCAGCCGAAGCCGATATCGGGCTGGTGGCAGCCGATGCACATCTCGTTTTGAACGTCCACAGGCGTTGCGGCGCCGGAGCCGAAGTCGATTGACGGCGGCCGTTCCTGGCCGCGCCGCACCCGGCCCGAATGGTCGCCCGACGGGCCGTGGCACGCTTCGCACTGCAGCTGGCCGTGGCCGAACGGTCCGTTCGGATCGGACGGTACAGCGTGTTTGCCTCGAAACAGCGCGTACGTGAAGTCGTCTTCGTGGCAGGAGAGACAGGTATCCGCACCTTTGCGACTGTAGTCGCCCTCGGCCGCCGATACGGTCAATGCCGGAAACACGACCGCGGCAGCCATGAACAGCAGCTGCCGCAGGCGATGTCCGGTCGCGTAGTTACGAGTCATAGCGTCGTTTCCGGCTAGTTAAACTGGAAGCCGTCGACGTTATGCATCTCTTTCACGTCTGCCGAGCGACCCGGGCCATGACAAAGCTCGCAGGTCTCGACGCCCGACGAGATCAACTCGCTGTCGGCCGACTTGGTCGCGTTGAAATCGCCGCCGTTCTGCCGCATGTGCTCGGCAGCCAGTGAACTGATGTGGCACGCCGAACAGACCGACGTGTTCGGAGAAACAACGACGTCGTCGGTCGGTGAAGCGGGATCTGCGCCGACGCTGACTGTCGTGCCGAGCACCTTCGACGGATCGACCGGGTAGTAGCCGCCTTCCTGGTGACAGCCTTCGCAGTTGTTCAGGCGTCCCGGATACTTGAAATCGAAGGTGTGCGACCGACTCGGGAAACCGAAACCGCAGACATCGAACGGTATGCCGCCCTCGACGCCACCCGCATGCAGCGCGTGGATCATGTACTTCATGTCGATGGAGACGTCGTCGGTGCCCAGTTCGTTCGCGCAGTCGCCCACACGGCGATTGATGTCCGTCGCATTCGGGTTGTGGCAGGTGACGCAGACTTCGATGTTGTCCGTCCGGTTGTTACCGTGGATTGCGAGCGAGTTGTGGCAATCGTTGCACTTCTCGAGTGCCACGGCGTTGCGGCGCGGCGCGGCCGTCGTATCGGTGATCGGGTAGTAGGCAACCGCATTGGCAACCGGGATCGTCGTGTTCACGCCGTCGATGGCGACGGAGGGGTGCCCGTCGATTGTGACGGCAAGCGTGCCTTCGACATTCGCCGGAATCTGCGTTGGCGACGTCACGCGGAACACGTTGTTGCCAACGTTCTGCGATGCGCCGAAGCAGCCACCCGGCAGCGGGTTCATCGAGATCGGCTGTCCCGGCGTCCTGCCGCTGTCGGTATTGGTGTAGTCCGTCGTGCTCCAGTTGACGCCGACGGCGAGCCGACTCGTGAAGTCGCCGCACTGCGTGAAAGGTGCATCGTTATGAAGATCGTAGTTCGTACCCGTGTTCGGGTTGCTCACCGAGATATCGACCACCGGCGTCTCGCCCGGGCCGGTGCCTGTAACGTCGACGATGTTGAACTGGAAATCCTGTGCGATGACCTGCCTGGGAATCACGTGCACGGCTGCGACCGTTAGCTCGCCGTTCTGTACCGTAGAGTTCGAACCGTGACAGGTCAGGCAGTCGGACTCGGGAAACGTGTCGTCGTGCGGGATGATGCCGTTTGCCCAGTCGATGTCGTCGTGGCAGGAGCCACACGCATCGCGGGTGACGATGTTCTCCCAGTTGCTGGCCTGCGGCACGTTGGTGTTCGAATCGTTGTGGCAGGTCTGGCAATTGCGGACGTCCTGAGAGAACACCACGTTCGAATAGTCATGCGGTCGGCCGCCAAATCCGACAATCAGGTAGCCGTTGGTCAGGTTGACGCCCATGTGGATCTTGTGCGTCATGATCGTCATGTCGACGGAACCGCCCCAGGCTTCGGCTTGCGTATCCGGGTCGATCGATGACGGATTGTGGCACTGGACGCAGTAATCGACGTCGAAGCGCGCCTCGCCGTGCAGCTCGAGGTTGTCATGGCAGGCATTGCACGTGCTGTTGTCCACGATCAGTCGATGCTCGGGGTCGTCGCGATCGACGGGACCGCCGGCCGGCCGGAAATCGTACGGCGCGTTGTTGGCCGGGATGTTGAAGGGCAGCAAGCCGCGATTCGTGCGGATCTCGAAACCTACGCGATGAATCTTCGATTCGTCATACACGGGGCCGGCTGCGTAGTCGGTCAGGTTGTTTGCAAACGTGTAGGTGAAGGTACCGTCGCCGACGTCGTCGAAATCACCGGCGGTGCCGCTTTCATAGCCTGCCTGCAAATCTCCGGCGAAACTGTTGGTCGTGTAAGCCTGCCATTCGTTGGAGCCGCCGCCTGCCGCCGGTGACAACTGCGCGATCACGAAGCCCATGTGCGACGCCGGCAACCCCGTGAGGCCCTGGCCAAGGCTGTTGGCCAGCGTGAAGTTGATGGTCGTCTCGCCGCCGCCGGGTTCGACGGTAACGCTGTTGACCGTCGCGTTGATGACGCTGGCAGATTCGATCGGCAATCCAGGTCCGGCCGTGCCCGGAGGCCCCTGGTCACCCGGCGGGCCGGCCGGTCCGGACGGTCCTGATGGGCCCGAGGGTCCCGTGTCGCCTTCACACCCCGAAATGAAAAATGCTGCGAGGACCAGATAGACCAGTCCTGTTGTCGTTGCTCGTTTCATGGTCGACCCCTGGATGCGTTTGATTGAAGACGCGTAACGCAGACGCTTCTTGAGTTGTTGGACGAACTTTGCCAGATGCCCCTGCCGAAGCTCATATCGGCAATTACCTACCGTCTTGCGGCGCCGCTGAATGTTAAAAAGGGATTTACGGTATATTCACCGGGCTTTCAGCATTCCAGGCGTATAAGAAAAGTTGTACCTGACCGCAGGCCAATCAAAAGGTAAAGAGATGAAAACGAAACTCATTCGCATCGCGATTCCCGCGTGCATGCTGTTCGCGGCAAACGCCTTCGCAGGCGATATCGACGCCATCATCGAGGACTGCAACGGCTGCCATGGTGACGACGGCGTCAGCCAATGGACCGACGTGCCGACGATCGCCGGCATCGACGCATTCGTGCACTCCGATGCGCTGTACATTTATCGCGACAACGAGCGGCCCTGTGCCGAGAGCGAGTACCGCCAGGGCGATACCAGCCGGGCCGCCACGACCATGTGCGCGGCCACCGCAGAGTTGGACGACGACACGATAGAAGCTGTCGCCGAGCATTACGCCGCGTTGCCATTCGTCGCCGCCAAGCAGGATTTCGACGCCGACAAGGCGACGGCCGGTGAAGCAATTCACGCCGAGCAATGCGACAAGTGCCACTCGGACGGCGGTTCGAATGCGGACGACGAGGCCAGTATTCTCGCCGGTCAATGGATGGGTTATCTCGAGTCTACATTTGCCGAGTACGCAGCCGATGAGCGCGACCAGCCGAGCAAAATGCGCGACAAGATGGCAGCGCTCAGCGACGCTGACGCCGCAGCGCTGATCCACTACTACGCGAGCCAGCAGTAGTCGTGGCGTCTGACGTACCGGCAACCGACTGGTTGCCGGACCTGTTTGCCGCGATCGATGCGAAAGACGTACGAGGTTTCCTCGGTTTCCTGACCGCGGACGCCTCGTTTCGATTCGGATCTGCGCCCGCGGCAGAAGGCATCGATGCAATCACGGCGGCGCTCGATGCGTTCTTCGGCAGTATCGAAGGTCTCAGTCACCGGGTCGACGGTGTGTGGGCGGGCCCGGGCACGATTGCCTGCGAAGGCGAAGTGACCTACACGCGCCTCGATGGCCGCCAGGTGACCGTGCCGTTCGCAGACGTATTCGACATGGACGGCGACAAGATCCGGGCGTACAAAATCTACATCGACATCGCGCCCCTGTATGCGGAGTGATTGGCGACCGGCTGATCGGTGACCACATGCGCCGGGCCGCCCGGCGCCATTTGTCCTTCCATCCCGTCGCGACGAAGTCGGGTTTACCGCAGCCTGATCGGAGGCGGCGTTATCTTCTTTATCTGCACGTCCCGTTCTGCGTCGTGCTGTGCCCGTTCTGTTCCTTCCACCGGGTACGCTTCAAGCAGGACCGCGCCGAGAGTTATTTCGATGCGCTCGAACGAGAGGTCGAGCTCGCGGCGGAGGCAGGATTCAGGTATTCGGAGGTGTATTTCGGGGGAGGCACGCCGACCGTTTTGCCGCGTGAGCTCGCGCGTATCGTTCGCAGGCTGCGCACCGAGTACGGGGCAACGCGGGTTTCCGCGGAAACCAACCCCGACGACCTGGGCATGGAGTCGCTCGAAGCCGTCGCCGAAGCCGGTATCAATCGGCTGTCCGTTGGCGTGCAGAGTTTCGATGACGACCTGCTGCGCCAGATGGAGCGGCTCGACAAGTACGGCAGCGGCGACCAGATCAGGTCGCACTTGCGCCGCGCGCACGGCATCTTCGAGACCCTGAACGTCGACATGATGTTCAACTTCCCGCAACAAACGCCCGAATCGCTGCAACGCGATCTCAATACGCTGACCGAAGGAATAGCGGCTGACCAGGTCTCCTGGTACCCGTTGATGTCGGCGGAGTCGACGCGAAAGGCCATGGACAAGGAAATCGGACGGGTGGATTACAGTCGCGAACGGCGGTTCTACCGCCAGATATCGGAGCACATGCTGGCCAACGGTTATCACCGCTCGTCGGCCTGGTGCTTTTCGCGTACGCCCTCGATGATCGACGAGTACATCACCGAGAACGATGAATACCTGGGTCTCGGTAGCGGGGCCTTCAGCTACCTCGACGGCAAGCTGTATGGCAGTACCTTCTCGATAAATACCTATCTGCGTCGCGTCAACAGCGGCCGGCCGGGCATCACGCGTCGATCAGACCTGTCCGTACGCGAGCAGATGCGCTACTACCTGCTCATGCAGCTGTTCGGCGGATCGCTGCGGCTGTCGGCTGCGTCGGGACGATTCGAGCGCAACTATGGACTGGCGCTGCTCCCGGAGCTGGCGGCTTTGCAGCTTATTGGCGCGATTCGGCGGAGGGGCGACGAACTGACGCTTACCGAGAGCGGCCAGTACCTGTGGGTCATGATGATGCGCGAGTTCTTTGGCAGCGTTAATGACTTCCGCGAACGCATGCGGTTACAAATACCAGTCGAGTAGCGGTTAGCCACGATTGAGCGCCGGCGACGCTTGCGGCGAAATTACCGCGAGATCCGGAACCACAATAATGAGAAACGGTTTGGACATGTCGCGTCGCGGTGTAGCGATTACAGCGATCGCATTGACGCTGTTCTGTTCAGCCGCCGCTGTTGCCCAGGACGAGGACTGCAGGCGCTGCCACGACGAAGTTCCCGCTACCGCGGCTGCGCACGCCGATCTTGCCTGCTCGGACTGCCACACCGGCGTGACCCGCGAACACCGCCGCAAGGGGCTCGAGCCGCTCGGTGACGACGTCTGTTCGGATTGCCACCGCCGTCCCGGCCGCGAGGTTAGCCGCAGCGTGCACCACGGCAATGCGACATGTCTGGACTGCCATGGCGAGCCGCACGAGCTGAGCGGGGCCGCGGACGGCGCATCGCCGGTCGCGGCTCTCAACCAGATCGAGTCCTGCGGCAGGTGTCACGATGAACCGCCCGAGCTGATCGAGGGCTACATCGACGGCGTGCATGGCGCGGGTCTGCTCCGGGCCGGCCTCGCTGTCTCCGCGAGCTGCAGCGATTGCCATGGCGCCCACGGGATAGAGGCGGTCGACGAGGAATCGGCGCCGACGACGCGCGCGCACGCGCCGGAAATGTGCGGCGAATGCCACAGCCTGTTGCTCGAAGCGTGGCAAGAGAGCAGTGCGCACGGCCTCGCATGGGCCGACGGCAACGACGAAGCGCCTGTGTGCACGGACTGTCACTCATCGCACGAGATCATCGAACCGACCTCGGCGCAGAATCGGCTGGCCTATGCAGACAATTGCGGTGGCTGCCACGGCGAATTCCTGTCGACGTTCCGCGATACGTTCCACGGCAAAGCCAACGATCTCGGCTTCGTCGAAGGTGCCAGCTGTGCCGACTGCCACACGCCGCACAACAACCTGCCTGCCGACGATCCGCGCTCCAGCGTCCATGCAGACGCGCTGATGGAGACCTGCGGCGCCTGCCATCGGGACATGACCGCGTCGATGGTGAGCTTCGATCCGCACAACAATCCGACCGATCCGGACGACCAATTCCGGCTTTTCCTGGTTTGGCTACTCATGACCGGGCTCCTGATCGCGGTATTTTCGTTCTTCGGGATCCACGATGTGCTGTGGCTGCAGCGCACGCTCGTCGGCGCGCTGCGCGGCGAGCTCGAGGAGCAGCCGGCAGGCGGCGATCAATACGTCAAGCGCTTTCGGCGGTCGTACATCTGGCTGCACGTGATCATCATCGTTACGTTCCTGCTTCTCGCCCTCACCGGTCTTCCCCTCAAGTTCCATGATTCGGCCTGGGCACACCGGCTGATGGCGTTGCTCGGAGGCGTCGAGTCGTCGACGCTGCTACACAGGCTTGCCGCACTGGGGACATTCGGGTACGCGATCTATCATCTCGGCAACCTGTTCGTGCGGCTCGTGGTGCGCCGTGAGCGCGGCATGTTCTGGGGCCCGAACTCGATGGTGCCGCAGCCGAAAGACGTGGCCGACATCTTTGCGAATTTCCGTTACTTCCTGTACCTGGGCAAACGTCCCGAGAACGATCGCTGGAACTACATCGAGAAGTTCGACTATCTTGCGGTCTTCTGGGGTGTGATGATCATCGGCCTGTCCGGGCTGATACTCTGGTTGCCTTTCCTGTTTACCCGGTTTCTGCCGGGCTGGACGATCAATGCCGCCTACATCATTCACAGCGACGAGGCGCTGCTGGCGACCGGTTTCATATTCGTATTCCATTTCTTCCACACGCATCTTCGACCCGAGAGCTTCCCGATGGATACGTCGATATTCACCGGCAAGCTGTCGCTCGAACGTTTCAAAGCCGAACGGCCGCTGGAGTATCGGCGCCTCGTCGACAACAACGAGCTCGAGAGCTACTTCGTCGAGCCGCCCACCAGGGCTGAGTTGCGTCGCGCCTACGTCTGGGGCAGCGTGTTTCTCATCGTTGGCCTGCTGCTGGCGCTCGGCATATTCTGGGCGCTTTTAACCCACTGATTTTGAACTGATTCGGAAAAGGACAGGCATGTTCAAGAACTTCCTATCATCCATCACGCACAACGGCATGAGCCTCGTCGGTACCGCGATCGCGATTGCGAGCCTGGTGCTCATCATCAGCCTGGCTTTCATGGCATACCTGGGCTTCGAGGGCGGCCCCTATCTCGGCATCCTCACGTTTCTCATCCTGCCGATGTTCTTCATCCTGGGACTCATCCTGATTCCGCTGGGGGCCTTCCTGTATCGCCGTCGTCTGCGCAAGGCGCATGGCGATGCGGACGTCGCGAAGCTGCCCGTATTCGATCTCAATCTGCCCAGGACGCGGCAATGGCTTTTCGTCTTGCTGGGTGTGACGATGGTCAATGTCGTCGTGCTCGCTGGCGTGACTTACAAGGGCGTCGAGGTGATGGAATCCGTGGAATTCTGCGGAATGGCGTGCCACTCGGTCATGGAGCCCGAGCACACGGCATACCTGAGGTCGGCGCACACCCGCGTCAGTTGTGCCGAATGCCACATCGGCCCCGGGGCCGACTGGTTCGTGAAGTCCAAGCTGGACGGGGCGTGGCAGCTCGTCGCCGTAACGTTCGACCTCTATTCCCGCCCGATACCGACGCCGCTGCACAATCTGCGCCCGGCGCAGGAGACCTGCGAACAATGCCACTGGCCGACGAAGAACGTCGGTGACAAGCTCGCGATCAGGACTCACTACGCCGAGGATGAGGCCAATACCGAGCTGACCAGTGCCCTGCTTCTGAAAGTAGGCGGTGCGGAAGGCGAACTGGCGTCGGGTATTCACTGGCACGTCGACCCGGGATTGAGCATCCGCTATCGCTCGGACGAGACGCGCGAAAATATTTATGAAGTCGAGTACACGAACAGTGACGGCGAAACCCTGATCTACAGAGACCGCAGAGCGCCCGAAGAAGGCGGTGAATGGCGGACGATGGATTGTGTCGATTGCCACACCCGGCCGAGTCACAAGTTCTTCCCGCCCGATATCGAGGTCGACAATGCGTTGCGCGACGGGCTCATCGATCGTTCCTTGCCCTTCGTCAAGCGCGAGGCGGTGCGCATCCTGGACACGAAATACGAATCGCATGAGGCTGCGCGCGAAGGAATCGCCGCCGAGCTTGCCGGGTATTACGCGAGCAACCATCCGGACGTTGCGGCAGACAAGGCCGATGCCATCGAAACGGCTGGCGGAGTGCTCGGAGACCTGTATTCGTACAACGTATTCCCGCACATGGAGATTTGGTGGAACACCTACCCCGAGCACATCGGGCACACAGCATCGGAAGGCTGTTTCCGCTGCCACGGCAGGCGCCTGCGGACCGAAGACCGTGAGACGATTTCGAAGGACTGCGATATCTGCCATACAGTCCTGGCCGAAGAGGAGGAGAATCCCGAGATTCTCGGCATTTTGAAACCATAGGGTGCTTTACTGAGACGCAAGTTCTTGAATCCCGGACCAAGAGCGTCTAGAAAAGGGGTATGAACGCCATTGCGACAATGCGGCGCGCACCGGCCGGCAGGGTTCGCCGGCTGTTGGCCGTGCTGTGCGTGCTGTGGTTCAACCTCGCCGTGCAGCCCTGCGCCATGGCAGCGTCTGACGAGCGCGACTGCCCGCATTGTCCCCCCGAGCACCACGAAGCGATGGCCGGTCATCACGGCCACGCTGCCGAGGAGCCCCGGGTCTCCTGCGCCGCGCTCGAGGCGCAGTGTGGCGACTACGGCGATATCAGCATCGAGGCGCGCAGCCAGGCCAAGCTCGACGACGGTGGGCAGCCCGTGGTCGCGATTGTCGATGCTGCGCCGCCCATACCCTTTGCCCGGCAACCGGTTGCGAACTGCGCGACCGGACCCCCATTGACCTCAGGCGCGTCGCCGCCTTTGCATCTGCTGAACTGCGTATTCCTGAGATAGCGAGCTTCTCGACCTGAATCCTTTTTCCAGGTTCTCGAGGAGTTTTCTTCATGTGTGTGTTTTATCGCGCCGCGACAGCGGCGATCCTGATTGTTTCCATTACGGCAACAGTGCACGCGGCCGAGCCGCTGACGCTTGCCGAAGCCGAAAAGCTGGCGCTCGACGCCGAGCCCGGCATCGAAGCGCTGCAGGCGAGTGCGGCTGCGCTACGTGAGCGTGCCGTCGTCGCCGGCCAATTGCCCGACCCGGTCATGCGCATCGGGCTCAACAACTTTCCGCTCGAATCGGGCGGGTTTTCCACCGAGGGAATGACCCAGGCGGCTGTCGGCTTCCGGCAGATGTTCCCCGCAGGCGAGAAACGTAAGCTGGGGGCGCTCGCCCTGAGGCAGGCGGCGGGTGCGCGCGAAGAGCAGGGTACGGCTCGCCGGCGCGAGGTGGTGACCGCAACGCGGCACGCCTGGCTCGACGTATACCGGCAGCAACGCTCGCTCGACCTGCTGCGCGAGTCGAGACCATTCTTCACCGATCTCGTCGACATCAGCCGATCGCTGTACGAAGTCGGGCGCAAGGGACAGCAGGACGTACTTCGGGCGCAGCTCGAGTTGAGCCGCCTCGACGATCGCCTGATCGACAACGAACGCCGCCTTGCCGGTGCCCGCGCTTCGCTGGGTAAATGGATCGGCGACGAAGCCGGGCGGCCGATCGCGGGCGACCTGCCCGAATGGCAGTCGATACCCGCGCTGGCTGATATCGAGGCCGGCCTGCGCGAACATCCTTTGCTGCGGGCCGCAGATGCCGATATTGATGCGCGGAGTACCGACGTCGATCTCGCCGGGCAACGCTCGAAACCCGGCTGGGCGCTTGACGTCGGATACGGCTATCGTGAGGGCAACCTGGCGAACGGCCGGCCGCGCTCCGATATGATCACGGTCGGCGTGTCCGTCGATTTGCCGTTTTTTCGCCGCGATTCGATCGACAGCACGCTCTCGGCCGCGCTCCGGGAACGCAGAGCAGCGCTGGCGCAACGCGAGCAGGTGCGGAGAACGCTGTCGAGCCGGCTGCAGGCGGAGCATGCGCACTTCAGTCAACTGAGCCGGCGCATGGACCTCTACGAGCAACAGATTCTCGCGCAGGCATCCGACCATGCAGCGGCCAGCCTGCTTGCCTACCAGAACGACCAGGCCGACTTCGCCAACGTCATGCGCGCCTACATCGACGATCTCGACACACGCACCCGCTATATCCACCTCCAGGTGGATCGCGCCAGGAGTTACGCCGTGCTCGCCAATCTCGGAGGTTTTCC